>Ga0316189_10000988_pt1 | contig 28283 bp, 20 predicted proteins | sample LowCovwburrow_MG_FD_204930 | JGI IMG/M metagenome (GOLD analysis project Ga0316189, IMG submission 204930) | Coastal sediment microbial communities from Maine, United States - Lowes Cove worm burrow | ecosystem: Environmental > Aquatic > Marine > Coastal > Sediment | place: USA: Maine...
GTTTGCAGATCCCGAAGTCGACGACCTTCACGAAGTCGAGGTCCCCCTCGTGGGCGACGAGGGTGATGCTCTCAGCCTTGAGGTCGCGGTGGATCAGCGAGTGCTCGTGGGCCGTCGCCAAGGCCCGGCAGACCTGGGTGCCGATGTGCACCGCCCGGCTCGGCGAGAGCTTGCCCTCCTCGCGGATGATGTTGGCGATGCTCTGGCCGTGGAGGAACTCCATCCCCGAGTAGACCGCGCCGTCGCTGAGACGGCCGATGTCGAGAACACGGACGATGTTCGGATGCCCGAGCTCCGACACCGCTCGAGCGTCCCGCATGAAGCGGCTCGTCAGCTCAGGATCGCGGGTGTACGACTCCGGCAGCACGCGGAGGACACAGGGCCCGCCCCTCTCCCGGTCGCGCGCCCGGTAGAGGGCCCCCATCCCGTCAAAGGAGAGAAGATCCTCGATCCGGAAGCGATCGGCGATCACGGTCCCGCGTCGCTGGTCAGCGATCTGCAGCGGCGTCATGACCTGCTCTGGTGCCTCTCCCATGCCTCCTCCTGATTTCGCGTCGGCTTGACCCATGGTCTTGCTAGGTCGATCGATGTCCTCAGAGACGCCCATCGTCTCCCCGCGAACCTGCCCTCGAATACGTGAAAAATCCCCGTGGAGGTAGCCGTTGTATTCTTCGACTCCCGAGCGCTCTTCGCGCTCGAAGATGTCTCGCATAAAGACCCCGGCCGGGACCTCATCATAGCCTGGGAAGCTCCGGGTCAGAATCTCCGAAAGTCGGGCGCGAAAGCGTTCTGCGGTGCGATAACGACGATCTCGTTCGAGCGCGAGGGCCTCGAGCACGACCTCGTCCAACCCCTCCGGGATCCCGGCGACCAGCTCCGAAGGTCGGCGGATGTTCGGGTTGCGCGCAGCCGCGAGCGCCGATGCAGGGCTCCGATGGCTCGCCGCCAGGAGCTGACGCCCGGTCAGCAGCTCCCAAAGGACGACCCCTGTCGCGTAAATATCGGCCCGGTGATCGACCTCGATCCCCCGCGCCTGCTCCGGCGACAGGTACGAGTGTCTGCCCATGAGCATCCCTGGGCCGGTCGCCTCGCGACCGATGGTGCTCTTCGCGAGGCCAAAGTCGGTCACTTTGACGATCCCGTCGTAGCCGATCAGGATGTTCGGCGGCGAAATGTCACGGTGGACCAGCCCCAGGCCCATCACCTCGTGGGCGTACGCAAGCCCCCGCGCGACCTCACAGCACACGTAGATCGCGAGATCGATGGGGATCCGCAGGCGAAGCTCCGCGCAGCGATTCCAGACCGCGCGTAGATCCTGGCCGCGGACAAACTCGATCGACAGATAGTCTTCCCCCGAGATCGTCCCGGCGTCGAGCACCCTAACGAGGTTTGGGTGGCGCAGTCGGACCATCACGCGGGCCTCGTCGACGAAGCGAGCGCGGACCAAGCCGCGCTCCGCAGCCTCCGGGAGGATCCGCTTGATCACCGAGAGCTCCGGGACCTGGCGCTCCCCCTCGGAGAGCGCGAGGCAGAGCTCCCCCATCCCGCCACGGGCGACCTCCCGCAGCAGTGTGTACTTGCCGAAGGGGCGGGGGAATTTCGTCCTGTTGCCGACGACGCTCAGAGGCCCAGTCCTCACCGAGAAGCGTGAGCATCATAGCGATTCAGCGGCGCCTGATTGACCCAGAAGCGTTCGTCGGAGCCGATGAAATTTCTGTAATGAACCGTAGACGGGGCTCATGGGCCGGGTTCGAGGCTGACCTGCTCGGTGAGGGAGAGCTCCCCATCGCGGACCATCAGGCGATGGCGAAGAGCGCCTCCCCCCGGCGGCCGGAGACGGAGGACATAGGCCCCTGGGAGCACCTGTGTCGCGCGCAGCTCGCCGCGCGCGTCGCTCTCGGCGGCGACAAAGGGTCCCCCGTCGACGAGCACACCGGGCACCCCTCCCCCCTCGCCGCTGACGAGCTGAAGCGTGAGCCGAGCGCCGACGGCCGGCAGACCGCCGAGGAGCTCGATCTCGTCTCCGGCGACGATCCCCTCCGCCGAAGCCAGCTCGATCCCGTCCTGCACCGCTCGCACCTCAAAGGCCCCCTCGCCGAGCTCGCCGAGCTCAAACTCAGCCCCCTCGAGGGACGCTCGGTGGACCTCCGAAGGGTGTTCGGTCGAACGAGCGAGGATCCTGGCCCGGGGATAGCTCTGACCATCCTCGTCGACGAGACGCCCACGGGTCGTCACCGCCGGGGCCAAGACGATCATCCAGGCCTCGTCGGACCCGGTCGAGACCCGGCGCCGAACGCTGCGATAACCCGGCGCTCCGGCGCTCAGCTCTAGCGTCCTCACCTCGCCAGGGGCCGGCGACCGACCCTCGACGCAGCGCCCTCGCGCTGCCCGACAGGGATCACACGGGGGCTCCTCGGCGACGGCGAAGCTGAAGCGACCATCGGCGTCGCTCACCGTATTCGCGGAGGTGAAGCGCAAGGGCGCCCCCCCCATCGGCTCACTCGAGGGATCGAGGTGGAGCATCGCCGCCGCGACCGGCTCACCTCCGGGGGAGGTCACGACCCCGCCGTGACGCCCCAAGGGGCGGACCGTCCAGACCTCTTCGCGACCCGCCGTCAGCACCCAGGCTTCCGTCTGGATCATCGTCGGGTGGATGAACTCAGCGCAGACCCGCGCACAACCGCTCCCGCGAAACGAGCCGTCGACCTCGACCTCGACGACCTCCTCCGAGCCACGAGAGAGGCACGAGAGGCGGACGCGGCCCTCGACGATCGGAGCACCGTCGGGATCCTCGATCATTCCGGCGAGCTGAGGCGCCGCGACCGGATCCACAGCGCGGGCGCCAACCCCGAGCGCCCGCCGGTCCGGCGCCATCGCCGCGCCAAGGCTCGCGGGGGCATCCACAACAGACTCTGGTGAGCTCTCCCCCGACGCGCTCGTCGACGAGACGACGACCCAGCCGAGCGCTGCGCAGGCGACAAGCCCGACGAGGAGGACGAGCCCGCGGCGTTGACTCATGCCTCGAGGACGGGGGCCATGATCGCCCGCGCGGCCGCCTCTGCGTCGGCCAGCACCCGCTCGACCAGCTCGTCGACGTCGACCTTCGTCGCCGACAGCTCGCTCCGCATCACCCGCGGCGCCGAGCGGGCCAACGCGTAGACCTTGAGCTTGGGCTCGGTGCCGGAGGGACGCAGCACCAGGCGGCAGGCCCGATCCCCAGCGGCGAGCTCAAAGAGGAGCACATTGCCGGGGAGATCCCGGGTCGGCGACCCCGTGTTTCTCGAGCCCAAGCGATCCTCGACCGAGACGACGTCGAGCCCGGCGAAGGAGGTCGGCGGCGTCGCCCGCCAAGCGTCCATCACCGCGGCGATCGCCCGTCGCCCGGTCATCCCCGGCGCGATCAGGTTGGCGGTCTTCTCGCGGTGGTAGCCGTGCTCGGCCCAGATCTCGTCGAGGATGTCGATCAGCGACTTGCCCTCGGCCCTCGCCGCGGCCGCGCACTCGGCGAGCAGGAGCGCAGCGATAGCCCCGTCCTTGTCGCGGATATCATTCCCGCGCATAAAGCCGTGGCTCTCCTCGCAGCCGAAGACGAGCGGCCGATCGGGCTGCTCGTTCATCATCCCCGCATGATGCTTGAAACCGACCAGGAGATCGTCGACGACATCGACGCCGGCGGAGCGGGCCAGGGCCGCCACCAGCGGCGAGGTGACGAGCGTCGTCAGGACCCAGCCGTCCGACGGCGACCGTCGGTTACGGAGGATGTGATCGAGCATCAGAACGCCGAGGCGGTTGCCGTCGATCGGCTGATAGATGCCACGGACGCGGACGCACGCCCCCAGGCGATCAGCGTCGGGATCGGTCGCCAGGACGAGCTCGGCGATCTCCTTCTTTGCGAGGGCGATCGCCATCTCCATCGACTCCGGCAGCTCCGGGTTCGCCGAGCGTACGGTCGAGAAATTACCGCCGTCGGGATCGCACTGCTCCAGCACCGGTGAGACCCGAAACCCGCGACCTAGGAGCACCGGCATCACCGAGGTGTGGCCGACGCCGTGCAGCGGGGTGAAGGTCATCTTCAGGGTCGACGCGCGGAGATCTCCGTCGAAGACCCCCTGCGCCCGGACGTAGGCGTGATAGGGCGTGTCCGCTTCGGTCGCGATCGCGTCGCCCTCGATCACCCCGATCGTCGCGAGCTGGGCCGTCGTCGGCGTCGGCAGCTCCTCCAGGCCAGCGGCCGCGAGGATCGCGGCCATCAGGGCTGCATCACGGGCGCCGAGGACCTGGGCGCCGTCGGGCCCGTAGATCTTGATGCCGTTATCCTCCGGCGGGTTGTGGCTCGCGCTCAGGACCACGCCGGCGCCGCAGCTCAGGCGACGGACCAAGAAGGACAGCTCGGGCGTCGGCCGTGGCTCATCGACGAGCACGACCTCGATGTCGTTGGCGGCGAGCTGCTCGGCGACGACGCGGGCGAACTCGCGAGAATTCCGGCGGGTGTCGAAGACGATCGCGACCTTGGGGGCGTCTCCAGCCTCTCGCAGCGCGTCCGCGATCCCCTGCGAGGTCTCGCGGACGACTACCGTATTAAAGCGGTTCGGACCGGGGCCGACCTTGCCCCGACGGCCGCCGGTGCCGATCGGCAGGGTCTGCGAGAAGGCGTCGACGAGCTCGGCGCGCGCGGCTTCGGACCCTCCACGCGCCTCGCTCAGGAGAGATTCGAGGCCCGGACGCGCGCTCGCGTACCGAGGTTGAAGCATCCAGCGCTCGAGCGCGTCGATGACCTCCGCCGAGAGACCGAGGCCTTCGACAGCCTGAGATATTTCTGGGTTCACGGATGAAATCCTATCGCATCCCCGGGCGTTCAAGGACCAAGGCTGGTCGCCCCCGGACCGAGGATGTGGAACACTGGGATGATCCGGCTGTCTGACGCATTGACCCTGATGAAAAGGCGGTATTTGTCGTGACTGAGCGAACCCCCCTAGCCCCGGACGAGAACCAGCGCAAAAGGCGCCGCAGTCTCGCTTCCAGACTCCGCCCTTTCCTCCGCCGTGACCTCAAGCCGCGGCTCATCTCCGCGACGGTCGCGGCCGGCCTCGTCGGCGGACTCTCGTGGCTCGGGGTCTCGGCCCTCACCGAGATGGACACCCAAGCCGCACGCGATCTCCGCGTCAGCATGGCGATCGAGGACGAGTGGGCGGCCTGCGACGGGCCAGGACAGCCTGCCTGCTCCTTTGATGATCGCCTCCAAGACGAGGTCGACGTCGCCTACGCCGACGAGCAGCGGATCCGGGTCGCGATCCTCGACGATCTCGACCGCCGGGTCGTCGCCGCGATCGCCAACCTCGACACCGCCAAGAAAATCCTCGAGACCGAGGCCGTCGACCTCGAGGGCGAGCTCCTCGGCGGTCGCACCGACCTCGCCGAACTCCTCTTCAAGAACGTCGACCTCCGCCCGCTCATCGACCATGAGCAGAACACAGAGCGGGGCAACGCCCTGCAGCGAGCGGCCTACAGCGTCTCCGTTCGCAACGGCCTGCTCCGCCAAGGCGGCAGCAACGCGCTGCTCGAGGAGATCAAGCTCCAGCGCGAGATCCTCGTCAGCGAGCGCACAAGGCTCCATCGGATCGCCTCTCGCGACTCCGAGCAAGTGATCGACAGCTCCCCCAGCGATCGCAGCGCCCTCTGGGCCGAGCTCTTCAACAACGATCCCTACGGCAAAGGTGGCGAGCTCGCCGGCTGGCTCCTCGCCTCGGGCGGACAGACCCAGGTCTCCAACACCCTCGCCCACCTCAGCCGCAGCCGCAGCGAAGAGCTCGCCGAGGCGATCTTCGACCGCGACGCCGAGGTCTGGCGCGGCGCCTTCGGCCAGCTGGTCGACCTCTCCGCGCCGGTCGTCAAGGCCTCAGTCCGCTACGAGTCACCGGTCTCTCCGCACCGTCGCTGGCAGCTCTTCGGCGCCTCGCTCCTCGGCTTCGCCTCGCTCTTCTTGCTGATCGTCGGCCCAGTCGCCACCGCGACCCACACGGCCCGCGAGCGTGAAGCGGGCACCCTACCGGTCCTGCGGATGACCGGCCTCTCGGCGGGAGACCTCGCCCTGGCGATGGCCCTCGGACCGAACATCTTCGCGACGGTCGCTGGCGGAATTCTCCTCCTCCTCGGGCTCCTCGCGCTCGGCTTCACCGCGGGGCTCAGCGCCCTCGCCCTCCCGCTGCTGGCCGTGCTCTTCCTCGGGGTCACGACCCACCTGATCGCGATCGGCCTCGGCGACGCGCTCGGCCACCGGGTCAACGCCCTGATGGTCGGCGCGCTGATGGCCGTCGGCATCGTCGGCCCCGGGCTCTTCGGCGCCGCCCTGAGCACCGCCAACGTCGCCGGCGCAGGCCTCCTCTTCGGACCGCTGCCGGCCGCCCTCGCCGGGATCACCGAGCTGACCGGTCTGCCCGGGACCTCGGGGGCGATGGTCGCCTACGACGCAGGCTTCGGCGCCGCCATCCTCGGCTACGCCCTCCTCGCCCAGGGCCTACTCGCGGGGATCTGTCTCCTGAGCTGGCGCCGCCGGGTCGAGCAGGCATGGACGCCGCTCTTCCGCCCGAGCGAAGGGATCGCCCTCGCGATCGCCAGCATCGGCTGCTCCGGCCTGACGCTCCTCGACCTCTCCGAGCGGCTCAACACCCAGAGCTTCGACAACCTCAACCTGGTCACCTTCCTCGCCTCGTCGTTCCTCCTCCCGCTCCTCGGCTGGCTCTTGGTCGCCAGCCTGCGGCGACCGGCGCGGGCCTCGGCCATCGCCGATCATGTCGAGACCCGGCGAGCCTTCTGGCGCTTCCAGGGGGTCATGGCCCTGACCGTCGCCCTCGTCGGCATCACCTACCACTTCGTGATGAACCGCTCCGGCCTCGGCACCGAGCCCTCAGAGCTGATGTGGGCGACCCTCACCCAGGTCGTGCTGATCGCTGAGACCGGCATCGGTACCCTCCTTTGGGCCTCGCGCAAGCGTGGCGGCAAGCACCGGGCGATCATGGTGGGCGGCGCCCTGCTGGTCCTCCAGACCGCCTTCGCCGCCCTCGTCTACCGCCTCGAGGTCGACTTCGTCGCCATCTACCACAGCGCCGGCAAGCCCTTCCTCATGGGCATGAACGCCTCGCCCTACTGGATCGCCCTGATGATCCTCCTCTGGGGCGGCGGTCTCGGCCTCATCCTCACCGCCCTCCTCCGCGACCGCGACCGCATCGCCGAGGAGAAGCGGGCCGAAGAGGCCGCCCACTACGACGGCGACAACGACGAGAGCGACGACAACGGTCGTCACCGCTGGCTCCACTAGCCCGCGAGTCCTCTCGCAGAGAACGAAGGCCCGGACGCAGACCGCGTTCGGGCCTTTCCTTTTGCCTTGCCTGCGGCTGACGAAGAGGGGTACTCCGGCGGGCGGAGAAAACCCCTGTGGAGTGGTTCTACGAGCACTACAAGGATCTGAGCGCGATCGGCATCCACATCCGGAAGCTGATCCACGAGGAGACGAGCCCCTTCCAGTCGATCAAGGTCTACGACACCGTCGGCCACGGGCGCCTGCTGACCCTCGACGACATGGTCATGCTCACCGAGGTCGACGAGTTCGTCTATCACGACCTCCTCAGCCACATCCCGCTCTGCGCCCACGAGGATCCCAAGGACGTCTTGGTCGTCGGCGGCGGTGACGGGGGCAGCGTCCGCGAGGTGCTCAAGCACACCGGGGTCCGCCGGGTCGTCCAATGCGAGATCGACGAGCGGGTCACCCGTGTCTGCCAGGAGTTCATCCCGACGGTCGCCGGCTCCCTGAGCGACCCCCGGGTCGAGCTCGTCTTCGCCGACGCGGTCGAGTACGTCCGCGCCCACCCGGCCAGCTTTGACGCGATCCTCGTCGACTCCACCGAGCCTATCGGCCCGGCCGCCAACCTCTTCGGTCGCAACTTCTTCGTCGACCTAAAGCAGGCGCTCCGCCCCGGCGGGGTCATCAGCGCCCAGACCGAGTCCCCCTTCTACGCCGCCGACACCGTCCGCTCGGTCTTCGGCGTCCTCCGCGGGGTATTCTCTGAGGTCAGCGCCTACTACGGCGCTGTCCCGACCTACCCGAGCGGCTGCTGGACCTTCGCCCTCGCGAGCGAGAGCCGGACACCGGCGATGATCGATCAGGAGAGAGCCCGCGCGCTCACCAGCCGCTACTTCAACGCGGGGATCGCCCGCGGCGCCTTCCTCTTGCCAGAGTTCATCCGTCGCCTCGTCGAACCCGAGGCCTGAGCCCGGCGCCGCCTGGAATCGAGCACCGCGCCTCCGGGCTCGCTCAGGCGCACGTAGTCGCGCTACCCTGAGCCTGTGCCACGGACGCTCACAGCGGCCCGCGCCGCCTCGGCTCTCCTCGGCGCGCCGCTTCTCGTTGGCGCGCCCGTTCTCCTCGGCGCGCCGGTGCTCCTGGCCGCCTCGGTCGTCAACGCGGCCCCGGACTCGCTGAGCACCCCGCCGGTCCCGGACGGCCACGGCGACACAGCCCCACGCGCCGCCGGGACGCCGACGACGCTCTTCGTCAACTTCGACGGCGCCGTCCTCCGCAGCGGCTGTGGCAATGACGCGCGGCGCGACTGCTCGACCCTCGGCCACCTCTTCGACGGCTACGTCGGACCCTTCACCGGCAACTCGACCCAAGTCCTCTCGATCCTCCAGTCGGTCCGCAAGGACCTCGAGGACTTCGGCGTCACCGTCGTGACCCAGCGGCCGACGGACGAGCGCGACTACACGATGATCCTCTACGGCGAGCTCGGCGACCAGAGCTTCGCCGGGATCGCGCCGTACATCGACTGCGGCGATCTGTGGCCGAGCGACACCGCCTTCGCCAACGCCTACGGCGGATCCAACACCGGCTCGACGGTGATCCTCCAGGAGGCCGCGCACACCTGGGGGCTCGAGCATGTCAACGCCCCGCTCGACAACATGAACCCCTTCAAGACCCCCGGCTCACAGTCGTTCACCGACGTCTGCGAGAGGATCGTCGCCAGCACCGATCTCGACGAGACCGGCGGGGTCTGCAACCAAGTCCACACCCTCTTCTGCGACACCGGCGAGCAGAACAGCTGGCAGGAGATGCGGCATATCTTCGGGCCGCCGCTCGCCGACATCACCGCGCCGACGCTGGCGATCACGAGCCCCGAGGAGGGCTCTACACATGTCCTCCCAGTCACCTTGCCCCTAAGCGGCGAGATCGACGATGATCGCCATATCCAGCGCTACGACATCTCGATCTCCCAGGACGGCGTGGCCCTCCTCGAGGTCCAGTCCGGGACCCTCGCCCAGAGCATGCGCAACCCGCCGGCAGGCGAGTACAACCTGTCGATTCGCGTCGCCGATGAGGCCGGCAACGCGACCCGCGAAGAGGTGAGCTTCACGATCCTGCCAGAGGGGAGCGTCCTCCCCGAGGAGGACGACGACTCGAGCTCAGCGGAGGGCTGTCGCCTGGGCGACCCGACGCCGGCTCCGGCCGGCCTGCTCCTGCTCTCGCTGCTCCTCACCCGGCGCTCCCGACCAGGGCCGACGAGCAAAGGCGAGCGGTAGCGCGCGTATTTCGCACCGGAGGCGCCGTTGACCGTCGACCGCTAGCGCGCTGCGGGTCATCGCGCTACACAACGGACCTATGCTTCCGCGCGCCGTTCTCCTGCTCCCCGCCGCCACCCTCCTCCTCGCGGCCTGCCCCCAGCGAGTCGAGGAGTCCAAGGCTGAGAAGCCGAAGGCCGAGCTCACGGCGGAAGACCCCCGGGTGGTCGCGGACACCTCCGATCTCTACCCCGCCAAGCCTGACGACAACGTGCCAAAGAAGACAGGGCTCGGCTCGGGCGTCCCCGACGAGACCAACGGCGAGTGCCGCCTCTACGCGCCGAAGTTGCCGTCGCCCGAGTGCTGCCCCCAGGACCTCGGCCTCAACGCCCGCCAGGCCACGGCCGCCTGTGGCCATACGCTCTACCTCGGCGAGTCGCACCAGATGACCTGCGGCTACTTCTTTGCCACCGAGGAGACCACCGACCAGCCGAAGTGGCTGCGCCTCTCCTACACCCTGGAGGCTGAGCTTGAGGCCGCCGTGAAGGCCCACGACGAGCGGATCTCGATCCGCGTCGCGATGGATCCAGACTTCCACTCGGAGCCCGTCCCCGGGGTTGAAGGCGCCTTCTGGAGCTCCCACGACAACCTCCACTGGGCCATCCTCCCCGGCTGGTCGAAGCCGCGACAGCTCACCTGGCGCGACGACTCGTGCAGCGACGAGGGGATCAAAGAGGTCATGCGCGCCCTGATCGCCACGCCCGAGCCCCCCACAGGGAGCCCGCGCACGGGTATCGTCCCCGGTGAGCCCGCAGCGCCCGCGGCCCCGCCCGCAGAGGCCGTCGGCTAGCCGCGAGCCCGTCCGCGTGCGGCGAGCAGCCAGCAATCCGAGCACACCGCGCAGAGGCTAGAATTTTCGCGGGGATCGAGCTCGTCAACCTCGGCGTCCTCGATCCCATCGTCGTCCGACTCGACTCGCCGCGATATCGCCGGATCCCGCAGGCCGCAGGCCGGCTACCCGTCGAGGTCGTCAACCCCGGCGTCCTCGATCCCATCGTCGTCCGACTCTTCGTCCTCCTCAGCCGCTAGGGCCTCCTCATCGCCCGGGAGCTCCCGGCGGTAGTCGACCAGCTCGTCATCCCCGCGACGGACCCGGACCACGGTCCCTAGCGTGTCAGCGTACTCGTGCACCGAGGTCCAGCCCTTCGGCACCTCCGGCGAGGTCAACGAGAAGACATAGGCAGCGTCGCGCGGGGCCAGGTTGATGCAGCCGTGGCTCCGCCGACGGCCGAGCCCACGATGCCAGTACGTCGCGTGGAAGGCGATCCGACGGAAGAAGTACTGCACCCAGGGGACCGCCTCGACGTAGTAGGACTCGGGGTCGTCGGGCTTGTTCTCCATCTTGCCGAGGGCCAGCTTATTGCGGATTCGGAAGATCCCCCGCGGCGTCGGGTGCTTGCCCGTGCCCGAGGAGACCAGCGTCACGAAGAGAACGTCCTGGCCGCGACGAACCCCGAGCGTCTGCTGCCGGATGTCGACGTCGAGCCAGAGCTCATCGTCGTCGATGTCGTCGAGCTCCGGCCCAGGATCCCAAAAGCGAACCTGCTTCGCCTCCGCGTAGGCGTCGGCGCCGTCCTTGCCCGCGCCGGGGATCCTGTACCAAAGAACACCCGACCCGGAGATCGGCGTCGGGTCGAGCTCCAAGCGCTCGTGATAGTCGATCGACCCGACCTCCCGACTGCGCCGGCGATAGCTCGGCATGTCCCGCAGGAGCGCCGGGATCGACACCGACCAGGCCGCGACCAACCCCTCGTCCGCGGGCTCCTCGACCATGTCCCGGCCGAAGAGATCGCTCGGCGTTTGCCGCTTCAGCTCGCGTCCGGGGACCGCCCTCCCCTCGACGTCGACGAAGACGTGGCCAACGCTCGGACGCCAGATCCGCTCGACAAAGGCGTACTGCCGGTTCGCGACCAGAGCGTCGCTCGTCGGTCGCCCCTGACGGAGCTGGCGGTAGGAGCGATAGCGGGGGATCTCGGCGTCGAGGTTGCCCTTTCGATCCTGCTTCGGCTTGGCATAGATGAAGGGGACGATCGCCCCCTCCGCGAGCACCGGGAGGATCACCGGCTCCTCCTCGCTCGGCTCGGCGTGCTTGAGACAGACGTAGCCGCCGAGCTCCACCGCCGCCCAACGACTCTCTTCGCAGCCCTCACCTTCGACCTCAACCCCTACGGCGAAGGGCGCGTCGGGGTCGATCCGACCGCGGATATCGCTCCCCCAGGCCGGCTCCGCATAGACCATCGTCGTCCGCGGGGAGACGAAATTTCCGAGACCCTGGGTCGCCGCGGGCGGAGCGGGCGGAGCGGGCAGAGGAGTGTCCGCGGCAGCACGCTCCTCTGCATCAGCGCCTCCCCCCTCGGCGCCCGCCCTCACGTCCCTCTGCGCAGGCGAATCTCCCGCAGCAGAGCCCGCAGAGCGCTCGGCTCCGCGGGTCGATGGGCTGACCCCGTCGTCGGCCGCGGCGACAACGCTCCGCGGGGATGGAGGCTCCTCGGTCCCCTCCCCTCGGTCACAGGAGGTCGCCGCCAGTGCTGAGACCAGCGCCACGAGCATCCGTCGCTGTGAACCTGCCATCCTCAAAATCCATCGCACTAGTCGGCTGAAAACGCGAAAAGACGGCCGACACCAGCTCGCCGCAAGCCTATGCCATACTCCCCGGCGATGCAGCCCTTCCTCGGGACCGACAGCTACATCGTCTCACCAGAGCTCTCGCGGGCGGTGAGCGTCGCGATTACGCTCCAGCGACCGCTCCTGATCAAAGGCGAGCCAGGGACGGGAAAGACCCTGCTCGCCCGCGACATCGCCCGCTACTACAGCCTCGAGCTCGAGCGCTGGCACGTCAAGTCGACGACCAAGGCGATCGACGGTCTCTACACCTATGACGCCGTCCGTCGTCTCCACGACAGCCGCTTTAGCGAGGGCAAGGTCAGCGACATCCGCGACTACATCAGCCTTGGGCCGCTCGGCCGGGCCTTCAAGCGCGAGACCCAGGCGGTGGTCCTGATCGACGAGATCGACAAGGCGGACCTCGAGTTCCCCAACGATCTCCTCCACGAGCTCGACGCCATGGAGTTCACGATCATGGAGACCGGTGAGAGTATCGCCGCCCGCCAGCGGCCGGTGATCATCATCACCTCGAACAACGAGAAGGAGCTGCCCGACGCGTTCCTCCGCCGCTGCGTCTTCCACTGGATCGACTTCCCCGACCGCGAGCTGATGACCCGGATCATCCGCGTCCACCACCCCGACGTCGAGGATCAGCTCCTCGCCGGCGCCCTCGAGGCCTTCTACAACCTCCGCGACGTCGACGGCCTGCGCAAGCGACCGAGCACCAGCGAGTTCATCGACTGGATCGCCGCGCTCCGGCACGCCGGCCTTGACCCGGCCAAGCTCCTCGGCGCTGGCCTCCCCTTTCTCGGCACTCTGCTCAAAAAAGAGCAGGACTTCGCGACCGTCGAACGGCGGATGCGGAGAGGAGTCCGCCGCTCCTAGACGAGTGAGGCCCTAGGGCTGGCCTCCTCCCGCGACGTTGTGACGAGCCCCGCTCGCCAGCGCTTCAGCCCATCCCTAAGGACAGGCAACATAGTCCGGCCCCACGACCATGTTTCTCGACTTCTTCTACAACCTCCGCTCGCACGGCCTCAAGGTGACCACCCACAATTGGTTGGCGCTAATGGAGGCGCTCGCCAAGGGGTTGCACGAGGAGAGTCTCAGCGGCTTCTACCAGATCGCCCGCTGCATCCTGATCACCAACGAGGCCCACTTCGACGAGTTCGACCGGGCCTTCGCCGAGAGTTTTCGCGGGGTCAAGGACGACCGCGCGGCGATCCTAGACGACCTCGAAGAGTGGCTCGCCAACCCGAAGCGGCTCCTCCACCTCGACCCCGAGCTGGCGGCCGCGCTCAAGAGCCTCGACATCGACGAGCTCCGCCGCCAATTCCAAGAGCGCTTGGCCCAGCAAAAGGAGCGCCATGACGGCGGTAACCGCTGGATCGGCTCCGGCGGCACCAGCCCCTTCGGCACCGGCGGACAGCACCCCTCGGGGGTCAGGCTCGGCGGCGGAGGTGGGCGTTCAGCCCTCGCCGTCGCTGACGCTCGACGCTTTCGAGAGCTGCGCCGCGACCTCGTCCTCGACACCCGCCAGATCGCCGCCGCGCTCCGACGCCTGCGCAAGCTGACGCGCGACGAGGGAGACCCCGAGCTCGACATCGACAGCACGATCCGGGCCACCGCCAGAAACTGCGGCGACCTCGAGATCGTGATGCAGCCCCCGCGCAAGAACGCGGTCCGCCTCCTCCTCCTCCTGGACGTCGGCGGGTCGATGGATCCACACGCAGAGCTGGTCTCGCGCCTCTTCTCCGCCGCCCATCAGGCCGGGAACTTTCGCGAGCTACGCTCCTACTACTTTCACAACTGCGTCTACGGCAGCGTCTACGAGGACGCCCGCTTCGACAACGCCGTCCGCACCCAAGAGCTGCTGACCACCCTGGACCCGAGCTGGTTCCTCGTCCTCGTCGGCGACGCCTATATGCACCCAGGCGAGCTGATGATGTCGGGCGGCGACTGGTGGATGGACGGCCGCGGCCCCACGGGCATGACCTGGCTCGCCCGCCTCGCCAGCCGATTCCCTCGCTCCGCCTGGATCAACCCCGAGCCGAAGAAGCTGTGGACCACCGGGACGATCGCCGAGATCGCCGAGGTCTACCCGATGTTCAACCTGACCCTAGAGGGTCTCGACGCGATGGTCCGACACCTGCGTCGACCGCCGAGCCCTGCCCGCGCCGCGCAGGTCGCCCGCCTCGCCCAGACCGGCTGACAAGGCCGTCGCCAAAGGTCGATCCCAACGAGCAGGGCGGCCGCCGTCAATGCTGCGCTCGACTCCCACCGGCGCTCGCCGGTGTGACCCCACCCGGTCGGTGAAAAGACCGCGGCTGCCGACGCTCCTCGTGACGTCTGCCCCGACCTCGAACGCTTCGAGCCGCTGGCTCGACGGTGTGACATAGCCCGGTCGGTGACAAGACCACGACCGCCGACGGTGCTCGTGACGTCCGCGCCGCCGACCACCAGCTCGAACGTCAGACGCGCGCGGAGCCTAGTCGCTGCCGAGGGTCTGGACCTGGGCGATGTACCAGTCCCCCCACTCCATCCGCATCTGCATCACCAGACCGCTCCGCCGCGACGGGGTCTTGAGGGTGATCACCGCCTTAGGGGCGTAGACCCCGGGGAGCACGTCGACCTTGGTGATCTCGACCGGCTCATCGCCGAGGGTGTTGCTGAGCGCGGCGAAGGCGAAGGTCCGCGCGGCGTCGAGGGTCCGCAGGCGGTTGATCGCCGTCTCGATCGCCTCGTCGGGATCCTGCTCGCCGTGGTAGCGAGCGCTCATGTAGGCCTTGCCGAGCTCAAAGAAGAAAGAGATCACCAGCTCACTGCCGACCGTCTCACCGACGCCGAGAGACTCGCGAAACTCGGGCGTCCCGGTGCGAAGGACCATCTCGCGAAAGTGCTCCATCTGCTGGGTCTCACGACCCTCGCCGAGCTCGGCGACCAAGTCCTCCAAGGCCGCGAAGAAGAAGCCGACCGCCTCGCTGCCGCGCCCCGCGACCTGGGCCGTGATGGCGTCCATCGTCTCCGACCGGATCCCCCGGGCGTAGGTCGGCGAGAGCATCCGTCGCGCCTGATCGAGGTGACCGGCGTAGACCGCGTCGACAAACTTGGTCGCCCGCACGGTCGCCCGCGCCTCCTGCTCGCTCGCAAGATCGAGCTGAGGACGCTCCAGGAGCATTCGCGTCGCCTCGTCGATCGGGATCGCGTAGCCGCCGACCCGATGACGCCAGGTCCAGGTGACGACCCCGACCGCCCGACCAAAACGATCGAGCACAGGGCCGCCGCTTTGACCCTCGCGGACATCGTTGCTCAGGCCGACGAAGGCACCGTCGCCCAGCGCAGGGTTGAAGACCTGGAGGTCGTTGACGCTCCCTGTGTGGGCGATGAAGGTCTCGTCCGCGTCCTGTGCGTCCTGTGCGCGGGCCAAGAGCAGAACCCGATCCGCCGCTCGAAGGTAGGTCTCCACCGGATCTGCGCTGTCCGTACCGAGCGCCAGCGACGGCAGCGGAGCGCCCGCGTCGACGTAGATTAGCGCGAGATCGCGCTGCGGATCCATGTAGACGACCTTGACCGCGCTGTAGGAGCGCGGCGGGTTGAGCCCCGGAAAGGTGACCGACTCGACATGACTGCTGTCCTCGATCACGTGCCGGCTGGTGAGCAGATAGCCGGCCGGATCGACGACAAACGCGAGCCCGCGGCTCATATCGGTGGTCACCACCGCGACCGAGGCCGCCCCCTCGCGGGCGACCTCGTTCGGATCGAGCTCTCGCTGGGTCGAGCCCTCGACGAGGGCGATCCCGCCGATATCGGTGCTCTTGCTCGCACACGCTCCGGTCCAACAGAGCGCTACGAGGCCCAACAGCGCGCCCCACCGTAGCCGTCCTCGACTCACCCCCTCCAGGCTACGGCACAGTCAGACGTCGCGCCATCGACAACCCCGCGGCTGGCGTTGAACACGGAGTATGGCCCCTCCCCAGGGGGTTCATGGCGTGAGTGTTTCGTTCCCCCCAGCGGCGAATCTTTTCACCTCCACGTACGTATATGCTCGGCAGCCATGGAAATCGATCTTCAGGGCCTCGGAAAGACCTACGACGGCGCCGCTTGGGCGGTCCGCGATCTCACCCTGAAGATCCCGAGCGGCTCCATCTTCGGGCTTATCGGCCCGAACGGCGCGGGAAAGTCGACGACGCTGCGGATGCTCGCGACCGTCGTCAACCCGAGCGCCGGCACCCTGCTCTTCGACGGCGAGCCGCTGCCCGCGGATCCGAGCGACCTCCGGCGTCAAATCGGCTTCCTCGGCGACGGAAACCCGCTCTACAAGCAGATGAGCCCGTCAGAGTACCTCCGCTTCTTTGGCCAATGCTACCGGATGTCAGCGTCCGATCTCGAGCGGGCGATCGAGGACACGCTGCAAACCTTTGATCTGACAGGCAAGCGCGACACCCCGAGCGGCCAGCTCTCCAAGGGGATGCGCCAGCGCCTGCTGATCGCCCGCTGCCTCCTCCATAGGCCGCGCCTCCTCCTCCTCGACGAGCCCGCGGACGGCCTCGACCCCCGCTCCCGCAGCGATCTCCGAACGGCCCTCCTCAAGGCGCGGGACAGCGGCGTCACGATCCTCGTCTCGTCCCACATCCTCCGCGAGCTCGACGACCTCTGCGACAGCATGGCGATCATCCAGCGCGGTCGACTCGTCGTCTCCGGCCCCGTCGACGAGATCATCGAGAGATACGATGTCAGCCGCTTCGTCTACCGCCTGCGAATCCTCGACGACGCGTCCAAGAGCGGTCTCGATCGAGCCCAGGCGGTTCTCCGCGAGCATCGCGCCCTCATCGAAGAGACAGGCGTTGAGGACGGCGAGCCGACGATCACAATCCAGGTCCAGGGCGATGAAGCCCTGATGGCCGACATCCTCGCCGCCCTGGTCGCCGCTGGCGTCCGAGTGGTCACCTCCAGTCGGCTCCGCAGCCGCCTGGAAGATGTTTACAATCGACTCTCGGACGATCAGGTCAACTGATCCGCAGGAGCCCCCATGTCCAAGCTCGCCCAACTCCGCAGCGCCGCGCTTCCCTTCGTCACCCGAGCGCATCGAGGCGGACGTCTCCGCCGCTACCTCTTCCTCTCGCTCCTGCTCTCGATCCTGACGCTGATCCTCGGCGCCTGGATCTCCTTCGGCAGCGGTCACTTTGAGAGCGCCGTTCGCCAGGGCCTCAACCTCGAAGAGTCTCGCTGGCAGCGCGAGCAATTCGAGCACCTCATCATCGTCGACTCCGCCCAGGAAGAGGCGATCGTCCTCGCCGAGATCCAGGCGTTCCACCCCGCCAGTGAGGAGTGGAACCAGGCCAGGTCGAAGTACGACGAGGCGGTCAACCTCCTCCGCCAGGCGGCGATCCAAGAGTCCCCCCGCGGCCAGCTCCGGACGCTCCAGGCGGAGGTCCAGATGACCCTCGCGCAGCACGGGATCAGCCACGAAGTCCCGGACCCAGACGTCTACTACACCTACTTCAACTGGCATGAGGCGCAGCAGGTCCAACAGCTGCAGGCGATCCTCGCTCGCGATCTCGTCCCCGCCGTCGAGATCTACGAGTCGCCGCTCACCCTGGTCGACGGCGTCCGCGTGACCGGGGCGATCGCGGGCGGAATCTTCGCCCTCCTCCTCCTGGTCGCCGCCCCGCTCCTGGTCGGCACGCAGATGGCGCAGGAGGTCCACGAGAACACCCTGATGCCCCTGACCGGCACCTCGCTGCGCACCCGCGAGCTTGTCCTCGGCCTCGGCGCTGGCGCCCTCTCGATCGTGGGGCTCCTCGCGCTCCCGCAGGCGCTCCTCCTCCTCCTCACCGTCGCCTTTGTCGGCCACTTGATCCCGGCCCTCGCCGGTATCGCGGTCGCCCTCGTCGGCTGCTTCTTCCTCTCCTTCCTCGCCCAGCTCATCGGCTACGCCCTCGGCAGCCAGCGAACGCCGGGCGTCCTCGGTATCGGCCTGCTGAGCTTCTTCGGCACCCTAGCCATGATCGGCGCCGCCTTCGGCCTAAACCCGGCCAAGCAGACCATCGGCGTCTACGCTCTCCTCCCCGAGGCGGCGACGGCCCATCTCTTCCGCTCCTCTCTTCTCCCCCACGAGATCTTCTTCAGGGATTGGCGGCTCGCCCATGAGGCGGACTTCGCCATCGCCGTCGGTACGGTCGGGATCGGCCTCCTCGGCCTCCTCGGCCTCCGAGCCCTCGAGCGCAAGATCAGCCGTAAGGCTGTCAGCGCGCTGACCGGCGGAGAGGCGCTCCTCGGCGCCCTCGTGACGATGGTCCTCGTCGTCCTCGCCAACCCCGCGCGACAGAACCACTACGGCCAGTCCGGCACCTTCTTCCTCCTCAACCTCGCGCTCCTCACCGTCCCCTTCGTCATCTTCCTGATGATGCGGACGCCCAGCGCAGACCTCGGCGAGAAGCGCAAGGCGCTGCCCGTAGCTGCGCTCCTCGGCGAGCTCTTCCTCTGGGCCGGGCTCCTCGGCGTCCTCAGCCTGGCGGTGCTCAAGCGGCCCCTCGATGCCTCGATCCACCCGGTCTTCATCGCCTACTTCGCCTGGTACCTCGGGGTCGTGGGCCTCCTCGCCATCCGCGTGGTCGCGATGCCGATGAGCCTCGCCTCAAGGGCCTGGATCGCCTTCTCCGCGCTCTTCGCGATGTCTGCATTCCCGCAGATGGCGGCATGGGTCCAGTACTACGGGGGCACGGAGGACCTGCTCATGATGAGCCAGATGAGCCCCTTCCTCGGCTTTGTCCAGGCGGCGCTCCTGGTGGCGATCCCGGTGACGCTGTGGCGCTCGCTCCGGCGCCGCCCCTGACCTGATAAGCTCCGCGGCATGCATCATTCTGTGTGTATCGCCTTCGTCGCAGCCCTCGCCGCCAGCGGCTGCGGCAACGGAGAGCCCAAACCCGAGGCGAAGCCCGCCGAGCCCGCCAAGGTCGAGCCCGCCAAGACAGCCGAGGCTGAGGCGAAGCCCGCCGAGACCAAGCCCGCCGAGACCAAGCCCGCCGAGGGCGCGCCGAAGGTGGAGCCCCTGACACCAGAGGAGATCGAGCTCATCGAGTCCGATCCCTCTGACCTGACCCCGGCCCTCCGTCGCAAGCGGGCCTTCGCGCTGCGCAAGAAGATCATGCAAAACCCGGAGTCGGAGTCGGCGAAGGCGCTCGAAGACATGCGCAAGAAGGTCGAAGCCGGCGAGATCACCCCAGAGCTCCCCCCCTCCAGCAACCTCACCCTCTCGGCGCCGGTGCCCGGCGGACACCCGCCCTCGTCGATCCCGGAGGACGGCGCGAAGAAGCCGACCGAGGCTCCACCCGCCGATTCGGCCGGCTGATCGATGCCCGTCGTCGAGACCCGCATCGCCGCCGGCCTCCTGCGGTGGACGCTCGACAACCCTCCGCGGCGCAACGCGCTAGCTCCGGAGATGCTCGTCTGGATCCGCGAGCGCGCCCAGACGCTCGCGGGCGAGGTCGTTCTCCTGACCGGCGCCGGCGATCGAGTCTTCTCCGCCGGCTTCGACCTCAAGGCGCTCGCCCGGCTCGCGGAGGAGGATCCCTCGGCCCTGCCGGATCAGCTGCTCATCGACGCCACCTCGGCGATGACCGAGGCGGACGCGACCTTCGTCGCGCTCCTCCAGGGCGTTGTCATCGGCGCAGGTGTCGAGCTCGCCTGCGCCTGCGATCTCCGGCTAGCCCGTCCCGGAGTCACCTTTTCGGTCCCGGCAGGCAAGCTCGGGGTCGTCTATCACGCAGCGGGGCTCCTTCGCTTCCACGCGGTCTTCGGAGCCGCGCTCGCGCGCCGTCTCCTCCTCTGCGGCGACAGCATCAGCGCCGAGGAGGCGCTCAACGTCGGCGCGCTGGCAAACCTCGTCCCAGCCGAAGAGCTCGCGGAGGCGGGCGAGGCGATCGCCCGTCGCCTCCTCGCAGGAGCCCCCCACTCGCTCCGCGCTCATCGCAATTTTTTCCGGAGGATCGAATGCCAGGCCCTGCCCACTGACTTGCTCGCCGAGCACAGCGCCCTGCGCAGCCGCTCCTTTGCGGCAGCAGATCTGGAGAGCGCCCATCGACGCGCCCTCGGACGGAAAAGCTGAGCTACCATCACGCCGCCATGAGCTGCGCAATCCGCGACAAGATCGACTCCATCCTCCGTCAAGCCCGCCTTGATCGCGACACCCCGACCATGACCGTCGTCGGCATGCTCAAGAACAAGGTGCTCACCCGCCTCAAGGACGGCAGCGGCACCGAGGAGACCGACGAGCTGTGGCTGCAGATGATCGCCAGCTACGCCAAGGAGCTCAAGAAGGCCATCACGGCCTTTGAGGCCGCCGGTGAGCGCGGTGAGACGCTCCTCGCCGAGAACCGCTTTGAGCTGGCGTTCTGCGAGCAATTCCTGCCGAAGAAGCTCGACGAAGAGGCGACCGAGGCGATCGTCCGCACGATCGCCGCCGAGACCGGCATCAAGGATCCCAAGCAGTCTGGCCGCCTGATCGGCGCCGTCATGAAGAAGCACCGCGACGAGGTCGAGGCGGTGCATGTCAAGGCTGCCGTCGCCAAGATCCTCGCCGAGTAGGCCAACAACCTGGCGAACCCCCTCGCCAATCGCCTGGCCTTCGAGTCATGTCCTGAGAGCGTCGAGTTCGGCGCTCTCAGCTCGCACAGAGCCTGCCGAAGCGTCCGACAACGCTCCGTCATGTCGGCTCCGTGAGGGCTTGAGCCCGGCGCCTGAGCGCGGCACCTCGCCAAATCCTGCCAAAGCGCCCAACAACGCCCCGATATGTCGGATCCGCCAGGGCGCCAGGGCGCCGCCTGGGCATGGCACCTCGCCAAAGCCTGCTCGACTCACTTCTTCGGCGCGGCGGCGCAGCGAAAGCCGATGCCATGGGAGTGGGCGCTCGCGTCCATCGGATAGCGCAGCGCCGGATCGGCGTGCTCCGGCTCGACGCTGTTGAAGGCGCCCCCGCGGATGACCCGGTTCATGTCCGGGACCATGTCCGGCGGCGCCCCCTCGCGGTTCGGGTACGGCAAGAAGGGATCATCGGTCCACTCGAAGACATTGCCCGTCATGTCGAGCAGCCCCCGCTCGGTCGTCCCCTTGGGGAACGAGCCGACCGGCGCGGTCGCGGCGTGACCATCGTCTGCCTCGTACATCACCCCAGGCGCGGGAAGCCCAGCCTCCGTCTGCCACTGGGAGCACTCAGTCCCGCAGGCGTTGAGGTGCTCGGCCGACGGAACGTCGTCGCCCCAAGGATAGACCCGTCCGTCTGAACCGCGAGCTGCGAACTCCCACTCGGTCTCCGTCGGTAGGCGCTTGCCGGCCCGCTTGCAGTAGGCGAGAGCCTGGTTCCACGTGACGCAGTTGATCGGGTGTTCCCCCCGATCCTCGTAGTTCTCGTTGCAGAGCGGGCTGTAGGTCTTCCGGCTCGACCTCCACTCCCTCGCGTCCATGTTCCCCTGGGGCCAGAAGCTGTCGCGATAGGCACGCTTGCACTCCCCCGCGCTCGAGCACTCGCGGTACTCCGCGACGGTCACCTCGCGACGATCAAGGCAGAAGGCGTGAAACTCGACCTGATGCGCTGGCTTTGCCAGGCTGAGGACCGGCGAGTCGGCGTCCGTGCCTTGGAAGTATTTGCCGCCAGGGTGATAGACCATCCCCCCGGGACAGCTCCGCTCGGCCGCGACCGGAGGAGCGTCCGCCGCGGGCTTGGCATCCCCCTGAGACGCGTCCGCCCCACGCGAAGACTCCTTTGCCGAGATATCGACGGACGGCTCCACCTCGGCCGTCGGCTGCAACGCGAAGAAGGCGGCTGCGCCCCCAGCCGCAAGGAGCCCGCCCAGGCCGATGAGGAGCCCTGTGCGCGAGGATCTCGGCGCCGCTGGTAGAAGCCCCGGGGAGACGACCGTGCCCCCACCAAGCTGGACATCCGTGGTCTGCGAGCCCGGCGCGACCTCGGTCAGGCCCAGCTGCGGAGAGCCGCCGGTCGGCGTCTGTGACGGCTGATGTCCCCTCGAAGAGGCGGTTTTCCCCAGGCCCCCGAGCCGTTGGGTGCTGGTCTCGCTCCCCTCTTCAGCGCCGGTCGCCAGGAGAGCCTCCATCTCATCGGCCTCGAGATCGGCGGTCGGCATCGGCGAAAAGTCGGCCACCTTCTGGGCCTCTGCAAGCGATGCCCAGAAGAGGCTCATGTGGGCGTAGCGATCGACCACCTTGACCGCCAGCGCCCGCTCAAAGACCGCCTCGATCGCGTCGCTGACCTCAAGCCCGAGGTTTCGCGGCGTCGGTCGGCGCTCTGTGTTCTGGCTGGCGAAGGCGAGCTGGAGGAAGGTGTCACCGCCGAGGGTCGTCTGCCCCCCACGCATCACTTCGAGGTAGACCAGCGCCATCCCGAAGACGTCTGTCCACGGGCCTGTCGCCCCATGAACCCGATCAAACTGCTCGGGCGCGCCGTAGTTCGGGGTAAATGAAGTGACGTTGCTCCCGGTCGCTTGCATCGCCGTCTGGGCCTGCGATTGCATCACCTTGGCGATCCCGAAGTCGAGCACCTTGATCACCGCGCCTGGCGTCAGTGAGCCGCTGACGACGAAGAAATTCTCGGGCTTGATGTCACGGTGCGCAACCCCGTGACTGTGGGCCAGGGCCAAGGCCCGGGCCGCTCCGTCGAGGAGCTGAAAGACCTCCGCCGCCGAACGCTCGACCCCGAGGGGCTTGGAGTCCTTCTTGAGCAGAGCCTCCAGCGAGTGACCTTCGAGCCACTCGAGCACCATGTAGGGCAGCCACACGCCTGTCGGTGTGGTCAGGGTGCCGATGTCCCGCGCCTGGACGATCGCCGCCGAGCGACTCGAGAGAACGCTGAGGAGCTTGCCCTCTTGGATGAAGAGCTCGAGGAGCTGGTCGCGGCAGTTCTCCGGCGCGTTGGACAGCGCCGTAAAGCACTTGATCGCCACCGGCTGGTCCCAGATCCGGTGCCGAGCCCGGTAGACGACCCCGAAACCGCCCTCTCCGACGAGCTCCTCAACCTGATACTTCTCCGCGACGAGGGTGCCGACGAGTCCGTAGCGATCCTGTTTGGTTCCCATGCGTGGCTCCTCCCCGAAACCTAGACCATGCCCCCCGATGGCAGCGATGGCACGATGGCAGCGATGGAGAATACGTCGGCGCGGCTCGATCATTACACAGCGATCGCGGTTGAATCGATGTGCGACCCCGGCCTACCTCGCGGCCCTCGTGAGAGGTGCAGAAGCACACGTTTGTCGGCGGAAGAAAGGCCCTCAGGCGCCCTCTAGTGCCCTCTTGCTCGGTGAATCCGACCGAAGCGCTCGTGCTGCCCGGAGAACCTCACACGGCTCTCAGCACGGTCTCTTTGCGCCCGAGAGGTCCGCTCTACGCCGCTTTTTTGCCGCCCTGATCCGAGACCGCTAGGGTTTGTCGCGTCGTATGAAAATTCTCCTCGCGCTCAGCCTCGCCGCGTCGATCTGGATCGTGCCGGGCAGCGTATCCGCCAAGGCGCGGAGCCGCTGCGCGCCTGTGCAGACGGACGCATCCGACCATATCCGCACCTCTGCCGACTCCCTCCGGGAGTTCGCCTGGGCCGAGATGGCAGGCGCCTTCGCCCTCGCGGATCCGGGCCACGAGCCCGCCGCCCGCGAGGACAGGGCGAGCAGCAGCGCCGCCCTTGAGCTCGAAGAGGCCCTCCTGGAGGTGCCGGCAGGTCGCCGCGAGGCGCTCCGCACCCTCTCCCGCGAGAGTTCGATCGATCGCCTCAGCGACGCCGGTCAACGTCTCCGTATCCGCGCGTTCCGCGGTCTCCCTGCGTCGGCCATCTCGGCGCTGCTCGAGGCCGACGAGCCCAACCTCCGGGCCCACGCCTGGCTGTGGTTGGCGACCACCCGCGAGGGGGGCTGTAGCCTGATGAAGCTCGAGCGGGCTCGCTTCGCCGTCGCCCTCTACGATCTCAGCGAGGTCGTCGAGAGCGGCGAGGACCTGCTCCTCCGCCGTGTCGGAGATTATGCCCTACAGGCTTACTTACGACGTCTGATCGACGATCCAGCGGCGACCGGGGCGCTCCTCGGAGAGCTCTCGGGCGAGCCCGGACAACGGTCGCTCCCGCCGAGAATGCGGGCCTTCGCGGCCGCCCTCCGCGTCCGTCGCGGCGACCTCACGCAGATCGAGCGCTGGCTGAGCGACAGTGAGCCGGAGCTCCGCCTCGCGGTCGCCCTCGCGGCCCTGGACCTCGATCGGTCCCGCTGGCTAGAGACCATCGTCGAGCTGGCAGCGGCCGACACGGACGACCTCGTCACCCAAGGGATCGTCGACGCCATCCTTGATCGGAGCGAAGGCTCGCGGCGGGCCCCTCCGCCCACCTCGCTCCTCGATCCCGAGGACCCCCGCCTCGCCGAGGCTACCCTCCGCTGGCGCGGCGAAGGTGACTCTCGCGTGGCTCTTCCGAGCGCGACCGTCGAGACCGTTCGCCCGGGCCAGCGCCGCTACGACGGGCTCCTCGCCGCTCGCTAGACGAGCGGACCAAACAGCGCTCGACGCCTCGGGTTGTATCGCCGCCACCGGCCTTCTCCTGTCGAGATGGACAGCTAGGGGTCGCGGCGGTGACTTCGAGCTGACCTGTCGGCGACGACCGCACCCGGTCAGGTCCTGCACGACCACCGAGACGCGCTCCTAGGTCTAGCCTGAGCGATCGCCATTTCTCGTTCTCTTCGTCCTCGTTCTCGAACTCGACCTCAAGGTCGTCCTCCTCGAGCTCGTCCTCCTCAAGGTCGTCCTCCTCGAGCTCGTCCTCCTCGAGCTCGTCCTCCTCCTCCTCCTAGAATTCCTCGTCCTCGAACTCGTCCTCTTCGAACTCGAATTCGTCCTCCTCCTCGAACTCGTCCTCCTCGAACTCGTCCTCCTCGAACTCGAATTCGTCCTCCTCCTCGAATTCGTCCTCCTCCTCGAACTCGTCCTCCTCGTCCTCGAACTCGTCCTCCTCGAACTCGTCCTCTTCGAACTCGTCCTCCTCCTCGAACTCGTCCTCTTCGTCCTCGAACTCGTCCTCCTCGAACTCGTCCTCTTCGAACTCGTCCTCTTCGAACTCGTCCTCTTCGAACTCGTCCTCCTCGAACTCGAACTCGTCCTCTTCGAACTCGTCCTCTTCGAACTCGTCCTCTTCCTCGAACTCGTCCTCCTCCTCGAACTCGTCCTCGAACTCATCCGGAGACACGTCGCCCGGAGCCCCCTCGGCCCCGTCATCGAGGGGGAGAAGCTCATCGGACTGGCTCTGAGTTCTGGGCATGTCGAACGTCCTCGGCATCGTGAGACCCGATCCTAGGGCGACGCTCGATGAACGCAAGGGAGCCGCAGCACCCCGACGCTCCGCGCGATTCAGACACGAACGCGCGGGACGAAGCGACCGGCGCGGTGGCGATGACGCTCGAGAAGCGGCTCCAATGTCGACCCCAGGAGCTCATCGACCTGCTCGGGCGCCCGGCCGATGTAGCGCTTGGGATCGAGCACCTCGCCGCTAACAAAGCGGCCGAGGAGCGGATCCTCCTCCATCCGCGCCATCAGATCGTTGGCGCGACCCTCCTTCAATTCTGCGGCCGCCGCCCAGGCGTGCTGGCGGATCGCCTCGTGGAGATCCTGGCGGCTCTCACCGCCCCGGGTCCCGGCCATGATCACGGCCTCGGTCGCCATGAAGGGGAGCTCGTCGGCCATGTTCGCCGCGATCTTCTGCGGATAGACCACCAGCTTCTTGGTCACATCGACGACCAGGTTGAGCACAGCATCGGTCGCTAAGAAGGCCTCGGTGAGGACAAGGCGACGGTTCGCGCTGTCGTCCAGGGTCCGCTCGAACCATTGGTTGGCGTGGGTCTCGCGAGGGCTCCCCGCGAGCGAATGGACGAAGCGCGCAAGGCCGCAGATCCGCTCGCTGCGCATCGGGTTGCGCTTGTAGGCCATCGCGCTGGAGCCTATCTGGTTAGGCTCAAAGGGCTCCTCGATCTCACGCTTGTGGGCGAGGAGGCGAAGGTCGACGGCGAACTTCGCCGCCGAGCCGCAAATGTCCGCGAGGGCGCTCAGCACCCAGGTGTCGATCTTTCGGGTGTAGGTCTGGCCGCTGACCGGGATCGCCCGGTCAAAGCCCATCGCCGCGCAGATCCGCCGCTCGAGCGCCCGCACCTTGTCGTGGTCGCCGTCGAAGAGCTGGAGGAACGAGGCCTGGGTCCCGGTCGTCCCCTTAACACCGCGCATCGGCAGGCGTGAGACCAGCTCCCCAAGGGTCTCCATGTCCAGCGCGAGATCCTGCGCCCAAAGACAGGCACGCTTGCCGACCGTGGTCAGCTGCGCCGGCTGGAGGTGGGTATAGGCGAGGGTCGGCAGGGCCCGGTGCTCGCGAGCAAAGTCGCCGAGCTGGTGGATCGCGGTGTAGAGACGATCCATCAGCAGCTCGATCCCGTCGCGGATCATCACGAGCTCAGCGTTGTCGGTGACAAAGCAGGAGGTTGCCCCAAGGTGGATGATCTTCGCCGCCTCGGGGCCCGCGACCTCACCAAAATGATGCACGTGGGCCATCACGTCATGGCGAAGCTCCGCCTCGAGCGCGGCGACACGATCAAAGTCGAGAGTCTCGCGCGCGCCCTTGAGCCCGCCTATCTGCTCGGCGCTGATCGGCAGACCGAGCGCCTGCTCCGACTCCGCGAGGGCGATCCAGAGATCACGCCAAAGGAGGGCCCGTCGGCGCCCTGCGAAGTTGCCGACCATCGCCGCCGTCGCGTAGCGGGTCGCCAGGGGTGAGCTGTATTCGGGCCTCGAAGTCGCGCCTGTCATCGGCGCGGAGGGTACCCGCCAAGTCCGAGAAGGTCGCCTCCGCGCAGAAGGCGCTCGGTCCGTCGACGGGAGGAGCAACACGCGCAAATAACGCAATCCACCGGCGGCCCCCCTGCGCTACCCTCAGCCCCCAAGCGGCCGCCCTCCGCCGACCGGGAATACTCTCGGCAGCCCCTAGGTTCCCCTCGTCATCATGGATGCGACCGCTCGGCAGGCGTTCGAAAAGACCGCCCTACCTCACCTCGACAGCCTCTTCGGGGTAGCGCTGCGGATGACCCGCAATCGCGCGTCCGCGGAGGATCTCGTCCAGGACACGCTCATCCGCGCCTACCGCTTCTGGCATCGCTTTGAGCCGGGGACCAGCATCCGCGCCTGGCTCTTCACCATCCTCCGCAATACCTTCGTCAACAGCTACCACCGCGGCAACCGTCAGCGCGAGCAGGCCGAGCACCTGACCCATCAAGCCCGCACGCTCGACGAGGCCGGCGCTGCTGGGCTCGCCAGCGCCCCCCCCTCGCCTGAGCAGGCGGTCGCCGCCAAGAACATCGCCGAGGCGGTCCACAGCGCCCTCGACGAGGTCCCGGAAGACTTCCGCCTCGCGGTGCTCCTCGCCGACATCGAAGGCCTCTCCTACAAGGAGATCGCCGCAGTGATGGAGTGCCCCGTCGGCACCGTGATGAGCCGACTTTATCGCGGCCGCCGCCACCTGAAAAAGATCCTCGAGCGACAGATGCCCGAACCTCTCCAGGCCGACGACGCGCCGATCCACCTCGACGCCTACCGCAAGCGAGGTCACGCATGAGCCGCACACGCCCCAGCACCGATCCACTGATCCGCCGGCTTCAACCCTACATCGACGGCGAGCTCGACGCGTCGGCGGCCGCCGCCGTCGCCGACGAGATCGAAGGCGATCCAGCCCTCAAGGACATGGTCGAAGAGCAGGTCAGTGCCCGGCAGATGCTCCGCCAACTCCCGCGTTCGACCGCCCCACAGGCCCTGCGCGCCAGGATCCTCCTAGAGTTCGACGCCGTCGACCGCGAGGTCGAGCTCGCCGAAGAGACCGCCCGCAAGCGCGGCTGGAGCCACCTTCGCAGCTTCCTCCGCGGCGGTCTCGTCCTCGCCCCCGCTGCCGCGGCCGCAGGTGTCCTCTTCGCGATCACCCGGGCCAGTCTCCCCGAGGCCCCCGCGGAGGCGCCGACGATCGCCTCCGCAGACCAAGATGTCCAAGAGGACATATCACTCTCTTC
>Ga0316189_10000989_pt1 | contig 28272 bp, 28 predicted proteins | sample LowCovwburrow_MG_FD_204930 | JGI IMG/M metagenome (GOLD analysis project Ga0316189, IMG submission 204930) | Coastal sediment microbial communities from Maine, United States - Lowes Cove worm burrow | ecosystem: Environmental > Aquatic > Marine > Coastal > Sediment | place: USA: Maine...
CAATTTTTCCAATATTAAATATGTGCCATGTAATCCTCCCCATACCATAAACGTCCAAGCTGCGCCATGCCATAAACCCCCTAATAACATAGTCAACATTAAGGCAACATACATTCTGGTTATACCATGACGATTACCGCCTAGCGGAATGTATAGATAATCTCTTAACCAGCTAGATAACGAGATATGCCATCTATCCCATAAATCAGAAAACCCTAGTGAAGCATAAGGATACCTAAAGTTATCAGGTAGAATAATTCCGAGCATCAATGCGATACCAATAGCACATGTTGAATATCCTGCAAAGTCAAAAAATATCTGCCCAGAGAAGGCCAAGGTTCCAGTCCATGCGTCTAATCCATGCATTAATTTTCCTGAACCAAAAACATTATCGGCAACTCCAGACAGTAATGTGTCTGCCATCACAACTTTTTGGAATAGCCCAATAGTCAATAAAAACAAACCCCAAAAAAATTGATTTGCAGTGGCTTTCTTTTCTTCGTAAAACTGAGTGATTAAGTCTTTGGCTCTTACAATTGGTCCCGCTACAAGCTGAGGGAAAAACGTAACGTACAATGCAAAATCTAAAAAGGTTCTTGCTGGTTCTATTTTTCGTTTATACATGTCGATGGTGTAGGACATGGTTTGGAACGTATAAAAAGAAATCCCCATTGGTAAAATAATGTCCATAGGTTGTGCCTGAAAATCCCAGCCTATGGAGTTGACCAATACAGTGAAGTTTTCCAATAGAAAATCACCATACTTGAAAAAAGCTAAAAAACCTAGGTTAACAAACATACTCAAGAGCAACCAGAGTTTTCTCTTTTTTTGATTTTCTTCAACGGCTAACTTTTTACCTGCAGTCCAATCGACCATAGTAGAAATCCAAAGTAAGACAACTAAAGGCGGATTCCATAAGCCATAAAATACATAACTAGCTAGGAGTAGCATTCTCTTTTTATTGGTCCAATTAAATAGTTTTGAATAATAAAGTGCTAAAACTATAACTAAAAACACTACGAAACTTAATGAGTTAAATAACATAATTAGTTGGTTTTAGGGTTAAGTATAATACCATCTGATTTCATGATGTTGATGAGCTCTTTGGTAAAAAATTGTGCGTCTTTAGCTGCCAAATGTGACCATTCAGGTAAAAATAAATTTTGAAATTGGTCATAATCAAGATAATTGTAACCCGTTGCACCAGATTTTTCTACCAATGGATCCCAGTTTTCTTCTCGCGCGAAGGCCATACTTTCAATTTCTTTAAACATTCCTGATGAAGGACACCTTACTAAGATTAAATTTCCTCCTTTAGCTTTGAATTTTTTCGCTAACTCAACAAATGCAGAAGAAGTGCCTTCTTTGTCTGGAGGGGGGTTATCTCCTGAAAGCAAAAATTTCCATACATTTTTGACAGTGTTGGCGTAGGCTGTATCGGTTTCCATTCGCACCGGCATTTTCATATGTCTTTCAAGTGTTATTTCTTCAAAGTTGTTCCAATCAGGATATACTGGACCAGCTCTATCATCTCTAAATTCTCGGAGTAGTGTTTTTAAATCAACATCAGAATCCCAGTCTTCATCTCCATCTCTAATAAAAGCCAGATTTTTTTGAAGTGGAATAGATAGCTTGTGGTTAAGGCGTTGGGCATACGTTCGATTATAATAATAATCTACTAGCGATTGAGGACGTTTCATAAAATCAGCTTCTTGATATATAGTAGAAAAAAGTAAAAATTCAGTTATACCGGCTATTATTGTGCCATTAAAATCTGTGTTTTCCACAATATCTTTTAATATAGGAATGGGAGAAGATCCTTGGGCAGCTAGCATCACAGGGTCTGTTTTGGTTTCTTCTTTCCAAATGTCTAGTTGAATGTCGTATAAGATTCTTGATGATCCAATAAATACAATAGTATTATCTTTTATGTCATCGAGTTTTTCCCTTTGATTTGCCCATAGGTTTTTATTATCATCGATATTTGGTAAATGGCCTTGAGATCGCCAATAAAGTTCCCATGCAACAAGGCACACGAAACTTAATGTAATTGCGATGAGCATCGATTGTTTTAAATTCATTTTGGTTGGTTTATGGTTGGTTTATGGTTGGATGTATATGTGTGAGTAAATGATAATCAAATGACTTATTAGTAATACGGAATACAATTGGAATGGTTATAAGTAATGTATCTATTGAATACTATAACATTCATGAATACATACATATAATACCGCATAGGAGTCTTTTATTTTAATAATATTTAATAAAATGACTTAGGGAGAGATAATAAAAAAAGAAAATTAAATAAAATATTATTCATGCACAAATTAAAATGGATATTAAAAACCTAGACGTAAATAAATATAATTTTTTAATACTTCTCCATCAATTGTTTAGTATGGTGTTCTGCATGATAGGCACTCCACATTATAATTTCACGCACAGGCATTTTACCCATTAACGGATGTGGTAAAATAAGATTATCCAGATCTTTATCTGTCCATTTTTTAACCTTGTGTTGTAATTTTTTGTTTTCTACTTTAAGCCTTGTAATGAGGTAATTTTTGTCCTGGAGCTTGGGAGGTGTCATCTTCTGTGAACCCTTAAACGTAGCCTCTTTGGCTTCAGGTAATCGTTCTTGATAACGTTTAATTACAGAATCATAATCACGGACATCTCGATTGGTAACACCATATTTATATTTAAGTAAAAACTTTGGGAGACTTAAAGCTGTATTGAGTGGTTTTATACTTTGCAACAAATGCAGTACTTGCTGTCCTGTTGTCCATTTGCCTTCAGGGCCAATTTCCCATTGCATATTATCGTGTTGCTCTAACCAGTTAAAAAGTGTTCGATATTTGTGCTCAAGTAAATCGGCAATATCTTCTTTATCCATTTAGTTCCCTTTTTTATACAAGGGAATAAGATAAGAAACATTATACCCAAAAGCAATACCAAAACGACCACTATCATAGGTACGCCCAAAACCTGGAATGAAAATATTTTCAAAATTAGCTGGTTCCTTTTCTGTAATCCGTGCTTTGAGTTGCACATTGAACCCTACATAAATGTTATTAACGAGTTCGGCTTTTAATCCAAAAATAATCTCAGACCAAATTGCTGTCAAGCCTTTGAATTCTGTGCCATCTAAATTTGTCGTTTGCGGCCAACTCTGATTGGTGCTATACACGGTATAACTATTAATGGTTTGACTAAAGCTACTTGCACCAAGACGAAAACCACTATAAATCATGTTTTCCATACCAAACCAATTTTTGTACATGTTATAGTCTATACCACCTTTAATATAACTTCCTTTTGCAGTCGAATTTAAAAATTCATTGGATTTTGTTCTTTCTTCTGTTCCTAATTCTCCAGCAACATAGAGATTTTTTGACAATCTATAATCCGCATTGATTTCAAAACCAGTATAATCATCATCAATAATAGTTTTTGTAATTTTACTTAAGTCTCCACCCAAACGTAAGCCATATTTTTGGGCATAGCGAATAGAGTCGTTTACAATACTATCGTTTTGTGCCATTACTGAAAAAGTCATCAGCAATGTGAATACCGAACTAATGATATATTTTAACATGTGCTGCGTTTTCATTTGTAATGTTTGCAATTAGAATTTCTGAGTTTAACGCCCAGTTACTTATATCGGAATCAATAGAGACTGCTATATTGTTAAAAACAGATTTATAGCCGCAAGCTCTTGATAAATAAACATCTTCTCTTTGATAGGTGACATTAATAACATCGGTGTTTCCTAATACAATATCATCGGTGTCATCATTTGGTGTGCCATTATCGTCGATATCATAATCTTTATGTAACACAATTCTTGTAAAATTTACTTCTGTTCTAAGCGGTATAACTAACGAATCCGTTGTTGTAATAAAAAGGTCGTCAAAAACTACAACTTCATTATTGTCATCTAAGCCATAAGCGATTAAATCTGTCACCGTTTTTGTGTCTTCTTGGTCTAGAATGTCGTAAAACCTAAGAATTAGCTGAGGTGTTGTTGAAGTGGTTTCTGCACAGATATCATCTTTTTCACAGCTAAACATAATTACTGTGGTTATTAGAAGTATGAAAATGCTTAATTTAAAATATTTCATTTATTAAAAGTATATTCTTTATTTCAGAAATGGTAAATATATTAATACTGCCGATTATCGGCGTTCTAAAAGTACAACATTTTCCACGTGATGTGTCTGTGGAAACATATCTACGGCTTGAGTTTTAGTAACTTGATACATCACATCTAATAACGCCAAATCTCTTGCCTGTGTTGCACTATTGCAACTTACATATACAATTTTTTTTGGAGCAATATTTAATATTTGTTTAACAACATCTTTATGCATTCCGTCTCTGGGAGGGTCTGTTATAATAATATCTGGTTGCCCATGAGCGTCTATGAAGTTTTGATTAAAAACAGTTTTCATATCACCAACATAAAACTCTACGTTGTTTAGGTCATTTAACTGCGCATTTTCTTTTGCTGCCAATATAGCATCAGGTACGGACTCTATGCCCACAACTTGCTTGGCTTTTTTGGCAATAAATTGCGCAATGGTACCTGTGCCTGTATATAAATCGTAAACAAGTTCATTACCGGTTAGTCCAGCAAAATTCCTTGTGATTTTATAGAGTTCATAAGCTTGCTCTGAGTTGGTTTGATAAAATGATTTCGCATTTATCTTAAACTTTAGGCCTTCCATGTCTTCAAAAATATGGTCACGTCCATGATAACAAATAACCTCTTGATCATAAATGGTATCATTGGCTTTTCCGTTTATCACATATTGCAAAGAGGTAATTTCAGGGAATGTATTGGTTAAATAATCGAGCAGTAACATACGTTTTGCTTTGTCTTCCTTATAGAACTGAACCAAAACCATAATCTCACCAGTACTTGTGGTTCTAATCATCAGAGTTCTTAATAGCCCAGTTTGATTTCGGGTATTAAAAAACTCCAATTGATTGGTTATAGCGAATTCTTTTACAGTATTTCTAATAGCATTTGAAGGGTCTTCTTGCAAATGACATTTCTTAACATCAAGAATTTTGTCCCACATTCCTGGAATATGAAATCCGAGCGCATTTTTATCTCCCAGATCTTTGTCAGATTGAATTTCTTCGAGCGTTAACCAACGACTATCACTAAAAGAAAATTCCATTTTATTACGGTAGAAGTATTGTTTTGCAGAGCCAAAGATTGGAGTGACTTCGGGTAATTCAATATGCCCAAGTCGGGTTAGATTATTAGTGACTTCTTTTTGTTTATAAAATAATTGGTGTTCATACGACATATGTTGCCATTTACACCCTCCGCAAGTGCCAAAATGTTCACATACTGGTTCGGTGCGTTTATCGGATAATTTATGAAAAGCAATTGCTTTGCCTTCGTAATAGGCTTTCCGTTTTTTATAAGTTTGAATATCTACAACATCACCAGGGACTGCGTTTGATAAAAATATGATTCTACCGTCCGAAGCTTTTGCTACAGTTTTACCTTTAGCCCCTGCATCAATAACTTCAACATTAGTAAATACTTCCTTTTTATTTCTTCTCGATCTTGACATGGCGCAAAAATAAGAAAGCATAATGTAACTCGTACAAAATTCAACTATCTTTATAAAACTTCAATAAAAATTGAACCTAATATTGGTTTTCTCGTCTATTATGTAAAAGAACGTGTTTAATGAGTGAAATCGAAAAACAAAAGGATGGACTTTTAATTCTAGATTATTTATCTGGTGATAAAATTGCTCTAACAACACTTGTAAAACGTTGGCATGTGCAATTTTGTAACAAGGCATTCTTTATCGTGAAAGATGCCGATGAAGCCAAAGATATTGCTCAAGATAGTTGGCGTATTATAATAAAAAAATTAGAGACTATAAAAGACCCCAATAGTTTTGGTGGTTGGGCAATGCGAATTGTACAAACAAAATCTATTGATGTACTTAGGCAACAGCAAAAAGACTGGAAGAACAAAGATGTTTTTAAAATAGGTGATGAAATTGAAGATGAGCCATATGACGAAAAAACAATGCTTAAAAAGAAGTTATATAGCGCTATTTTAAAATTACCTACAAATCAGCAACACGTTATAAAGCTATTTTACTTAAATGAAATGTCATTAAATGAGATATCAAAATCACTAAACATAAAAGCAGGAACTGTAAAATCTAGACTGTTTCATGCAAGGGAAAAATTAAAAATAATCTTAAAAAATAAAAATTATGAAATGAGCGATGATTAAAGCTTTATTCGCTTAGGTTATTCACAAAAATAGTGAATTACATTTGACAATTATTAATAATAAAAAATATACAAATGAAAACTAAAATGGAAGATATCGATAAATTAATAAAGGAGACTTTAACAGAAGAAGAGGCAAAATTCTATAATGAACTGGAAGAGCAGAATGTTTTTGAAATGGTCTTAGGAATTTTTTCAGGTAAAAACAGATGGATTATGTATCTCATGAATTTTATGACTTTAGTATTCTTCGGGCTTTTTGTGTATTGCACGGTTCAATTTTTTAATACTGATGTCACCAATGAATTGATAAAATGGGGAATTGGTGGATTGGTGTTTTTATTTGGTGTGAGCATGCTAAAAGTATTTGCTTGGATGCAAATGGATAAAAATGCAATTATTAGAGAATTAAAACGGTTGGAGTTGCAGGTTTCATCTCTATCAGGGAAATTATCTGATTAAGATTTTTGGGAATAAGTTATATTTACTAATTTGCGTCTTTCTAGGGATGATTTCTCTCCCACGCTGAATTTTCGATACTTCGAAAGGATAAAGGTACAGAAGGAATGGTTATTTTATCAATTTAAATTATATTAAAATGGCTGTTTTAGACCACATTTCATCGCAAGAGGCGATGGCATTAGAAAATAAGTATGGCGCACAAAATTATCATCCACTTCCAGTTGTATTGAGTAGAGGTGAGGGCGTATTTGTATGGGATGTTGACGGTAAAAAATATTATGATTTTTTATCTGCTTATTCATCATTAAATCAAGGACATTGTCACCCAAAAATCGTAAATGCATTAACAGAACAAGCACAACGCTTGACTTTGACGTCACGAGCATTTTATAACGATATGCTTGGACGGTATGAAAAGTTTGCTACAGAATTTTTTGGTTTTGACAAGTTATTACCAATAAATTCAGGTGCTGAAGCTGTTGAAACTGCACTTAAAGTGTGCAGAAAATGGGCTTACGAAGTAAAGGGTATTGATATCAATAAAGCCCAGATTATTGTTTGTGAAAACAATTTCCACGGAAGAACAACAACGATTATCTCTTTTAGTAATGATCCTGTTGCAAGAAAACACTTTGGACCTTTTACAGAAGGATTTATTAAAATTGAATATGATAATTTACAAGCATTGGAAGATACGCTTAAAAACAACCAAAATGTTGCAGGGTTCTTGGTAGAACCTATTCAAGGTGAAGCTGGCGTTTATGTTCCTAGCGAGGGTTATTTGGCTAAGGCTAAATCCCTGTGCGAGCAATATAACGTGTTGTTTATTGCAGACGAGGTACAAACAGGAATTGCTAGAACTGGCCGTTTATTGGCTGTAGATCATGAAAATGTGAAACCTGATATTTTAATACTAGGGAAAGCTTTAAGTGGAGGTGTTTATCCCGTTTCTGCTGTATTATCGAGTAATGAAATAATGAATGTTATTAGACCTGGAAACCATGGCAGTACTTTTGGAGGAAATCCTATTGCGGCGGCCGTAGCTATTGCTGCCTTGGAAGTTGTGAAAGATGAAAAATTAGCAGAAAATGCTAATTACTTAGGCAAAATTTTTAGAACTGAATTAAATAAATATATTTCTAAAAGTAATTTAGTTAAGTTGGTAAGAGGAAAGGGCTTGTTGAATGCCATTCTTATCAATGATGATGAGAATAGCGATACGGCATGGAACATTTGTTTAAGTCTAAGGGATAATGGATTATTGGCAAAACCAACTCATGGAAACATAATTCGATTTGCACCACCTTTAGTTATGACAGAAGAACAATTGTTGGATTGTGTTGGTATTATTATAAAAACCTTAAAAACATTTGAAAATTAGTTTTTGAATAATAAGTATAAAAAAAGGCAACCTATAAGTCGCCTTTTTTTGTTTAGTATATACATTTTATCGATTCTGCCATTGCTCCATCATTTGTTGGGATTGCTCCATTAATTCGTCCCAACCAATAGAATAAATTCTATAAATGGTGAATAGCAAGTATAATACATTAATAACAAGGATTACTAAGGCCACAGTTTTGGCAGTTCTCATACCTTCAATATTATCGTAATTTTCTGGATTTGCATACGCTTCCTTAAGTTTACTATTAGCAATAAAGAAAGCAATACCTGAAAGAATGAATCCAATTCCTCCAAAGCAACAGCATAGAAATCCCAAAATTGCTAATATATAAACGATTGTTGAATTGAGTTTTTGTTTTTCCATGATTTAAATTAGTTGGTTATTTTTATTATGTAGCTAATTACAATAATTACAATGTTTAAAACTACTAAAGTTATTTTAATTTTTTCTTGATATTTTATTTTAAAAAAGAAAGTATAAATAAAAAATACGGCTAATAGTATTAGCGTATAAATGGCTGGGTACATTTTAAACGCGGCAATAAATTCGCCATTAAATAACAGTGACACAGCTCTTTGTCCGCCACATCCAAAACATTCTATACCCAAAATTTGCTTGCTTAGGCAAGGCAGCATATAATCTTCCGTAACACTAAAGATAAAGGGTAAAGACATTATACAAATTTATACAAAAAGACTACCTCATGTAAAATAGATATTGATTATTTTTGAAATCTACACTTTAAACATTTTATAGATGCCAAATTCTAGAATACTTAATTTCATTTTTATTCTCGTTGGGGGAATTGTAGCAATTTATGCTAAATCCGGAGAACAGCAAGATATCTATATTCTTCTTGGGGGCATTATGTTACTTATGATTGGGTTGTATAGACTTTCAAAAGGGATTCCGAGCAAGAAATTTGATAATGATATAAATAGTGCTGAAGAGGAGGAATAATGGATTATAACGTTGGAGATTATGTTGAGGTTTTAGATGAAAACTTATCTGGAATGATTACTAAAATATCGGACAATAGAGTAACTATTGAAACTACAGATGGTTTCGAGTTGGAGTTTAACAGTAAGGAAATTGTAAAAATTAATGATAATAATGCCCTCAAAGTTGACGCGTTCTCAAAAACGTCATTAAATGATGCCCTTGCAGAAAAAGAAACTAAAAAAAGAAAGACTATAAAAGTGAAGCCTAAAGAGCGCATTCAATCAGTAATGGAGGTGGATTTGCATATACATCAATTAACTAACGCTCGGGGCATGGAGAATCATGAAATGTTAACATTACAGCTTGATACAGCAAAACGGCAATTGGAATTTGCCATGCGAAAGCGCATTCAACGCATTGTATTTATACATGGTGTTGGAGAAGGTGTACTAAAGTTAGAGTTGGAATATCTTTTTAATCGCTATGAAAACCTAAAGTTTTATGATGCCAATTATCAAAAATATGGGTTGGGAGCAACCGAAGTTTATATTTTTCAGAATAAATAATTAAAACTCTGGGGTCAAGACTCTGGTATTAGATGTAGCAGAGTCACTTAATGATCCAAAATCAAAAATATCAAGCGTTATTGTTGGAAATTGCACGTTTTCAACAAGTATAGAAACTGTGAATGTTTGCAATATGCTATGCGCTCTATACGCTGTCGCATTTACCGCGGTTGCTATGGCGTTGTTTAAATAATCTACGCCTACGGCATTGTCTGAAATATCATTGGTTGGGTTTTGGTCTTGACTATTGTTCTCTTCATCTCGAGTCAACACACCATCTCCATCATCATCAGAATCCAAATAATCTGGAATTAAATCGCCATCAGTATCTTGAGCGTCTGCGGGATTTCCATCGCCATCGATATCTGGTTTTTCGGCGGACGTTGGTACATTGTCACCATCATCATCAAAATCTAAATAATTTGGGATACCGTCTCCATCCGTATCATCATCATCTAAATCACCATTACCGTTAATGTCTTCGTTATCGGCTAAAATCCCATCATTGTCATCCTCAATTAGCGTTGTTGTAATTGTTGCTGTGCCTGCATCGCTTTGAGCGTCGGATAATATTTTTATATCAGAGGGCGGAACATCATTACAAAAAAAGTTGCTCACCGCTGTGTTATAAGTTCTATAACTAAAAGTGTTAGACGAGCCTATGGTTATTGTTCTTGTAGGTGTAATAATTTCTGCATAAACGGAATTTGAATCCGTAAGATCATATTCCAATATATCGCTCAATGTGAGCACAGGAGATGTTATTTGTAATGAAAGAGACTCATTAGAGTCTGCGTTAGTATTAAAAAACACCAATTCTCCGCATTGACTAAAGGTGTCATCAAAATCTAAGTCAACCGTAATTATGTCGCCATCATTACATGATGTGAAAACCAAACTGAAAGATAACAGAATCAAAAATAAATTACGCATTGCTTTAAAAATTTGTGACAAAAATAATGGAATTGTAATTTATAACGCTTCATATTAATAATAATTTTATTTCAAGTATTTTTGCCTCATGAAAGTGTGATTAATGATTTATACTATGATGAACAAATTCTCGTAGTAGTTAATTTTTTTGATAAAAATGGAAACGATATATTTTGATAATGCTGCAACTACTCAAATTCGTGATGAGGTCATAGGTGAAATGGCTTCGGTTATGAAAAATAATTATGGAAATGCCTCATCTACACATAGTTTAGGAAGGTCATCTAAATCATTAATTGAAAATACAAGAAAAGAAATTGCTTCTTTTTTAAATGTTAGCGCTTCAGAAATTGTGTTTACTTCTGGTGGTACCGAAGCAGATAATTTGGCACTTAGGAGTGCCGTACGTGATTTGGGTGTAACTCATATTATAACTTCAAAAATTGAGCATCATGCAATTTTGCATACTATAGATCAATTACAAAAAGAGTACACACTTTCTGCGAGTTTTGTGGATTTAGATAATAATGGTCTAATAGATTATGGGCATTTAGAAACATTATTAAAAAGTTCTCAAAAGACATTGGTTAGTCTTATGCACATAAATAATGAAGTTGGAAATTTGTTAGATATCAAACGGGTTGGCAAGTTATGCAAAGCTCATAACACCTTGTTTCATAGTGATACCGTGCAATCTATTGGGCATTATTATCTCGATTTACAAGACATACCTATAGACTTTCTAGCTGCCAGTGCGCATAAATTTCATGGGCCAAAAGGAGTTGGATTCACCTTTATACGTAAAGGTTCAGGATTAAAACCATTGATTTTTGGAGGTGAGCAGGAGAGGGGCTATCGTGCTGGAACTGAAAGTGTACATAATATTGTAGGTCTTGGACATGCTTTAAAAATAAGTTATGAGAATCTTGAGAAGGAGAGTAATTACGTAAAAGGCCTAAAGCAATATTTTATAGAGAGAATAGAAAAAGAATTACCAAATATATCATTTAATGGATGCTCAGGAGATTTGGAAAAAAGCACATATACTTTGGTGAACGTATGTTTACCAGTTTCAGCTGAAAAATCGGCAATGCTTTTGTTTCAGTTAGATTTAAAAGGAATTGCTTGTTCCAAAGGCAGTGCATGTCAAAGTGGTGCTACAGGAAGTTCGCACGTACTTGCTGAATTATTAAGTGATTCAGATATGCAAAAGCCTTCAGTTCGTTTTTCGTTTAGCATTTATAATACCAGGGAAGAAATAGATTATTTGGTTGATGTTCTTACTGAATTAATTTCATCTTAAAAGGGAAACCTACTAAAAAACAATCATTTGCATACTTTGATACTGATATACCCAAACATCATAGCCCCAAATATTTGTTGCTAATGGCACACAATTGTTTTGTATAATACAATCTAAAAAATTCTTCAATTCCTTAAGTTTATCATAAGCAATTTCTGGAGCGCCATGTGCACCATAAAGTTTATAATTTGAATTTAAAATAGAAATAAGATAGTCTACGCTCTCTTTATATACCGAAATATCATCATTATCGAATAAAAATAACGCACCATTATAAAGATAATCGCCCAGAAAGGCCGCTTTATTTGTTTTATCAACAATGGCAATCGATTCTTCGGTATGTCCAGGAATATTAACTAGTTGTATCACTCTATTGCCTAAATCAATATCTGTATTGACTGGAAGCCATTCACTAACTTGGGTTTGGTTAGGAGTGTTCCCAATAAATAAATCCTCAGATGTAAAGGTATAAATATCAGAGTTTGAAACACGTTGTCTTAAAAAAGTCAAGTCTGGAAAGGCAACAGAATAAAATTCAGAAATATTTTGGTTATGATCAAAATGAAAATGAGATAATAAAAGAGACAATGGTTTATCTGTTAATTGGTCTGTAATGTGCTTAATCTTGAATCCGTTTTCTGGTGTGTTTTCTCCCGAACCAGTATCAAACATTATCGATTTATTATCGCCAATCAATAGGTAACTAACATTGTACTGCGAACTTTGAGGTTCTTCAATACTATAGGTTTTGTTTTGAAGATAACTAACTCGAAACCAATTAGATTCAATATTAACAACTTCATATTCTTGGTCATCGTTTCCTTCGTTTTGTAAAATTTTGATGTCAACCGACTCATTATTACAGCTAAAGAAAATTATAGGTAGTATAAATAGCTTTAAAATTTTATTCAATGGAAACGTTATTATAATAGACATTGCTGAATAAAGATACTAAGATTTTTTTTAAAAGCGCATCCCCACCCTTACATTGAATACCCTGGGTGTAAGATAATTAGGAATGGCATATTGCCGTTTGGAATAAACGTCCCTAACCCAGGTATTAGTTATAGAATTCTGAACATCAAACATATTAAAAATCTCAATTCCTAAGCTTAGTTCTTTAAATTTACTTTTCCATCCAGAATTGTAGGTTTTGTTTTTGTTCACCAATTCAAAATTAATCCCCAAATCGGCACGTTTATAATCAGGGAGACGACTTTGATAAATATAAGGGTTGGCATAACTTGGCGAACCTCCTGGAACACCAGTATTGTATACTAAATTAAGATACATTTTTAAATCTGGAATATTGGGAACGTAATCTTGAAAAAGAATTCCAAATTTTAAACGTTGATCTGTTGGTCTCGAGATATAACCTTGATTATCTATATTCTCCTCGGTTTTTAAATATCCGAAACTAAACCACGACTCAGTACCGGGTACAAATTCACCATTAAGCCTAAAGTCAATACCATATGCATAAGCTTTAGCGTTATTGTTGGCCGTATAACGAATCCTTACATTATCAACTGTGTAAGGGTTAACATCTGCCATGCTTTTGTAATATGCTTCAGAAACCAATTTAAAAGGACGCTCCCACATATTGAAGCTATATTCGTTACCGAGAACTACATGAAAGGATTTTTGAGCTTTAACATTAGTGTTTACTGCTCCTGTTGACCCGCGGAGTTCCTTGTAAAATGGGGGTTGGTAATACATGCCGCCGCTAAGTCTAAAAAGCATGTCTTTTCCCCAATCAGGTTTAATTGCAAATTGAGCACGTGGACTGATTACCGTTTGCGAAGTGTTTTCTATACCATCTGCGTTTACGGACCAATTATGTACCCTTACACCAGCATTATAAAACACTTCATGATTACCTAGCTCCACACGTTTGCTCCACTGTGCATAGGCTTGTATCCTATCAATTTGAGTATTATTTGTGGCTCTTATATTTTGGAACGGCACTAAGGGGCCTTGATAAGCTTCATATGGTTGTTCGTTAAAGGCATCAATAGATGGGGGATTAATAGAAAATCCTGCGCTATCTATAACTTCCCATTCAACAATGCGATCTCGTATATCTTCATGGGTATATTTTATGGACCACTCCAGAATTGAACCGTTCGCTTTATAGTTTCCTTTATGCTCAACGGTACTAATGAGTGCGTCCAAATCATTTCTAGCATGATTTAATTGTCCACCAATACCTTCACTAAACTCCACTTCACCCAAATTTTCATCACCAATATTGCTATTTACTTCGCCAAGGCGGTATTGTGCCAAGATATCAAAATACTCTTCTTCAGTTGTGTGATAGGTCGATGCTATGAATTTAAGCGTTAGGTTATCATTCACAAAATAATTGGCCTTAAAAGCTCCAAAATAGGTTTGATATTGGTCTTTTTCTTGACCTTCATAAAATACCAGTAATGCCAACGGGTCTGTCAACGTTCCAAAATTGGTTTGCCGTGTTTGGGGTTCGTAATTGTATTTATTGATAGAGATATTTCCAAGGAAGTTTAAATGAAATTTATCCGAAAACTTATACGTTAAATAGGTTTGTGCATCGGCAAATTTTGGGTCATAATTAGTTTCTGTTTCTTTTGCTGTAACCAGTAGACTATTGTCACGGTAACGGATACCAATAATACCAGAAAGTTTTGAGTCTTTTGAAACAGCCTCAGCCGAAATACTTCCTCCCAAAAGGCTTAAATCTGCAGATATGGCAAACTTAATAGGGTTTCTATATGTAATATCTAAAACGGATGATAACTTGTCTCCATATTTTGCCTGAAACCCTCCAGCCGAAAAATCAACATTCTGAACCATGTCTGTATTCACAAAACTGAGGCCCTCTTGTTGGCCAGAGCGCACAAGAAAAGGGCGATAGACTTCTATTTCATTTACATAAACAAGATTTTCATCAAAATTACCTCCTCGCACAGAATATTGCGTACTCAATTCGTTACTTATGTTAACACCAGGCAGTGTTTTTAATAGGTTTTCTACACCAGGTTGAGCACCTTTAATGGTTCTTATCACTTCTGGGTCTATGGTTGTAATGCCTTCAACACGTTTACGTTCGTTACCCTTAACCACTACAGTTGCAATTTGTTCAACTTCGGTATCCATTACTGGATTAAATTCGAAGGTTTCCCCATTTTTTAAATTGAAAGTAGACGTTACTTTTTTATGGTTTAGATGTGTAAAAACAACCAAAACATCTTTATTTGCTGGAATTTTTAATATAAAAAAGCCATTCGCATTGGTCGCGGTGCCTAAAATACCCGCAGTAATATTTACGTCCGAAATAGGTGCATTATCATTGTCGAGAATTATACCTTTTAAAATAGCGGTCTGTGAAAGACCAACAATAGGGAGGAGATATAGTAGAAATTGAAATAGAGTGCTCTTAATCTTCAAGGGTAATTTATTTTCTATAAAAAACTGTTTCAAATGTAGAGTTATTTCCAACATTATCAGTAACAATTACTTTTAAATTATTCTTTGTTTCAGAAATTACATTATCGTTAAAATCATGAGTCAAAATATTTTTTTTTGCGTCAAATTCCATGAGTATCCATTTTCCGTTAATTGTAGCTCTATAATTCTTAATACCAGAAATATTGTCCTTAATTTTAATTTTTAAATAACGATACTTACTTAGCCAATCTCCATCCTTAAAATTGAGAGGCTCTATTATTGGGTTTTCGGTGTCTGTCGCAACAGTATACATACCCAAATTTTTTGTACGACTGCTTATGGTATTCCCTTTTTTTGTTGTTGAAGTATAAGCCAAATTTTTATTGTATCCTGTTATTTTAGCAATAAATAGCTTGTCTTTATCTTTTTGGGAATAGTTACTGATGTCAAAGGTCATCGTTATATATTTCTTTGCTGGTACAGTTGGGTTATGTAAGGTTAAGGTGTCATTCTTAACATTAAAATCCATAAAAAAATCATCGTAAAAAGTGTCCTTTGGTATGTAAATAGAAACATCGCCCGCCTTTAATGTCGTACTTTGCCCAGCATAAATATAATGGTTCGTTGTTTTAATGGATTTAGGCTTAATAGTGTTACTCTTTGAGCCAGTAATGGGAATCGTTAGCCATGATTCATTGCCTTTATAATCATTTATTCTCAGTTTGTAAATAGAAGACGTGCTGTCTTCTATGGTTAAATACCCATTTGCAATTACATCTTTGTATAAACTCAAGGGGTTGTTTGGTTCTAAAAACAGCTTTTGTATTCTAGATTTATTGTTTTTAAAATGCGCATAATCTATTAGACGATTAAGATGTTTAGTTTCATCAAATGAAAAGCGTTTAAAGTCTATTTCGAAGTTTTTACTACCATTATAGAAAGATTGTATTTTACCAACTCCATTTTTATTTGCAGCTAAATCTTGCCGGTCATAGGTGACGATACCAAATCCTATTTTTCCAAAAGCCTTTATGTTCTCAACGGTATAATCCCCATTGTTTTGTGGAATTAGCCTCAATTTTACTTTTTCATTGTTTTGGTTTACATGTGAGTTTTCTCCAATGGGATAAGCAAATACACCAAGTATATTAGGTCTTGTGGTATCTTTAATTTCAATTCCGAATAACATAGGGTTTATAGGCCTTTCGCTTTTATCCCTGATTTCAAAATGAAGATGTGGCCCACCGGATCCACCAGTATTACCACTGAATGCAACAACTTCATCAGTATTTACCAGTAAATCTTCTATTTTAGGAAAGACTTCAAGTTGAAAATTTTCTTTTTCATATTGTAGTTTCTTAATATAGCTTTCAATCTTTGGAGCAAATTTTTGCAAATGCGCATATACGGTAGTATATCCGTTTGGATGTGTTATATACAGTGCCTTTCCATAGCCCCAATGTGATATTTTAATTCTACTCACATAACCATGTGCAGCAGTATAAACCTTAAGGCCTTGCCGTTGTTGCGTTTTTATGTCTAATCCTGAATGAAAATGATTGGAGCGTAATTCAGCAAAAGTACCTGAAAGCACCAGGGTAATATCCAACGGATTGCGAAAATAATCTTGGGGGTAGGGGTTTTGGGCTTCAGAAATTTGTGATACAATGGTAAAAAAAATGATGAGGGTCTTTCGCATAGGTTTGTTGTTAGTGCTAAAATATTAATTTGTAATCAAAATGCAATAGGATAATCAAATACTACGCCATTAAAGTGTAACTCATTGAGAATTAAGATATTTTAAAAATTACTAAAAAATTATTGTTATTTAAGATTGGTATGTTAACTTTGTGTAATTAGTATTGAATTTGATAAATGAGTAATATTGAGGCTATTGTAGATTCTTTAGAGAACAGAATTAGCAAGGTGTTGCATAAACTGGAAGTTTTAAAGCAGGCCAATGCAAAATTAAGTGAAGAATTGAATGTGTCTCATCAAAAATTATCTCAACAAGAAGATATCATTTCGTCTTGGGAAGATAAATATGAAACACTAAAATTTGCAAATTCTATACTTGGCAGTGATGAGAGTAAAAGAGAAACTAAGCTCAAAATAAACGCATTAATTAGAGAAATTGACCATTGTATATCACAATTATCTGAGTAGTGTTACATAGTAATTAAATGTCTGAAAAGCTTAAAATAAAGCTATCTATAGCTAACAGAGTATACCCTTTGACGATAGTACCCGATCAGGAAGAAGGATTACGAAAAGCAGCTCAGAAAATTGAAGCTATGATAAAACAATTCGAGCAAAGTTATTCCGTTAGGGATAAACAAGATGTTTTAGCCATGTGTGCTTTGCAATTTGCATCGCAAACAGAACAGAAAACAATAGATAAGGAAAATTTAAGTGAAGATGTTGAGCATAAGCTTAGTGCCATTGATCAACTTCTGAAGGAGTATTTAAACTCTTAAGTTCTTTAAAATATATAAGGTTACTGCCTGTATTAGTTATTTTTTTTGATAAACTCAACGTTAATTCTTTAAAAAGGGTGAGTTTAAGTTGTAAAAGCGTGCTGCTTGTGCTGAATTTATTTCAGTATCATTAGCAGATACTTGATCAATTTGTTAGCCCTAAACTTGTTTTTAAGGAGTTTATACAAAACCAAAACTAATGCAGGCTTTTTTATTAAAATTAACTAGAACAACATGGATACGAACACAATTTTATTAATTGTTGGAGGAATTATATTAGGTCTAATTATTGGCTATGTTATAGCCAAGGCTTTAGAAAAGAATAATGCATCAAAACTTATAAAAGGAGCCAAGAAAGAGGCACATAGTATAATCAAAGATGCAAATCACGAAGGAGAAGCCATAAAAAAAGATAAGATTCTTCAAGCAAAAGAGAAGTTTATTGAGTTAAAATCAGAACATGAGAAAGTGATTTTATCTCGAGATAAAAAAATGGCGGAAGCTGAAAAAAGGACACGTGATAAAGAGTCGCAAATTACTTCAGAACTCACTAAGAATAAAAAGTTAAATGACGAAATCGAAGAAAAATTAAAAGATTACGATTATAGAATTGAGCATTTAAAGAAACGAAAGGATGAGGTTGATAAATTGCATAAGAGCCAAATACAACAGCTTGAAGTAATTTCGAGTTTATCAGCAGAAGACGCCAAAGCTCAACTAGTAGAATCCCTTAAAGAAGAAGCTAAAAATGACGCCTTGACTTATGTTCAAAATATAATGGAAGAGGCCAAACTTACGGCACAGCAAGATGCCAAAAAGATAATAATCAATACCATTCAGCGAATAGGTACTGAAGAAGCGGTAGATAACTGTGTATCCGTATTTAACATTGAATCTGACGACATTAAAGGGCGAATAATAGGTCGAGAAGGGCGTAACATTCGTGCTATTGAAGCAGCAACTGGAGTAGAAATTATTGTTGACGATACACCAGAGGCGATTATCTTATCTTGCTTTGACTCTGTAAGGCGAGAAATTGCGCGTTTGTCACTTCATAAATTGGTAACAGATGGAAGGATTCATCCAGCTAGGATTGAAGAAATTGTTAAGAAAACTACCAAACAGATTGAGCAAGAAATTATTGAAGTTGGAAAACGTACTGTTATAGATTTAGGAATTCACGGCTTACATCCAGAATTAATAAAAACTGTAGGTAGAATGAAGTATCGTTCGTCTTATGGTCAAAACTTATTGCAGCACTCTAGAGAAGTTGCGAAACTTTGTGGTGTAATGGCTGCTGAATTGGGGTTGAACCCAAAATTGGCGAAACGTGCAGGATTATTGCATGATATTGGTAAAGTACCAGATGCTGAAGCCGATATGGAAACTCCTCACGCTATTTTAGGAATGCAATGGGCGGAGAAGTATGGTGAAAAAGGAGAAGTCTGCAATGCCATTGGAGCACATCACGATGAAATAGAAATGAAATCGTTGTTGTCACCAATTGTTCAGGTCTGTGATGCCATATCTGGTGCACGGCCAGGAGCAAGACGACAAGTATTGGATTCGTATATACAACGTTTAAAAGATCTTGAAGATATTGCTTTTGGATTCAATGGCGTGAAGAAGGCCTATGCCATTCAGGCTGGGAGGGAACTTCGTGTTATTGTAGAAAGCGAAAAAGTAAGTGATGATAAAGCAGCAAATTTATCGTTTGAAATTTCTCAAAAAATTCAAACAGATATGACTTACCCCGGACAGGTTAAGGTTACTGTTATTAGGGAGACCAGAGCAGTCAATATTGCGAAATAAAAAGAATTATTGTAATAAAAAAGCATCCATTTTTGGATGCTTTTTTATTTTCTAGGATGATAAGTGTCCATAATGTCTCTTAAATGACTTTTATCGACGTGCATATATATTTCGGTAGTTGTAATACTTTCATGCCCTAACATAAGCTGTATAGCCCTTAAATCGGCTCCATTTTCCAATAAATGTGTAGCAAAAGAATGCCTAAACGTGTGTGGGGAAATGGTTTTCTGAATCCCTGCTTTTTTACCTAATTGTTTTACAATAGCGAATATCATGGCCCTTGTTAGCTGTTTACCTCGTCTATTTAAAAACAAAGTATCCCTAAATTCTGAAACAATTGGAATATGTGTCCTAACTTCGTTTTTATAGTTTGTTATGTATTTTTGAGTTGAATTTCCAATAGGTACAAACCTTTGTTTATCACCTTTACCGGTCACTTTAATAAAACCCTCATCAAAAAACAGATCGGATATTTTAAGGTTTGTGAGCTCACTGACTCTTAAACCGCAACTATACAATGTTTCAATGATTGCCCTGTTTCGTTCGCCTTGTAGCGTACCTAAATCAATGGCTGCAATAATTTTGTCAATATCCTGTATAGATAGTGTATCAGGTAACTTACGGCCTATTTTGGGGGACTCTATAAGCTCCAGCGGATTTGTCTCTCTGTAATTTTCAAAGATTAAGTAATCAAAAAAACTGCGTAAACCAGAAATAATGCGTGATTGACTTCTAGCATTGACGTCTTTTGCAATGGTATAAATAAATTGTTGGACAAAATCACTATCAATATTAATAGGAGAGACTTGAGTAGCATCATTATCAGAAATATAGTGTATCAGTTTTTTTACATCCTGATTATAGCTGTTAATTGAGTTTTGAGAGAGGCCACGTTCTATCTTTAGGTAATTACTGTAATCATTAAGAGCCAGACTCCACTTCATAGTTATATTGTTCTTTTATTAACAAAAAGTAAGATAAATATTACTCATTTAAGACCAGTAATAATGCAGGTTTATCGATAAAAGTACTACTTTAAACGTCAAATTTTTGTTAAAAAGCGTTTTTATATTTTAATTTGAATAAAATTAATCAAATCTAAAAACTTAAATTATGAAAAAATTATTATTAATTATGGCAGTTGTGGCATTCAGTTTTAATGCGAATGCTCAAGGAGTAGACTTTGGTGTTAAAGCTGGAGCAAACTTCGCAACTATTGGTGGTGACGAATCTGGTGATTTCTCATCTAGAACATCATTTCACTTTGGAGTTACTGCGGGCATTGCTGTTTCAGACAAGTTTTCTGTACAACCAGAATTGGTATATTCTGCTCAAGGAGCTTCAATAGATTATGGAGGTGGTGATGATGGAGACCTTAAGTTAGATTATCTTAATCTTCCAATCATGGCACAGTTTCAAGTGGCAGAGGGATTTAGTATTGAGGTTGGACCTCAAATCGGATTCTTATTGTCAGCAAAAGCTGATGATGGTGACAACGAAGAAGATATTAAAGATTTTGTCAAGGGATTAGATTTGGCAGCTGGAGTTGGCGTAAACTACGCAATGGCTTCTGGACTTAATTTTGGAGCGCGTTATAATCTTGGTCTATCTAATGTAAACGATGGAGAAGATTCAGACGATTTTAAAAACCAAAATAATGTTTTTCAAGTTTCGATAGGATATATCTTTGGAAAAGGTAAATAAGAATTTTAATAAATTAAGGTAATAATGAAAAACCGAAGCTAATACTTCGGTTTTTTTATGCTTAATTTTTTGATACATTTACAGCATGAAAAAACTAATTATCATAAATGGTCCAAATTTAAATCTGTTAGGTAAGCGAGAGCCTGCCATTTATGGGAGTCTGTCATTTACTGAGTTTCTTTCAGAAATAAAGGAAAAATATAACACCGCTAACATTGACTATTACCAATCTAACGTAGAAGGGGAGCTCATTGATAAGTTACACGAAGTTGGTTTTGAGTATGACGGAATCATTTTAAATGCAGCTGCATATACACATACCTCAGTAGGTTTAGGTGATGCCATCAGTGCCATTGAAACACCGGTTGTTGAAGTTCATATTTCTAACACATATTCACGAGAAGAGTTCAGACACCAATCTTTTATTGCGCCAAATGCAAAAGGGGTCATTCTTGGTTTTGGGTTACAGAGTTATGAGTTGGCTATCCAGAGTTTTATTTAGAGACCGGTATCAGTTTTTGGCAATTTCTTTTCTATAAGTACAGCGTTTTTTATGCGTTACAGGGTTAAAATTCTTCCATAATTGATGAATGGCGATATTATCAATTAATTCTGGCCCTCTAATACATTCTGTTATTCCTTTTTTATCAAAAGTTCTATGAAATTCATTAAATATGATAGCATGTACGCCTTTATTTTGGTAATTAGGATGAACGCCAATTAAATAAAACATTACTTTTTTACAGTGTTTTTTTGCATGCAATAAATGTTTGATACCAAATGGGAACAGTTTACCGTTCATTTTCTGTAATGCTTCAGAATACGAAGGCATTACAATCCCAAAAGCCACCAAATTATTCTCATTGTCAACCACAAACTTGATGTAATCGGGGTTAATAAAAGCCAAGAATTTCTTTTTAAAATATTCTTTTTGAATGTCACTAATAGCTACAAATGATGACAAAGATGAATGACTATCATTAAACAAGTCAAACATTTTATTAGCATAAGGCATGACATCTTTGGTTGCCGTAAAATTAAGTGCCGTTAGCTGATAACGTTTTTTAATGATTTCTTGTATTCTGGAGAAATTTTCAGCCTTAATATCCTTAAAGGCATGTTTATTTTCTAGATATTGCTTTTCTACTTTAAAATTTAACTGTTCAAAATGTTTGGCATAATACGGGTAGTTATACCATGTAATCATTGTGCCAATATGATCAAAGCCATATGTTAATACACCAACCTTGTCTAAATTTGAAAATCCAATAGGACCCTCCATATATTCTAGTCCGTGAGCCTTTCCAATGTCATGGACTTTATCAAGAAGTGCTTGGGTTACACTAATATCATTGACAACATCGAACCAACCAAAGCGCATTTTTTTTAAATCTTGACCTTTAATTTCCAGCCAGTTAACTATGGCAGCCACCCTGCCCACAATTTCATCATTTTTATAGGCGAGAAATAATGTGGCCTCGGCATCATTGAAAACAGGATTTAATTTTTTACTGAATGTTTTGAGTTCCTGACTAATAATTGGTGGTACCCAATACTTTGAGCCTTTATAAAGAGAAAAAGGAAACTTGACAAATGCTTTAAGCTCTTTTTTCGATTGAACTTCTTTAATAGTAATTTTACTCATTCAGTTTATCTTTATGAAAATCCAGTCGGTATGATGCACCAAAGTTAACACTGAATACAGATGGCGTATCTTTTGTATTCACAGTTACAGCAGTATCAAATTGAAAATCTTTGCTCAATAAATAAGCGCCGCCAAGACGAAACAAATTATCAGCATAGAAATCACTTTTTATACCTTGCGCCTCACCAAAAATCACCCATTTTGGATTAAACGAATGTGTTAACGTTAATATATATTGAAAATCTGATTGGTCAGTGCCAATACGTTCTTTCATAAAATTCATTACAAAAACCCATCCGCCAGCAAAATTGTTTTGAGTAATCAACATGACTCTTGGGCTTATGCCCTCTATCCCTGGAGCAGTGTAAGGATTATTTTTTGAATCAAAGTTTGCTCCGGCGGCTACTGCAATAGCAGGTATTAAAGATTTCCACTTAAACCTATAATTTGCATGATAGCTGTATATGTTTGGTTTGTCTTCTCCGGCATTTTTATTAGGATCATAGACCAAATACTTTGCACCTAAAGCAATGGTTTTAAAATTACTTCTGTCTTGTTCTGAGCTAATGGAAGAGAAATATGTCTTGGTATCGTTTTGGTAGGCACCTTCAATGTTAAGCTCAAGGGCTTCAAACAGTAATCCATATCTGGCGGCAAAATCAATACCAAATCCGGAAACTTCGTAGCTTGTAGCTGGGGTTCGTTCTTCTTTAATAAAATAAGGGCCAACTTCAAATTGGGCAACATTGGTCCCAACAGAAAAAGCACTTCTCGAAACTCCTGGGCGGTTGGAGTTGATAACTTCGGTGTATTGACCAAATGTATTTAAGGAAAATACAAGGCAAACACCAAGCACTAAATAGGTTTTGTTTGAATTCATCATCGATTTGTTATTTACCAAATATATAGATTTTATTATTTTTTTATGACCTTAAAACGGATTTTAAATTAGAAGAATTGTATTTTTGAAAAAATTTTTTACCGATGGTGCAGTATGCTTCACTTACTGGTTTTGTTAGAACAATTTTAGTAATATTATTGGTTTGGTATGGTGTAAAAATCTTATCCAGGATATTTGCGCCCTATTTGATGCGTTATGTTGCAAAGAAGGCAGAGCAAAAGTTTGGTCAACAATTTGGACAAACACAAAAACCACAACAAAACAAACAAACAGAGGGAGAAATATCTATAGACAAGGCACCAATGCAATCTAAGACATCAAATAAAGATGTTGGTGAATATGTAGATTACGAAGAAATTGACTAATTTTCTGAAAATATATTCACTTTTATTTCATGACTTTTTCAATAAAAAAACAATTACCACACGTCTTAATATTAATTGGTTTTGTAGTTGTATCACTACTATATTTTAATCCAGTCCTTAAAGGCAAACAGATTTTTCAGAGTGATATTATGCAGTATATTGGCATGGCCAAGCAGCATAATGATTTTAGGACGCAAAATGGAGAAGAAACCTATTGGACCAATAGTGCCTTTGGTGGTATGCCAACCTATCAACTCGGGGCAAAATACCCTCATAATTATATTAAAAAGCTAGATTTAACCCTCCGTTTTTTACCAAGACCTGCAGATTACCTGTTTTTATATTTCTTAGGTTTTTACGTTTTTCTGTTAGTTTTGAAAGTCGATTATAAATTAGCTGGACTCGGTGCACTGGCTTTTGGTTTTTCAACCTACCTCATTATTATTCTTGGCGTAGGCCATAATAGTAAAGCACACGCCATTGCTTATATGCCATTGGTTTTATCGGGTATCTTGCTAACATTTCAGCGAAAATATATTTGGGGATTTTTGCTCACTGTCGTCGCAATGGCTTTAGAAATTGTTGCCAACCATTTTCAAATGACCTATTACCTTATGTTGTTGGTCATTGTTTTAGGCATTGCTTATTTAATAGATGCCTATAGAAAACAGCAATTACCACATTTTTTTAAATCTGTAGGAATCTTAGCTGGAGCGGTATTATTATCTATTGCTTTAAACGCCACCAATGTTATGGCAACTCAAGAAATTGTTAAAGAAAGTACGCGTGGTAAAAGTGAATTAACCATAAATCCAGACGGCAGTGATAAAGAGGTTTCTAGTGGCTTGGATAGAGATTACATTACGGCATATAGCTATGGAATTACAGAAAGTTTAAACCTTTTCATTCCACGTTTTATGGGTGGTGGAAGTTTTGAAAACGTAGGTAAGGACTCAAATACATATGATGCATTTGTCAATTTAGGGGCTACACCCATTCAAGCCTTGAATGAAGTAAGTCGAGCACCTACGTATTGGGGGAAGCAGCCTATTGTTGAGGCACCAGCTTATGTGGGAGCGGTGATTCTGTTTTTGTTTGTATTTGCCTTGTTTTTAGTGAAAGGGCGTTTAAAATGGTGGCTTGTTGGTGGCGTAATATTGTCTTTAGTATTATCCTTCGGAAAGAACTGGTTTTTTGTTGGAAATCCCCAACCAGATAGTAACCCGATTACTAACTTAATGATTGACTATTTCCCATTGTACAATAAATTTAGGGCGGTAAGCTCAGTTCAAGTAATTTTAGAACTTTGCATCCCTATTTTAGGCGTGTTTGGTCTTGTTAGGTTGTTTAACGATTTTGAGCAAAGAGAAGATAAGATTAAGGCTTTAAAATATACTACAGCAATTACAGCAGGATTAGCACTTGTGTTTTTAGCATTTAAGGGTAGTCTATTTGATTTTGTTGGTATTCGTGATGGACAATATATACAAGCTTATGGCCAAAATTTTATTGATGCAATAAAAGAAGACCGAAAAGCTATATTTAATGCAGATACCTTTAGAACTTTGATATTAGTATTGCTTTCGGCAGGTATTATATGGATGTTTTTAAAGAAAAGGATTTCCGAAAATCTGGTTGTTATTGCTTTTGCAATGCTAATTGTTTTTGATTTAGTAGCTGTTGATAGACGTTATGTAAACAATGACGATTTTGTTTCTGCTATTCAGGTTCAAAAACCTTATCAAGCCAATGCTACGGATTTAGAGATTTTGAAGGATGAATCCCATTATCGTGTTTTTGACTTAACTACTAGCAATACAAAGCCTTCTTATTTTCACAACTCTTTGAATGGCTATCACGCTGCAGAGATGAAGCATTATAAGGAAGTTTTCGACTTTTATATCGCTAGAAATCATCTTGAAGTGCTTAATATGTTTAACACCAAATATATTATTGCCCAAGGGGAGGAAGGTCAGCCTCAGGTGTTTACTAATACTGATGCCAATGGTAATGCCTGGTTTGTAAATGAGCTGGAGGTTGTTGAAACAGCAAACGAAGAGATAATGGCCTTAGACAGTTTAAATAATAAGCAAACTGCTGTAGTAAGAAAGGAAGCATTTATTTCTGAAAAACTAGTGCAATCCTATGCAATGGATTCAACAGCTGCTATTACCTTGACGGAATACAGACCAAACTATTTAAAATATTCCTCAGATAATACAAATAATGGATTTGTAGTGTTTTCAGAGAATTATTACGGTCAAGGTTGGCAAGCATATCTAAATGGAGAGAAGACTAATCACATTAGGGTAAATTACGTTTTACGAGGCATGCAAATACCAGCCGGGAAGCATACCATTGAGTTTAAATTTGAACCACAAGTTATAAAAACTGGAAGTCACATTGCTTTAGGTAGTTCAATAATTTTTGTTGTATTAATGCTTTTGGGCTTGTTTTATCAGTTTAAAAAGAAGTAACTTGTTGATGTTATTTTCACCATAATTTTATCCATTGAAAAAAGTACTTATCATAGCATACTATTGGCCTCCAGCTGGAGGGCCCGGAGTGCAGCGATGGTTGAAATTTGTGAAGTATCTTGGGGATTTTAATATTGAGCCAATTGTATATATTCCTGAAAACCCTAGTTACCCTATAATAGATGAGAGTTTATTAAATGAAATTCCTAAGAATATCACAATTTTAAAACAGCCTATAAAGGAGCCTTACAAAACAGCAGCTACTTTTTCTGGTAACAAGTCTGCCAATATCAGTAAGGGAATTATTCCAGACAAAAAAAAACAGGGTTTAGTGGATAAGGTATTACTTTTTGTTAGGGGTAATTTTTATATTCCAGATGCTCGTAAAAATTGGATTAAACCCTCCACTATTTTTTTATCAAATTATATTAAAGAGCATCATATTGAAACTATAATTACAACGGGACCACCTCATAGCATGCATCTTATAGGCTTAAATTTAAAGCAAAGCAATAACGTTAAATGGATAGCAGATTTTAGGGATCCCTGGACAACAATAGGCTATCATAAAAAGCTAAAACTTTTATGGCCAGCAAAACAAAAGCATAAACAATTAGAAGGGCATGTATTAAAAAATGCTGACCAAATAATTGTGACCAGCCCTACAACAAAGAAAGAATTTGAAGGTATTACACAACGGCCCATAACTGTAATCACTAATGGATATGACAAGAACAATGTTACTGACTTAATCCTAGATGTTAAATTTTCAATTGCTCATATTGGAACCTTGCTCTCTGAGCGAAACCCTACAGTATTATGGCACGTTTTGAGCGATATTGTTAGAGATGATAAGATTTTTCAATCTCATTTTCAGCTTAATTTGGTAGGTGCGGTGAGCAAGGAAATTCTTGCTAGTTTAGATGAATACAATCTATCTCAATTTATAAATTTGGTGGGTTATGTGTCTCATGACGAAGCAATACGTTATCAAAAGCAGTCTCAGGTGTTACTTTTGGTAGAAATAGATTCGGAAGACACCAAGTGCATTATTCCAGGGAAATTTTTTGAATATATGGTATCTAACCGGCCAATATTGGCTTTAGGTCCTAGAGATTCAGATGTTGAACAGATGATAAAATCAACAAATACGGGTGCTTATTTTAATTATGAAGATTATGATGGCGTGAAGCGTATAATATTGGAGTATTTTAATGCGTTTAGACAGAGTAATTTGCATAGCAATGGCATTGGTCTAGAGCAATATAGCAGAAAGTCGCTTACAAAGAAGCTTGCAGGTCTAATTTCTTAATAATATATGGGAATAGTTCAAAACCAGTCTTTTAAAAACACCATAATCACTTATTTTGGTTTTGGTATTGGAGCGGTTAATATATTATTTCTATTTACAAAGTTCCTTCCCAATGATTATCACGGTCTAGTGGCTTTTATATTATCAACTGCAAATATTATGATGCCTTTGTTTGCATTGGGTGTACATAATGCCATTATTAAGTTTTATTCTTCCTTTAAAACACGAAATAGCATCAATAGCTTTCTAACCTTAATGCTTAT
>Ga0316189_10000990_pt1 | contig 28252 bp, 25 predicted proteins | sample LowCovwburrow_MG_FD_204930 | JGI IMG/M metagenome (GOLD analysis project Ga0316189, IMG submission 204930) | Coastal sediment microbial communities from Maine, United States - Lowes Cove worm burrow | ecosystem: Environmental > Aquatic > Marine > Coastal > Sediment | place: USA: Maine...
GCCTGGCGGTAGCCCGAGTCATCGCGAAAGCCGCCATCGTCAGCATATAGGGCCGAAACGAAATATCTTGAGGTGCTGTCGAAGGGCAATTCGCCGCGCATGCGAAGATAATCGTTGGCACCGACTTCCAGCGCTACGTGTGGTCGCCGCTCCTCGCCCGGTCGCGGCATGATGACATTGATGATGCCGTGCAGCGCGTTAGTCCCGTAACTCGCGTTGCCAGGTCCACGCACAACCTCGATGCGTTGTGCCTGTTCACTGTCAACTTCAAACAGCTGGTTGACGTTGCAGAAACCACCGGGCCTGATCGGAATGCCGTCTTCGAGAAACAGGAAGGCGCCGCAAGAGCCACTGCCCGTCAATACCGGTGAGCGCATGGAAGTCAGGTACTCCTGGCCGCTGCCGCGATTGAGCCATACACCAGCGACGCTCGCCAGCAGTTCGGCGATATGTTGATGGCCGACTCCCTGCAGCATGTCACTGTCGATTTGTGCGATGTTGCCGGCGTGCCGCATGAGCGGTTCTGCGCGGCGCTGGCCGGTGACCACAATTTCGCTGAGCACGTCGCCAGCACTGGCGGTTGCCGGCAACAGGCCCGCCATTGCCGCTGCAATCGCCAAAAAAACTCTCAAGAAACCACCCTCGCGTAAGCGCGGTCATTATAATCACGAACACACCGGGTCCCAATTGGAAATTAAAACCCATGTTGCAGCGCTGCATCCTGTTGATTGCCACGAGCACGTTATTGCTTGCGTCTCTTGAGCTGAACGCTCAAGCCGCGACCGATACGTCCGATCGTCCTCGAGTCGGGCTGGTACTGGGTGGAGGCGGTGCAAGAGGTGCCGCTCATATCGGCGTGCTCAAGGAGCTGGAGCGCATGCGCATCCCGATTGACGCGATCGCCGGCACCAGTATGGGCGCGATCGTCGGTGGCTTGTACGCGACAGGCATGACAGCGGACGAACTCGAAGAGTTGGTCGGCAGCCTGGACTGGGCGGCTGGCTTGTCGGACACGCCGACCAGGGATGGCTTGAGTTTCCGCCGCAAGCAGGATGATGCGCAGTACCCGATGAGCTTTGAGCTGGGTTACAGGGACGGTGAGTTGCTGTTGCCGCAAGGAGCGATACAGGGTCAGTCGCTGGACCTGATTCTGCGCGAATTGACCTTGTCGGCATCAGAAGTCACCGACTTTGACAAGCTGCCGATACCGTTTCGCGCGGTTGCCTCCGATATCGGATCGGGCACCGCTTACGTCATGTCGAGCGGCGACCTGGCTGTGGCCATTCGCGCCAGCATGTCGGTGCCGGCGGCATTTGCGCCCGTTAAGATCGACGGCCGGCTGCTGGTTGACGGCGGCCTGGTGGGCAACCTGCCGGTGGATGTCGTCAGGGAGATGGGCGTTGACGTTGTTATTGCCGTCGACGTTGAGTTTCCGCTGTATGAAGCTGACGAGTTGCAGTCGGCGCTGAAAATCTCAGAGCAAATTCTGACGATCCTTATTCGCAAGGACACAATCAGGACAATAGAGCAGCTTGGCGAAGATGACGTCCTGATTCAGCCGGATCTCGGCCTGTTCGCCTCCACCAATTTCGGCGGCGTCCTCGAAACGATCGAGCCCGGCGAACAGGCGGCGCTGAAAAGTGCTGCGAAGCTCGAACCGCTAGCCATGGATCGAGAGCAATACGCCGCGCACGTGGCGGCGAGGCGTCAGCTGGCGCCGCTTGACGAGCAACTGACATTCGTTCGAGTGGTACACGATGGTCGTTTGTCTCCTCGTGTTCTTGAGTCGCGCCTGCAGACGCGGCCTGGCGATGCCATTGACCCTGTGCAACTGGCAAACGACGCGGAGCAGATCTACGGAGTGCAGTGGTATGAAAAGGTCAGCTATCGCTTGCTGCGCGAAAATGGCGCACTGGGTGTCGAGTTTGACGCGCGCACCAAAGCCTGGGGTCCCAACTTCCTGCAATTCGGGCTGAGCCTCGAGGAGGATTTCGAAGGCTCTACCGCGTTTAACGTTGCTACGCGTATCACGCGTGCAGGTATAAACCGGCTTGGCGCGGAATGGCGTACCGACCTGCGGCTTGGTACCGATCCGTTGCTGTTTTCAGAGTTTTACCAGCCATTGAGCTTCAATTCGCGATTTTTTGTGTCGCCGAGTGTCGTTTGGCGCCAGCAGAACTACCAGGCGTTTGTCGACTCTGAGAGAGTCGCGAGATTTCGTGTCACAGACGCGGAAGCGCGTCTCGATGTTGGCTATGAAATCGGCAGCGTCGCCGAATTTCGGACCGGTCTTTTTCGCGGCGCTGGTGAAGCACGAGTCAAAGTCGGCGATCCGGCAATAGCGAACTTCGACTTCGAAGCCGGTGGTGTCTACGCACAATTGCGCGCGGACTCGCTCGACAATGCCAACTTTCCACGACGCGGCTACTTAGCCAACCTTAAATGGACCAACTCGCTCGAGTCGTTCGGTTCGGACACCACTTTCGACACCATCGAGTCCGAAGTGCAGGGTGCCTGGAGTCGCGGCAAGAATACGCTGTCGCTGGGGCTGGAGTTTGCGACCACGCTGGATGCCGACAGCGATATCCAGGATTACTTTCCACTCGGTGGCTTCCTCAGAATGTCCGGCTTCGAACGCGGCCAGATCGCGGGTCCGCACGCAGCGCTCGCTCGCGCGGTCTACTATCGGCGCGTTGGCGATTCAGCTGGCGGTCTGTTCGAGCTGCCCATCTACTTCGGCGCTTCGGTGGAGGCTGGCAATGTCTGGCTGAGTCGGGATGACATCAGTCTTGGTTCGATGCTGCTTAACGGAAGTGTATTTGCCGGCTTCGATGCCCCGATCGGGCCTGTCTACCTCGCGGCAGGCTTCGGCGAGGATGGTAACAAGAATGTCTACCTGTTTATCGGCTCGCCGACGCGCTAACTACTTCTGAATTTTCTCCAGTACCTGGGTCGGCGTGTCAGTGTCACGGTAGTAGCCATGGCGAATGGCCATACGTTCAAATTCCTGGTCGCGCTGCTCTGCGCTCGGATACCACAGCAGGCGTTCCCAATCGTCACCCACGACGTTTCGCAAGGTATCGTTGGCCGGCAGAGTCACACGTATACCAAAGGAGCGTTTCTGACCTGCGGTCTCAGGATTGACCAGGTTGTGCTGATGGCAAAATTCCACGTTTGATTACTCGATCTGCTTTGAACGCCGCGAGTCTAGCAAATTTCTAGCGCCGTGCACCCCGGTCTCCGGCACCCTCGCGGTCAGCCCAGCCCAGAATGCGCCGCGTCAGGAACAGATAAACAGGTTTCACCGTTGCCATGTATAGCCTGGATGGCAGGGAAGGGCTTGCGAGAATGCCCAATTCCCTTTGTGTCAGGGCGGCCTTGCAGTAGCTGCGCTTGTGTTTCAGCAGGTGGCGGATGTCTTCGCGTGCTGCGAGCCTGAATAGCCTGGTGCGCTTTCTCGACACCTGCGCCAGCTGGAAGTCGATGATGCCCGGCGAGCCGTTGTCCAGCACCAGCAGATTGGGCTCCTTGGCGAGGTCGTTGTGAACGACGCCGGCTGTGTGCATGCGCCGCAACAGCCTGAACGCGCTACTGTAGAAGACCGGTTCGCGCATTTTGGCGTCCTGCAGCGGTGTACCCTTAAGGTAGCTGCGTTTGAGTGTGTGCCTGTCGATCGACAGCACCTCGGGCAAGCCTTCAATCCCCTCTAATACAAGAAGCGCTCGCGCCTCTCGGCGCATTAGCAGGCGGGCTATAGGCCGCAGCGGCAGTGCGGCTTTGCGGCAATCGCGCAGTATATGGGCGCCCGAGTCGTCGCTGTTGAGCCAGACTTCCCCAAAGAGGTCTTTTTTTAGCAGCTTTGCGGTCGAAGTCACTGGATAAGCCTTGTCTAATTGCACAGAATACAACAGCGGACAGCCTGGTGAGCATGCATGGCAGATACACCCGAACAACAGCTTCCGGATGCGGAGCGCAGCAAGGTCGATTCGACCGGCGAGTTTTTCAGCGTCGGCCAGCCGCTGCATGCCGTGCGTGCCGGATACGTTTCGCGACCCGCGGATGAGACCTTCTACGATACGGTCGCCGCAGGCAGGTATGCGCATGTCATCGCGCCCGACAGAAGCGGCAAGTCCAGCCTGGTGGCAGCGACCGCCGTACGCCTGACCGCCCACGGCGCTAAAGTCGCCGTTCTCGATCTGCAGCAGATCAGCGTCAGGGATGGCGGCAATGATGCCGGTCGCTGGTATTACAGCGTTGCGTATCGATTGTTGCGGCAGCTGCGGATTCGCTTCGATCTGCAGGAGTGGTGGCACGACAAGTCAATCCTCAGCAATCGGCAGCGCCTTGTCGAATTTTACTCGGAGGTCATTCTTGGCAGCATCCAGGAGCAAATCGTCGTCTTCGTTGACGAAATTCAGTGTATCGGTGAGTTGCCGTTCGCTGACCAGCTGCTGGCCAGTATCCGCGCCGCACACAATGCCAGGACTACCGATCCCGATTTCCAGCGGCTGACATTTGCGCTGCTCGGCGAGTGCGACCCTGCTGCGCTGATTGATCAAGCGGAGCTTTCGCCGTTCGCCGTAACCCAGTCGATCACGCTCGCCGATTTTTCGCGAGAGGACCTGGGCCTGTTTGGTACAGAGCTCGGGCTCGACAAGGCGGTTGCGGATGCGGCCCTCGACAGGATCTATTTCTGGACCGGTGGTCAGCCGTACCTGACACAGAAGCTCGCGCGCGCCATTGCACGAGACGGCGCTGGCGATGACATCACGGAACAGGTTGATCGCATCGCGGCCCAGCAACTGACCGGGCGCGCCGCGATACATAGCGAACCGCACATGAGTCACATCCACCGCCGTGTTGTGAATCACGCCAAGCACAAAGAAGCGCTGCTCAACCTGTATGGCAAAATCCGCAAGGGCATCGAAGTGCAGGCGGATCTTGGTTCGCCGTTGCATCGCTTTCTGCTGGCGATTGGTCTCGTCAGCATCAATGAAGAACAATGCCTTGAAGTCCGTAATCGTTGCTACGCGGCGGTGTTCACTGCTCGCTGGGCAAACGAAAATCTGCCGGCTCAGTGGCGTGGCCCAGCCATTGCGGCCGCTCTGCTGCTGGTGATGCTGGCGATTCCGTTCTGGTACACACAGGTGTTGCCAAACAGTTACGTTGAGGTGCTGACGTCTCCGCAGTCAGAGCTGCAGCTAGCGCACGATGCGCACGAGAATTTCCGCTCCTTTCCTGGCCATTCAGAAACAGCTGATGGTCTCTACAGACGATTCCTCGAAACACGCGCGGCAATCGCCACAGAAAGTAGCGACATCGAATCTATTGCGACAATGGCTGCGGAACTGCCGGACGCGGGTCGCCTGCCCGAAGAGTTGCTGGCGTCATTCTGGGACAGGAAAACCGATGCGGCGATGCGCTCGCAGCGGCGTGAGGACGCGTTGCTGGCCTCGTTACAAGCATTAGTGCTGTCGACACCACAGCGGCGCCAGCGGGCCGCCATGCTGGTTGCCGATGATCTGCCACTGTTGCTTTACAGCCAGCCGTTTGAAGAAGCAGGCCCGGCTGTATTTGATCCGGTCAACATGATCCTGACCAAGAGCAACGGCGCCTTGATGTCGCAGTGGCGCTGGGATGGAAAAGGCGTGGTGCGCAACGAAGACTGGAGCGTCACGGCACTTGAGGTTGCGCCGCTGGTGCGGCGCGTGATTCTCGACCAGGAGGGCAGTGTGTCGCGCATTGGCCTTACGCTGAATATCCGCCACCCGCGGCAGGCTGACTTGAGGATCAAGGTTATCGCTCCTTCGGGACGAACGGTCGAGGTAGAGACGGGCGTTGATAGTGCTTCAAGCACCGATGATATTCGTATCGATCCGGCACAGCTGCGTGAGTTGCTTGGTGAGCAGATCAACGGTACCTGGAGTCTGAGCGTGCGCGATGAGGCGCTGGGCGTCGCTGGACACCTGGTGGGCTGGAATCTCAAGTTGAACTCGCAGGGTGTGGTCGAAGACTTCGAGCGTGGTCTGAATATTCCCGATCCGGTAGAGCGTGAGACCGACAATCTCTGGTTCAGCAAAGACGGTCGCTATGTCATCGCTCGTGCGATGCAAAGTGACAGTGCGCGTGTCTGGGACCTTGCATTTGCGGCGCCGGTTCGTGCGGTTGCGGTAGGCGAGAGTGAGCAGCTTATTGGTCTCGATGCAGGCGCTCGGCACCTCGTTACAGCAACCCAGGATACGGTCAACGTCTGGAGTACGGTCACTGGCGACCGAGTGTCGACACTGCCAATTGGTGCGGCGAGTTCGAGCTCCAAGTTCACTGCGGACGGAATGCATCTGTTCATACAAAGGCGCAGTGATATCGACACGGAGATCGAGCTCTGGTCGCTGGAATCAGCCGAGCGCACTGCCTCAATCAGCGTTGCAGGCACACCGGCGCTCGTCGCCAGCGACGCCAGTGGATCAGTTGTAGCTATTGCAGACTACGACAGAGCCGTCCGTATCTGGCATATCGGAAACGGAGAGCTGCTCGCGCAAATCAGTCTCGATTCGCAGCCCAGCGAGATTTCGTTGGCGGCGAGCGGCAATGTACTTGGGGTCGTCAGCGGCAATGAAGGTGTCTCCTTATGGAGCGTTGAGGCGCCACAGCAGCCGCTCATGGAAAAGACAGGCCCCGGACCATGGCGATTGCGGTTCTCGCCTTCGGGTAGCGGGCTGATAGCGGGCACAGCAGCTATTGGGTACCAGGTTTATCGCAGTGCGGATGGCAGCCTGCTCGGTCCGCCGCTCGGTCCGGGAGCGAGCAGCGACGGTACCGTGCTTGCGTTCAGCATCGATGAGCAGACGGTCGTCAGCGGCGCGGCAGACGACCGTTTGAGATTCTGGCGTGTACCTGTGCCGCCGGCGATAGCAGCCGCAAGCACGCCGCAAGACAGCCACATTATCTGGATGCCCGCGGGCCATGGTGTGCACGTCGTGACACCGGATGCCAGGATGGTGGCTGTTGGAGACCGAAGCGGTGACGTGCACTTGTTGCCGGTGCAGGGCGGTGCCGAAGCACTCGCCGCGGCCCGCGAACAGGTTAGTTTCCTCGGCCACAACGAGGCAGTCAGAGTTCTGCAAATGAACCTGGATGGTTCACTCGTGGCAAGCGCTGCCGCGGACAATACCGTCAGGTTGTGGAATGTTCCTGGCGGCGATCCCCGGCCGTTCATCAGTGATGTTCCGGGGAATCCTGTTACCCAGCTCAGATTTTCGCCTGACTCCACGATGCTGGCGGTGCTGAACGGTAATCGGGCGCAATTAATCGACACTGATTCCGGAGGGCTGCTGGCCGGTTTCGATCTTGCGGAGAATCATGAGGCGATTGCATTCGCGACGCCGGACAGGCTTTACCTGGGCGGAGATAGTGGGGCGCTGCGACTACTGCAACGCGATTCGCAGGGTGGCTGGAGTTTGCAGACCGTATGGCAGGGCAACAGCGCGATTCGCTTGCTGCAGGCATCGCCGGACGGTAAGCAACTTGCAGTCGCGAATGCCAACAATACCGTCAGCCAATTCGACCTGGTAGCGGGCCAGCCCGGCGGCTCAACAATCCAGATTCCGGAGCGCGTCACAGAGATTCGTTACAGCCCGAATGGCAAGCGCGTCCTGGTACGCACGCCGCGCTGGATACATCGTGTCCGCTCGTCTGTAAACGGTCTGCGCTGGACCGACACAGCTTACGGGCCGGAGACGCTGGCTAACGCCCGCATTGTCTACGGTGATGCGCCGGATGCGTTGGGAACCCGTTTCTACCTGCCGCAGGCGGGTGCAGGCTTCGTACAGCTTTCAGAAGTATCGTTCTCGATCTATGGAGGTGCCGGTTTATTTGGTACGCGCGAGGAACTGCTCGCCGAATGGCGCCGAATGTTGCTGCCAGAGCCCGCTGGCGACTAGCGTTCGTCGCCTCGCAGGGTTCGCACCAGCAGTTCGAGTCTCGCCGCCGTGACGTCGCGTGCCGGCACCGCTTCTCCAAAGCGGATGGGAACGCGCGCAAACAGGCGGCCCGGAATTGAATGCAGCCCGCCGCCTTTTCGCCGGCTGAACCAGCTACCCCACAATCGGCCAAGAGACGCAGGCACCACGGGTACCTGCTGGCGCTCGATGATCTTCTCGATACCCGGCCGGAAGCGCTGAATTTCCCCATCGTTGCTTATGCCACCTTCGGGGAATATGCAGACGACGTGACCTGCTTCGAGTTCCGCATCCACTGACTCGAACGCCGCATCCATGATCTGCTGATCCTCGCGGGCGCCGGCTATTGGAATCGCCTTCATGTTGCGGAAGAAAAAATTGAGAAACGGAATGTCGAAGATCTTGTACCACATGACGAAGCGCATAGGCCGGCGTACAGCAGCTGCAAGAAGTATCGGGTCCATGTAGCTGACGTGATTGCACACGACAATGACAGGTCCTTCGTCCGGAATATTGTCGAGACCCGTTGGCCGAATCCGGTAGAACACGCTGACCAATACCCAAGCCAGGAAGCGCAACAGGAACTCAGGTAGCAGCGTGTATATGTAAACGGCCACTGCGGCATTGAGTACGGCGATGACGAGGAACAGCTCCGGAATCGAGTAGCCCGATTCGAGCAGTGCGATAGACAGAATGGATGCTGCCACCATGAATACTGCGTTGATGATGTTATTGGCCGCAATGATTCGTGACAGGTGACGTCGCTTTGCCTGCTGCTGAATGAGTGCGTACAGCGGCACGCTGTAGAATCCTCCGAATGCGCCGAGCATTGCGAGGTCGATCAGCACACGCCAGCTGCCCGGCCGTCCGAGGAATTCACTGATCGAACTGACTGCAGTCAGGTGCGCGATTGGTTGAGCAAAGTACAAGTCAATCGCGAACAGGGTCAGGCCGATCGACCCAAAAGGCACGAGCCCGAGTTCGATACGGTGCCCCGACAAGCGTTCGCATAACAGCGAGCCGATACCGACGCCAACCGCAAACGCGACCAGCAGGCTCGTGGTAATGGCTTCGTTGCCATTCAGGATATCCAGCGTGTACGCCGGGATCTGCAGCGTCATGGCCGCGCCGAAGAACCAGAACCATGAAATGCCGAGAATTGCGAGGAAGACGCCGCGGTCTTCGCGGGCAAAGCCGACGATACGCCACGTCTCTTTCCAGATGTTGCGGCCGATCGTCAGCGTCGGATCCACCGCCCTGGTAATCGGTACCTGGCGGCTGGCCAGATAGCCCAGCACGGCAACAACAATCAGGCTGCCGGCGAGCAGTGATTGTTCGCCCGGATTGATGGCGACCGTCAGGCCGCCGATTAACAGGCCCAGAATAATCGCAAGATAGGTGCCGGACTCGACCAGGGCATTGCCGCCAATTAACTCCGAGGTATGCAGCCGCTGCGGAAGGTAGGCGTACTTGACCGGACCAAATAGCGTCGATTGCACGCCCATCAGGAACAGCACCAGCAGCAGCACTGAGTAGCTCTGCGACACCAATGCAACCGCTGCAAGGGTCATCAGGACAATCTCAAGGACCTTGATGCGTCGCATCAGCATCGACTTCTCGTACTTGTCGGCGAGTTGCCCTGCGGTTGCTGAAAACAGGAAGAACGGCAGGATAAAAAGGGCGCCGGCAACGTTGGCGAGCTGTGTATGGTCCATTCCGGCCACGAGTACACCCTGAAACGTGATCAGGATGACAAGGCCGTTGCGAAAGATATTATCGTTCAGGGCGCCCAGGAACTGGGTCGCGAAAAATGGCGCGAAACGCCGCTGGCTGAGTAGTTTGAACTGGTTTGAGACTGCCAATACGTTCGTCCCTGAGGTGCGTCCGGCAGAACTATAGCACCGGATACCGGTATTTCAGCGTCAAAACTGCGAACTCTGACCGCTATTCGTATTTGACATGGGTGTTATGATTGCCGCGCATGACGCTGAAATTACTACTGTTTAACCCAACTAAATATGATTAAAACGCCATGAACACGTTGCGACTTACCATTCTATTGTTCGGCTGCGGTCTGCTGGCTGCCTGTAATCAGGAGCCGCCACCGCGATCTGTTCAGGAGTTCGTCGACAATCCGCTTCTGCTGGAAGCGGCTGTTGTTCGCTGTGCAGAAGATCGTCAGGGCTCGCGCTATGTCGCCGAGTGCGTCAACGCACGTGAGGCCGTCAGCAGGGTAGAAGCGGCTGAAGAAGCGGCTGGCCGACAGGCGCGTGAGGCGCAATCCGAGGAAAAACGGCGAGCACTCAGGCGTACGCAAGCAGCAGTGGCTGAAGCACGCCGACGTGCAGCCGAGGCCGAAAAGGCACGGCGCGAAGCCGAATACCTTGCTCAGTTTGGTGAAGTGCCGGCGGAACCCGGCGTCACAACCGAAGCCAAAGATATGACGGGCAATGCGCCTACAGCCGTGATACCGCAATCTACAGCGGCTGACGTCAGTACAGATTACCGCGACGGCTCGTCGCCTGCAGTCGATGGCGGAAACGCGCCGGGTGCAGCGACCGCAGAACCCGAGCAGCCGGCAGATCTCGATTCAATTCGAGACGAACTTCGTCGCCGCAACGAAGAGAGCAGTAACTGAGGTGAGGTTGTTAGCCCGGCCGCACTGCTAGCGCACTAGTAGTTAGGGTCGTAATTCTCTTCTTCTTCCCCGGCTTCGGGTATTCCAAACGTACGGACTTCCGGCTCATCATTCTGCGGCTCGGAACGCGGCGCGGCTGAGCCACCGCTTTGCATGCCTGGTTGGGTCGGCAGCCGGCGTGTCTGTGCCGTCAGAATCTGGACAAAAGTATTTGCCATGTCCGGAGCAATATTTGGCGAACTCGCAAAGATCTTTTCAGGTGTCATGCTGGCATCGCTATAGAACGACGCATTGGCCTTCCGGTCCATTGTGACGCCGGAACCCTCGAGGGAGACGCCGGCGAACAGGCCGCGGTTTCGCGAGTAGGAATACACCTCCGCCTTGAATTCGATGTCCGTGGCAACAGCGGCCTGTCGACCGACCGGACCAGCAGCTACGGACGCATCAGCGCCCAGTGTCAGTTTGCCGTTGGCAATGCCATCGACACCCTTGCGAGTCTTGAAGACGAGAATGATATCTGTCGACTGTGCGCCGACCTGCCAGCCGATACTGCCGCCAGTCAGCGTGATGAACGCCGGATTGCTCCAGGTGTTGTCGTTGTTACGAACGACGAGTACGCCTTTGCCACGTCGCGCGCCCAGACCGAAACCGATCTTCACGACGTTTGGAATAACAGCCACTGCGTAGGCCCGTGAAAGCAGTGACGGAGGCACCGACTTCTCCGGGATTCGAGATAGCTGGTCGAGTACGTCCGACGCGTCTGCGATACGTTTTTCCTCTTTGGTCGCTGCGACCACGGGTAGTGCGACGCACAGCGCCAAAAAAATGATCAAAGTTCTTGCAAGACTTGCGTGCATGTTGTCCTTCCGCATGTGGATTACGTTCAATAATACGCCAATTTGGCGCACGCCTCATGAACGATTACATAGGCTGTTTGAACACCAGGATCGGCGGCAACGGGCAGTCCAGAGTGGCACAGACGACTCGTATGAGTTCGGCTTCCTGCACCGAAAGCTTGTCATCGTGGGTCACTACAGCACTGATCGCCTTCAGCAGCGTCTGCTGGCCACTTGGATTCAGTGCGAGCAGCCTGTCGAGGCTGTGGTCCAGGATGTCGATTGTATCGCCGGGCGCCAGCTGCAATTCGCCGGATGTTGCCCAGCCGCCGAACTCGCCGGTGCCGGCGGCGAATGCAGCGTCCGCGAGACGCGCATCATCATGACCATAGTCTGCGATGATTCTGAGCAGGTTGATTGCAGCCTGCTGTATTTCCTTGCGCGCGATCTTCCTTTGCCGACGCTTCGCCGAAGGGTCCGTTGCCTGTCGCAGACTGATTTTCAGCACACGGTGAAAACAGTATTCGTAAAGGTCGATCCGGTTGTCCACAGCGATCAGCCGACTCGTGAGATTCACGAGGAACTGCAGCTGAGGCTCCGGCCTGAGTTTCAAGGCAGGAAAGGATATCTCGAGCAACGGCAGGCGATATTCAGGGCCGGTGTTCGCCAGTTCCTTGTAATAGCCCGCGATTATGCGCGCACGGTCGGCGCCGAGTTTATCTTTACAAATATCGATCTGCTGCTTGGCACACTGTCCGGAACGATCGAGTACGAGTGCAACGGTCAGCAGATACGCGAGTTCGGTCGAATGTGCCGCATCGTAAAGGCTGTCCGGTATGGATCTTCGAAGGTCTTGCGCAAACTCGACGTGTTCGATGTCGGGTTTGCCGACTGAGTCGGCAATGCTCTCGGCTGATACTGCTGAACCGCCCGCAGCCAGTGCCGTTGTCATGTCTCCTGCGAACCCGGCGCTGCGTTCTTCCCTGACCTGGGGCCGCTCACGCAGGTCGATGTGCGGAAAGTCCGCCGCCTTGAACGACGGGTCAAGAGCCGTGATTCGCTCGAGCAGGGGAGGATGCGTGGCCAACAGGCCGCTGAGCTTCGAGCCGGTGCCGAACAGCATATGGCTGACTTCTTCCGGATCGGTGGCCTTCAGGTAGGAGCCGCCCTGGAAGCCGCCGATTTTCTTGAGCGCGTTTGCAATGCCATTGGTCTGGCGCGTGAACTGCACGGCGGACGCATCCGCCAGGTACTCGCGCTGACGCGATACGCCGGCCTTGATGATGCGCGCGCTGAACACACCGATACCGCCGAGCACGACAAGTCCGATACCGACAATCAATACGACCGGAGCACCGCGATTCTTGCTGCTGGACAACGCTCTTGAATGGTATCCACCGCGGACGATCATGCGTCCGATGAGTCCCAGCACCATGATTCCGTACAGCACGCCCATCAGGCGAATGTTGAGGCGCATGTCGCCGTTCAATACGTGACTGAACTCGTGCGCGATCACGCCCTGTAACTCATCGCGGTCCAGCAGTTCAAGGGTGCCCCGCGTGACCGCAACCGCGGCATCGGCAGGCGCATACCCTGCGGCGAATGCGTTGATGCCCATTTCTTCTTCGAGCACATAAATTTCCGGAACCGGCACGCCAGAGGCAATGGCCATTTCCTCAACGACATTGCGCAGCCGCCGACGCAGCGGGTCAGTTGCGTCGGCGGGGACAAGCGTTCCGCCCATCTCGACCGCCACGCGCCCACCACCGGATTTCAAAACGGCGGTCTTAAAAAGGCTGGCGCCGAGAATAAACAGGGTTGTCAGTAGCGCGACACCGGCCAGCAGTGCTGCGTTTGCGGCGAGGAAGTCGCCACGGCTGTAAGCGAGGTTATCCGTACGACTGATGAACAGGGCGAACGCAGCGATCGCTGTAACGCCGACCACGATAAGAACGGTGGCGACGATATAGGCGACAACCAGCCGGCGCGTGGTGCGCCGGGCCTGGTCCTGGGCGTCAAAGAAGTTCAACGCGAGTCAGAGATCAGGTGAACGAAACCTCGGGCGCGTCACGCATTTCCTCGGCCTCGATTTCCAGGAAGCTGGCTTTGTCAAAACTGAACATCCCGGCAATGACGTTGTTGGGGAAGTTCTCCACCGTATTGTTGTAGCCCATGACAGAGTCATTGAATGCCTGGCGCGAAAAGGCCACCTTGTTCTCGGTAGTCGCAAGCTCTTCCTGGAATTGCATCATGTTCTGGTTGGCTTTCAGGTCCGGATACGCTTCGGACAGCGCGAACAATCGACCCAGTGCTGCTCCAAGAGACCCTTCAGATGCACCAAGTTCCTTGATGGCCTCTGCATTAGCAGGATCAGACTTGGCCTTATCAAGGCTTGAGACGGCTGCGTTTCTTGCAGACACGACGGCTTCGAGCGTCTCGCGTTCGTGTTTCATGTAGCCCTTGACGGCTTCGACCAGGTTCGGAATAAGGTCGTGTCTCCGTGTAAGCTGCACGTCAATTTGAGCGAAACCATTGCGTACCCGGTTGCGTTCATTGACCAGGCGGTTGTATATGCCTATGACCCAAAAGACTAATGCCGCTATGATCCCAAGGAAAATTAGAAATCCAGTCACGGTGACGCTCCTCAATGCATGATCGATTCGCCAAGCATAAACCCTGCGCCTCGCTAACTCTAGCGGCCATATTGTTACTGGCCGCGCCAATTTCAGTGCTGGCGGAGTGGCTGACCGACGCCCGTCCGATGATGGGGACCGAAGTCAGCGTGTATTTCTGGCACGACGACCCGGTAATCGGTGCAGAAGCGCTCGAGGCCGTGTTTGCCGAGGCAGAGCGCATAAATCAGTTAATGAGCACCTATATTGAGGATAGCCCGATCTCCGATCTCAATCGGCGTGCGGCGACCGAGTCGGTGAATGCAGGCCCCGAGCTGTTCATGCTGGTACAACGCTCGCTGGATGTGTCCGAGCTTACCGACGGTGCCTTCGATATCACCTATGAGAGCGTCGGCCAGCACTATGACTTCAGGGAACGAGTGCGGCCGGACGAGGATACGGTTGCGGCCGAAAAAGAGCTGATCGATTACCGCCGCATCGAACTCGACAGCCAATCGGGGTCCATTCGATTCCTGCAGCAGGGTGTACGTATCAACCTGGGCGGCATCGCCAAAGGCTATGTGGTCGAGCGCGGAGTGGCGATACTCAGGAGTCACGGCGTAACGAACGCCATAGTGACGGCTGGCGGTGATTCACGCCTGCTGGGCGACCGGCGAGGGCGACCCTGGGTTATTGGTATTCGCGACCCGCGTGAGGACGGCAAGGTGGCCATGTCGTTGCCACTTGCGGATGAGGCCGTCTCTACCTCCGGCGACTACGAGCGTTATTTCGATGAGGACGGCGTCCGATATCACCACATTATCGCGCCGGATACCGGCGAACCGGCTGGAAAAGTGCACAGTGCGACTGTTTTCGGTCCCGACGCGGTTATTACAGATGCCCTGTCGACGTCGGTTTTCGTCATGGGGGTCGATGAGGGCCTGCGAATGATCGCAACGCTGCCGGAGTACGAGAGCGTGGTCATCGACAGCAGTGGCCAGGTGTATTATTCGGACGGTCTGCAGCCGCCCGCAAAATAGTCGCCAAATGTCGCCGAAAGGCGACGACTTTTCACTTTAAATTCAGGTTCATACGAATATCATTGATATTCGAGCTATGGGCGCTTTCATTTTCTCTCGAGTCGCAGTAATTTAACGTAATCTGCAACGATTACGCGTTGCTGCCGGCTCGGCAGGGCGTGCACTCACAGCAATTCAGGGCGCTATTTGCGTATCCGTGATTATGTTCAGGCATTCGGCCAATTGTGACCATTATCACGGCCCGCGGCGTTTCTGGCTGTCACCATGCAGTGTCTGAGTTCAGGAAGAACACGGATTGGAAACACAAGGAATGGGAATATGAATATCAAGAGCACACTGACAGGTCTTATTTTCGCACTTTTCGCGCTTACCAGCCTTGCGTCATCGGGGCTGGAAGGCAAGGCTGCGCCTGACTTTTCACTGAAAAGCTCGACCGGCGAGAACATGCGCCTGTCCGAGTATCGCGGCGATGTCGTCATGATCAATTTCTGGGCGACCTGGTGCGGACCCTGCCGCCAGGAAATGCCTTTGCTCGATGAGCTGTACGACCGTTACCAGCGCGTTGGCTTCAACCTGCTGGGTGTGAACATTGATGACGATTCGAGCCGCGCCATGAAAATGGTCGCTGATCTCGGCGTCAGTTTCCCGGTATTGTTCGACGCGCGTAAGGAAGTCAGCAAGCTTTACCAGGTTAACGCTATGCCGGTAACGGTGCTGGTCGACAGGGACGGTAACGTTCGCCACGTGCATCATGGCTACAAGCCCGGTTACGAAGAAAAGTACCTGAATGAAATCCGCGCCTTATTGCGCGAGTAATTTTAAGAGACACCTCGGAGAGTAATGGTGACCAAAACATTAATCAGTCTTGCAGCGTTCCTGCTTTTTGCATCGGCTTCGATTGCGCAGGATGCAGACACTGTGGCTGCGGATGCTGAGTCTCAGGACTCTTTCCGGAGCATCGATCAGGATGTGCAGGATCTGAAAAAGGAAGTGCTCGATCTCAACAGGGATCTGTTCCTGCTTGAAGAAGAGCTGTTGTTTCCTGCGAACTCGCAGGTCGCATTCTTTCTCTCCATGGACGTCGGTGAGTACTTCGAGCTCGACTCCGTCAGTCTCAAGATCGATGGCAAAGAGGTCGCCAACTACCTGTACACCGAGCGCGAAGTCAGTGCTCTGCTGAGAGGCGGTGTGCATCGGGTCCACATGGCAAACCTCAAGACCGGTGAGCATGAGCTCGTTGCGGTATTCGTAGGCAAGGGCCCGCAGTCCCGCGATTATCGCCGTGGTGCCACCATTACTATCGAGAAGGGTATCGGCGCCAAGTACGTCGAGCTCGAAATTACCGACAGGGTAAAGAAACAGCAGCCGGAATTTATCATCAAGGATTGGGAGTAGTCCTTGCATCGATTCCGCATAACTGCCGCTCTGATGCTGGCACTCGTCACTATGACGGTGCCGGCTGCGCCGCTATTGGCGGATGAGTACGATGCGGAACCAATTGTCGTAAAGGACCTTCACTACGGCGAGATCCTCTTTTACTTTTACCAGGACGACTATTTTCCCGCGATCGTGAGATTGCTGGCGGCGCAAGAGCAGTCGCAACTGGAGAACCATGCCTCGGATGCCGAGCTGTTGCTTGGCGGCATGTACCTTTCCTATGGTCACCATTTGAAGGCTGCAGAGATTTTTGAGCGACTGCTTGCCGACAATGTCGCTCCCGAAGTGCGTGACCGCACCTGGTTCTTCCTTGCAAAAATCTGGTACCAGCGCGGCTACCTCGACAAGTCACAAATCGCGCTGGGCAAGATCAGCGCTGAGGTGCCTGAGAACATCCAGCGCGAGGCGCAGATGTTGCGCGCTCAGATACTGATTGACTCAGGCGACTATGACTCGGCGATCGCGTTGCTGCGTAACTGGAAAGGCCGCACTGAATGGGCGCGCTACGCCCAATTTAACCTTGGCGTGGCACTTGTGCGCGATGGCCAGGTTGATGCCGGTACACAAATTCTCGACGACCTCGGTGACATGGATCCATTCAACGAGGAGCTGAATTCGCTGCGCGACAAAGCCAATCTTGCGTTGGGCTATGCGCTGCTGCAGGCGGGTCGGCCGGGGGCAGCGAAAGCGCCGCTGCAACGCGTGAGGCTGGAAGGACCGTTCTCCAACAAGGCGCTGCTCGGCGTTGGCTGGGCCGACTCCGAGATGGGCAACTTCAAGCGCGCCCTGGTGCCATGGATGGAGTTGCACAATCGTGATTTGCTCGACCCGGCGGTACAGGAGTCGATGCTGGCAATTCCTTACGCGATGGCAAAGCTGGATTCCATCGGCCAGGCAGCTGACCACTATCTGAATGCCATAGAGGCCTATTCGGAGGAGATCAGCCGCATTGATCGCACTATTGTTCAGCTTGAGTCTGGCCGTTTCTTCGATAACTTTGTTGATGGGGATCCGCTGGACAGCACGGGCTGGTACTGGCGTCTCGAAGAACTGCCTGAAGGGCCGGAAGCGCGCTACCTTTTCAGAATGCTCTCCACCCATGAGTTCCAGGAGGGCCTCAAGAACTTCCGTGACCTGAGTTACCTGCACCGCAATCTCGACGTCTGGCAGCAAAATGTCGACGTCTACGAGTCCATGCTGGAAACCCGTAAACAGGCCTACGAAGAGCGCGTGCCGCGAGTCGAAGACGCTCTGGCACGCGCAGATATTGAAGGCATGGTCGACGAAAAACTCGATTTCGATTCACTGCTGAATGACATCGAAAAAGCCAATGACTGGCTCGGTCTTGCGGACAAACGTGAGTGGCAGCTGTGGGGCGAGATCACGGGCGTTGAGAGCTCACCTGCACTGCAGGCGGATATTCCGGAAGCCGTTGATGTTAATGACAAAGTCGACTTGTTGAAAGGCGTTTTACAGTGGCAGCTGGAACGCGACTTCAAGGATCGTTTGTGGCGTACTCGTCGCGACCTGAGAGAAACAGGCGAAGCCCTGATCGTTACGCAGCGGGCGCGTCGCCAGATTGACGAGAAAATGCGAGAAGAAGAGCAATGGTTCGCAAGCATTGGTGATCGTGTCTACGGCCTCGCGCCGCAGATAGAGACAATCAAAATGCGTGTCGGCGATGTAATGGCAGATCAAAGAGCATTTCTGCAGTCGATCGCCGTCAAGGAATTGCGCGCACAAAAGCAACGTCTTGATATCTACAATGTGCAGGCGCGGTTTGCGCTGGCGGCCATTTACGATATCGCCGCAACTTCACCGGAGGAAGGCGAATGATCTCTCGCATCCTCATAGCCCTGTTGCTGGCTGTTTCACTGGCGTCCGTTGCTGAGGCGCAGAAGCCGAAGAAACGCGACACCATCGGCAGCCTTGAAGGGAAGGAAGTCGAGGTGCGGCCCAGCAAGATCATTCTTGACAGCTCGCAGCTGGCCCGTGATCAGTACCGGGATTTCCTCGATCTGGCGACGGACGATCCGGCGCTGCGTGCGGAAGCCTTGCGTCGCCTGGGTGACCTGGAGCTTGAGGCGACCGAGACAGAGCAGCTCTCCGAAAATATCGAAGCGTTGGACGCGGCTGGCTACGACAGCGCCGTTGAGCTTTACCAGAAGCTGCTGGAGTCCTACCCGGACTACCGCAGGAACGATACGGTTCTTTACCAGCTGGCGCGCGCCTACGAGGTCGGTGGCCGCACCGATGAGGCGCTGGTGGTATTGAACGAACTTATTCAGAAGTACCCGGATACCGATCGCATTGACGAAGTGCAGTTCAGGCGCGGCGAGATGCTGTTCCTTCGCAAAAACTACAATGAGGCGGAGCAGGCTTACCAGGCCGTAATGCAATACGGCGATTCGTCGCGATTCTACGAGCAGTCCTTGTACAAACTGGGTTGGTCGCAGTTCAAACTGGCCTGGTACGAAGAGAGCTTCGCTCCGTTTTTTGAAGTACTGAGTCGCAAGATTGGAAACGTTCAGCTTGGTGCCGGAGAAGATCGATTTGACGAGCTGAGCCGCGCTGATCGTGAGTTGGTCGAAGATACCTTCCGCGTGCTCTCGATCAGCTTCTCCTACATGGAAGGTGCAGAGAGCATAGACACGTATTTCGCATCGCATGATACGCCGCTTTACGGGTACATCGTTTATGAAGACCTCGGCACCCTGTACCTGGAGAAGGAACGATACGTCGATGCCGCAGAGACCTTTGAAGCCTTCGTAGAACAGGATCCCTATCATCCGCAGGCGCCTTTGCTGCAGGCACAGGTGATCGAGTCTTACAGACTTGGCGGCTTCCCGAGCCTGGTGCTCGACGGCAAGAAGGACTTCGTAGAAAGATACGGCATGGACGGTGCTTTCTGGACGCGTAATCCGGCTGACAAACATGAGCTGGTGAAAGAAAGCGTCAAGACCAACCTGACCGACCTTGCGCAGTACTACCATGCTGAAGCTCAACGGGATGGCAAGGTTGAGGACTACCAGCAAGCAGCACTCTGGTACCGTAAATCACTGGACTATTTCCCGGAAGATCCTGATAGCGCCAGCACCAATTTCCTGTTGGCAGAGATCTTGTTTGAATCTGGCAAGTTTGACGAGGCCACCACCGAATACGAGCGCACGGCCTATGCTCTTCCGTTGCATGAAAGATCTGCAGAGGCAGGTTATGCAGCGCTGCTGGCGTATCGCGAACACGAGAAGTCGCTGCCGGAAGAAATGCGCGGCGAATGGCACCAGGCGTATCTGGACAGCGGCCTGCGTTTCGCAGATACGTATCCCGAGCATCCGGAATCCGGAGCCGTGTTGACAACCGTTGCCGAGGATCTGTTCGCGCAGAACCAGTTTGACCTCGCAATTGCCGTGGGGCAGACGGTTGTTGCCAAGCAGCCGCCGGTCGAAGCAGCGCTCGCGCGCACGTCCTGGACGGTCATCGCGCACTCGCAGTTCGACCTCGGTAACTTTGCCGAAGCTGAGTCTGCCTACTACAGCCTGCGGAATTTCACGCCTGTAGATGACGAGGCGGCGACCACCGAGATCAAGGAACGCATTGCATCGTCTATTTACAAGCAGGGTGAGGCAGCCCGTGATGCCGGCGATCTTGAGATGGCCGTGACGCATTTCAGTCGCCTTGGCACGGAAGTGCCGGACTCGAAGATTCGCAAGACCGCTGAATACGATGCGGCCGCGGCACTGATCAACCTGCAGGCATGGGATCGTGCGACCGGCGTGCTCGAGCAGTACCGGCGCGACTATCCGGATAGTGAGTTCGCGGATGACGTGTCGGCGAAACTGGCCGTGACCTACCTTGAAGCTGGTCGTGGCGCAGAGGCTGCGCAGGAATTCGAGCGCATTGCGGTCGCGGAAACAAGCAGTGAGGATATTCGTCGCGAAGCTCTATGGAAGGCCGCAGAGCTGTATGAACAGAGCGGCTCCGTGGCAAGCGAGGTACGTGTACTGACGACCGTCATCGAGCGCTATCCGAACCCGCTGGCCGAGTCCATAGAAGCACGATACCGGCTGCTGCAGATCGCCGAGGCATCGGGCAATGAGGCCGAACGCAATATGCGCCTGCAGGAACTGGTTGACGTCGACAGGTCTGCCGGCGCGCAGCGCAGTGATCGTACGCGCTACCTTGCGGCGACAGCATCGATTGAGCTCGCCGAACCTGTGCGTCGTAAATTTGAGGTGTTGAAACTCAAGCAGCCTCTCGCGAATAGCCTGAAGATCAAGCGAGCGGCGATGGAAGAAGTCATTGAGGCCTATACCACGTCGGCAGATTACGGCGTTGCCGAAGTGACCACAGCGGCGACATTCCGCCTTGGTGAAATCTACCAGCGCTTCGGTGCTGATCTTATGGATTCCGAGCGGCCGTCAGAACTCGACGAGGCGGCGCTTGAACAGTACGAGTTCCTGCTCGAAGAGCAGGCATTCCCGTTCGAAGAAAAGGCCATCGACCTGTATAAGGCAAATACAGACCGCACTCAGGATGGTGTTTACGATGAGTGGGTCAAGAGAAGTTTCGACAAACTGGCCGGACTGATGCCAGCCCGTTATGCGAAGTCTGAACGAGGTGAAGATGTTGTCACGAGCCCTAATTAAGAGCCTGCCTTTGCTGCTGTTGCTGGCAGGTTGCGCCGGCACGGGCGGCACGCAGCAATCGTCATCGTCGGCGCCCGAAAGGGTTGCCGCGGGGGCTGATGCTCAAGTTGCGGCAATTCCGCCGCAGGTTCTGACCTTGTGGGAGCAGGCCACGGCGGCAATGGCGTCGGGTGACCTTTTGGATGCAGAGCTCAGATTCAAGGAGTTCCTGTTATTGTATCCGGATTACCCGGGGGCGCATGTCAACCTGGCTATCATCCACGCGTCGAATGGCAATGATGCCGCAGTACGCGAGTCTGTCGACGCAGCACTGGCCCTGGATCCCAATAATCCTGCGGCTCTTAACCAATTAGGCATGCTACTTCGCAGAAATGGCAATTTTATTGAGGCAGAAGCCGCATATTTGAAGGCCGTCACATCTTCACCCGACTACGCCTTGGCACACTACAACCTGGGCGTGCTTAATGAATTGTATTTACAGCGATTAGACGTCGCTTTACAGCATTTCAAGACGTACCAGGAGCTCGTCGGAGGAGACGAGCAGGTCGAGAAGTGGATAACTGACCTGACGCGCCGAGTACAGGCGAGTCAGCCAACGGCAAACGTGGCGGAATGATGGACATGAATAGGGTATTCGGATCCGGAATCATGCTTGCTGCGTTAATGGCGACGTTTGCCGTTTTCGCTCAGGATACTGCTGAAGATGAGTTGCTACCTGCGGTTGATACATCCGCCCAGGTTGCCGACACGGATCCGGCTGAGGTAGACGACGAAGTTGATGAAAGGGCTGAGGATGTTACTCGCAGCGAAACAGGCAACCAGGTGATGGATCGCATGGAGCTCGGCCGAACAGAAATTACAGGCAACCAGGAATTGCCGAAGGTGCTGGTTATCGTACCGTGGCAGAAATCAGATCCCAGTGACCTGATGGGCCGCCCGGTGAATACACTGCTGGACGAAGTACTGGCGCCGTTGGACAGGGAAGAATTTGTGCGTGAGGTCAACTATTTCGGCGACCTTAACGAAGCTGAAGAATAGTAGGGGCGGTCGCAGGGCCAAACTGAAATATTGTAGGAGCGGCCGCGAGGCCGCGAATTAGAGGAGCAAGACAATGGGCACTATTGTGCGTTTTTTCCAGGAAGGCGGTCCGTTCATGTACCCCATCCTGTTTGTGTTCGCGTTTGGCGTCGCTATCGCCGTTGAGCGTTGGACGTATCTCACGATGTCGGGTGCGAGCAATCGCGCTTTGTGGAAGAAGATCGTGCCGTTCCTGAAGGCCGGCAATTTCCAGGAAGCAGCTGCGCACACGGCAAAATCGAATGCGGCAATCGGCTCGATCCTGACCTACGGTTTGTACCGTGTGAAGTCAGCTCGCCGGCGTGACGACATCGAGAAGGCCATGGAAGAGAGCCTGATGGAAGTGCTGCCGCGACTCGAAAAGCGCACGCATTATCTTGCGACGCTCGCCAATATTGCGACCCTGCTCGGACTGCTCGGTACGATTATCGGCCTGATCGCGGCGTTTACCGCGGTGTCAAACGCGAATCCGGCGGACAAGGCAGACATGCTGTCGGCGTCAATTTCGACCGCGATGAACACCACAGCATTCGGCCTGATGGCTGCTATTCCGCTGTTGCTGGTGCATGCGCTGTTACAGACCAAGACGAACCAGCTCGTAGACAGTCTTGAGATGGCTAGCGTGAAGTTCCTTAACGCGGTAACCGAACGTCAACTGAAGACAACCGGAGCCTAAGCATGATTCGTAGCCGCAGAGTCGGTCGTCGCCAAAACGAGGATACGGCTGAACTCAACATCACGGCATTTATGAACCTGATGGTCATTCTGGTTCCGTTCCTGCTGATTACCGCGGTTTTCTCACGTTTGGCGATTCTCGAATTGAATCTGCCAGGCTCCTCGACTGAGCCCGTGGATCCGCAGGAACAGACATTCCAGTTGGAAGTCATTGTTCGTAAAGACAAAATCGAAATCGGTGATCGCAACCAGGGACTCCTGGGCGTGTATCCGAATGCTGTTGATGGCGTCTATGACTACGAAGCGCTTAGCGTCAAGCTGGCCGAGCTCAAGAAACGCTACCCCGATAAGTCGGATGCGTCGATTTTGCTTGAACAGGATATTCCGTACGACACGCTGGTGCAGGTCATGGACCGTGTGCGCGTGGCCGAAGAAATTGACGAGGAAGACGATGCGATCATTCGATCTGACCTGTTTCCGGATATCTCCATTGGCGATGCGCCGGTTAACGAAGGAGGTAGCTCCTGATGGTTAAGTCGGGTCGCGCCAAACGCATGAAGAAGCACCACAAGCGCAATAAGGGCGCTGGTGCACTGAATCTTGTGTCGCTGATGGACATCTTCACGATCCTCGTGTTCTTCCTGCTGGTTAATTCGTCAAGCGTTGAAACGCTGCCGAATGCCAAGGACCTGCAGTTGCCCGAATCGATCGCAGAGGAAAAGGCCAAAGAGACTGTGGTCATCCTGATTGGTGAGGTAGACATCCTTGTGCAGGGCACGCCAGTGGCAAAAGTTGCTGATGTGCTGGCCACACAGGGCAACGACATACCCGAGCTTCGTGAGGCGCTGTTATCGCAGAACGACCGCGTGCTGCGACGCGAGGCTCAAGACGACATCGCCGGTCGTGAAGTCACGATCATGGGCGACAAAGACATACCGTATCGATTGTTGAAAAAGGTCATGGCGACCTGCACACAGTCGGATTATGGACAAATTTCGCTTGCCGTTTTGCAGAAGAGCTCTGAGAAGCTCGACGATCTGCAAGCGGCCCGCTAGGACGCGAAGAGAGCTTAGGAGAAACGGCTTTGGATTTACCGTTTTACAGAGAATTTGAGCTGCCATGGACACTGGGCAGCAGCCAGGATAAGAAATTCCAGCGGCTGCTTGGCATCGTGTTCCTGGTCGCATTTCTGCTCGGTATCATCTGGCCGTTCCTGCCGACGCCGGAGCCAGATCCGTACGACATAGAGGACATCCCTCCGCGGATCGCGCAGCTGCTGCTTGAAGAAAAACCTTTGCCGCCGCCGCCACCACCGCCGCAGGAAGAGGAGCCGGAGCCTGAAACCGAAGATCCGGAGCCTGAGCAGGTTGTAGAAGAGCAGCCAGAGCCAGAGCCCGAGATCGTTCCAGAGCCGGAACCTGACAGGGAAGAGGTTGCGCGTGAGCAGGCACAGGCCGCACTGATGCCGTTCGCCGAGGATCTTGCCGACCTGGTTGACAAGGACCTGATGGAATCTGTGGCGGACAATCGCGACTTGAGCGCCTCTGTCGGTGAAGCCGAGCGCAACGAGCGTTCAATGATTACATCGAAGGTTGGAGCCGCATCTGGCGGTATCAACACCGCGAACATGAGTCGAAATACGGGCGGTACCGGCATTGCAGGGCGTTCAACGACCCAGGTCGAAAGCTCCGTTGCTAATATTCCGCGGCCTGCGGGCGGTGCGAGCCGTACCGGAACCAGTGGCAAGGCATCACGCTCTCGCGAAGAAATTGAGCTCGTGTTCGACAAGAACAAGGGCGCCATATTTGCGCTCTATAATCGCGCATTGCGTCGTGACCCGACGCTGGAAGGCAAGCTGGTACTGCGCTTGACCATCGCCCCGAGCGGTGAGGTCACTGCGTGCGAAATCGTGTCCAGCGAGCTCGGTGACCCCGAACTCGAGCAGCGCCTCGTGCAGCGCGTGAAGTTGTTCAGATTCGAAGCGCGTGACGTCGAGGCTATCACCACGACCAAACCGATCGACTTCTTCCCGGCCTAGACACCGATCAGGCGGCAGCGCGGCCTGTTATGGGCGGCGCAGCAGGGCGTACACGGCCCCTGTGCCGCCGTGTACCTGGCGGGTGGAGACAAACGCGAGAACTTCGTTCCAGCGTCTCATCCAGCGATTGACGCCGCGCTTCAGAACCGGGCCGCGCTCGCCAGAGCCGAGTCCCTTGCCGTGCACAACCCTCACACAGGTCTTGCCCCCATTCGCGCAATGGCTGATAAATTCGCGCAGATTTTCGTGCGCTTCTTCCAGCGTCATGCCGTGCAGGTCGATCTCGTCCTGGACAGCGTAGCGGCCGCGCGACAGCTGCCGCATCTCGCGCTTGCCGACGCCCGGGCGCGCGAATCGCAGGTATTCGACGTTGTCCATTTCAAGGTCATCGATGTCAGCTTGCAGGCTTTCAGAGAGCGCAGCGCGCTCATCCGCGCGCGCAAAACGCGCCCGCGGTTTCGGTTTTGGCTGCGGTGGCGATACTCTCTCTTCGCTGCGCAACGGTTTAGCATCCGCCATTGCGCGTCTAAACAGGTCTGATTCGTCTTCACTCATTTCTATTCGCGCTAAATCTCTGTGAATTGAGTATATTTCAAAACAATGAGAATTCTCGTAAGCAACGACGATGGCTACCAGGCCACCGGCATTAATGTATTGACCGACGCGCTGCAGAAAGTTGCAGACGTCGTCGTTGTCGCGCCCGACCGAAATCGCTCCGCGGCCAGCAATTCGCTGACATTGCAGACGCCACTGCGCGTGACAAAAGTGGCGGAAAATCGTTACCACGTTGACGGTACGCCGTCCGACTGCGTCCACATCGCCCTGACCGGTCTGCTCGATGAAGAACCTGACCTTGTTGTATCGGGAATCAACCATGGTGCCAATCTCGGCGACGATGTCATTTACTCGGGCACGGTTGCGGCGGCCATGGAAGGGCGCTTCCTCGGCCTGCCAACGATTGCGGTTTCTCTCGTCGGCCACAAGGGGAAGCACTTTGACACCGCTGCGCGCGTGGCCAGCGAACTTGTACAGAAGATAAACAAAGGCATGCTCGAGTCGAACATCGTGTTGAACGTCAACGTGCCGGACGTCGCCTATGAGAATCTAAAAGGCATTCGTGCGGCAAGGCTTGGATTTCGTCACAAGTCGGAGCCAATCGTTAAGTCGAAAGACCCTCATGGCCGAACCATTTACTGGGTTGGTCCCGCGGGCGAAGGCGCCGACGTGGGGCCGGGCACGGATTTTCATGCCATCAATGACGGCGCAGCTTCAGTGACACCGCTTAAAGTTGATCTGACCCGACATGAGTCCATGGATCAGATCGCCGATTGGCTGGCCGATGATTGACGCCAGCCGAAATCGCCAGGGTATCGGCATGACATCGGCACGCACGCGTGACCGGCTGGTGCAACGGCTCAAGGAGCATGGCATTCGTTCGGATGCGGTGCTTAACCAGATTCGCAGCGTTCCGCGCCACTTGTTTGTCGATGAAGCGCTCGCGAGCCGCGCTTACGAGGATACGGCGTTGCCGATAGGGCTTGGGCAGACCATCAGCCAGCCGTACGTGGTGGCGCGAATGACCGAAGCGCTGCTCGACGGTTTCGAGGGTGAGAAAGTGCTTGAGATTGGCACCGGTTGCGGTTATCAAACGGCTGTCCTGGCGCCATTGGTGAAGAAAATCTACACGGTCGAACGAATCCCCGAACTGCTACGCAAGACCCGGCAAAGGTTGCGCGATCTGGATCTCTACAACATACAGTTCAAACCCGGCGACGGCTGGGAGGGCTGGCCCAAGTACGGGCCCTATGACGGCATTATCGTAACCGCCGCGGCGCCCGTATTGCCCGAGAAGCTGCTGCAGCAGCTCGCGCCCGGTGGTCGTATGCTCATTCCGGTAGGGCCGCACGGACGGCAGGAACTGATGCTTGTGACGCAGAAGGGCGATCACTTTGAACAAGTGTCCCTGGACGCCGTGAGCTTCGTACCACTGGTGCCCGGCAAATGAAAATCTTCGAGCCCCTGTATGAAATGGTCCTGCGCTGGTCACGACACCGGCATGCGGAGCGTTATCTCGCCGCCCTGAGCTTCTCAGAGTCGTCGTTCTTCCCGATTCCGGTCGATGTGATGCTTGCGCCCATGGTGCTGGCAGAGCGCAGCAAGGCATGGAGATATGCGGCAATTGCGGCGCTATTCTCGGTGCTCGGCGGTGTCGCCGGTTATGCAATCGGCTGGAGCATGTTCGAGGCCGTTGAGCCGTGGTTGTCGGAATCGCATTACTGGGGTTCTTACCTGACGGCGCGCAGCTGGTTTGACGAATACGGCGTTTGGGTCGTTTTCGTGGCGGGCTTCTCGCCGATACCCTACAAAGTATTCACTATTGCCGCGGGCGTCGCCGTATTGAATCTGCCGGCCTTCATCATTGCCTCGCTGATCGGCAGAGGGGCGCGATTCTTCCTGGTCGCGGGACTTGTCTACGCAGGTGGTGAGCGTTTCGAGAAAACGCTTGCACGCAATGTCGAGATGATTGGCTGGGCGGTCGTGTTGCTGGTAGCAGCCGTAATCGCCTGGTTCATGCTCCGTGGCTAGAGGACCGCTGGCAGCCTTGCTGCTGGCCGCGCTGTTGATTGCCGCTTGTAGCGCACCGCGCAGCTGGGAAAGTCGCGATTCGCACATCGTCAGAAGTGGCGAAACGCTGTTTTCAATTTCATGGCGCTACGGCGTCGATCCAGCTGATGTCGCTCGGTGGAACAGGTTAGGCGATGGTTCGCTGATCTATCCGGGACAGGTGCTGCGCCTGACAGGCCCAGGCGGCCGATCCTCCAGCGGCGGCGCTACGACACAGGCACGCAAGACACCGCCGAAGCCGTTACCGTCAGTCCCCGCGCAGCCGTCGCCGAAATGGGCCTGGCCGACGGCAGGCAAAATAAATGTCGGCTTCGGTGGCAAACCAGGCTCTGGTACAGGCGTTCTTATTAACGGCAAGGCTGGACAGCCGGTTCGCGCAGCGGCGGGCGGTCGTGTGGTTTACGCAGGCAACGGCTTGATCGGCTATGGGCAGTTGATCATCCTGAAGCACAACGAGACCTACCTCAGCGCCTATGGCTATAACAAGGCGCTGCTGGTCAAGGAGGGCCAGGACATCAAGAGAGGACAGCAGATAGCGACGATGGGCGAGGGTCCTGAAAACAAACCGAGGCTGCATTTTGAAATCCGTCGCAACGGCAAGCCGGTGGACCCACAGCCACAGCTGTCGCGGCGCTAGCCCACCTCAGCGATATAACACGGCTGCGACGCT
>Ga0316189_10000991_pt1 | contig 28248 bp, 24 predicted proteins | sample LowCovwburrow_MG_FD_204930 | JGI IMG/M metagenome (GOLD analysis project Ga0316189, IMG submission 204930) | Coastal sediment microbial communities from Maine, United States - Lowes Cove worm burrow | ecosystem: Environmental > Aquatic > Marine > Coastal > Sediment | place: USA: Maine...
GTTGGGCGTCGAAACGATGCCGTTACCGCCGCAACAGGGCTCGTTCGGGTTGAGGGCGAACTCTGCGGGCAACGGTATCTCGGTTGCAGCGCCAGGATCGAGCGGAATTTCGCCATTGCTGGACAGCGGCAGCCGGTACAAGACAGGGCGGTAGGAATCGGTAAAGTAGACTGCATCGTTAGTGATGGTCAGGTCGTTGGGCAGCCCGAACTCGCCGGAGGTATTCAGCTGATATTCCATTATCAGGGCGCCGTTGTCCGCATCGAAGACCAATGCGTTTCCATAGACACATCCTGCGACAAACAGGTAGTTCGTGCGCTTATCAACACGCATCCCGAGCTTTAAGCAATCGAAAGGGTCCTGAATATCGACCAGGACTTCCCCTTCCCCGGACCGCAGGTCCACTTTGTAGATGGATCCATCGGGTGAACTGTTATAGGCGGTATGTCCCTTGCCGATCGCAAACCCTTCGGATGCTGCTCCATCCAGCGTGGAGACTCGGTTGGGAAATGGTTTGTCGCCCGCGCTCACTGATTGGACTGGTAGCGCCAACGCAATGAAGGCGATAGTTGCCAACTTTGAGAGGTTTTTGTTCATCGAATAATTCCTTTTGAGTGTTTTTGTTGTGCGGAGCATGGACTGCCCACGTTGACGCGAATCTCGTCGATAATATCGCGCAGAAGAATTATTAAGCACCATTTCAGGCATTCCGACAAGTATCGGGGGTTTGTATTGTACGTCGTCAAAGGATTCCGGACTTCGAGGGTTCGGATTTAAGAGAGGCTTTTCAGCTCATCAGGCTCATGGTCAAGCAGCCTTCTGTTGGTAGTATAGCCGACGTCGTTCGGCCAGCGTTCTCTGCTTGATCCGTCGGCGGCGATTGAGCACCGTCTGCCCGCGACCCGTGTAGACATCCTCGGGCGTCAGGTTGTTCAGGCTTTCGTGGTAGCGTTCGGTGTTGTAGTAATCGACGAACGCACCGATCCGCGCCTTCAGATCACCGGGTAAATAGTAGTTTTCCAGCAACACCTGATTCATCATCGAGCGATGCCAGCGCTCGATCTTGCCCTGGGTCATTGGATGATAGGGCGCGCCACGGGTGTGTTCCATGCCCTGATCATCCAGCCAGTCTCTGAGCTCGGCGGAGACATAAGACGGACCGTTGTCTGATAACAGTCGCGGCCGGTGATGGACCTTCGTTGATTCGAGGCCACTGGATTCAAGCGCCAGGCTGAGCGTGTCGTTGACTTCCCTGGCCGTCATGCCATCGCACAGCTTCCAGGCCAGGATGTAGCGCGAGTAATCATCCAGCACCGTGGACAAGTAGAACCAGCCCCAGCCAATGACCTTGAGATAGGTAAAATCGGTTTGCCATAGTTGATTTGGCGCTGTGGTCGGATGCTGGAACGTGTCGGCAGCTTTCATCAAGATAAAGGCCGGGCTGGTGATCAGGTCATGGGCCTTCAGGAGTCGGTAAACGCTGGACTCAGACACAAAATACCGTTGTTGCTCGGTATGCAACACCGCCAACTCTCGCGACGAGAGTTCCAGCCGCTCAAGAGCCAGGGACAGGATCGACTGGCGTATCATTTCCGGTAAGCGGTTCCAGCTCTTTCCACCGCTGGGACGGGTATCTTCCAAGGCAGCATCACCGCTTTCCCGGTAACGGCTCGTACCAACCATAAAATGTCGATGTGGGAATGCCCAGGCGATCCAGCGTACGCCGCACCGGCAGCGAGGAGCGTTCCACCAGGTCGATGATCTCGCGTTTCTCCGAGGCTTTGTATCTCATGTATCGTCGCCCCCAGCCCCGTCTCGGCCAGTGCTTCCTTCAGCTGCGCGGCCTCGCGGCGCAGCCCTTTGACTTCATCGGAGTTCGCTTCTCGTGCGGTATCGCCGGCCAGGCGCTTCTTACCGGCCTCCAGAAACTCCTTCGACCAGCGGTAATACAGGTTCTGGTTGATACCTTCCTTGCGGCACAGCTCAGCGATTGAGCATTCGCCGCGTAGCCCTTCCAGCACGATGCGAATCTTCTCCTCTGACGAGAATTTGCGACGGGTTTTACGGCGGATCTCTTTGACCCGCTTGGTGGTATTGGACACACTCATTTTGAAACTCCTCTGCTTCAGTTTAAAAATAGCAGAAGCGTCTCTTAGTAAATGGGGCTATTTGGTATCACGTTAGCTGACGCCGCACAGTTCCGGTTGAGATTGAGGATATTGTCGATTAAACACAAGGAGTTGTCTGGAGACTGTCCGCATCAGTTTGTCTCGGTGCGGACAGTTTTGTTGCTCGTATCAGTCGCAGCCATAATTTCCAGTTGCTCTGTTTCCACATGGATCAGCCAAACAGAGGCAGCCCTTTCCTTGCGGCGAGATCAGTGGGTCGAATTTGTCCTCGGCGATGTTGAAAAAGCCCAGGTGCGTTTTTCTGACGTAGCTGACACAGAATCGGTGTGGATCGGCGCCAGTACACTTGGCACTGACTCTTCGACCATCAAGTGCGTTGGGGTCCGGTCACTTGAACCGCGGCAACTGAAAAAACCAGCAACGATCAGTTGGACACTCGACTGGAATGAGCAGGCAAATGGAAGTTACTTGTCGGCTGGTCTAATTTTAAGCCCCACCGCAAATGACCAACCGTTCGTCGATGCAAATGACTGGTTTCAGGTGTCCTATATCGGGGTGCCACCAGGCGGAAATGCACGACTGGATATTACTGCAAGTTCGGGTGGAATCCGTAAAAAACTATTCAATGAAGGCTGGCCGGCACTCGGCAAGGAGGGAAGGAAAATTGGGGTACAGCAATTGGAGCTTTCAATTTCGGATTCAGGAGTGAAGTTTGTTGAAAATGGGCAGCCTGTTTACAACTCCAATTACCAAATTGACTTCGATCTTGTCTATGTCACTCTCTATCTGACAAGTCATTCGAATTACAAATACCGAGAGGTCAACTTCCGGGATTTTTACTTCAGCAGCAAAAGCCACGTCCGCCCGATTCTAGATTGCCTTCATAACAAGACGCCTAAATGCACAGCGGAACCTATTCGGCATCTCAATTCATGGGCGATTTGTTCTCAGTTCGGCCAGGAGCGGCCCAACACTCGATATCACCACTAGCGATTCAACCTAATCATCCGACGTTTCTGACTACAGTTTTTCGATTTGAATATTGATGTAGTCTCAGTAGGCTGGAATAAAGTTTTGCTGGCTCCGTTCCCACAATTCTCTCATTCGCTGATTTTTCAGCCGCGACTAGTTGTTGCATTGACCGACTGAAACCACACGCACACAGGAGAAACCCTACAAACGTGACAATTCCTACGCCGCCAATCCCCCACCGGACAAAATCTGTCACTTTACATGACCATACCCGACACATTTGGCTAAATGCAATTTTGCTAATTCAAGAAGCATGCTTCTATCTGACTGATATATAGTGTTTTTTATTCATTCGCCCTGAGTTGGCACAACTATTGCATCTATTTGGGTGTAGTTAGAGATTTACAGGCCCAGCAAACATTCGCCACCTGCAAATCAATCGAACTGTAAGTAACGGGCCGGAAGGTGCCGATACATGGATAAAAGACAGTTAGGGGTAAAGGATATGAAACCCATGATCACCAACGTACTGAAAGCAAGTTTCGCCATGGTCGCAGGTTGGACATTCGCAATCTGGCTGCTCTTTCTCCTTATCAGTTCGATTGCATTAATAACTCAGGCCTGACCCCAGATCGTGTAAGGGGGAAAAACCGCCCCGGGCCTGAGCCCGGGGCCGGTTCTTAATTGCACCCATCACAACTCTCATAGTCATTGATATCACATCATCTGCCGGGCAAAGCTCTACTATTTGTCGCCTCGCTCTCAATCTGGAGCCTGATGTCACTCGAGGCAGGGTTCGGACAGATCATGTTTTTTCTCGGCAGCGCAACGCTCAATTAGAGGAGAAATTCTCAAACAGCGCAGCGCTTTTCCAGATTCAGGCGATACCGGGGGGGTGACTGCTATCGAGCGTATTTCAGAACTCCCCTGGTGGTGATTCGGAGGGGTGCTTATTTATCAGGCCGGCCAGAAGCCGAAGTTATCGTCAGCGAATTGCGTGAATAAGCGTGTTGGAATGACTTATTTTGTATTAGTGTACCCATATCATTCCGCGCAACGAAAATAAAGAACCTGACTAATGCTTCGAAAAATACTGCTACCAACAATTTTTCTGTTGCTAGGCTATGGCTTCTGGCACAGCACAGAGTTCAAAACGGTTACGGCCGGAGTCGCCATTTTTCTTTTTGGGATGCTGTCACTGGAAGAAGGATTTAAAACCTTTACCGGCGGCACACTCGAGAAAATTCTGAAGAAATCCACCAATAGCGTGCCAAAGAGCATGGCGTTTGGTGTGCTCACAACCACTGTGATGCAGTCGAGTTCTCTGGTATCCGTGATCACCATCTCGTTTCTGAGCGCAGGTCTGCTGGAACTGGCCTCAGCCATCGGCATTATTTTCGGCGCTAACCTGGGAACAACCACGGGTGCCTGGCTGGTTGCCGGTTATGGTCTCAAGGTAAACCTGTCCGCTTACGCCATGCCGATGCTGGTATTCGGGGTCATCCTTGTTTTCCAACAGGCAAAAAACCTCAAAGGTGTCGGGTATGTGCTGGCCGGCCTTGGATTCCTGTTCCTTGGAATCCACTACATGAAGGAGGGTTTTGATTCCTTCGGCCAAACGATCAACCTCGCTGACTACGCGATGACAGGGTATGCGGGGGTCTTTGCTTTCGCTGGAATCGGCATCGTCGCCACCGTGGTGATGCAATCCAGCCATGCTACGCTGGTGCTGATACTGGCCGCGCTTGCCGCCCAGCAGATCAGTTATGAGAACGCCCTGGCGCTGGCCGTCGGATCCAATGTCGGCACGACAATTACGGCAATTATCGGGTCGCTGGGTTCAGGCACAAACGGTAAACGACTTGCCGTCGCCCACCTGATTTTCAACGTTGTGACGGGTTTGATCGCTATTAGCGGCATATACCAGCTTATGCAAGCTGTCGGCTGGATCAGTTCCCACCTGGGTATTGCCGATGACAACTATACGTTACAGCTTGCCGTATTCCACAGCCTGTTCAATATCATCGGTATCCTGGTCATGCTGCCCTTACTCAACCGGCTGGTATTGTTCCTCGAAAAACTGATTAAGGAAGAAGAAATTGAAGTTGAGCGCCCCATCTATCTGAACAAGGCTTCGATGGGAATGGCCGACGCAGCTGTCGAGGCCGTGCGCAAGGAAACCATACGCCTTTACGACCTGGCGGTGGATGTTATCAATGACGGGCTCAGCATCCAACGTGATGCCTTTCAGTCTGGTGAGAAAATCAAACGCGTCGTGAAACAATCGTCAGACATCATCGATGAGGATATTGATGACCTGTACGAGAGAAAGCTGAAGGCGCTTTATGGGGCTATCGTCGAATTTGTGAGCCACACCCGTGGTGGATATGCCGAGGGTAAATTACGCCAGGAGCTGAATGATATCCGGGAATCCGGCCAGTTTGTGATCGAAGCGGTTAAAGGTGTCAAACACCTCAGAAAAAACCTGACGCGATTCATGCAGTCCGATAACCCTTCGATCAAACGCGAATATGACAAATTACGCCGCCTGGTTATCAAAGTTCTCAGGGAGATCGAAACGGTCCGGGCGGCGGATGACACCGCCGGTTCCATCTTGTCTCTGGACCGAATGAAGCTGGAAATTGCTGAAAAAACAGAAAAAATCAGCAGTGGCCTGGATCACTTGATCCGGGAAGGTGACATCGACGTACAAATGGCGACATCTTTGATGAATGATATATCGTACTGCAGGCAGACCTGCTGGGATTTATTGGAAGCCGGGCTACTGCTGTTTTCTTCCACAGACCTGGATGAGAAGGCTGCGACACAAAGTATCGCCCTGGATGAACACGAGATCATTGAAATGATGGAAACCCCGGATACGGAGACATCGCGGTGAAGATCAAAAAACTGTTGGATAAACTAAAGAATATTCTCGATTCCGAGCACGAGGCGCAATTGGAAAAATACAAATCGCTGAAAAAAGTGCTCAAGGCGCTCCGGTTTGAAAAGACACAGCTGGCAGCTGAAATGGCCGAAACAGAGGATATACAGAGACAGGAAGAAATCGCTTCCCGGCTTAAAGTCATCCGTGTTCAACGAAAAAAGGGGCTAAGGTTGCTCGAAGATTTAAAGAAGGCACGGAAAGCACAAAAACGCTGACTGAGCGCGGTTGGCAAAGAATGGCCGGGGAAGGCAATTCTGTTATCGAGCGTATAGCCGAACTTCTCTGAACTTCTAATTGATAACAGGTAAAAAACTGTAGTTTTTTTCGAACTCAATCATTTGCGCGGGGAAGTCGTTCGAATATTCGACTTTTACGTCGATGATCTCACCGCCGTCCTCTATTGGAACCAACCGCGGCTGAATGAAGCCAGAATAAGCAGCAATATTGAGCGGAGCTACACGCGCCAAAACTTCCTGGTGCATTTCCTGGTCTACCTTCACGCCATAGGTCTCAACCAGTTCACTTGCTGATGCGTAATCTCCCTCAGATTTGATGCGTTGAATTTCCCGCAATAACTCACCGAAAAGACCACGCAAAGCATCAAAGTCCTGGACGGTAAAATAAGTCTTGCCATCTACCACCTTCTTCTCAATGACATTTTGATCCAGACCTTTTTCGTATACCCAGGCGGCAACGAGCTGCCGGTTACGCATATGGGCTTGTTCAAGATCATCACCAGGCTTGATGCGGCGCAACTGAAGCTGAAGGCCATTGCGGATATAACCTTCATACGAAGCCTTGCCAACTTCCAGTGAAGGCATGAGTCCAAGCTCCACAAGTTTGGGGTCCATAATGAAATAGAGTGCGACCAGATCAGATCGCGCTTCTTCCAGGGTCGAGGAGTAAGTTTTCAGAGTTTCTTTCGGAGTGCCAATCCCGGGATTGATTTGTCCGGATGCGTGACCTATCACTTCATGCATGTCGGTATGCAGAAGAGATTCGAGGGCGCCATACAACCTGTTGCGCTCCTTCTCTTCGTCACTGAAACTGAACTCATCACTGAGCCCGCTGGCTGCGGACGCGATTTCGTATGACTCCATGATGTTACCCAGGGTTACTGACTTGGACCCGTGCTCCTTGCGAATCCAGTTTGCGTTCGGCAGGTTTATACCGATTGCAGTTGATGGAGCGGCATCGCCTCCTTCCATTACCACGGTAATGACCTTGGCCGAAATACCTACAACGCTCTCTTTCTTATGTTCATCCATAATGGGGGAATGGTCTTCGAACCACTGTGCCTGCTCACCGATCGTGGAGATTCGGTGTGTCGCTTCCAGGTCCCTGATCGAAACAACAGACTCCCAGGCGCCGCGATAACCGAGCGGATCGCCGTAAACTTCGGTGAAACCATTGATCGCATCAACTCTGGATCCCGTGTCAGCAACCCAGGCGATGTTGTAGTCGTCGAAATCCTTGAGGTCACCACTCCTGTAGTACCTGATCAATTTTTCGATCCAGCTTTTCTGTAAATCGTTTTCTGCGACTGCAGCAGCCTTCTCCAGCCAGTAAACAATCTGCTCAATGGCGGGGCCGTACATGCCCCCCACCTTCCAGGTTCTTTCAATCAGTTCACCATCGACTTTGGCCAGCTGTGAATTCAGACCCCAGGAAACAGGCCGCTCCGGATCTTCATCGATCCTGGTGGCATAAAAGTCAGCTGCTTCGTCAGCTGTTACATCACGATAGTAGTTTGTAGCCGAACTTTTCAATTGGTCGACATCAGGATCAAGATTGACTTTCTTGGCAGCCTGGTTCGGGTCAAAAACAGAAGCGTGCAAAAGCGCCAATAATTCTTCTGTGGTCTGGCCTTCGTCCAATGGCAACAAGGATTCATCAGTCTGGCTGACCAGGTTGGCAAGCGCTTCGGGCGTGAAGTCCGGCAACATTTTGTCAGAGGAGTAGTGGTGGTGAATGCCATTTGCGAACCAGACCCGCTTGGCGTATTCCAGTAGCTTCGCATAATCAGTGCTGTTCCGATCACCGCTGTAAGATTCGACAACGGCTGATAGCAATTTGCGTATACGCAAATTATGCTCATAGTTCTGATCGTAGATGATGTCCCGCCCCGACAGGGCGGCCTGTGAGAGGAAATAGACCAGTTTCTTTTCCTGCAGTGAGAGTTCATCAAAACCGGGGACTTCGTAGCGCAGGACCTGGACATCAGCAAACCGATCAACCTGCACCGGGCTCCCATGATCCGAAGGCCGGGCATCCTGGGGTTCGATGGTATGGCTCTTGGCCACTTCGTTGTCGACGCTGGTTTCAGCAGAAGAAGGCGGTGTATCTTTACCACAGGCTGTGAACAAAAATAGGGCGCAAATTGCTATCAGTTTTTTCACAGTTCTTTCCTTTTGATGAATTCGTATTTGGCTGCCAGCCGGCTATTTGAACACAGTAACCTTTTCGATGACCCAATGTCTTCCTTGAGTTCGCTGAAAACCGCCTTTTCCAGCTTTTTTCCATCAGTGCAATGAACCCTGGGTGCTACGGCCCATAACGTGGCAGCCCATTCGGAGGCTTTCTCTCAACGAAAATTTCAGATGCGGTTTTTCTTGTCTGAGAGAACAGACTTGATCATCTTGCCAAAACTTTTGTCCCTGGCGCGCTTTTCCGCCAGACTTGCGCTATTGAATGCCTGCTCTCGCATCAGCTTCTGATAACTCGACAGGCGACGTGCTTCGAGTTCTCCCTGGTCAATCGCATTCTGCACAGCACACCCGGGCTCACTATCGTGCTGGCAATTCCCGAAACGACATCGTTCTGCAAGTGACGTGATATCGGCGAACGTAGTATTGACGCCTGCGTCGCAGTCAGCCAACTGTAATTCGCGCATGCCTGGTGTGTCCAGAAGCAGGCCACCCTGGGGCACCCGGTGAAGTGAACGACCCGTAGTGACATGTCGCCCCTTGCTGTCTTCCTCGCGAATTACCCCGGTGGATTGAACAGTCTTGCCGAGCAGCGTATTCACCAGGGTTGACTTACCAACGCCTGATGAGCCCATCAAGGCGACCGTATTACCGGTAGTACACCATGGTGAAAGCTTGTGAATCTCATCTGCATCCAGGCAATTAATGGTCACGACCATCAGCAATGAATCCAGGCCCTGGACCTGGCTACAAAAAATATCCGGGTCGTCACAGAGGTCAGCCTTGGAAAGGATGATGACGGGGACTGCTCCCACTTCATTTGCCAGGCTCAGATAACGCTCAATGCGGTTCAGATTGAAGTCTTCATTCAGTGATGTAACGATAAAAAGCGTGTCTACATTGGCGGCGATAAGCTGCTCGCCCACTTTGCTACCGGCAGCTTTGCGGCGAAACAGGCTTTGCCGTTCCAGGAGTCCATCGAAATTACCCATGGGAGATAGCACCAGCCAGTCTCCCACGGTGATTTCAGGCATATCCGGATGCAGATCAAGTCCCTGTTCACCTGCTTCACCCAAAAGGTCAAGACGATTGCGATGCTGTGCAATCACCCGCGCCACCGGATATTCCCATTGCTCCAGGCGCAGTTGCTGCTGGAAAAAAGGTCGCCAGCCCAATTGAGCCAGAGTCAAATCAACTTGTTCGATTTTTGTCATGTTAAAACGTTACCAGCATCGTTCTGCGTGGATTTAACCACCGCCAGGCTAGAAAGGATTCTGCAGGTTCGGCGTGGTCCAGACCGTAAGCATTCCGTAAAAGGTCATCACTAGCAGGACCAGATGCAATAAAGCCCGGATACGGGAATGCCGTGATGCATAGGCCAGGTAGAGAACAACAGCCATGGAACCATTCACTGCCACGAGGTGCCAGAACGCGGGTGTCCAGAACATCATGGCCACACCGATCCACCCCAGCAGGTAAAGGGCGAGAAACAGAAGACTGACTCTACCCCTGGTTTCGAAGTCTTCAATCACGCTCCGCTCGCCCATCAATGATGGTGGCGGCAGTATGGTGGCGCCGCTAAGGAAGATCAGCATCGCGAGGACCAGCATGAGACTGTATGCCGGCCAGGTCCATTGTTTCATTATTGAGTCGACAACGACCAGGCCGAACCAGAACTGCACCTGGAAGAAAAGGACCATTGCGGCAACTGAAAAGGGTATCCAGTGAAGCGGGTGATCCTGTTTCTCACGGACGACGAAGGCTACTGACCGCAGCACCTGGGCGACACCCAACCCGAGGATGAAGGAAAAAGTGATCGTGATGATTTCAAAGCCTGACAAAGGTGACGGTCTCCTCGAGCGCAATTATTCAACAACGTTTTTCGAGTGTTCCCTTACATGGGCTTTCAAGTCAACGAATATTTTTGCCGCGATCACCACGATCAGCACCAGTTCCGTTTGCCCCAGCACCAGCGACAACCCACCTCCGAAAATCAGCACCAGGTGCATGAAGACAATCCGGGCATAGGGTTCGGACATCTGTCCGCTGACCGTGCGCCCCTTGTATTCGCCACGTCCCAGGAAATTATTGAAAAACGAATAGCTGTGACTGATCGCCAGAGCCAGCAGGGCAGGCCACAAAATCAGGAACAGCCTGGCCACTTCAGCCAGGTCGCCATCGGCGCTGTCCATGGCGTCCGGACCTTTCACGAAAAACATGTAGATGAACAGGAAATGGACCGCCATGAAGCCGCCGAAATGCCCCAGGAAGAACGGCCCTGCCGCGAGAGCGAACCAGCGCCCGATGACGGCGATCTTGCACACGTTGAAGAAACCGATGATAGCGCTTTCGGCCCAGTACAGGACCATGACGTCGCTCAGTTTCCAGCCCAGGAATACGGCCCCGGCCACCGGCACCAGGTTGGCGACAATCAGGGCCAGGCTCGAAGGGGATGACAGCGTTAACGGTTGTTTTGGCTCAATGGTGGTATCAATTACCGGCACTGTCTCATCAATGACCTCTTCAGATTCCCAGGTTTCTTCTATTTCACCCGGCAGTGCTTCGCCCTGGCGGACAAACTGGCCGCTGGCCATGTGAATGCCGTTTTTAACCCCGGTCATTTCATCGCTTTGAACGTCTGACCCAAAGGACCCCTGGTTCGCACCATAGTCAAAAACGAAATGCTGCCCCCGCCAGGACCTGCCGGACTTTTTTTTGGGTGTTTCCATGCGCAGGTTCCGCATGTGGGCGACATCATAAACAGCAACCAGCCTCAGCAGGGGGAGCCCCAATCCGAGTTCGACCTTGCCGGGGAATACCTCCAGCGTCTCCCGGCCAAACAGCATCAGCACAAGAATCCCGGTCAACAGCAAGGGCGCGACCGACCACCCCAGCAGCCAGGCGCTCAGAAACAATGCGGCCACGAGGTCGAACAGCGAGTCGAACCGGCTCCATTGGCTACTCGCCTGGCTGAACGTGGTCACTGCGGGAATCAGAAAAATGACATCCATCACGGCAATAACGCCGATGGCAACCCATGAACGGCGGAAGCGCCAAACCCTTTGATATCCGGCCTGCTCATTGATGAGCCGGAAACCTAGCCTGAAGCCTGGCCGTAGCCCTTTTCTGATCATGTATCCATTATAATGACTGGAGTGTTCATCACCATGAACAACCCGGAGGTCCATCCCTTGGCTTCAGTAAACCGGTCCCGATTACTGCAGAAACTGCAACAAGACGTTCCGGCGGACATCCTGCTGGACTCCACTGAAGCTATGAAGCCTTTTGAATGTGACGCGCTGTCGATGCACCGAAAAACGCCTTTGCTGGTGGCCTTGCCGGAGAACGTAGCCCAGGTGAAGCAGATTCTGCAGACCTGCCATTCCCTCAAGGTGCCGGTGGTGACTCGCGGCGCCGGAACCGGGTTGTCCGGTGGCGCCCTGCCCCATGACCAGGGCCTTCTGCTGGTTTTGACCCGGCTGAACCGGATCCTGGATATCGATCTGCTCAACCGGACCGCCAGGCTACAGCCTGGTGTGCGCAACCTCGCCATCAGTGAAGCCGTCGCCGGGCACGGGCTTTACTATGCCCCCGACCCCTCATCCCAGATCGCCTGCAGCATCGGTGGAAACGTGGCCGAAAACTCCGGCGGTGTGCATTGCCTGAAATATGGCCTGACCGTGCACAATGTACTCGAGGTGCGTCTGCTGACCATCGAAGGTGAAGAACTGGTGCTGGGCGGCGCTGCGCTGGACAGCCCAGGTTACGACCTGCTCGCACTGATCAACGGCTCGGAAGGCATGCTGGGCGTGATAACTGAAGTCCTGGTACGCCTGCTGCCCATCCCTGAGACCGCCCGTGTGGTGCTGGCGGGATTTGCCAGCGTTGAACGCGCCGCCGCGACCGTAGGCGCCATCATCTCGGCGGGGATCGTACCGGCAGGACTGGAAATGATGGACCGGTTATCGGTCGAAGCGGTCGAGGCGTTCAATTCACCGGGGTATCCGCTGGATGCAGAGGCGGTTCTGCTTTGTGAACTGGACGGCGGTGAAGCTGAAGTGACCGAGCAGATGCAGGCCGTGCAGGAAGTTCTCGCGAATCACCAGGCGACCTCGGTGACGGTGTCCGCCTCTGAAGTTGAGCGTCTCAGGCTGTGGCAGGGCCGCAAGAACGCCTTCCCCGCCGTCGGCCGTATCCGGCCGGATTATTACTGCATGGACGGCACGATTCCACGCCGCGAACTGGCCTCGGTGCTGACAAAAATCTCAGAGCTGTCTGATCAGTTCGGCTTGCAGGTGGCCAATGTATTCCACGCGGGAGACGGCAATCTCCACCCGCTGATCCTTTACGACGCCAACCTGAAAGGCGAACTGGAAAAGGCGGAACAACTGGGTGCCGAAATCCTGAGCCTGTGCATTGCAGCTGGCGGGACTGTAACCGGCGAGCACGGCGTAGGCATGGAGAAAATCGACTCGATGTGCGAGCAGTTTCGCCCCGCTGAACTGGCGCAATTTCATGCCCTCAAGCACGCTTTCGATCCGCTGGGCCTGCTGAACCCCGGAAAGGCTGTGCCGACCTTGCATCGTTGTGCCGAGCTCGGCGCCATGCACGTCCACGGGGGCAAGCTGCCCTTCCCCGAATTACCCAGGTTCTAGGCCGTGGATACTGAACAGCGCATCGTAGAACAAGTCAGTGCTGCTTTGAAGCCAGGCACTGCACTGGCCATTCAGGGCGGCAACTCCAAGGCTTTCTATGGCTACCCGGTTGCCGCCGAGCCCCTGGACACATCGGCCCACACCGGCATCGTGGAATATGATCCGGGCGAACTGGTGCTGACCTGCCGGGCAGGCAGCCGGCTGTCAGAAATCCGCGGCAGCCTCGCAGACAATGGGCAGCATCTGCCGTTTGATCCTCCGGCCTTTGGTGACTCCGCCACCGTCGGCGGTACTGTCGCCTGCGGGTTCTCCGGCCCGGCACGGCCCTGGAGGGGCAGCTTGCGGGACTACCTGTTGGGCGTGAAGATGGTCAATGGAGCCGGTGAAGTGGTCCAGTACGGGGGACAGGTCATGAAGAATGTCGCCGGTTACGATATGTCGCGCCTGTTGGCAGGTTCGATGGGCACACTCGGTATCATTCTGGAGACCTCGTTTAAAGTGCTGCCGATGCCAGCCAGCGAACGAACCCTGGGTTTTAATTGCAACCAGGCCGAAGCAATAGAGAAGGTCAACCGCTGGTCCGGCCAGCCGTTACCGCTGTCCGGCGCCTTCTGGCTTGACGGTGTGCTTCAGATACGAATATCCGGCGCCTGTTCGGAAGTCGATCTTGCCGTGTCCAGGCTGGATCCGGATCATGTCCCGGAGAATATGACCCTGTGGGAGGATGTGCGGGAGCATCGGCTGCCATTCTTTGAGCGACCCGGCAACTTCTGGCGGTTATCGGTACCGCCGGCCACGACGCCCCTCAACATCGAAGGTGACTGCCTGCTCGACTGGGGTGGAGCTCAGCGCTGGTATGTCACGGATATATCCGAGACTGATATCCATCGTATCGCCGCCGGCGCCGGCGGGCACGCCACGCTTTTTCGGGGCGACCCAGACATCGAAAAATTTCATCCGCTGCCGCCCGCGATGCAGCAGATCCAGGCACGTATCAAGCAGGCGCTCGACCCTGCTGGCATCTTCAATCCGGGCCGCATGCAGCGGGACTGGTAATGCAGACGTTTCTCAGCAAAGCGTATGCAGAAACCGCTGAAGGCCGGGAAGCGAACGAGATCCTGCGCAGCTGTGTGCATTGTGGATTCTGTAACGCCACCTGCCCCACCTACCAGTTGCTAGGGGACGAGCGCGACGGTCCGCGGGGCCGGATCTACCTGATCAAGGAAATGCTGGAGAACAACGCGGCCAGCCGCGAAACCCAGTTGCACCTGGACCGCTGCCTGACCTGCCGGGCCTGCGAGACCACCTGCCCCTCGGGTGTTCGTTACAACCGCCTGCTGGAAATTGGCCGGGCGGCTGTCGAGGCCCGGGTCGAGCGGCCATACACGGAACGTATTCAGCGCAGTGCGTTACTTAAAACAGTACCCGATCCGCGGAAATTCAGCCTGTTATTGAAGCTGGGCAACCTGGTCAGGCCCCTGCTCCCTGCCAGGCACAAGAAGTCCATCCCAGACGTCGAACCTCCCGGCCCTGCCTGGCCATCAAACACACATCAACGCAAAGTGTTGCTGCTGACCGGCTGTGCGCAATCGGTGACTGCTCCACGGATCAATCTCGCCGCAGCCCGTGTGCTGGACAGCCTGGGTGTGCAGGCTCTGCCCGCAGACGGTTGCTGTGGAGCGCTCAGCCACCACCTGTCGAAACAGGAAAAAACACTCGCCACGATACGGGGGAACATCGACAACTGGTGGCCGGAAATCGAGCGCGGCGCCGAGGCTCTGCTGCTCACCGCCAGTGGCTGTGCGCCCACCGTCATGGACTATGGACATCTGATGCAGCACAACCCTGATTACGCTGATAAAGCACGCACACTGTCGTCGATAGCGCAGGATATTTCCGAATTCCTGGAAAACGAAGATCTGACATCCCGGGCCACGGCCAGCAACATGAGGATCGCATACCACTCACCCTGCACGCTGCAGCACGGCCTCAAGCGGGCTGGCCGGGTCGAAGCGCTCCTGGGCGGGCTTGGATTCGAATTGATGCCGGTCAGGGACGCGCACCTTTGTTGCGGTTCAGCAGGCAGCTATTCCATTCTGCAGAAAGATCTCTCACAGAAACTGCTGAGCCGTAAACTGGCCAGCCTGGAAGAACACCAGCCGGAGCTGATTGCCACCGCAAATATCGGCTGCCTGATGCACCTGCAAAGCGGGACCGGCCTGCCCGTGAAGCACTGGATTGAACTCCTGGATTGATCAGCTGCTCGGTGTCTGTATGTTGCCGTTGACGTTTGATGAAATGATGTCACCGGACGAATCCCATTTCACGACTACGTCCCCGCCTACACCTTTTGCAGTGATGTCTCCGGATGAGTCCCGCTCCACGGTGAAGTCCCTGCCCACATCGATGAACCGTATATCGCCCGAACTGTCACGGCTGACAAGTACCGAACCTGCAACATCACGACCGCGTATGTCGCCGGAGCTGTCTGAGCCAACGGTTACATCACCCCCGATGTCATTAAGCACCATATCGCCGGACGAATCATGCACCGTAACTGAGCCCTCTATATTCTCGACCAGAATATCACCAGAACTGTCCTTCAGGCTTAAGCTACCGATGCCATCGATCTCCACGTCCCCCGAGCTGTCCTTGATGTCCATCACCATGCTGGCGGGAACCGTAATCTCGAGGTCAATATAAGCGTAGATGTTGCCCATCAGGGACCAGGAAGCGCTGATTTCAGGAAGCTCGACGATGATCTCTGCGGTTCTCCCCTTCAATGTATCGATACGCGATTCATCAAGCCAGTCCTCGTCCGAAACGCAAACCCGGCCGCGAATAGTCGCCGCTGAAGCTTCCTTGTCGCCCTTTATTTCCAGGTCACCGGCGCCGGCCAGGACAACCAGCATCTCGCTCCCCTCGAGATCCAGCACCTGGTCGATATCTTTCTCATATTTGCAATTCCATGCCTGCAGGCTGGTCGAAAACAGGCAAACACACAGGAAAAGGATTTTATTCATCACGTGCACTCCAGAATAATGGGTGTTCACATGAGAGATGCAAGATTGGGGCCAATCAGATGCATACCAGCGCCCGTCAGAGGACTCCTTCATCGGCTGAATCATCCACAGAATCGTCAAATCCGCTATCTTCGCCAGCTTCGGCGTCATAGTTTGGGTCGTTAAAAGACCGCACGGCAAGAAAATATGGTTCCCTGGATAAGCCGCCAGATGTTTATGCTAAGGTAGTTCGCCCAATAAAATAACAGCATTTTGTCAGAAGCCCATACCGTTCGACACCGCATTTTTTACATGCTCGGCCTGATCCTGGCTGGCGAAGCTATTTATGCGCTGCCTTTCCATGTGACGCGGTTTTTTCGCCCGACAGTTCTGGAAGTTTTTGATCTCACCAATACCGAATTGGGTACTGTCCAGGCGGTGTATGGTGTGGTCGCCATGCTGTCGTACTTTCCCGGCGGGCCACTGGCAGATCGGTTTCCAGCACGTAAGCTGCTCGCCTGGTCACTTTGGTCGACGGCAGCCGGGGGTTTGTACATGGCCACCATGCCCGACTTCCGGGGTGCGTTAATGATTTGGGGCTTTTTTGGCTTCACCACGATTCTTCTTTTCTGGGCAGCCCTGATTCGTGCAACACGTGAGTGGGGCGGAACGCAGGAACAGGGTCGAGCCTTTGGGTTTCTGGAGGGAGGAAGAGGGGCGATGGCGGCGCTTATGGCTACCATTGGCGCGGCTCTGTTTGGATTGATGTTTCCCGAAGGCTACGCCAGCGCCAGTCCGGAAGGAAAAAGGCTGGCGTTGAGCCTGATCATCTATGGCTACACCGCTGTGACTGCTGCAACCGGCGTCTATGTCTGGTTCGCATTGTCTGACGGCCACGCCGATGGCCAGCCGAACCTGGAAGAGTGGAAGCCGGAGCGCGAGAGTACTGCGATGCATATCATGCGCGTGCTGCGTATGCCTTCTGTGTGGCTCACCTCGGTTATCGTGGTTTGTGCCTATGTTGGGTATAAGGGCTTTGACAATTATTCCCTGTTCGCGGTGGAGGGATTTGGCATGAGCGAAGTCGAGGCAGCCGGGATTGCGGCGATTGGCGCCTGGATGCGTCCTCTTGCCGCGGTGGCAGCGGGCTTGTTGGGGGACCGGATCTTCGTCTCACGCATGACCGTGGTTTGCTTCGCCGTTCTGCTTGCATCACAACTGTTCTTCGCCATTTACACGCCTGAACCCGGTGTTGTCTGGGTATTGCTGGCCAATATCCTGATCGGAAGCTCGGCCATTTTCGGGCTACGATCCTTGTACTACGCCCTGTTCGAAGAAGCCGAAGTACCCGCCGTCGTGACTGGAACCGCGGTCGGCCTGGTTTCGGTCATCGGTTACACACCGGATATTTTCGTCAGTTATGCAGGCGGCATTTTACTTGATAATTCACCTGGCCTTGCCGGTCACCAAAACTACTTTTATTTCCTGGCCGCTTTCGCCGCATTGGGCTTACTGGTCAGTTACACGCTGATGCGCCGACTAAGAAGTTAATTTTTAGTTATCATACGGTTCATATCACTTCTATCCGGAGCGGAGTACCTTGAAAAAGTCTGTCCTTGTTCTCATAGCCGTCTCACTGTTTTCCACGGCCGAAGCCAAAGAACCCTTGTTACTCAGCAATGACTCGTGGCCGCCCTTTATACTCGAAGGCAATGAACAGGGCACAGCCGAAAAACTGGTTTGCCAGGCCCTTTCGCTGCAAGGCTGGCCTTGCCGGGTCGAGGTGAAAGACTGGGAGATCGTGTTACAGGAGGCCAGGGCGGGAGCTATTGACGGAATCGCTGCTGCCTGGCGCAATCCGGAGCGCGAACAATACCTGATGTTCTCTGAACCCTATTTGAGCAACCGGATTATCCCCGTTGTGAGCAGCCGAAGCACAGTCACCATCTCGTCCGCCAACGACCTCGCGGGTTTGCGCGTGGCCCTGGTCGCAGACTATGCATACGGAGGCACGATCGAAGGCTTGAAGTCCAGTTTCACCGTAGTCAAAGCCAGGAATTCCCTGGATGCTCTCAAGGCGGTTGAAAGCGGAAAGGCGGACGCAGCGCTGGTGGATGAACTGGTTGCGCGCGACAAGATTGATGATCCGGTGATGAAAAACCTGACCATGATCGACACCGTGCTGGCTTTCCGTGACCTCTATTTTGCGGTGTCCCGCCAGAATCCACTGGCCGAAGAAATCATCAGTGATTTTCAGCGTGGCTACAAACAAATGCTGTCGGACGGGACCGTGAACGAAATCCTCAATGTGGACTGGCTGGCCACCGACTTTGGGCAATCTGGCAAGCTCAACGTCGTTATGCGCAGTGGTGTCAGCCTCGATGACCTGGCGCCCCCTACCAACGATGGAGAAGTGTTCGCGCTGGAAGCTTCCGAATACGACCTGATGCGGCAACGAAATCTGGACCCCAACCGGGTCAATTACCAGGTCGATGGAAAATCCTATTCCAACCTGCAGTCCGCGCTGGACGACGTATTCGGGAAAGACTCGGTGTGCAAGCACAAAAACTACACCTCGCAGTTTGATTGCACCGACCTGTTCAAGAAAAAGTAGCGGCAGGGTCCGGCTTCAGCCGGTCGCATGCCCGGCGGTCATTGCGCGGAGTTTGCCAGCCACGTCCAGGCTGCATAAAGAGTAGAAATAGGATTCGTACAATCCCTGCCGCTTGAACAGTGGCGCCAGGGCATGCTTGTCCCATGACATCAGGTTCGCATTTCCCACCGTCACCACATCAGCACTGACAGCATCGTCGCTGAGAAAACTCAATTCTCCGACAAAATGTCCCTGGCCCAGAACAGCGACCTCAATCCCGTTTTTCAGCACGCGGCATTCCCCGTCCAGAATCAGGAAAAGCGTCTGGTTTTTCTGACCGTCCTTCAGCAGAATGTGGCCATCCTCGACCCGTTCCTGTTTTGCATACTTGAAGATGGGCCGGACTTCGTAGGGTTTCAGCCCAGAAAACTTGATGTCATAGGCCAGGCTCTCGTTCCCGTCGAAACTCGCGGAACGCATGGAATACAGCAGGATCAGCAGATTGACCAGGTTGACGGCGAGGAAACAGCTTTGCCAGAACAGCGCAGACCACAGTGGCTCGACCTGGAAATAGAAATAGGGAAAGGTGGAGATGGCCGCAATGATCGCCAGAATGCGTAGCCAGAGCATGCTGGTCAGCATGTAGGAGATGACATAGAGCGTATTTGCAATAAAGAAAACGACGGTCGCGTCAGTCAGGAAATCAAAAATCTGCATCAGGGCCTTACCTGCAAGAACATTGGCATGGCGACATCATAACCTGCAAATATGAAAACGCCCCGCCAATTTGAATCAGCGGAGCGTCCAGAAAAGACCGAAAAATCTGGAAGGAGTCAGTCGGTGTCTACTTCTTTTTTGATGATGATGATCTTCTCATGGCTGCCATCGTGATGCAGGGCCTCAACATCGAGCTCTTCGTCTTCTGAGATCCAGACCACGTGTTCACAGTCTTCATCGGTATTACAAATCACTTCGACTTCCTTGTGGACTACCTTGTGACCTTCATGCAAATCATGCTCACCGTGCAGGCCGGTTTCGATCAATTCGCCATCCATGTAAATCTCAACACCGTCTTCGGTACGCAGCAGGTCGATCCTTTTACCACTTTCGGTGTTGAAGGTCTGGGCATCGCCCACCTCCATATCACTGATGTCGGTCTCAGCCAATTCAAAATCATCCGTGCTCAGGGCAATGACGATGTGCTCGTCTTCAACGGCATCCGTCTCACCAGCGCTGGCCGCAGCCATGGCAAGTGCAAGGGAAATAGCGGTGATGGTCAGTAAAATCTTGTGGGTCATGTGTCTGTCTCTCTTTTCAGGTTTTATTCAGAAGCGAAAATTCCGGTTTCCGTATTCGAGGTTTATGACGCGATATCCCTGAAAAACGTCGCAGCCCATTCAATCGACCAGGCGGGGCACATGCCAGGGACGGCATACGCTCACCAGGCCATTTGTTTACCTGCGTAGGTCCAGAAGCTGCCATTATCCGCCGGCGACAGGTCTTCGATAACGCTGCGCATCCCCTGTGCTGACTCCTCAACGCTTAAAGGTGCATTCGGGCCACCCAGATCCGTTTGCACCCAACCCGGATGAAGTACGATACAAATGAACCCCTCCGGGCCAAACTCCGCGGCCAGCGACTTTGTAAACATGTTCAGTGCCGCCTTACTTTCGCGGTAGCCATAAAAACCGCCATCCGTATTACCGGCAATACTGCTGAGATTGGTAGTGACATTGATAACCTTTCGGAGTTTGCCTGAACGCAGGTTGGGTACAAGTGCACGAGTCACCCGGACCGGTCCGATCGTATTCACGCTCAGCGCCCTTTCAAATTCATCGAAGTCGACGTCAGCGAGCTTCCACATCAATGGTTGTATGCCGGCATTGTTGATCAGAATGTCGACCGGCTGATCGACGAGGTCCTGCGCCAACCGGTCAACACTGACCTGATCCGTGACGTCCAGTTGCACTACTGTGCCAATCGCGCCCAGTTCCTCCGCCGATTCGGGCTTTCTTGCCGTGCCGATGACTTGCCATCCGGCTGCCGAATACTGACGCGCCAACTCCAGTCCGATGCCTCGGTTGGCGCCGGTGATCAAAACGGTTCGGCTCCCCGGCTTGACCGGATCATCGCCTCCGGATTGCGCTTTGATACCGGGGGCAGAGCTGACAAGAATAGCCGCCAGAAGGACCAGGATTATCCTGGGCGGGCCTTTCCGAATTTGGGTTGTTTTAGTTTTCATGGGCCCAAAACATACCGCATTAGACTGGCGGGGCGCCAGCAGATTTAAAAAGAGCAGCTTCAGGCAAAAAAAACCCCCGCACGGTGGCGGGGGCCCGGTATTACTTGTGGCGGTTTCTCTTAAGCCGCTGTTACGTTTGTGGCTTGCGGTCCCTTGGGGCCGTCTTCCGTATTGAACGTAACTTCCTGACCTTCGGCCAGTACTTTGAAGCCTTCTGCCTGGATCGCGGAGAAGTGAACAAACACGTCTTTACCACCATCGGAAGGAGAGATGAAACCGAATCCCTTGGATTCGTTGAACCACTTTACAGTACCTGTCGTCATTTTGATTTACCTTTGAAATAATTAAAAATTGATCAATCGCTTATCTCAAAAAACCAAAAAACAGAAAATACTGATTTGAAATCTGAGAATACTAATAGCACTTGCAACTAATCTACATGCCAGACCGGGTCGCCTGTATCTTCAGGGCGCATAACACTAAAACCGATCCTGCACCGGCACCTTAACCCTCATTGGGTAGTAATACAAGTTAAATATCTGATTTATTTGCAAAACCAATCGAGGGCCTATTGGCAATCAGAACTCTTTCAGGGACTCCATACCAAATCGTTGAGTTTTCAGGGTGGCTAGATGCGGAACCAAAAAGCTGAAAATGGGATGAATTCTGTTATGATTTCATTGCGAATAAAATTTAATGTTAAAATACAGATAGTTAAAAAGCATTATTAAAGTGTAGTAGCGGAATTATCAGACCTTTGCAGTGTATCTGCATGGCTTGTGACCATAAGAATATAACCGCTGACAAGCAACCGGCATTTGAATTGCCAGATAGGCACACGGAACTTACCTTTTCGGGTAATAACCTTTGTTGGTCCAGGGCAAGGACCGGCAAATCGACATGGATCAAATGGGTATTGAACGTCTGGACCAGGGGAGGCCTTAGTGGATTTTTGTGGCTTTAAGCTGGATGTCCGGATTCGCCAACAAGGAAGACCATCTCCGGTCCGACCCAAATTGAATTGGCTCAAACTGTGGCCGATGAATATGAAATAGCATCTGAATGGTTAAGTTCGGCTATGGATTGTCGCCTGTGGCTGTTATGACCCCACGCGCCTTTAAGTCAGCGATGACCCTGTCGGCAGCCTGTTCAGGCGTGAGGTCCCCGGTGGGCAGGGTAATTTCCGCATTTTGTGGCGGCTCGTATGCGTCACTGATACCGGTGAACTGCCTGATTTCTCCCGCGCGGGCCTTTTTGTAAAGACCTTTCGGGTCCCTGGCTTCACAGACTTCCAGGGGGGTATCCACGAAGGCTTCGATAAAACATTCGTCACCGATGACCTCGCGTGCGGACTGTCGGTCGAGCCGGTAAGGAGAGATGAATGCCGTGACCACGATCACTCCGGCATCGTTCATCAGGGCGGCCACTTCGGCAATACGCCGGATGTTCTCTTTCCGGTCATCCATCGAGAAACCCAGGTCGCGGTTCAGACCATGGCGCACATTGTCGCCGTCGAGGATGTAACAGAGCCGGCCCTGCTCGATCAACTGCTTCTCCAGTCGCCGCGCAATGGTTGATTTACCCGAAGCACTGAGCCCCGTGAGCCATACCGTTACGCCGCGCTGGCCCAGCAAACCGGTTCTTTCCCCGGTGCTGACCAGGCTCTGCGAACGCACGATGTTGTGACTGACCGGTTCACGCGCGTGGCGGGGCCTGGAGACGATACGGTCAACGATCATTCCCGCACCGACCGTTACATTGGTGATCCGGTCGACAATGATGAACGATCCCGTCGCACGGTTACGGTCATACGGATCAAATGCGATAGCCCGGTGCAGCGTGATGTGGCATCGGCCGATTTCATTGAGTTCCAGCGAATCGATTGAGATCTTTTCTTCACCCGTACTCTTCTGGCTTTTCATGGTGTTGATATCGACCTTGTAGCGGATATCCGAGATCACTCCGGGCACCATGGTGCAACTGTGCTTGACCAGGTAACTCTTGCCCTGCCCGGCGGGATTCTCATGCATCCAGACCACCATGGCCTCGAATTCGTTACCGACGTGCGGCAGATTGTTCACCGGCACCAGCATGTTGCCGCGCGAAACATCGATTTCGTCCTCAAGCGTCACCGTGACGGCCATCGGGGAAACCGCCTCCCCTACCGTTCCATCCGGTCCGTAAATTTCCCTGATTTTCGAAGTGCGGCGTGAAGGCAGGCTGGCCACCGGGTCTCCCACCCGCAGGACACCGGATGCCAGGGTGCCGCTGAATCCGCGGAAATCGAGGTTGGGACGCAATACATACTGCACCGGCAGGCGCATGTCGATAAGGTTACGATCCGTCGAAATGTTCAGGCTTTCCAGGTGGTGAAGAAACGTGGGCCCGTCATACCACTTGAGGTTTTTACTGTGCTCCACCACGTTGTCCCCTTTCAGTGCGGACATCGGAATGAAGTGGATATCAGAAAAATTGAGCCGCGCGACAAAGGCATTGTAGTCACGCATGATCTGATCGTATGTTTCCTGCGACCAGTCCACAAGGTCCATCTTGTTGACCGCAACAACGACGTGCTTGATACCCAGCAGGGAGCAGATGAAACTGTGGCGCCTGGTCTGTGCAATGACCCCGTAACGCGCATCGATGAGGATCACCGCGAGGTTGCAGTTCGAAGCCCCGGTAGCCATGTTGCGCGTGTACTGCTCATGCCCGGGACAGTCGGCAATAATGAATTTGCGCTTGTCGGTGGAAAAGTACCGGTAGGCAACATCGATGGTGATGCCCTGCTCGCGTTCCGCCTTGAGGCCATCGGTCAGCAGCGCCGGATCGAAATCATCACCAGTCGTGCCAAACACTTTGGAGTCTCTGGCTACTGTTTCCAGCTGGTCCTCGTAAATCATATGTGCGTCATACAACAGCCGGCCAATCAGGGTTGACTTGCCGTCATCCACCGAACCGCAGGTCAGAAGGCGCAGTAAATCTTTTTCCTCATGCCGTTTGAGATACTCGGAAATATCCGTGCGTATCAGGTCTTCTTCGTGTACTTCGTAGTTGCTGCCGGCCATCAGAAATACCCGTCCTTTTTCTTCTCCTCCATCGAGGAATTATCGGCGTCAATGACTCGACCCTGGCGTTCCGATGTGGTCGTCAGCAACATCTCCTGGACGATCTCCTCCAGGGTTTCAGCGTTGGATTCAACCGCGCCGGTCAATGGATAGCAGCCCAGGGTGCGGAAGCGGACTTTTTTCATTTCTGGCGTCTCGCCTTCCTTCAGCGGCATCCGCTCATCATCCACCATGATCAGCACGCCATCACGCTCCACCACCGGCCGTTCACCGGCAAAGTAAAGCGGCACAATCGGAATATCCTCGCGCAACAGGTAAAGCCAGATATCCAGCTCGGTCCAGTTGGACAAGGGGAACACACGGATCGATTCGCCCTTGTTGATCTTTGCGTTGTAAAGGTTCCATAGTTCCGGTCGCTGGTTCTTGGGGTCCCACTGGTGAAATTCATTACGGAAACTGTAGACGCGCTCCTTGGCGCGGCTTTTTTCCTCGTCCCGGCGTGCTCCGCCGAAAGCCGCATCAAAACCGTAATGGTCGAGCGCCTGCTTCAACCCCTCGGTTTTCATGATCTGGGTATGCTTTTCAGAACCGTGGCTGAACGGACTGACCTGGTCCTTGCCTTCCGGATTGATCCACACTTTGATGTCGACCTGATATTTCTCCGCCATCAGGCTCCGGAACCTGTACATCTCCCGAAACTTCCACTGTGTGTCAACGTGCATCAGTGGGAAGGGGATTTTGCCGGGCGCGAATGCCTTGTGCGCCAGGTGCAGCATGACCGACGAATCCTTCCCGACCGAATAGAGCATCACCGGGTTATCAAACTCGGCTGCTACTTCCCTGATGATATGGATGCTTTCCGCCTCCAGTTGCTTCAGGTGGGAAAGGTTATAACCGCTCATGGGGCACTCGCTTGCTCGGGATGCATAGCCCGCCATTTTACTATCATCATTAAGAGCACTGAAAGTGAAATCAGGCTGACAAAAGCGATCGCCATGGGGAACAAGGTGCCGTTATAAGCCTGCCCTACGCCGTAACTGAGCGCCACCGCGAGCAAGGTGGTCACCGAACCAATCCCTGCTGCGGCTGTGCCGGCAACGTGGCCCAACGGCTCCATGGCAATGGCGTTGAGGTTGCCAAACAAAACGCCGATACAGAAAAACAGCGCGAGGCAGACACTGATGAATAACCACAGTGCAGGGTGTCCATCGTTCAGCCAGACAACCAGCAGAAACAGCCACGACAGCACCATCATTACGACCAGCGCCCCATCCGCAAGCCGGTGCATGCCAAAACGCATGACCAGGGAACTGTTGAGCAGCGACGCACAACCCACCGCTACCGCCAACAGCCCGAAATAGACTGGAAACAGGTTCCCGAGTCCATACTGATCCTGGAATATCTGTTGGCTGGTGTTGAGATAACTCAGGAAGGCACCGGAAATGCACCCCGCAATCAACGTGTAAACCACAGAAACGCGGCTCTTAAGGACTTCCAGAAACGCCGCCGCGACGTTCCTCAACGTGAAATCTTTGCGGCTTTCCCGCGGCAATGTCTCCGGTTGCCTGATGATCAGCCAGACGAGAATCAGCAAAGCAAGAACGATAAATACCCCGTAAATGGACCGCCAACCGGCAATCAGCAGGATGCCCTGGCCGAGCGCCGGAGCAAAAATCGGCACCAGGATGAATATCGTCATGATAAAGGACATGATCCTTGCCATTTCAGAGCCGTGAAAACGGTCCCGAATCAATGCAACCGAAACTGTTCGCGGACCGGCGGCGCCGATGCCCTGCAACAGGCGCCCGGCGAGCATCGTGGAGAAATCCGTGGCGGCCATGGACAGCACCGAACCGGCCACGAATATGGCAAAGCCAGTATAAATCGCCGGCTTCCGCCCGATCGAATCGGACAGTGGCCCATAGAAAATTTGCCCGGCCGCCAGGCCGATAAATAACGTGGACACGACCAGTTGGATGTCGTTGGCGCCCGTTACATAGAGATCCCTGGCCATTTCCGGAAATGCCGGCAGCATCGCATCAATGCTCAGGGCGACCAGGGACATAGTAAATGCCATCAGGGCGACAAACTCGGCAAGACCGGTTTCGCCATGCTTTACAACCTGACCGTTTGCGCCACTCATTTACCAGGCCAGGTCTTCGACAATGACTTCAAGGAACGCCGCGCCATAACGTTCAAGCTTTACCTGCCCCACACCGTTTACGCCAAGGAACTCAGTTTCGCTCCGAGGCCGGAACTTGCTCATTTCCACCAGCGCCGCGTCGCCAAAAATAACGTAAGGCGGAACGCCGCTGTCCTCCGCCAACTGCTTACGCAGCGACCGCAAGCGCTCGAAAAGGCGGAGATCGTCGCTGTCCAGGTCGATCGCGATGGCGGGTTTCTTTGCTGCCTTCTCCCGGATTCTCGGCCGTGCCAGTTCGACGGACTCTTCGTTTCTCAGCACCGCCAGGGCGTCCGGGGTTAGTTTCAACACCGAAAAAGCAGCGATGTCCTGTATCAGAAAGCCCCGGTGGATCAGTTGCCGAACCATGGACATCCACTCAGCATGCGAATACTCCATGCCAATCCCATAAGTGGAAAGACCTTCATGACCAAACTTACGGATCCGCTCATTTTCTGCGCCACGCAAGACATCAACCACATGCTTGATCCCAAAGGACTGCCTCACACGGTAGACACAGGAAAGCACCTTGCGCGCCGCCTCTGTCGCATCGAATCGTTCCGGCGGATCGAGGCAGATATCACAATTTCCGCAATCCTTTTTCAAGGTTTCACCCAGGTAACCGAGTAAAACACGCCGACGGCAGGTCAGGCTTTCAGCAAACCCGACCATGGCGCTGAGCTTGTGTGACTCAATTCTTTTTTGATTCTCATTAGAACTTTGATCCAGATGATACCTGGCAGTGGCCACATCCTGTATACCGAACAACAACAAAGCCTCCGATGACAGACCATCACGCCCTGCCCGGCCGGTCTCCTGGTAATAACCCTCCAGGTGACGGGGTAAATCATAGTGCACGACGAAGCGGACATTCGGCTTATCGATGCCCATTCCGAACGCCACTGTTGCGACCACGATGGACAGGTCGTCGCGAATAAACCTTTCCTGAACGTCTTTGCGCTCAGATGCCGGCAAGCCTGCATGATAAGCAGCTGCCTGGAACCCCCGGTCCAGCAGGTGCTCGGCAATTTCCTCTACGCGCTTACGGGACAGCGCATACACAATGCCGGACTCATCACCCTGTGAATCGAGAAACCGTAATAACTGGCTATGAGGTTGATGTTTCTCCAGCACGGTATAGCGAATATTGGGCCGGTCGAAACTCGTGATAAACCTGCGGGCATCATGCAATCCGAGAACCGAGACAATATCTTCCCGGGTCTGCGGGTCAGCTGTTGCGGTAAGCGCGATGAACGGTGTTTGCGGAAAATGGGCGCGCAACTGCCCCAGCGCGGCATATTCCGGCCTGAAATCATGACCCCATTGCGATACGCAGTGTGCTTCGTCTATCGCAATCAATGAAACGGTGATCTGCTCCAGGCTGTTGATGAAGCCGGGCCGCATCATCCGCTCGGGTGCAACGTACAACAGGTCCAGTTCACCACCGTGCAGACGAGACAGAACCGAGCGCGCTTCGGCCGCTTCCAGGTTGGAGTTGTACATCGCTGCCCGGACGCCATTCGCCAGCAATGCGTCCACCTGGTCCTTCATCAGCGAAATCAGGGGAGACACGACGATGGTGACTCCTTCGCGAAGCAGCGCCGGCAATTGATAACACAGCGATTTACCGCCACCCGTCGGCATCAGCACAAAGGCATCGCCGCCGGACATTACCTGTTCGATGATCTCCCGCTGGTGAGGCCGGAACTCCTGCAGGCCGAACACCTGTTGTAGTGTTTGCAGTATTTCTGTCATTGAAGGATGGAACAGCTTCAGAGCGCGAAGTATAAAACAATGAACGCTTTTTAAATCAGTTATTATCTATAGCTCCTGTAAGTTTTTCCCGCCAGAGGGGGAATAATGCGCTACAAATTTCTCGTCTTTCTTGCCGGCACGCTACTGGCACAAACGTCAACAGCCTCAGTCAGTGGTGAGGCCATCAACGCCGAACCCTACCGGGCATCCATCGAAAAAATGAAAACCCTGGAGCGGGGCCCGTTTTCGCGGCTCAGATGGTTCTGTAACGATGGCACGG
>Ga0316189_10000993_pt1 | contig 28206 bp, 21 predicted proteins | sample LowCovwburrow_MG_FD_204930 | JGI IMG/M metagenome (GOLD analysis project Ga0316189, IMG submission 204930) | Coastal sediment microbial communities from Maine, United States - Lowes Cove worm burrow | ecosystem: Environmental > Aquatic > Marine > Coastal > Sediment | place: USA: Maine...
ACAAGCCGAGCCTCTATGTCGGCGAGCAGCTCACCTACACCCTCGAGGTCTACGAGCGCCTGCGCTTCCAGAACATCCACCTCCGCGAGCTGCCGGGCTTTCAGGACTTTTGGAGCGAGGAGCTGCCGGAGGGGCGGGTCCGCAATGAGTCGGTCTCCGGGGTCGGCTTTCGCGTCCACCCCGGTCTGCGGCGGGCGCTCTTTCCTCAACGCTCCGGGACTCTGACAGTGACGCCGGCCCAGGTCGGCGTCGGCCTTCGTCGGCGGATCAGCGGTCAGCCGGTCGAGGTCGAGGTCCTGCCATTGCCTGCCGAGGGGCAGCCGCCGGGCTTCTCGGGGAATAACGTCGGCGAGTACAGGATCTCCGCCGGCGTCGACCGCTCGACGGTCAAGGTCAGCGAGCCCTTCACCCTCTCGGTGACGATCAAGGGGACCGGCAATATCAAGGTGATCGATCCCGGCGAGTGGCCAGAGCTGGTCGGAATGCGCCGCTACGATCCCAAGGTCGAGGTCCAGCAGCTCAAGGGCGACGTGATCGGCGGGAGTCGTCGCTACGACTTCTTGGTGATCCCGGAGACGCCCGGGGAGCTCGAGATCCCGGCACATACGATGGACTTCTTCGATCCGGAGTCGGGCACCTACGAGAAGGTGGCGACGGAGCCGATCACGATTACGGTCACCGGTGACGCCGCGGATGCGCCGTCCGTGGAGGCGGCTGCGCCGACGAAGGCCGCGCAGGGCGCCGACGACGATCTTCTCTTGGCGCCGGTCTACGACCTAGGCGCGCTCCCCCGGCGCGAGGTCTCCGAGCCCTGGTTGACCTCGACCCGCTGGGCTTGGGGCATGCTCGGCGCGCCGGCGGTGGCGGCGGTGGCGACCCTGGGTGGGCTTGTGCGCCGTCGCATCAGCGGTGACGGAGCGGCCCAGGCTCGGGCTGAGCGGGCAGCGCGCCAGCGCCAGCGGATCGCCGAGGCGGAGGCAGGAGTCGCCAGCGGTGAGGGCTTCTATCCGACCCTCGCCCAGCTCCTCCAGGCCCTCGCGGTCGAGCGCGCGGGGCCCGAGGGGCAAGGCTTGCCGCGGGACGCCTTGCTCAAGGTGCTGGTCGCCGACGGGGTTGACGCGGCGGATATCGCGACGCTCCGCGAGCTCCTCGACCGCAGCGACGCAGCGCGCTTTGGCGCCGCCGCCGGGGACTCCAAGGACACGCGAGGGGAGCTCCTCGCGCAGGCGCTCAAGCTGATCCGCTCTTCGTCGCTCAGCTCAGGGAGACGCCGAGGATGACGCTGGGGCAGGTTGAGCAGCGTGGTCGTGGGACGTTGATGACGGCGCTCCTGTGCGGGCTGGCCTGCTTGGCGTCGCCGGCGAGCGCGGTCGCGGACGTCGTCGACGACGCCTTCGCGGCCGGCAATGAGGCCGCTCGGGCCGGCGACTGGGAGAGCGCGAGCGAGCACTACCGCGAGGCCGAGGGGCTCTTGCCGGGCCGCTCAGCGGAGCTCTCCTTCAACCTCGGGACCGCCCACGCCCAGCTCGGAGAGCTCGGGCCGGCGGTCTACCATCTTCGGCGGGCGCTCCAATCGGAGGCGGAGCCGAGCGCGGAGATCGACGGGGCAGCGCGCCGCAACCTGGGGATCGTCCGGCAGCGGATGGAGGTCGCCGCGACCACCTCCGGCGCCCAGATCGATCGACCGGAGGGCTGGTGGGAGCTGATCCTCGGGGCTGTCCGGGCGCCGCTCTTCGCCTGGCTTGCCCTTGGGGCAGGTTGGTTGGGCCTCCTCGCCCACCTTCTTCGACGTCGCCTCAGGGGCGTCGCGGCGGTCGGCGTGCGCTCGCTCGTCGGCGTGCTCGTCGTCGTCTTTGTCGTCGTCGGCACTCTCCACGGCCTGGCCCTGCGGGCGGAGCAGAGCTCGCCGATGGCGATCATTTTGCCGGCCAGCGCGGAGGTCCGCGAGGCGCCCGGCGCTCACCGCAAGGAAGCCTTCAGCCTTCAGGGCGGGAGCCGCGTGCGGATCGTCGACAGGGCGCCAGGGTGGAGCCGGATCCGGCTCGCAGGCGGGCTCTACGGATGGCTCCCGGCCGAAGATCTCGGTGAGCTCCGCTCGCGACGGACGGCGCCTCGCGCTCCCGGCGGTTGAGGAGGCCGGTCGCGCTCGCGGGAGTCCTCTTGGGGGCTGCCTCTCTCGACGATGGGCGCGCATCGAGGGCAGAGACCGGCGGCGGTCGTGACGAGCCGCCCAGGTCAAGGGTGGACCTGTGAAAGTAGATACGCATCAGGGGTTCTATGCGGTCCCCTCGCCGTCGATGGCGATCTCTTTTCAAGCAAGGCTGTGTCGACGCTGTCAGCGGTCGCCGGCAGAGGCTGGACAATTTCGCCTGGTCACCGGCGCTTTCTATCGTCGCGCCGATGTGGCTGCGCCTGGCTCTCGCCGTACTCCCGGGGGGTTGTGTGGACCTCCTAGGACAGGCTCCTCGGCCCTGCGATCTCTCGCTGTCAGAGTCGACGATGGGTTCTGTAGGCACGCTGGCGACGCTGCGCCTACATCGTCGCAGGCTCGCTCGATTTGGCGATCTTGGCGGTGATGTACCCCGTCCGCAGAGGACACTGCGACGAATTGGACCCACGAAAATGGGCGTGGCAACCACGGCTCGCGCGAGATAACCTTGGGTTTGTGCTCGCTGTGCTCGCCACCAAGATTCGAAACTCTGGCAGGAGCCAGGGATCGACCGCGGCGGTGGTTGGCAAGTCCTATGAGGGATTTTTGATCTCCGAGCCCGTCGTCGGTCGCGGCATGGTGATCTTTCGCGATCCCAACGGGCGGCGAATGGTCACGACCTCGGTGCGGCGAGTGTTGACCACGGGTGAGCGGCTCCTCTACGTCGAGACCGAGAACAGCGTCTATCGCCTCGCAATTCTCGATCATGGCGCTCAACCGGCGAGCGCGACGGGCTAGGAGCAGGTCGCGGGTCCGCCGCGTCGGGGGGGGCGGACGTCCGCAGAGCGGGCGATGCCCGATGGCGCGAAGGTCAGGACGCGCAGGTCTCCACCGCCTCTGCCCCCTCGCATCGCGAGGGCGGTTGCGGTGGTCGCCACGGTGCGCACCCGGGCAGTCGCTCGTCGCTGCTCGCGACGTCCAGCAGGCGCCGGCTCAGCGGCGCTGGTAGACGTTCACCCGGAGGTGCTCGCTCTCCCCATAGCCGAGCTGTACCGGATGATCAGTGCCTGGCCAAAGGGATATGATCGTGGTCCAGCCGAGGTCCACCCTCCGGGGCAGCATCTCGTCGCTGCCCGCGACGAGATGCTCGGCGCCGGCTCAGCGGCGCTGGTAGACGTTCACCCGGAGGTACTCGCCCTCCCCATGGCCGATCTGTACGGGATGATCAGCTCCTGGCCCAAGGGACATGATCTTGGTCCAGCCGAGGCCCACCCCCCGGGGCAGCATCTCGTCGAGGTGTTCGCGGCCTAGGTGGTGCGAGCAGGAGCAGAGGGCGAGGGCGCCGTCTGGGGCGAGGCGCTCGCTGACCCGGCGGACGCAGGCTCGCATCGCCTTTGTCGCCCGTCCGAGGTCTCGGCGGGAGGTCGCGATCTTCGGCGGATCGACGACGATCGTCCCAAAGGTTCGGTCGAGCGCGGGGTCGTCCAGGGGGCCGAAGAGATCGCCGCGGACCCAGCTCGTCCTCTCGCTCACCTGGTTGAGCTCGGCGTTGGCCTCGGCGAGGGCGAGGACAGGGGCGCTCTGGTCGAGGCCGACCGCGTCGACGCCAGCGTGGGCCGCGTGGATCGCGAAGCCGCCGACGTGACAGCCGAGGTCGAGCAGGGGACCGCCATGGTTTGCCGCGAGCTCGGCGATGAGCCGCCGGTTCTCCCGTTGATCGAAGTAGGCGCCGGTCTTCTGGCTCGGCGGCGCTGGTACGCGAAAGCGGAGGCCGTGCTCTACGAACTCGAGCGGCGAGGGCTCGGCGAGCGGCGCTCCGTCGGGGCCATCGAGGGCGAGCGGGGCGGCGGCGAAGCCCTCACGCTCAGCGGCGGAGCGCGGGTGGAGGACGAAGAAGCGTCCATGGATATGTGCTTTGAGGCAGGCGATGACCGTCGCCTGGCGAGCGGCCATCGCCGCCGTCGTGATCTGGAGAACCCAGTCGTCGCCGTAGCGATCGGCGACCAGGCCCGGGAGGCCATCGCCCTCGGTGTTGATCATCCGGACGCCGGTGGTCGCCGGCCTTTCTTTCCTAGGCTCCCCGGACTCTCCGCCGAGCCCGCTGGTCCGCCGGAGATCGACGCCGAGGCCCAGCGCGGCTCGGCCGCGGAGCGCCGCCGCGATCCGGCGCTCGAGCCAGTCGTCGGGCGGCGGCGCGGCACCAAAGCAGAGGAGGCGGACGACGATGTCAGACTCGGGCGAGTAGAGCCCCCAGGCGAGGGTCGTGCCGCGGTGGTCGGTGACGCAGGCGAGGGCCGAGGGATCGGGGGGACCCCACTGCTTGCTGACGGCGCGGCGACGGACCCAGGGGCCGTCGCTCGGACGGAGGCGGGAGTGCTCGCGGCGGAGCTCGATTCGTACGGGCACGCGCGGCATCGTACCTGGCCGCGGTCGATCTGCTATCGTCCGCGGATGAACGCGGTGATCCCGCTAGCCGAGCGTGGCGAAGGTCCCGGGCACGCCCGCGGCGTGAGCGTCGGTCAGGCAGCGAAAGGGGGCCGGGCCTGGGCTCGCCGCTCGGCCTGGCGTGGGTGTGGCCTTGGCCTCGCCCTCGCGGTCGGCCTCTGCTCGCTCCTGATGGGGTCGGAGGTGCTGGCGTCGGGGGCCGCGGCGCGGCGCAACCCGGTGCTCCAGCGCTCGATCCGGACGCCGGTCTTCGGCGTCGCCGCGCTCGCGCGTCTCGGCGTGTTGGCGGGCAACGGCGGTGTCTTCGTCCAGCCCCCGATCGGCTACGGCTTCGCGCTCGACCTCCGCTATCACGCGCTCGCGATCGCCAACTCGAGGCTCGGCTTCCAGTTTACGGCCGGTCACGATCGCTACCAGGATCGGCGGGTCTTCTCCTACGTCGACGAGAGCGGCGAGGCCCAAGAGGTCACCCGATTTACGACCCTCGGCCACACCGACATCTCGCTCGGTCCTTCATTGCAGATCCCGATCCGCGTGCTCTTCCTCGAGGCGGGGGTCAGCGGCGGTCTGGCCGTGTCCGTCTTCCGTCGGCCGCGCAACGTCGACCCCGGCGACGACGATGAGGTGGTCGGCTACGAGCCTCTGCTCCGCGGCGATCTCGCGCTCGGCGTCCCGATCCGGAACAATCAGGGCATCCGCCTCGGCGTCGACGTGGTCAAGATCTGGTCTCCCGAGAAGAACTGGGTCGTCACCGATGTGGACGCGCCCGTCGACACCCCCCCCGACGCGCCGGTCTTTGACCTCTACCTGGACGTGCTCCTGGCCTACCAGGCGTGGTTCTGATATCGCGGGGCCATGGAGAGCGCCCTACAACTCGCTGCTCATCCGACCCGCAAGGCCCCCAAGGGGCCGTTGGTCGTCGCGATCATGGACGGCGTCGGGCTCGGCTCTGGTGACTTCACCGACGCCGTCGCGCGGGCCTACACGCCGACCCTGGACTGGCTGCGCTCGCTCCCCTCGGCGACCAGCATCCTCGCCCATGGGGTCGCGGTCGGCCTCCCTGGCGACGGTGACATGGGCAACTCGGAGGTCGGTCATAACGCGCTCGGGGCTGGGCGGATCGTCGACCAGGGGGCCAAGCTGGTGAACTATGCCCTGGAGAGCGGGGCGCTCTTCGACGGCAAGGTCTGGCGCGAGGCGACGGCCAAGGTCCAGGGCTCCGGTGAGCCGCTCCACTTCATCGGCCTCCTCTCCGACGGCAACGTCCACAGTCACATCGATCATCTGGTGACGATGCTGCGCCGGGCGGCGAAGGCCGGTGTTCGTCGGCTCCGGGTCCACGCCCTCCTCGACGGGCGCGACGTCCCGGGTCGTTCGGCGCTCGGCTATATCGCGACCCTCGAGGGGGTCTTGGCGGAGCTGCGGGCGAGCGGCGTCGACGCGCAGATCGCCAGCGGTGGCGGTCGGATGCACATCACGATGGACCGCTACGAGGCGGAGTGGGCGATGGTCTCCCGCGGCTGGGCGATCCATGTCCACGGTGAGGGACGTCGCTTCGCCGACGCGACGACCGCGGTCGAGACCTTCTACGCCGAGAACGGCGGCGACGATCAGTTCCTCCCGGGCTTTGTCATCGCCGACGATGAGGGTCCCGTCGGGCCCATCCGCGACGGTGCGGCGGTGATCTTCTTCAACTTCCGCGGCGACCGGGCGATCGAGATCTCGCGCGCCTTCGACGACGATGAAGGCGAGTTCTCGGCCTTCGAGCGCGGCCGTCGCCCCGACGTGCTCTACGCCGGGATGATGCAGTACGACGGCGATCTCCAGGTGCCTAGGCGCTACCTCGTCGAGCCGCCGGCGATCGATCGGACGATGAGCGAGCTGCTGGTCTGCGCTGGTCGCAAGCAGATGGCGATCTCCGAGACCCACAAGTACGGGCACGTCACCTACTTCTGGAACGGCAACCGCTCCGGATGTTTTGACCCCAAGGCTGAGCGCTATGTCGAGATCCCGTCGGCGGCGGGCAAGATCGAGATCCAGCCGTGGATGGAGGCGCGGGCGATCACCGACGGCGTGATCCGGGCGATCGTCTCCGGTGTGCGTGATCCGTCCCAGGCCTTCGACATGATCCGCCTGAACTACCCGAACGGCGACATGGTCGGGCATACTGGCGATCTTCGGTCGACGATCCTCGCGGTCGAGGTCGTGGACCTCTGCCTCGCCCGTCTGGTCGAGGCGACGGCGCGGGCGGGCGGTGTTCTCCTCGTGACCGCCGACCACGGAAACGCCGACCAGATGCTCGACCGGCGCAAGGACGGCTCGTACCTGCCGCGGACGAGCCATAGCCTCAACCGCGTGCCGCTCGTGGTCTACGATCCGCGCGAGGCCGGCGGCGGTCCGGCCCTCGCGAGCGTGCCGCGCCCAGGGCTCGGCAATATCGCCGCGACCTGCCTGGAGCTGCTCGGCTTTGCGACGCCCGAGGGCTATTTACCGAGCCTCCTGGCGGCGAGCAGCCCAGAGATCGGCCGTTGAGGCCGATTTTCGCCGCTTATTCGCACTTTTCCCCGCGCTGGGTCCCTCGACCGGCGACCTTCCCCGTGGCCTTCGCTCTTTGCTAAGGTGCGCGCGACGTAGAGGACACCGATGCCCATGCTTCGCACCACCTCCATGACCTCTCTCCTGACCCTCGCCCTGGCCTCGTCTGCGCTGGTGCTCACCGGATGTGGCGACAAGGGGGGCTACAAGGGCGGTAAGAAATCGGCCGCGCTGAAGTGGCTCGAGTCGCCGAAGTCTGGCAGCAAGGAGGGTAATTTCCTCAAGATCCCGACCCTCGGCGCCCAGCTCGAGATCCCGGAGACGCTCTACGTCTTCAAGGAGTGCGAAGAGCCTGCCCACTCGCCCGACGGCGAGAACAAGTGGGTGCCGATCTTCCGCTGCTCCTCGGTCGGCGACGGCAGCGGTGGCAGCACTGACGACGACGAATTCGGCGAGGCCACCGAGAGCAGCACGACCGGTGCGGACGTCGCGATGACCTTTTACATGACCGGTAAGGAGCGTCCGCTCGACGAGCGCTCGGTCGCCTACTTTGAGAACGAGCTCAAGGGCAAGGGCTACTCGGTCGACGAGATCGCCTTCAACGACAGCTACCACGACAAGAAGGGGATCTACTTCAAGTACCAAGAGGTGAACTCGGACGGCGACGCGACCCGCGAGATCATCGAGTTCATGTTCCCCTACCAGGACGTGGTCTTCATCGCCCACATGGACTATCCCTTCGGCGACACCCGGAGCGTCAACGCCGACTGGTCGGCGATCATGTGGTACTTCAAGTTCGACATGCCCTCGGCCGGTTAGGCGCGGTTTGGCGCGTCGCAGGGGGAGGGCCGAGGTCCTCCCCTTCGCGTTCTCGGGGGCGGTGGACCTCGGCCCCGCCCCGACATGCTCGCTTCTGCGCAGAACGACGGGCCGAGGGGGGCTTTGAGGGGCCTCGTCGGGTCGTTGATTGCTGTGCTCGGGGTGATCGGCTACTCAAGATGGATGGTCGACCCTCGCGGTTGGATTGGGTTGTGCTCCGCGGGTCTCTCTCTCGTCGTCGCGATCGCCTGTACCGGCGCGGACGAGGACACCCGAGGGAGCGGGACTCTGAGCGGCAGCCAGGGGACGCCGACGACCGCGTCGGCGTCGGTGACCGCGACCTACACCTCGTCGAGCTCCGGGGCTTCGGCTTCATCGTCGACGTCGTCGGCCTCTGGGGGCGAGTCGGAGAGCGCGGGCTCAACCCTCGACACGACGACGGAGGGGACGATGACGGAGGGGACGACGGAGGGGACGATGACGGAGGGGACGACGGAGGATCCGACCGAAGATCCGACGGAGGATCCGACCGAAGATCCGACGGAGGATCCGACCACCGGCGGCGGCCTCTGTAACACCGAGCTGATGGTGACGATCCGCGACTTCTCCAGCGCCCATCCGGACTTCGAGAGCTACACCGGCGATGTCGCCTTCCTCGGCCTCGTCGAGGACACTCTCGGGGACGACGACAAGCCGGTCTACGCCAACCCCGGGGCGACGCCGCAGACCTCCGGCCCCGACCAGTTTCTCCAGTGGTACAACGACACCCAGGGGGTCAATCAGACCTTCGCGGTGTCGATCGGCCTGAGCGAGTCGATGCCGGGGGTGTTCACCTACGACAACTCCAACTTCTTCCCGATCGACGACCAGGGCTTCGGCAACGAGGGGTGGCCCCACAACTTCCTCTTCACCACCGAGATCCACGCGAACTTCAAGTACGAGGGCGGTGAGATCTTCACCTTCACCGGTGATGACGACCTCTGGACGTTCATCAACGGCCGCCTCGCGATCGACCTCGGCGGTCTTCACCCGCCGCTCTCGAAGACGGTCGAGCTCGACGAGAAGGCGGACTATCTCGATATCGAGCCAGGCGGGACCTACGCGATGGATATCTTCCACGCCGAGCGCCACACTGATCAGTCGAACTTCCGGATCGATACGTCGATCCAGTGCTTTATTCCGCAGTAGGACGAGAGGCGCCGCTGGGCGAAGCGATTTCGCGACGTGCAGAGGTCGCCCGGAACAACGATAGGGACGCTCGCCGGGGGTCTTTGGCGAGGACTTCTACTGTCACATTGCGGTCAATGTAGGTGTCGTATCCGCGCCGAGCCCAGGGCGTTTTGAGGTTGCATCCAACCGAGCGAGGCTGCGGGGTACACTGTCTGCGGCAGGGCGCCACGCCCCCGTTACGGATGAACTCAGACGACCCTATCGTCGAGCGGATCAGCGCACTCGAACGTTGTCTCATCGGCGAGGCGAACGTAGGGGCAGGCCTCACAGAGCGCCTCGATATCTTGGTCCGCGGCGCGACCCTCTTTCAGGAGCGGCTAGAGGCGTCGGAGAGCCGTCTCGCCCAGGTCAGCATTCGTCTCGAGGAAATACTCGAGGTCGTCACCGGCCTGACCGCCCTCGAGTACGAGCGAAAGGTCTCGCTCAGCGAGGACGACGACTGGATCGTCAACGCCTTGGCGATCGGCCTCAACATCATGGGCGACGAGCTGGCCCACGCGACCCGTGAGCTCACCGACGCGCGCGACGGAGCGCTCGCCGCGAGCCGGGCCAAGAGCGCCTTCCTGGCCAACATGAGCCATGAGCTACGGACGCCGTTGAACGCGATCATCGGCTACGCAGAGCTCGTCCAGGAGGAGATGGCGGAGGGGGAGCTGGCCTCGGTGAGCGAGGACCTTGGCCACGTCGAGCACTCGGCCCGCCATCTCCTCGACCTCATCCAGGACACCCTCGATCTCTCGAAGATCGAGGCCGGCAAGATGGAGCTTGTCATCGACAGCTTCGCGCCCGACGCTCTCCTCAGCACCCTCGCGGCGTCGGTGGCGCCGATGATGCGCGAGCAGGGTAATGAGCTTGAGGTGCAGATCGCGGACGATCTCGGGGTCTGCAAGACCGACCGGACCAAGTTCCAGCAGATCGTCCTCAACCTGCTCAGCAACGCGGCCAAGTTCACCTGTGATGGGGTCGTCCGCCTGCGCGCGCGGGCGGCGAAGGTCGGCGCTTCAGCGGGTCTCGTGGTCGAGGTGAGCGACACCGGCATCGGCGTAGCGCCGGCGAAGCTGCCGGTGATCTTCGGCGCCTTCAACCAGGCCGACGACTCGACCAGCCGAGACTACGGGGGGACCGGCCTCGGCCTGACGATAAGCCGCCACTTCGCCGAGATGATGGGCGGGGAGCTGAGCGTCGAGAGCGTGCTCGGGGTGGGGTCGACCTTCGCGGTGCGGCTCCCCTATAAGGCGCCGACCGAGGGTCCGACGCGGCCGAGCCTGACCCTGCCCGACAACGTCGTGGTGGTCGCCGACCGGGATCCGCGTCTTCACGATCTGCTCCGCCGGAGGCTCGGCTGCCACGGCTTTGCCGTGCTCTCGGCGGCGACCTGTCACGACGTGCTCGCCCTGACCTCCAACCTCCATCCGGTGCTCATCGTCCTCGACACCGCGATCGAGGCCGACGACTCTTGGGAGGCGCTGGCGATGCTCCTCCGCGAGCGCGAGTCGGCCGCCCTCTTCGTCAGCGGCGAGGCGTGTCGGGGGCGTGATGGCAAGCTCGGGCTCCTCGACGTAGAGGTTGTCCATCCCCGGCCGATCGATATCGCTCGGGTCGTCGCCTTCGCGCTTCATTACCGACAGACCGAGCGTCTCGGCTTGGTCTCGCTCCTCGGCGAGAGCGCCGGGGAGGAGGGGCTTCGGGAGGCGCTAGAGCGGGGCGGATGGGGGCTCGACACCCTCGATGAGCACAGTCTCGGCGCTCCTCCGGACGCGGTGATCGTCGATCTTCGCGCGGGGCTCTCAGGGGTCTCTGGGCTCGAGGTTCTCCCGTGGCCCTCCTGCCCGGTCCTGCTCCTCGTCGACGGGGAGGACCCTCCAAGGGTCTCGAGACCCCACGCCGTTGTCGACGTCCGCGGCGAGGGGATGGAAGGCGTCTGCTTGGCGGTGTCGACGTTGGTCCACCGCTCGGGTGCGCCGGGCGGTGGACGGTAGCTGCTTTTTGCCCCGCAATTCGCGTAGCATTGGGGGGTGGAGGATGTGCTGCTGATCGAGAGCGAGCAAGGCGTGATCCCGGCGTCGTTCTCAATTCGCTTCACGCCGAGCGCCAAGCTGGTCGTCGTCGTTCGACGCTTTGTCCAGTCGTTCTATACACGTGTCCTCGAGGACACAGAGATGTCCTCGCAGCTCGCCCTCGCGACCCATGAGCTCCTGGAGAATGCTGTGAAGTACGGGACGACCAGCGACGCGGTGCTCGGAGTCTCGGTGGTCGCGGCGGGAGAGGGGCGCGATGGGTACGACGTCGACGTTTCGATCCGCAACAGCGCGAGCGCTGAGAACCTCGCCGAGGCCAAGCGAGTGATCGAGGCCCTCGGCGCTTGCGACGATACCTTCGCCTTTTATCAGGAGCAGATCATGATCGCCTCGAAGCGCGAGAAGGGCTCTGGGCTGGGCCTCGTCCGGATCGCCGCGGAGGCGGGGATGAGCCTCGCTGTGGACATCGTCGACGACGAGCTAGAGATTCGGGCCAGCGCTCACTTCACGCCGGATTTGTCATGACGCCCTCTTCACTACAGGTCGGAGAACTAAGAGCGAGCTCGTCGCAGAGCGGCGAACTCGTCAGCCTCACCTTTGCCGGGAACGCCGATGGCCGCGTCGACGCAGCCCTGGAGACCTTCCTCCACGAGCTGCACGCGGAGATCGTGGACCTGCCGGTGACCCAGGTCGACGTCGACATCCGCTCTTTGGAGTTCATGAACTCGTCGTGCTTCAAGGGGTTCATCACCTGGATCGTCCAGGTCCGGCGGATGAAGCCGTCGTCGCGCTATAAGATCCGCTTCCTCGCGACCTCGAAGTACCCGTGGCAGAAGCGGAGCCTCCACGCGATCAGCTTCTTCGGCGGGGCAGAGCTCATCGAGGTCGTGACGGGGGACTAGGGCTCCGCGAGAACGACCGATGCTGAGCCTCGCGTACGCGCTCGTGATCGCAGCTCAGGTCCAGCCTGTGGCCCGAGGAGTGCCGGAGCCGATCAGCGTCGGCGTGGCCGACGAGGTCGAGACAGAGCCGGTGACCCCAGGCGCGGAGGGGGTGGAGGAGGGAGGCGAGCTCGCGTCCTCGGAGCTGCGGCCGGTCGAGGGACCGCAACCGGCGGTCTCCGGCTCCTCGCTCGAAGCGCTCGAGCAGCGCTTGAGCGCGGTCGAGGCCGAGAACGCCGCGCTCCGCGAGGAGGTCGAGGTGCTCCGCGAGGACCACAGCTTCCTCGACCAGCGCTTTCAGAAAATCCTGCCGCTCACCGGCCGCCTGGGCGGCTATGTCGACTTTGGCTATTTTTGGGTCGGCGGCGACGGATCGGGCGTTCGCCCGGACACTGGCTACCAGAACTTCCCCGAGCATGAGGGGGTGATCCCCGACTCGTGGGTCTTTATGGGGGATCCGCTGTCGACCGCGATCAACTCGCGCGGGGACCCGGCGGACACCGGCGAGTCGCGCCAGGTGACCTTTGACGGGGTCGATAGTCGCGGTAAGTCATCGTTCATCGTCAACGCCCTGAACCTGTCGATCTTCGCCGGGATCGGCAAGTACGCGGCGGTCGAGGGCCTCTTTGATCTGGTCCCGCGGGGCCGTGATGTCGCCAACCCCGACGGTCTTTTCCTCGGCGACTACCTCGACGTCAAGCTCGCCTACCTCCGGGTATCACCGCCGACCAAGCGCTTTGATCTCGACATCATGGCCGGCAAGATCAACCCGGTCGTCGGCTATGAGTATCGGATCCAAGAGGCGACCGACCGGCTGACGGTGACGCCCTCGCTGATCTGTCGCTACACCTGCGGTCGGCCGGTCGGGGTGAAGGCGCGGGCCCGTTTTCTCGGCACTCGAGCGTTGATCGCCGCGCTCTCCGTGAGCAACGGCGGGAGCTTCGCCGAGGGCTTTGGCTTCGTCAGCGAGGTCGACTCCAACCACTTCAAGACGGTCGCCAGCCGCCTCTCCTATGTGATCCCGCTGGGGGCGGGGCTCGAGATCGGCGCCTCCGGTGCGTTTGGCGCCCAGGACCTCCAACCCTCAGACCGAGTCTTCCAGTGGCAGTACGGTGCGGACCTCCACCTCGAGGCGTCGGGCTTTGAGCTGACCGGCGAGTACATGATGGGCAATGTCCAGGGGGAGACCGAGATGGGCGGTCCGGCCTGCGGGCTCGCCCCCTGCCTCAATTTCAAGGGCGCTTACGGCCTCCTCGGCTACCGGGCGAAGAATTGGCTCATCCCGTATTTTCGGACGGACTGGCGCTCAGCGCTGCACACCAGCGGGGCGAGCTTTGTCTATCACTCGGACGTTATCCGCTTCACGCCGGGCTTTCGCTTTGAAGTGGGGACCAATGTGATTATGAAGATCGAGTACAGCGTCAATCGCGAGCTCGGGGGGATCCCGAACTTCGCCAATGACATCTTTACGACCTCGGTCGTCGCTAGGATCTAGCAAGCCCATGAACCGCGCGCCTACGCTCTCTCGCCTCCGCGGCCTCCTCCTCTCGGTCGGGGCGATTGGGCTCATGTTCGGGCTGGGCCTTGCCCCAGAAGCGAGCGCCGAGGAGACGAAGGCCCTCGCGGCATCGCCACAGGAGGTCGCGAGCGGAGACGTCCGCGGCGAGGTCCGCCTGCGCAAGCGTTGGCGCGAGGTCAAGGACCGCTCGAACATCGTCGTCTACCTCGAAGGGGTCCCCGGCGCGCCGCCTCCCCCGCCCGAGGCCGTCCATCGGATCCGCCAGCACAACAAGAGCTTCTCGCCGAAGGTCAGCGCCGTGGTCGTCGGCACGACGGTCGCCTTCCCCAACGACGACAAGATCTTCCACAACGTCTTCTCGATGTCGCGGTCGATGAAGTTCGACCTCGGCCTCTACAAGAGCGGGACGAGCAAGAGCGTGGTCGCGACGCGGCCGGGGATCGTCGACATCTACTGCAATATCCACCCGTCGATGGCCGCCAAGGTGCTGGTTCTCGACAACCAGCACTTCGCGGTGACCGGCGAGGACGGGACCTTCGCGATCGAGGGGGTGCCGGCGGGCACCTACCCAGTCGTCGCCTGGCAGGTGAACGGCGAGGCCTATCGAGGCGAGGTGACGGTGAGCGCCGATGAGGTCACGACCATCGAGATCGAGATGAGCGCCGGCCGGGCGGCGCACGAGGAACACACCCGCAAGGACGGGACGCCCTACGGTCGTTACAGGTGAGGCTCCGCAAGGAATGGGCGCTCTTCGTCGCCGGACTCGTCGCCTGTGGAGAGTCCGGCCAGCCGTCAGTGACGGCGGCGGAGCGGCCCATGACGCGGGTTGTGGCGGCGAAGCGGGCTGAGCCCGCGGGGGGGATGGCTCGCGCGGCGGTTCGCTGTGCGGAGTGCCACGAGCCCTACGCCACGGGCTGGCAAGGCTCGGCGCACGCGCGGGCGGCGAAGAGCCCCTACTACCGTGCTCTCGGCGGTGATCGCGATGAGCGCTGCTCCGCCTGCCATACACCGCTGCGCGGCGAGGTCTCTGCCGACGATCCGATCCACGAGGAGGGGGTCACCTGTGACGCTTGCCACACGGTGTCGGCGGTGGGCCCCGGGGGCAAGCCGGGCGACGCTGGCCTCACCTTCGACCTCGCGGCGAACCGCAAGTACGGTCCCCTCTGCGACGCGAAGGACAACTACTTCCATCGCGTCGGTTGCTCGCCGCTCTTCGCCGAGAGCCGCTTCTGCGCCGGGTGTCATAGCCTCGAGTGGCCGGTCGAGGGCGGTCCTCCCTTGGCTGTGATCACCGACTTTGCCGAGTGGTCGAGCAATCAGGGGCGGGGGACGACGACCTGCCAGGAGTGTCATATGTCGGGCGGCTTCGGCGAGGTCTCGCGGGGCTGGCCCGAGCGCGACGCCCTCTCCCGTCACGATCTCTTCGGGGCGGACGACGAGCTGCTCGGCCAGGGGCTAAACCTCGAGGCCGGGACCATCGTCGACGGGGGGGGGCGGACGCTCGAGGTCATCCTCGCCAACCGTGGCGCTGGCCACTCGATCCCCGCGGGTCTCGCCGGTCGCAGGCTCATTCTCTCGGCGGAGTTCGTCGACGTGGGGGGGGAGCGGGTCGGCGGGGGAGAGCGGGTGTACGCCCGGATTCTCGTCAACGCCGCCGGCGATGAGGTGGTCTTCACGCAGGCGACGAGAGCCGGCGAAGACACCCGCATAGGCCCCGGCGAGCGCAGAGTCGAGCGCTTTGACGTGCCGGAGGGGGCAGCCGTCGCCGAGCTCCGCGTACGTCGCTTCGACCTGGCGCCTGCGGTCGCGGCGGGGCTCGGCATGGAGCCGTCTCCAGGGGAGCTGGTCCTGAGTGAAGACGTGGCCCTCGGAGCTTCGCCTCGCTGATACTGAAAGGCAGAGCCCATGAAGTTCCGCACCGCGATCCTGACGAGCTCGATGACCCTGGTGGTCGGGGTGGTGCTCGCCGCGGTGGTCACGGTGAGCGCGGCGATCGACCAGTCTGCCCGCCGCGATCTCGACGAGGAACTCGGACGTTCGACGGCGGTGTTCCGCGAACTCCAGGAGTATCGGGCGTCGCTCAACGAGGCGCACATCGACGTCGTCGCCCAGGAGCCGCGGCTCAAGGCGGTGACGAGCACCGCGGAGATCGATCACGCGACCGTTCTCGACAGCGCCCGTGAGCTCCAGCGCTCAGCGGGCGCGGATCTTCTCTTGCTCACCGACGGCGCCGGTCGTCTGCGGGCGGACACCGCCGATCCTAGCGCGGAGGGGTTTGATCTCTCGGGGATGCCGCTCATCGCGGAGGCCCTCGCGGAGGGGCGGGGGAGCGCGGTCTGGGTCGATGACGAGGGCGCCTACCAGGTCCAGGCTCGAGCGCTGAGCTTTGGTGACGAGCGGATCGGGGTCATCGTCTTGGGCTTTGCGATCGACGAGCAGGTGGCGGCGACGATCGAGCGGCAGACCGGGGCCGGGGTCGCGATCATCCTCGGTGAGACGCTCCTCGCGGTCTCCTCCGAGGGATCGGTGCCGGGAGCTGCGGAGGCGGAGCTCGTCGGCCTGTCGACGGGCGCCGAGGGCGAGAGCCGCCGCTTGGAGATCGGCGGAGCTGTCTATTTGGCCAGGGCCGGGCTCTTCCCCGAGGCTCGCCCCGACCAGGAGCTCCGCTTTGTCGTCCTCCGCTCGCTCGACAAGGCCCTCGCCGACAGCCGGGCGATCGTCCGCCGCCTGCTCTGGATCGCTGGCCTCGCGCTCTTGGCCGCGGTCGGCCTCGGGACCTTCGTCGCCCGCCGCCTAGCCCGGCCGCTCGACGGTCTTGTCGACTTCACCCGAGAGATCGCCGCCGGCGACCTCCGCGGTCGCGACCGGATCGGCGGCTCGGAGGAGGTGCGGGCGCTCGGCGGGGCGATGAACCGGATGGTCCGGGAGCTCGCCGATAGCCGGGCGCAGCTCCTCGAGAAGCAGCGTCTGGAGCATGAGATGGAGCTCGCGGCGGATATCCAGACCTCGATCGTCCCGGCTCACCCGGAGGTGTCGGGGCTCGAGATCGTCGCCGTGATGCGGACGGCGACCGAGGTCGGCGGCGACTACTACGACGTCATCCCGACGGAGGACGGCGCCTGGATCGGGATCGGCGACGTCGCAGGCCACGGGCTCCGGGCAGGCCTTGTGATGTTGATGGTCCAGAGCTCGATCGCCAGCTTGACCCGAGAGCGTCCGGCTGCGTCGCCGCGGGAGCTGGTGGCGACCCTCAACCAGGTGATCTACGACAATGTCCGCGAGCGCCTCGGCCAGGATGAGCACGTCACCTTCACGCTGCTGCGCTACTACCAGGACGGGCTCCTCCGCTTCGCCGGCGCGCACGAGCCGTTTCTCCTGGTCCGCACGGGGACCGGCGCCTGTGAGGAGGTCGAGACGCCGGGGACCTGGCTCGGCGTACTCCCGGAGATCGACTTCGCGCTTGTCGACACGGAGCTGCGCCTCGCGGTCGGCGACCTGATCCTCCTGTACAGCGACGGGCTGGTCGAGGCCCGCAGCGCGAGCGGCGAGTACTTCGGCCTAGAGCGGGTGCGAGAGCGGCTCGTCGCGGGGGGGGGCAAGCCTCTGCAGGAGATCGCAGAGGGGCTCGTGGACGCTGCCGAGAGCTTCCGCGACCAGGTCGAGGACGATATCAGCTTCGTTCTCTTCAGGGTCCGCGACCCCTCTGCCGCGGAGGTCTGAGGGGAGGAGTGCGCCCGAGCTTCTGAGGCCGGCTAGTTCGGATCGACGAGCCACTGCGCCGGCACAGGTTCGCCGGTCAGGCTCTCGAGGAAAGCGACGATGTCGTCGATCTCCTGATCGTTGAGGTTCAGCGGGACCATCAAGGGGTCGCGCTCGCCGGCGAAGCCAGACTCAGCGCCGGCTTCGTTGTAGAAGACGACGACGTCGCGGAGGGTCTCGAGGTGCCCGGTGTGCATGTACGGGCCGGTCTTCGCGACGTTGCGCAGACCCTTGGTCCGGAAGGCGCCCTCTAGCGCTGGGTCGTTGGTGACGCCCTCGGTGCGGTCGATGCTGCTGTCGTCGTTGTAGGGGCCGGCGGTGTTGAAGTCCCAGCCGAGGTAGATGTCGATCGCGCCGAGGCGGCCGTTGTCGTAGTCGGGGCCAGGGACTACGTGCTCGCCTATCTGCTCGACGGCGGTGACGTGGAACTCCTCGTCGGAGAAGGTCGGCCCGCTGTGGCACTCGACGCAGGCGGCCTTGCCGATGAAGAGCTTGAGGCCACGCTTGGCGGACTCGGAGATCGCCGCGTCGTCACCGGCGACGAAACGATCGAAGGGAGAATCGCCGCTGATCAGCTTGCCGAGGTAGGCGGCGAGCGCCTTGCCGAAGTTGGCGAAGCCCTGGTTGATGATCGCCTGGTCGCCGGCGTCCATGCTCGCCCAACCGCTCGTCGGGTTGAGCGGCGTCGCGTCGAGCGGGAAGCGGGCCTCGTCGGCGATCGCGTCGTCGAGCGGCGCGTCAAAGATGGCGTCGTAGTCGGTCTTGTAGTTGTCGTAGAGGAAGCGGACGATCGTGGTCCGGGTCGTGCCCATCACGAACTCCGCCGGGATCAGGTTCTTTCCCCAGAGGTTGTCGTTGAAGCCGACCCAGCCGAACTGCTTCTCGTAGGTGGCGACGTTGACCATGGTCGGCGAGTTGCGGATGAACCAGTCGATCGCGAGGGAGGTCCCGTTCGGCTGGGAGCGGTCGTCGATGAGCCAGTCGCCGAGGTGGCAGCTGCGGCAGGAGACCTTGCCTGTGTCACCGACGGCGCCGAGCCCCCCGTTCATCCCGTCGTCGCCGACGACGATCGGCCCCGAGTAGCCGGGATCAAAGAAGAGTCGGTGACCGAGGTCGACCGCCGCCTCGTCGGTCGAGTACTTGTTGGTCGTGTCGTCGACCGCGCCTGGGGCCGGCGAGAGCGCTTGGACCTTCGTCATCTCGGCGTCGGAGAAGGTGACCGTCGTCGGATCCTCACCGTTGCAGGCTGCGATGATCGCGACGCATAGCAGCCAGGGACTCTTCACAGTTCGGGCGTCCATGATGTCCCTAAGGGTACAAGAGCTCGGCCTCGGATAGTGTGTACGAGGTCGGTGGCCTCTCTCAGGGCATTGCCTGTTGTGTCGCGCGTCGTCGCGCGTCGTCGCGCAGTGTCGCGCGCGCTCCTGTGGGGGCGCCGCACGTCTTCGCTCATGAGCGGAGTTCGCCCGCTCGTGGCCCCTAGGAGGCTAGGGCAAGAGTGGCGCGGGCTCTCCTGTCCTCGTCGCCAGGCATCAGCTCCGCCGATGCTCGCGGTGCGACCCGGTAGAGCGCCGCGCGGGAGCATCGTGGACGTTCACCACAGCCTCCTAGGTCGAGCTCATCGTCGACGGTGATGCCGGAGGTGCCGCGCTCTTCGTCGAGCCGCCGCTCTCGGCCTCGGAGAGGAGCTCGGTGAGCTGTGAGAGGCGGAGGTGAAGGCGCTCCGAGACCGGGAAGGAGGGTTGCTTGGCCTGGATGTCGACGAAGAGCTCCCGGGCGTCGTCGAGCATGGACCGGGCCGCCTCGTCGGAGCCGGCTGCGTAGCTGGCGGCGGCGACGGCGAGGAGCGCCTCGGCGTGGGGGAGCGACTCGCCGCCGTAGATCTCGACCGCGCCGTCGTAGGCCGCTCCGGCGGCGATGATCGCCTCGCTCGCCATCCGCAGGGCGAGGAGGACGTCGACTTTGAGGAGGAGGGCCTCGTGGAGGTCGGCGTACTCGACGCGCGAGCCTCGCTCCAAGTTGCGGGTGGCCTCGCTGAGAACTTCGAGGGCTTGTGTCGGATTGTTGAGGGCGAGCTGGCAACGGGCGAGGGTCGTCAGGGCATCGCCGGAGAGCGGCGAGTCGCTGCCCTCGAGGAGTGACACGGCGCGAAGCGACCACTTGCGGGCGTCGATGAAGTAGTTTCCGCGGTAGGCGAGGTCACTGTAGAGCAGGGCGACGATCGCCCGGCTCTCCGGGCTGGCAGCGGGGCCGAGGCGGTCGATGTCGCCCTCGAGGATCGTCAACTGCTTCGCCGCGGTGCTGGCGTCCCCCTCGGTCAGCGCGAGCTCGATCGTCAGCCGGCGCAGCGCGTCGCGGCCAGGGTCGGGGGCGGTCGGGGAGGCCGCCTCGAGGCGTTCGCGGATCAGCTCTCGGACCTCGGCGTGTTGGCCCATCGTCGCCCGGTGGCGGAGCAGCTCGATGTCGTGGACGTCGGTCGGGGTCGGGTTGTCGTCGATGACGAAGAGCTCCTTGGTCGGAGCGTCGACGGTCGACGCACGCCTGCCTGCGCAGCTCGCGAGGAGGATGAGCCCGAGGGCGACGAAGAGCAGGCGCGGGTTCATCGACACAACTCTACCAGCTCGGCGGTGTCTCGCCGGAGGGCTCTCGCGCTGAGGCGCTGATCGGAGCCTGAGGACAGGTTCGCGAAGACGCGCCGCGAGAGCGCGTCTTCGCGGAGGTCCGCTGCGGCGTCATCGCGGCGTTCTCGCGGCGTCATCGCCTGGTCATCGCCTCCAGGAGACCTTCGCCAGGCGCAGCGTCGTGTGGTCGCTGGTGATGTCGAAGGAGCGCGAGGAGGTCGAGGTCTTGATCTTCAGCGTCGCTCGGGTCGGCGGTCTCTTGGCCTCGCCCTCAGCGGGCTCCTTGCGGCTGACCTCGATGAAGACCGGCTTGCCTATCGCGGCGAGGGTCAGGGTCTCCTCGCCCTCGCGCTCGCGGACGCGGACCACCTCGCGGCGGAGGGCGGAGAGGCGGCGGCCGCGGTGGTCGACGACGGCGATGTCGAGGTCCGCAGGTCCGCTCCAGGTGAGCGTCGCCTTCAGGTCGGGGTAGGAGTGGAGCTGGTCGGGGGCGAGGGGGAGGACGACGCGGCTCATGAGCTCGTCGGCCGCCCGCGAGAGCGCCTTCTGGCTGCCCTTGGCTCGGCTCCGTCCGTCGACGAGCGCCGCCTGGGCGTCGTCCCAGCGGCCGACGGCGCCGAGGCAGCGGGCGAGGTCCGCGTGATGCTGGGCCTTCGCCGGAGCGATGCTGACGATCGCCCGGAGGTGGGCGCAGGCGCGGGTCGTCTCGCCCTTGCTGAGGAGACCGTCGGCGAGCCGCCGCTGGAGCTTGCGGTCGAAGGGGCGGACCTCGATCGCCGAGGCGTAGGCCCGATGGGCGACCGGCTCACCGCGGGCGGCGAGGAGATCGGCGACAGCGAGGAGGGCGGGGGCGTGATCGGGATCCGCCGCTGCCCAGGCGCGGGCGTAGTCGAAGGCCTCGGGCATCCCGTAGTAGATCGCGGCCTGGACCAGACGACGATGATCCTTGCGGCTGCTCGGGTCAGCATCGCGTCGGTTGCGGAGCTTGTCGATCTTGGCGCGGACGCTCGCGTTCGGGGCGACATCGTCGGCGATCCGGAGCTGGGGTCGACGGACGATCGTCGCCTTGCCGTAGCCCGGCGCAGAGCCGCGGCCGTAGCCGCCGCCGCCGCCGCTGCCGTCTCCGAGGCCGGCGAGCGGGCTGTCGTCGAAGGGATCGTTCATCGAGGGCTTGCTCTTGGACGTCGGCTCTTTGGAGCTCTTCTCTTTCTTCTTCTTGGTCGCCGTCTTCGTCGGCCGCGATGACGGGGCGTCGAAGTCATCGTCCTCGAGCTCGACGCCCTCGGGCTCGGGCATCGGCTCGCCCTTGCTCTGCTCTCGGAGATCTTCCTTGGCCTCCGCCTCTTCGGTCGGCGGCATCTCATCGAAGCTCTTGGCGTCGTCTCGCGCGCTGTCCTTCATGCCGGAGCTGTCAGCGGGGCCCGAATTCGACCCGGCGCTCTCGCTGGCGACGAGGCCAGCGGGCGCGGCTGCGGCGCGATCCGGGCTCGGGGCAGGGGTGGCCTCGGCATCCGCGCTGACCGTCGAGCTCGCCGAGGCGCCGGCGTTCTTCGCCAGCGCGCCGCGCCACTCGTCGGTCTGACCCGCGTTGCGGACGACGTTGAACTCACGGTACATCGCGTCGTTCTCGAGGACCAGGAGCGCGGTGTAGCGGGAGAGCACGGTGTAGCGCTTGGAGAGGTCGATGATCGTCTTCTTCGCCGAGAAGCCCTCGGTGGTCGTCAGCATCTCGATCTCCTCGGCGGCCCAGGTCCGCGGGAGGTGGGAGTGGCGACCGCTCGGGTCTAGGCGATCCGCGGCGAGCTTGACCCGAAAGGTGTCGCTGATGACCTCGCCGTTCGGGCCCTGCGCCCGGACCGTCATGTCGCCGTCGACCGGACCGCCGAGCTTGCCGACGATGACGAGCGGATCGCCGGAGCGGATCGAGCCGATCTTGGAGGGGTGGGTGTAGAGCATGCCCGGGGGGAGATCGATCTCGACGTTGCGGGCGACCGGGACCGCGGCCCGCAGGCGGAGCTCGCGGACGAGACCCTGGAGATCGTCCTTGGCGTCGGCCTGGACGAGATCACCGCCGGTGTTGTCGGCGAGGGCTCCGAGGAGCATCAGATCGGAGCGGGCGCCCATCGCCACCGCCTGTACCCGGATCCCGGCGAGGGTCGGCTCCAGGTGGCGGAGGAGCTCATCAGGCGCGAGCTCGCCGGCGCTGGCGTTGCCATCGCCGAGGTAGACGATCACCTGCTCGCCCGGCTCGGGCCCGGTCGCCGTCCGCATCGTCTCCGCGGCGGCGCGCATCATCCCGCCGACATCGCTGGCGCCGGCGAGGGTCTGCCCGGCGAGGAAGGTGTCGAGAACGGCGAGGTCGTCGGCGGTCGGCGGGTGGAGGCCGCCGGGCGCCGCGTCGCAGGCGGTGTCGCAGGCGAGCACGGTCAGCCGATCGTCATCGCCGAGGGCGCTGCTCATCGCCCCGACGAGCGAGCGCGCGGCGGTCCACAGCTCCGGTGTCGTCGAGTGTGAACGGTCGAGGACGAAGACGTAGCGGGTCGGCCGTGTGTCTGGCCTTAGGGGCAGGTCCGGCTCGACGGCGACCATGAAATAGGCCTGGCCGTCCTTGTCGAGGTGGGTCTCGGCGTGCATCCGCCGCTCCGCCGGGGGCAGGGGGATGTCGACGCCGAGATCGTGGACCGGCCGGAAATTTTGCTTCTCGGTCTTCAGCTCGATCCTGTCGGCGAGCTCGCGGCGATCGAGGTTGGCCATCGGCGTCCGCATCGTCTCGATCGCGTCGGCGGGGAGGCCGTCGCGGTCGACGTGGATCGACATCGCGAAGTTGCCGATCGAGGTCCCGCTGGCGCCAGAGCTGGAGCCGCTGAGCGGGTAGCGATAGCGGAGGTTGTCGCCGACCGCCGGCAGCACTTGGGTGTAGCGCAGGCGGATCTTGCGGGCGCCGCGGCCGGGGATCGGGAAGATCTTGAGCTTGAAGATGTTGCCCTGCTCCCACTCGAGGAGCGCCGGGTCGCGGGGGACGGTGGCGTCGACGATCTCCTTGAAGATCCGGCGCGCGCGCTGCTTCTCGAGCATCGCCGCGTCCTCCCAGGTGTTGCCGATCAGCAGGGACAGGCCGGAGATCGTCGCGTCCGCCGGGATCGGGAAGCGGTAGGTCCCCTCGAGCACCGCGGGGGCCTCGTTGTAGAAAGTCTGCTCGATCTCCGTCAGCGCGATCCGGCCAGAGATCGTCACGTTGACCCGCTGGTCGACGAGGTCGAGGGAGTAGCGCTCGACGCTCTCCCCCGCGCGGCGGGCTGTCAGGGCGCCGACGCCGACCGGCACGGCGTCGGCCATCTGGGCCGCGAGGTCGAAGCTCCGGGACCAGGCGGTCTCCTCGAGCGGGCGGAGGCTGACGATCGGCTTCGCCGGCTCGGCGGGCGGCAGCGGCGTACGCAGGGTCGCACCAGCGCCGAGGTCGACGCTCTGACCGTTGCTCGTCAGGCTCGCGTTGCCGTAGACGACAGCGTAGTCATGGGCGCTGTCGCGGCTGAACGCGCGGGCCTCGCCCTCTTTGACGCTGAGGATGTCGTCACCGCTGGCTAGGAGGACCGGCTCCTGGCCAGCCGCGACGATCGCGACCAGCTCGCCGCGGACGAGCTCGACCCGTCTCGAGCCTTCGCTCGGGAGAACGAGCTCGGTGTCGGCGTTCAGGCGGATCGTCCCGCCGCCGACAAGGGAGAGCTCCGCGAGGGTGCCCTCGGGGATCGTCAGCTTCTGCCCTGCGTGGAGCTTGGCCCCCGTGCCGAGGAAGGTGCCCTTTGGGAGATCTGCAGCCTGGATGCCGGAGGGGCCGGAGACCGCGAGGAGCTCGGCGACGTCGGCTCCGGGCCCGTTGTTGGCCTCGCCCTCGCGGGTCTTGTCTTCAATCGAGGTCGCCGGCTGGGGCGGCTCTTTGTGGCTCTCGCTGTCGCCGCGTTGGTTGCAGCCGCCGATAGCGAGGAGGAGGAGGCCTAGGGTGAGGGGTCGGACGCGGTTCATGGGGGCTTCTCCTGCGACTGGCAACGCGCGGTGGGGCGATGCGGTTCGTGGGCCCGGTCTCGGGGTCCGGCGTCGCCAGTCTACCGGCCCTGAACGCGGGCCCCCTCCGGCCCCTTACACCTGTCGCCGGGCTGCGGAGAGGAGAGCCGCGCTAGCGCGGTTCTCAGCGTGGCCAAGCCGGAGATCGAACGCGGCCGGCGGGGCGGCGATGGGCGGGGAGGGGACGTGAGAACGCGCTGCGCCGCGCCCCTGGCCGGTTCGAGGACCTCCGCGGAGGGGGCGTCCTGGGATCTCTTTGCCGGAATCGGCCGGCGTGAGGTCGCGCCAGGCAGACAGTGACAAGCCTGCGCGTTCTGCCTACCCTGTGGGGCCCCATGCCGACGGCCAAAGAGCTCTTTCTCGACCACGTCAACGGTCGGAGTTCGGACACAAGCGTCACCGAGCTCCGGCGGACGCTGACGTTGGCGAAGATGGACGCGCTCGGAGAGGCGCATGGGGTCGGGGCGACGCTGCTGCGCGAGATCGTCCCACCGCTCTACGAGAAGATCGTCGTCGGCACGATCCAGATCGCCGCCCATGTCGGGGTCGGGGTCGGCCTCGCGCTTGAGGCCTACGACGAGGCGGAGCGCGGTGTCTCCCTGTCGATGTTCTCTCGCGAGACCCGCAACTTGATGACCGAGACCGGCGTCGCGCTTCGCCGCCGGCACGCCAACCAGATAGCCAAGGTGATCGCCGAGATCGAGGCGCAGCGTCTGGCCTGGCGGCACAACCACGAGTTCCTCTCGTGGCTCGCCTTTCGCCGCGACGATCCGCGCTACGCCGCGAAGAGCCGACGCGAGCGCCTCAACGCCTTCAAGGTGCGCGAGCGGCTCCTGCTCAGCCGCGAGGCGGTCTCCGATCTGATCGGGGCCCCGCTCTCGGTCGCCCTTGAGGGCCACGACCGCTTCATGCTCGCGAATCGCTGGCGCCTGCCGCCGAACGACGAGACGGAGATCGAGCGCTACGTCTGGCCGTTGCTCTCGCTCCAGCCTGCCCACGTCGTCCGCCTCGAGGCCGCGCGTCACGAGCTCGACATCCTCGGCGACAGCGATGCGCCACCGCTGGCGCTCGATGAGGTCCGCGCGCGGATGCTCGACGGGCTCAAGCTCCAGCTGGCGGAGGCGCTCGACAACCTCCCCGCGACCGGGGGCGGCGGCATCGCGAGCGACGACTACTGAGCTTGAAGCCCGGCTCCAAAAAGAGAGGCCCCCGGCTGCCCCTCCGAGGAGAGACAGGCCGAGGGCCAGGTCTAGCGACGAGCACGAGTGACAAGCCCGTTTGGGCAGGTCTCTTCAGCTAGATCGGCGCGTGCGGGTCTTGGTCGACGATTCTTCGCGGCGGACGGCCTTCGTCGCCAGATGATCGGCCTCTTCGTTGCCAGCCTGGCCCGCGTGGCCTCTCACCTTGAGCAATTCGAGGTTGGAGAAGCGGGCGATCTGCTCCTTGCACTTGCCGATCAGGGCGAGGTTGGTCTTCGCCTTCCAGCCGCCGATCAGCACCCCGAGGCTCCAGCCGGAGTCTGTAAAGAGGTGGATGTGGGCGCTCTCTTCGTCCTCGGTGAGGCTCTCGAGGGCGCGGAGGATCGCTGTCAGCTCGGCGACATTGTTGGTCCCTTCACCGATAAATTCGGAGATCTCGACGATCTCCCCAGGGCGCGCCAGATGGACGCCGAGGCCCGCGGGCCCCGGGTTTCCAGAGCAGGCGCCGTCGGTGTGGATGACGATCGTCGACTCGGTCGCGGCGACCTTGGGCTCCTCACGCAGCGCTGTGCTGGTGCTGGCGGGGCGCCCGCCAAACTCGGAGTCCTCAATGATCTTGCCGTCGATATCGACCAGGTTCTCGGGACTTGTCCGATAGGACTTACTCGCGCCTAGGCGGTAGCGCACCTCTGCGCGGCCGCGGTGGACAATGGGCTTGCCGCCGGCCAGCACCCGGACAAACACTGTTTGGTCACGAAATTCGTATTCTTTCCACGGCATGGGGGGATCACTTCGGAGGGGAAAACCGGCGTAAGGGCCGCTGACGGGCCTCAGAGCCCCCGGAGGGATGGCACTTTGTGGTTGCCACCGCAAGAGGGGGGGCCGTATAAGCCGCCCTATGAAGAAGACGTTCACCACCGCCCTCGCGGCAACAGCGCTATTTGGCCTCACCGCTTGTTCGGGCGGCGGAAGTGCTTCGGGCACGAAGCTGATCCCCGAGAAGGCGACGATGCTCGTCGGTATCGACGTGGGTGGGCTCACCAAGTCGAAGCTCTACACGGACAACAAGGCGATGATGGAGGCGGCCCCCGAGGCGAAGGAGGCCATGGACGCGGCCAAGGCCTGCAACATCGACATCGAGAAGATGGGGACCATCCTCATCGGCACCGACGCTGCCCAGCCCAAGCCCAACGTCACCGCGGTCATCACCGGTGAGGGCATCGGCGACGAGGCAAACCTCAAGTGCATCGCTGAGAAGGCGAAGGAGAAGAACGGCACGGCTCCCTTCACCGTCGAGGGCAAGGAGCTCAAGATGGAGGGCGACGACGGGGTCGGCTACATCGTCGACGGCAAGACCGTGGTCATCGCGACCTCCGGTTGGGCTGCCTCCACCAAGGAGCTGATCGACGGCAAGGGCAAGTCCGCCGCCGACGGCCCGAACAAGGACCTCTTCGGCCGCGCCGACCAGAGCAAGCACATCTGGTTCTCGGGCCTCCTGCCGGCCGAGGCCGCGGGGCAGCTCAAGGGCTCGCCCGCCGAGGGTCTCAAGGACATCTCCGGCTCGATGGACCTCTCCAACGGCGTCGCCTTCACCGTCACCGCCGGTGCCGAGAGCGCTGAGAAGGCGGAGGAGATGAAGAAGCAGGCTGAGGAGCAGTTCGGCATGGTCAAGGGCATGGCCGGTCTCTTCGGCGTCCCCGCTGGCGTCGTCGACAGCGTCAAGTTCGAGAGCTCGGGCAACGCGATCTCCGTGTCGGCCAAGGCCACCGCTGAGGACATCAAGGCGATCCAAGAGGGCGCCGGTAAGATGATGGGCGGCGGCATGGGCGGCGGCATGGGCGGACCGCCCATGGACGCCCCGCCGATGGGCGACATGCCGGCTGGCGATGCCCCGGCTGGCGATGCCCCGGCTGGCGACGCCCCGGCTGGCGACGCCCCGGCCGACGCCGCCGAGGCGGCCGAGTAGTCCGACGGACTCGGTTCTAAGCTTGCATCTCACCTAGAGATGCCGCTACAAGGGCGACCCGACATGTTCGGGTCGCCTTTTTTGCGCCTCCGGCTCTCGGAGGCGTCAAGATCGGCCCCAACCCCAGCCTTGTAGCTGCTGATGGCGGCGATCATCGAGGAAACGATATGCGCACAACACCCCTTCAACAGGTCAAGAAACTCCACGGTTCGAAAGAGAAGCTGGCGGCGACCGTCGCTGGATACTTCTCCCCGGCCGAGGGCGAGTCTGCCGAAGACTTTCAAAACCGCCTCCTGCGGGTCGCCAACGCCAAGCTCCTGCGCCTCGCGCGGGTCGGCGCCGCGATCAAGGAACTCGGTGGACGTGATGCCGTGATCACTGCGGTCGCCGAGCTTGCGGGTCTCACCAAGGACAAGGACTTCGCCAGCAAGCTCAAGAGCTACGCGGATCCCCGCCTGCTCGAGATGCACACGAGCCTCAGCCGCAAGGCGAAGGCGAAGGCGAAGGCGTCGAAGGCCTCCTAGGTCTGCGTCCTGAGCTTGGATGGGAGGGCCCTCGGGGCCCTCTTGTCGTTTAAGGTGGGTGGGCGTGGGGCGTGGGTGGGCGTGGGGCGTGGGTGGGCGTGGGCGTGGGGGGGCGTGGGCGTGGGCGTCGGTGAACCCTTGGCGGTCCTCGAACTCCTCGCTCGGAGAGGCGGTGCGGTTGAGAGATGCCGGGTCCCCTCGAGATGCTCGGTGCTCAGGGGGGTCGAGGGGGTTCGCAGGTCGGTCGAAGGTCGCTCGCGGGGTGAGCCTCCCCCTCCGGAGAGGGTGATAGGGAACGACCCCGAGCGGCGTCCGTAGGCCGAGTAGGTGGGGGGGAGGCCGAGGCGAAGGCCGGGCGAGGGGGGCAGCACTCGCTCAGACAGGTCGGAGCGCGCGTCGACCCCTTGTCCCAAGGGGTCGAC
>Ga0316189_10000994_pt1 | contig 28196 bp, 28 predicted proteins | sample LowCovwburrow_MG_FD_204930 | JGI IMG/M metagenome (GOLD analysis project Ga0316189, IMG submission 204930) | Coastal sediment microbial communities from Maine, United States - Lowes Cove worm burrow | ecosystem: Environmental > Aquatic > Marine > Coastal > Sediment | place: USA: Maine...
AAATGTTTTTCTATGATCTTACGATCATTGTGAGTAATATAGGACATAGACCACTTGGGTTATAGATATAAATTTGTCATTCATATCCTAACACTCAGGTGGTCGAACTTATTCTAGAACTTTTGGGTCCTAAAAATGACTTGCATTTTAGCCAAAACAAGCATAAAATCCCTCCATGCTGCTTGATTTTCTTTCTCAGCACAGTGACCTAATCATATCCCTGACAATTTTTGGGTTGTCATTTGCGGCCATTATTTTTGATATTTTTGATAAGTCGGTGGTGGCCATGGCTGGGGCTGTGCTTTTGATGCTTTTTGGAGTGATTGATTTTGAGCAAGCCGTCAGCTCGGTTGACTTTGAGATCATTGCCTTGCTTGCCGCCATGATGATCATTGTGGAAATTGCCCAAGAATCGGGCTTTTTTACGATGCTTAATTTTCGCTTGGCCAAGTATTCCAAGGGCAATCCTTTTTTAATCTTTCTCTTTTTTACCCTCATTACCGCCCTTGGATCTGCGTTTTTAGACAATGTGACGACCATTTTGATTGTGGTTCCTATTACGGTAGCTTTGGTGAAGGGCTTGGGATATAATCCCTTTATTTTTGTGATTGCGGAGATCATGTTTTCCAACATTGGAGGGGCACTCACCTTGATCGGGGATCCGCCGAATGTATTGGTGGGAACCGCGGTTGGTTTTAGCTTCAATCAGTTCATTGTGGTGATGGCGATTCCAATTTTCATCAGCATGATTTTGGGGTTGCTTATCTTTTATATGTTGCGTTGGAAAGAGCTCAAGCCCATTCATCATCATTTGCCAAAGCTCTTTTTAAGCAACGTACTGCTTAACAAGCTTGAATACCGACATCAAAAAACCCGTTTGAATAAGAAGTTTATTGCTAAGGTGCTTGTGATTTTGGGGCTGACTGTGCTTGGCTTTTTATTGCAATCAATGCTTCATCTTCCGATTGCGGTGATTGCCATCACTGGCGCGTTTACATTGATGTTGGTGGTGCATAGACGTATTCATGTGGAGCATGTTTTTAGTACGATCGAATGGTCGACACTTGGTTTTTTTGCCGGACTCTTTGTCATTGTTGGGGCTTTGGAACACACGGGTATTTTGGAGATTTTTGCTCAAACCGTTGTGAATTCAACTGATAATTTCAATGTGCTCATTCTCTTGATTTTATGGGGTTCTGGCTTGCTTTCGACACTGGTGAATAATATTCCTTTTGTGGCCGTGATGATCCCGATTCTGTTTACCGTGACTGAGCATTACACAGGTGACCCGCATGCAGATGTATTGTGGTGGGCGCTCATTATGGGGTCTGCCTTAGGGGGGAATGGAACCATGATTGGAGCCTCTGCAAATGTGATTGGAGTTGATTTGGCTCGTAAAGGAGGTGTGAAAATCACCTTCCTCTCCTATCTTAGATACAGCCTGCCCATCACACTGATGGTCTTGTCTGTTTGTTCTATTTATCTCTTAATTTGGGTGAATTATTTCTAATATCAACGAACAATTTTCGGCCTTGTTTAGGAGTATAGAAATGGATCTAGGGACTCATGGTTTTTGTATTCTTGTTTTAGAAAGTTTTGTGACAGCGCTTCGTCAACATCGTATAAAAAGTAAAAAAGAGCTTTTTCGCCAATTCAATCATATTTTTGATTTGATTCAGGATGTGAAGCCTAAATATGCGATTCTAATCGATAGTTTTTATAAAATATTTAGCCAGGCAGGGGGCCAGACGGTTGAGGATATTGTTGGGAATATCAATGAAATTAAAGCGGCTTACCAGGCAGAAATGGATCATCTGGTTGAAGCAGGCCTCTCTATTGATGCCCATAAAAAGAAGATCCTTATTTATGATCACAGTCATTCGGTTCAAAATGTGCTTCGCGCCCTGCATGATAAAGGGCAACATTTTTCAGTTATTTTGGCTGAACAAGACATGGGAAAAACAGAGGACAACATTGCCTTTTTACATGAGGCAGACATTCCATTTAAAGTGATTCCTGCCTACATGATTTCTCATTTTGAGGAGGAAATCGACATGGCCTTTTTTGGGGCGGTGACCTTTCAGGATTGTGGAAAGTTTGTCATGGACCCAGGAAGTAAGTCGATTATTTCTCATTTGAAAGTTGAAGAGAAGCCAGTTTATCTTTTTTTAACAACTTCTAAATTTTCACTGTGGAAAACAAGAGAGGCAAAAACAGAAATTCACATTAAAACGGACATTCGTTGTCACCAAACCTTGAATCAAATTGAATTTGAGCGTGTGAAATTCTCCCACGATCGGGTTTCGGCTAAGTTGATTGATCATGTCGTGACTGAAAAGGGACTTTTTGATTCTAAGTCGATCCTTGAAGAGTTCAAGCGCTTGATGACCAAGCGTGAAAAACAAGAAAAACGGTTGGACGAAAAGGTTCAATTTAAATTGAAGGGGACCTGATTTGCTTTTCAGTCTTCAACTCTGTGTTGGTTATTTCCTTTTTTTTGGTATAATTGATTGGCAATTGATGCTGCTCAATGGCTAACGCTTTAAACACAGTTTGCTCATTAATTGCTGGCTCTTGAATTAAGTTATTTCGTTAATTGTAATTTTTATGACCAATCATCCATGGCATGATGTGAGTGCGGGGGATAAGGCTCCTGAACTTGTGAATGCTATTACAGAAATCAGTAGAGGAAGTCGGGTTAAATACGAATTGGATAAAGATTCTGGAATGCTTGTGATGGACCGCATCATTTACTCTCCCGTCTTCTATCCGGCCAATTATGGCTTCATTCCAAAAACCTATTGTGACGATAGTGATCCTCTCGATATTTTGATCCTCACTGATTTTGAAATTGTCCCTATGTGCTTGGTGAGTTGTCGTGTTATTGGAGTGATGAAAATGATTGATGGAGGAGAAATGGATGATAAAATCATTGCCATTCCAGCAAATGATATCACCACAAGTCATATCAAAGAGCTCGAAGACCTTCCGCCTCAGGTTTTGGATGAAATCCGTGTCTTCTTTGAGGATTACAAGAAATTAGAAAAAAAGGAGGTTCAAATTGAAGGATTTTATGGTCGTCAAAAGGCCATAGAAATCGTCAATCAAAGCTTGTTGGATTATAAGGCTAAGTTTAAGTAGGACCTGTGTTCATTTAATATCAAAAAACGCCCGGCATAAGCTAGGCGTTTTTGAATTCTTGTCAAAATCTTTAGGTCAAGTAAGTCATGTAGCTCATGTAGAGCCCAACTCCCATGAACACGGCAGCTGAGACGGTGAGGTATTTCATCATGTTATTGCTGAGTTTGATCATAGAGCTTGGCATGAAGGCTAGAGTTAACCCTTTTACAAGAGACATCCATCCCAGCAAGCTGATGATTATCTCGACAGGATTTCCCCATGTATTATGCTTGATGACCATGGCTAACCCAATGATCAAGGCTGACATGCCTGCTAAAAGCAAACTCATGCTGTCTATTTTTTGGGCTTCGGACATCAATTTTTGATAGGCTTCTTTTCTGACGAGAAAGCTGAGGCCATAAATCACCATAACTGGCCCAATGATTTGGCCTAAAAATAAGGTTGTTTCATTCATTGTTATATTTTTTAAGATTTAAAGGGCTGCTAAATAACCATTCCATACGAGACAGGCTCCAGCTAAAAGCATGATCACTCCAGATGGACTGAAAAGACCCATTTTTAATTCACCCATCATGCGTTTGATGTGGGTTTTATTGCTCAGCACTCCAAATGAACCTTCCAGAATCATTCCCCATCCTATTAGACTGATGATTATGGCAGGAGTTGAGCTCCATTCGTTGTGGGCTAAAATAATGGCGATACCAGCGGTAAGTTCGATCATGCCATAGATCCAAAGAATGACATTGTTTTTTACCAATTGTTTCATTAGCGCTATCATTTCGGTGCGTCTTAGGATGAAGGATAGTCCAACAACGGCTAAAACAGGCCCAATGAGGCGGCTAAAAAATAAGGTTGTTTCATTCATTTGATATTTGTTAATTATTATCTTTTAATTATATCATAATAAATTATTGATAGCAAATTTTAAATCCCTTTTTCTTTGGAGCACCTTTGATTTAGCTCAATCATCTTCATTCCAGGGTTATTTTTCATGGACATGGCTATGAAAGTGTGGCCCGTTTTAAGCTGAGCTATGATGAGTTTTAATAAATAAGCTATAATGAATTGTCACTTCATTTATAAACGATGCTTAAACGATTTCTTTTACTTGTCATTTTCCTTTTTAATTCCACCGTTGCTGCCCACGCTCAGGAAATATTTGAGGTGGATGAAACCTTTTTTAGAGGCCGGGTTTTGGAAGTGGGTGATGTTTTAGTTCAGGATAATATTGGTTTTCAGCCTGGGTTGAGATCGGTTGTGGTTGAGACTGATCCAGCGTCCAATATGCCTAAGGTTTTAGAAGTGCAACAGTCTATCAATCTTGATAATGACTCTGATCACTTGGCGGTAGAGGTGGGGGATGAAATCCTTTTGGTTAAGACAGGGTTTGAAAATGAGGTGCGCTATGGCATTCATGATGTTTATCGTTTGAATGGGATCGTTTTCTTTTGTCTTATTTTTGTTGGATTGGTCTTTTTTGTGGCTCGTAAAAAAGGTCTTTGGTCTTTGCTTGGCCTGCTCATTACTTTTTTTATCTTAGTGAATTTTTTGGCACCACGTTTGTTGGCAGGTGCTGATCCAATCATAACGAGTTTTATTGCTGCTGTGTTGATTGCTTTTGTGACTTTTTATTTGGCACATGGTTTTAAGCGGCGCACTACACTGGCTTTGATGAGTACTTTAGCCACTCTAATTTTAGCCTTTTTACTTTCTATTATAGCCGTCAGCACTTTGCAGTTGTTTGGCACGGGGACTGAGGAGGCTATTTCGCTCACTTTTGGAGGTTTGGTTTCCATTGATTTAAGAGGCTTGTTGTTGGGCGCAATTGTGATTGGAACCTTGGGCATGTTGGATGACATAACGGTGACTCAGATCGCCACAGTGCATCAGATTCACAAGGCAGATGCTGACTTGAATTTTTCTGAACTTTATAAGCGAGGTTTGTCGGTGGGGCGTGATCATATTGCCTCCATTATAAATACTTTGGTTTTAGCTTATGCTGGAGCGTCTTTTCCCATTCTTCTTTTGCTGGTTCAGTCCCCACGTCCATTTTGGGTGAGTTTAAACAGTGAATTTTTGGCTGAAGAAGTGGTGCGCACTTTGGTGGGGAGTATGACCTTGATTATTGCTGTGCCGATTGCTACTGCTTTGGCAGCTTATTTTTATGGACGACGGCAGCACTAATTTTATCTCGATAATTAGCTAAATTATGAAGAAAAATATCACCGCTCACTTTATTTTCTTTAGTGTGTTATCTGCTTTGCTTGGTGGTTTTTTTGGAGCCTACTTGGTTGCCAATCAGCTTGAATCTCGCTTGATGGATCATTCCAATCAGTCGGTTGCTGCGCCTGAAAAGGTGATTTATGTGGAGGAGTCCCAAGTCGTGAATGCGGTTAAATCAGTTAGCCCTAGTGTGGTGAGTATTGTGATTTCCAAAAATATTCCACAGTATCGTCAGGGTATTTTACCTTTTGGCGATTCTCTTTTTAATCCTGACATTTCACAGCGAGATGAGAATGGAAACATCATTCAAGACCGTGTTCAAGTGGGGGGTGGGAGTGGATTTATTATTTCTGAAGAAGGCTTGATTGTGACCAATAGACATGTGGTTAATGATGAAGAGGCAGAGTATACGGTGATGATGAATGATGGTCGTGAATTTTCTGTGGAAGTGTTGGGAAGGGATCGCCTCAGTGATTTTGCGGTTCTTAAGTTGATAGCTTCCGATGAGAATCCTTTAGAAAACTTGCCTTTTGTCACCTTGGGAAATTCAGATGCCTTAGAAATTGGTCAAAAAGTCGTTGCTATTGGTAATGCATTGGCTGAGTATCAGAATACTGTCACTACTGGTGTGGTGAGTGGGGTCAATCGAAATATAATGGCTGGCTCCATGCAAAGTAGCGAGTCTTTAGTGAATTTAATTCAAACGGATGCTGCTATTAATCCTGGAAATAGCGGTGGGCCTTTGGTCAATTTAAACGGTGAGGTGATTGCTATTAATACTGCCATTGCGGCTGATGGAGAAGGGATTGGCTTTGCAATTCCCATCAATGATGTGAGGCGTTTGATAGAAACGGTTGAGGAGAGTGGAAAAATCACCCACCCTTTTTTAGGGGTTCGTTTTATGATGCTCGATCCTTCGGAAGCCAAAGCGCTTCAGATTGATGTTGAGGGGGGTGCGCTCTTGGTTGGGGATGAATCGGTGGGTGAGTTTGCCGTCATTCCAGGGGGGCCTGGTGATGAGGCGGGTCTTCAGATTAAAGATGTTATTTTGGAGGTAGATGGTGAAAAAGTTGATTTGAATAATCCATTGCACATGCTTTTGGCCCGAAAAAAACCAGGCGATGAGGTTGCTTTGAATGTGTGGCGCAGTGGTGAGGTGATTGAGGTTAGTGTCAGACTTGATGAGTCTGAGTAATAGAAAATTTAACAGATTATTTTATCATACAAAATTTGATTTTTTACTCATAGATTCACTCATTTTTATAGTTATTTTGCTGAACTTGTGAGATGATAGTTTTGTTAAATATAATTTATGATTCAAAAAATGAAACCCTTCTTGATTGTCTTTGCTGTCCTATTTTTTATTTGGTTGGCTTATGGGTTTTTTTCTATATGGAGAATTGAAAAGCCAGTTTATACCCTTGTTTCAAAAAATAATTCCTTTGAAATTCGAGACTATGAATCATTCATTGTAGCTCAAACAAAAGTTAAATCAAAGGATTATAACGATGGTTTAAATGAGGGCTTTAGGATTGTGGCTAATTATATTTTTGGTGATAATGTTTCTCAGTCCAAGATAGCCATGACGACCCCAGTGGTTTCTGAAATGCCTGTTGAAAATCAGGAAAAAAATCAAGAAAAAATAGCGATGACGACCCCAGTGGTTTCTGAGATGAGTGGTGATTCCATGCTCCTTTATTTTGTCATGCCTAGTGAATATTCTCTTCAATCCCTCCCAACTCCAAAAGATGATCGAATTAGCTTGATAGAAATGGGTCCTCAGAGGCGATTGGTTTTTCGTTTTTCAGGATGGCTAACATCATCTCGCTTGGATAAAAAGATTGAGATTTTGAAAGCCCATGCTTTATCGAGTGATTTAAAAATAGGACCGATTCAGGTGGCCCAATACAACCCTCCGTGGACACCTCCTTTCATGAAACGAAATGAGATTTGGGCTGCTTTAACTTCATATTAAAAAATGATTGATTATTTTTTGGTCTATTTGGTTATGATTACTGTATTTCTATTGATGGATTTTTTATGGCTTGGCGTGTTGGCAAAATCAACTTACCAAAAGTACTTGGGTCATTTGATGCGTGAACATACAAATTGGCTGGCCGCTATTGCCTTTTATCTTTTTTTTGTTTTAGGTATTTTGTTTTTTGCAGTTATTCCTGCTAATGAAAAGATGGGTTTTAATTATGCTTTGCTTTATGGGGCTTTCTTCGGTTTTTTTACCTATATGACTTTTGAATTAACTGCTCTGTCTGTGCTGAAAGGCTGGAAACTTACTATTGTTTTTATTGATATTATTTGGGGTATTTTAATTAGTGCCTTTGTAGCTATGGTTGGTTTTTGGGTTCTAGGTATCATGCGTTGATTTGATTTGGATTTCAGTGCTAGTCTTCTTATAAGTCCAGTTAACTATTTTGTTAGAATTCTAGTTTAAATTATGAAGCATAAAAAATTTAGTAAAACAGTTTTCCTCTTCCATCGAGACCTGCGTCTTCATGACAATTTAGGTTTGATTCAGGCCCTAAAAGATTCTCAACAAGTGATTCCTGTGTTTATTTTAGATGAGATGCAGGTGTCTGATAAAAATAAATACCGGAGTTTAAAGGCCATTGATTTCATGCGAGAAAGTTTAACAGCCTTGAATTCAGAGCTTGGTTCCAAAAAGAGTCAGTTGTATTTTTTTTGTGGCAAAACGGTGGATATTTTAAGTCGTTTGATCAAAAATGAAAGTGTTCAGGCTATTTATTCTAATCGAGATTACACACCTTTTTCTCGAAGTCGAGATGAATCAATTGGTGCTTTATGTCAGGAAAGTGGTGTTGAGTTTTTAATCTACGATGATGCCCTTTTAACGACTCCTGAATCTGTTCATAAAGAAGACGGAGCCCCATATACTATTTTTACCCCCTTCTTTAAAAAGGCACGTCAACTTGTGGTGGCTCAGCCTCAGGTGAATGACTTTGAAAATTACTTTTCTGATTCAATTCCAGGTGCTCATCTTTCCCATTTAGATGTATTGGGCAAAAAATCTTCATCCAACTCTGTTTTAAAAGGGGGTCGAAAGGAGGGGTTGACGTTGCTTGAATCCGTTCAAAATTTAAAGGAGTATGAGGTCACTCGAAATTTACCCTCTCATTCAGAAGGTACCAGTCATTTATCAGCTCATCACAAGTTTGGCACAGTTTCCATTAGAGAGGTTTATCAGACTGCTTTACATTTTTTAGGTCCAGATAGTTCGTTTTTGACAGAGCTTTACTGGAGGGATTTTTTCTCTCACATCGCCTTTCACTTCCCCCATGTTTTTGGGCATGCTTTTCGTCAAAAATACGATAAACTTCCTTGGAAGAACGACAAAAAGGTATTTGAAAAATGGTGTGAGGGTAAAACAGGTTTTCCAATTGTGGATGCGGGGATGCGTGAACTCAATCAAACTGGTTACATGCACAATCGAGTTCGTATGATTGTGGCTTGTTTCCTGATTAAAGATCTGCACGTGGATTGGCGTTGGGGAGAGCAATATTTTGCCCGCCACCTATTGGATTATGATCCTGCTGTGAATAATGGCAATTGGCAATGGGCCGCCAGCACAGGCTGTGACGCCCAACCTTATTTTCGTATATTTAACCCGCAACTCCAACACAGGCGTTATGATCCAGACTCAGACTATGTGAAACAGTGGGTGCCGGAATTGAAAGCTTTGGAGACGAAGGAGATTCTGAAGTTATATGAATTCAAAATGGAACCCCCAAAAAACTACCCCACAGCGATTGTGGAGCATAAAGAGGTGACTCAATGGGCGAAGGAGATTTATAAGCTATTTTAGTGGGTTGATTTTTGTCTTATTTTTTGTTATAATAAGGGGATTAAATAGCCAAACCCATAAACATGACTCTTGTTTGGATTCTTATCCTCATCGTGCTTTCTGGTCTCTTTTCTGCCTCTGAAATTGCACTCACGTCACTTTCAAAAGCTAAGGTACTTGCCATTAAAGAAGATGGAAAATTTGCCAGCACAGCCATTGATCGACTCAAGCAAATGCCTCAACGATTTTTGGTGTCTATTTTGGTGAGCAATCAGGCCGTCAATATTATGGCCACGTTTTTAGCGACTTTGTTTGGTATTCAGCTTTTAGGCGATCAGGTCAATTGGCTCATCATTCCATTCACTTTCGTTCTTATTATTTTTGGGACCATTCTTCCTAAAACCTTTGCTTTAGGTTTCCCTGAGGCTTTTGCTCGTGCAATGGCTTATCCGATTCTAGTTTTAGTTTTTGTCCTTCGACCTTTGGTGTGGGTTTTTGAGTCCATTATCAACGGGTTTTCAAAACTTCTTAAAATTGATCCCAATAGTTTGAGGAAGATGAGTGATAAAGAGCTAGAAGCCATGATTGATATTGGGGCTGATGAGGGGATTTTGGAAGAAGGTCAAGACCTCTTTTTGAAACATGTGCTTCAGTTTGGTGAGACTCAGGTTAAAGAGGTTATGTTCCCCCTCAAGGATATTGCTGCCATTGATGTTGCCATCACGCGGGATGGACTTTTGAATTTGCTTGAGAAATATAATTATACTGAATTTCCTGTTTATCAAGATGATATCAATACGATCAAGGGGACTATAAACTTGCATGATTTGATGCAGCTTTTACGTCATTCTAAAAAGAAACATCCGCTGATGGGGGAGCGACTTTCTCAAACGGTGGTGGTTCCTAAGACAGCTACTTTTATCCAGCTGTTTAAAGTGTTTACAGAGAAAAAACAACGCATGGCGATTGTCATTGATCAATATGGCCAAACTGTTGGATTGGTGACGATGGCAACGATCATGGAGGAAATCACTGGTGTGGGGGCTAAGGATCCTAAAGCTCAGCCTACTTTAAAAAAAGTGGATCGAAATTTATGGGAAATTGATGGCGAAGTCCGTGTGGGTCAGGTTAATGAAGCGTTTGATATCAAGTTGCCATATCCTGAACATAAAGTGATGAGCTTGGTGGTGCTGGAGATTTTAAAGCGTTTTCCTGAGCCTGAGGAGGTGATTCGTTTGGATCGAATTGAAATTCGAATCAAGCGTTTAGAAAAAAATGTAGTGAAAAAAATGGAAGTGTTAAAGCTTCGAAAAAAATAATTCTTATCAAGGGCTTTCATGAAGGTCTTAACTTTGGTATTTGACTATGGATTTTAAGCTTATTTTTTGTTAGAATGACAACAATCTAACTGTTTTTCCATGATGTTTATGGATGCAAAATCGGAGTTGAATTTAGATAATCCTGATTATCAACGAGCTTTGGAACTTTATGTATGGCGTGCTTTTAAGCAGGATATGCCTGATATTGATATCACCACCCGTTCTTTTTTGGGTCGTGCTTCAATGGTGATTCAGGCTAAAATTACAGCGAAGCAAGAGGGGGTTTTGGCTGGTATGCAAGAGGCAGCTTGGTTTTTAAGCCGAATGGATATTCACGTCAAAGAAGCCCGTAATGACGGTGATTATTTGAAAGAAGGGGATGTTATACTTCAGCTCGAGGGGCGTGCATCTTCTGTGCTGGCAGCCGAACGCACATTGCTCAATTTGCTCCAGCGTATGTCTGGGGTGGCGACTAAAACTCGAAGCTTTGTGGCTGAGCTTCCATCTCATATTAAGCTGCTTTCTACTCGAAAAACGCTTTGGGGAAATCTGGACAAGCGTGCGGTGGCGGTGGGAGGAGGAGGGACTCATCGTCTCACTCTTTCGGACGCCATTTTAGTCAAGGAGAATCATATCGCTCTTTCCGCTTCCTTTAAAAAGAGTTTGAAAGCGGTATTTAAAAAGGCTTCCAAGCTTCGTTTTGTTGAGGTGGAACTTGAATCTCAAGTTCAAGTGAATGAATTTTTAGAGCTCTACGCTTCTTTAAAAAAATATTTAGATGAACAGCGGAATGTTGTGGTGATGCTTGATAATTTTTCTCCTGATGAAGTGAAAATGGCGCTCCCATCCTTGAGAGAAGCAGGTTTAAGTGTTGAGCTTTCGGGAGGAATTTGCTTAGAAAATATTCATGCATATGCACTGGATGGCGTTTCCGCTATTTCTTCTGGGGCGATTACAATGAGTGCGCCTCATTTAGATTTGAGCTTATCGATTCTAAACTCAAATGATTAAACATGTCTGATTTTATTGAATTTGAAAATGGGCACATCGAAAAAATCACCCCATTGTGGCAGAAGGTTTTAGCGGTTTTAGCGGCTTTGGGCTTGATTTTACTTTCCATTCAGGCTTATTTTTATCTCATTCGTCCAGAGCCGGTGGATATTCCAACGCTTGAGGAGGTGGCTCAGTTTTTAGGTGAAACTTCAGATCAGCCCTTTTCTTCTCATAGTCCCGAAGAGGTGCGTGAAGTGGTATTGGCTATTCGTGGTGATATTAAGCAAGTGGCCAACTTTATTGTTTCGCAGTCTTGCGTAAAATTTGATCGTCTTTGTCAGTCCAAGGCTTTATTCTATTTTGTGAGAGATCAAATTCAATACGTTCCAGATGAAACCTTTCACGACCAGCTTGAAAATCCACTCACTGTTTTAAAGACAGGAGGTGCTGACTGCGAGGATATGTCCGTGCTTCTTATTGCATTGCAAAAAGCGGTTGGCAATCAGGCCCGCTTGGTATTTGTGCCGGGGCATGCCTATGCTCAAGTCAGTATTTCAGATTATAAAAATGGGGCTTGGGTCAATCTTGAGGCAACTTGTGATACTTGCCAGTTTGGAGAATTACCGACTGATACAGGCTTGCTCCCTGCTACTTATTTTGATATTTAGGATTTGGCGAAAACTTGACCCTCTAGGTGTTTGATTTTTTTAGAATGTCTTTTTATGACCTCTGAATGCACTGGTATCAATTCAATGTCACTGTCGCCCAATTGCCTTTGGATGCGCTTGATCGCCTCTTGATTGGCAATAACACCTTCTAATGTGAGATCAATTCGATGACCATTTTGCTCGATGGCTACTCCATTTTTTCGGATTTCAAACATCAATTCATCTTTGATTGAGCCCATTTCACTCCTCAGTTCACTCTTTAACTCACTATGACTCAAGTTCATTTCACTCCTTAGTTCACTTTTTAATTCTTTATGACTCAGGTCTATCTCACCTTTCAATTCATTTTTTAATTTGCTGTGACTCTGTTGAATTTCCTTTTTTAGTTTTCTCAGGTCAGACTTGAATTCCTTTTGTGCTTTTCCCACTGTGGATTTCAACTCTTTTTTGAGTTTATCGTGGCTTTCGTTTATGATGGAAGAAAGAGCTTTAAGGTCGTCTTTTGTCATGTCGTTCACTTAAAAAATTAAAGTCAGGAGGTTTCCCATTCTATGGTCATTTACTCTCAATTGTCAATCAACTGTTATGGACAAAAAGGTCGTCATCATCGATAATTACGATTCTTTCACTCATATTCTTAAGCAATATGTGGGTGAGTTGAATGGCAACCCAGAGGTTTACTTTAATGATGAAATTACAGTGGCTCAGCTTAAAAAAATAAAGCCAACTCACCTCATTCTTTCACCTGGACCAGGGACGGTTGACACGCCCAAAGATGTAGGGGTGACGCTTGAAGTGATTGAAGCATTTTATCAAACCATTCCAATTTTGGGAGTTTGCTTGGGGCATCAGGCCTTGGCAAAATGTTTTGGGGGAACAATCGCTGCTTCTCCCAAGATCATGCACGGGAAACGTTCAAAGGTTTATCATGATCAAAAAAAACTTTTTAATGGCGTTCAGAATCCTGCCACGATGATGCGTTATCATTCCTTGATGGTTGATTCATCTTTTTGGCTATCAGATGATTTTGAAGTCACAGCTCATACAGAAGAGCTTTTGATCATGGCTATTGAGCACCAAAAATACCCTGTGTTTGGGGTTCAATTTCACCCTGAAAGCTTGGGTTCTACTCAAGGTAAAAAATTAATTCAAAATTTCTTAAATACCTCCCCTGTTTCATGAATGTTTCTTTTGATCAGCTTAAAGCTTGCGGAACTTTATCTAAAAAAGAAGGCTTTTGTGTTTTGACAGATGGCGTTAAAAGTCAGCATCAACTTTACATTGATCCTGTTGAAAAAATGTCAGCACTGCCCACTAACTTAAAACCGCATCAGCTTGTTTTGGGGCATTTATCTTATCCAAATCCTCAGCTTAAAAATGAAATTCCTGAAAGACGATTTTATTCTTTTGATGAATCCATTGAATCTCAATTGCCTAGTATTGGCTCCCCATTAGACCTAACTTTTAAAAGTACTGGTCAGCTTGAGATGTCGGTGGAAAAATCTGATTACCTTAAAAAAATTAAACGAGTCAAAACGCTTTTGGAGTTGGGAGAAATCTATCAACTCAACTATGCCATTCGATTTCGAAAGCGCTTTGAGGGCAATCCTTTTGGTCTCTATTTGAAATTGATGGACGTTAATCCTACGGCATTTTCAGCTTTTCTAAATTGTGGAGATTATCAAATCTTAAGCAATTCTCCTGAGCGTTTGTTTCAAGTGAATGGCCAAAAAATTGTGACGGAGCCAATCAAGGGTACCGCAGCGCGTGGTGCGAATTTTAAAACTAAAAATTTAAAATTTAAAATTGAACTCGATCCTCAGCTTCAGTGGTTATTGGATAGCGAAAAGGAACGAGCGGAGTTGGATATGATCACTGATTTAGCACGAAATGACGTGGGGCAGATTTGCGAATTTGGGAGTTTGAAATTGGAAAAAAACCGAGAGGTGATGGCTTTGCCCAATTTGTGGCATACCTACTCCCGCGTGTCGGGCCGATTGCCTAAAGCCATGCCTATTTCTGAGGTGATTGGGGCGTTGTTCCCCGGAGGTTCGATCACGGGTTGTCCTAAGAAGCGAGCTCGGCAGTATATTGAGGAATTAGAAGGGTTGCCACGGAATATTTTTACGGGGTCGATTGGTTACATCACTTCCCAAAAAACTGATTTTAACATTGCGATTCGCACGGCGCTGGTGAAGGATGGCTACATTGAATACTGGGCAGGGGGTGGTATTGTGGCGGATAGTGATCCGGAAGCGGAGTATGAGGAGTGTTTTTTGAAGGCGGAGAAGTTTTTGGGGTTGATTGAAGATAATGAATCAAAATTATAGTTGCACTCTGCGTTTTTCATATTCATAAACCGTTAAGCCAACATCATTCAAAATTTTTCTTAATAGGCCTTTTGATAGTTCTTTGTTGTGAATCGAAACCGTTGTTGTTTTCCCATCTGGGTGTTTGAAAAAAAACATGAGACCCTTCAGCATCACGCCTTATAAAGCCTAATTTTTCTAAAATCTTGACTAATCTCTTGTGCTTGATCGAGATGAGTTTAGGCATGTGAAAGGTCTAAATTGTGAATTCCAATGAATCGATTTTTACGAATTACGTTTTTATCGACATTACGAAGACATAACTTTAGAGCTTCAGATAAATTTTTTAACATTATCTCTTGGGTTTCTCCCTCAGCATAAGAACTGGGGATTGAGGGAATGGAACCAATGTACATTTGGTCTTCATCTTGTTCGATGTAAACGGTAAATTGCATGTCCATGAGATTGACTTATTTTATCTTTGGTCACTATTTTACTCCTTTTTATTTATTAAATCCATTTGTGGATTGAAAGTTTTTCACTGAAGACTTATTATGAGCTCAGTTTAAAAACTTAAAACTTAAAATTTAAAATTCAACTCATGTTGCTTTGGGTGGATGGAAAACCAGTGGATCCTGAGGCGGCTTCGGTGCCCCTACTTAGCTCCTCCTTTATGTTTGGACATGGGGTTTTCGAGACCCTTCGTACCTATCACGGCCAGGTATTTCGTTTGCCAGATCATTTGGAACGTCTTTTTGACTCCGCAATGGCCTTTGAAATTGAGCCTGTTTTTAGTCGTGAGGAGCTTGAGTCTCAACTCCGCAATATGTTGAAAGAGGTGGGTTGGAAAGAGTCTCGGATAAAGATTGTTTTGATTGCAGGGCACATGATGGTTTTGGTTCAAGTACTTGAAGAAAAGCCGGATTATTTTTATCAAAATGGGGTTAAGTTGGCTTGTTTTGAGGGGGAGCGGCCGCTTTCGACGGTGAAGAAAATTGGAGATTCACTTTGTTTTATGGCCAATCAACAGGCTAAAAAACAAGGGGTTTATGATTCGCTTTTAGTGTGTCATGATCAACAGGTGAGGGAGTGTAGTTATGCGAATTTATTTTGGGTTAAAAATGGTCAACTCTTCACTCCCCAAAGGGGGGTGCTGCATGGGATCACCCGTCAAACGGTGATGGAATTGGCAGAAAATTGTGAATTGTCCTCCATAACTTATGCTGAACTTTTAGAGGTGGACGAGGTGTTTATCACCCAGACGTCAAGTGGTATTTTGCCGGTCGTTCAGATTGAGGGGCAGTTGATTGGCGAGGGTATTCCAGGTAGGGTGACGGTGGGTTTGATGGAGAAATTTAGGAGAAAGGTGTGGAATTCGTAGAGACGCAAAATCTTGCGTCTGTACAGTCCCGAAATTTTTATAAGGAAAGGCATTGATTTTTGGGCTTTTTTTTGCTATAATAAAGAGATTATTAATCATTTTGAGTGGACTTTGAAAACATTCTCAATTCGGGACGTGCAGGCCTAGCCTGGCTGGTGGAAAATTGGCAATCCTTAGTGGTGGGCTTTATTTTTGTGTTTTATGTCTTGCCGTTGCTACTCAAGCTCCTTCGTTTCATTCATTTGCACGCGGTGTCACGGCGCCTCATCTACATGAAAATTGAATTGCCGCGTAGTGATTCTAAGATTGATCAAGAAAAGCGAACCGAGAAGGATTTTAAGGAGAAGGCGGCGGTGATGTCTCAGTTGTATCGAGCGATTTATGAGATTCGAGAGTTGAATTTGTGGAACATGATCAAGACTAAGTTGTGGCAGGCGGATAATATTTCGTTTGAACTTTTTATTGAAAAACAACAACTTTCTTTTTATGTGGTGGTGGATCGGGAATATCAAAAGTTGATTGAGAAACAAATCACCACGTTTTATAGCGATGCGGACATTAAGCTCTCAAAAAAGCCTTATGATTTGTTTGAAAAGGGGAAGGTGGCGAAAACATACTACATGTATACGAAGCGGGATTATTGGTATCCCATCAATAGTTACAAAAACATGGAACAAGACCCTTTGAATGACATTACGAATGTTTTTTCTAAGTTGGGTGCAGGGGAGAAGGCCGCGATTCAGATCATTGCGAATCCGGTGGTGAATTCCAAATGGAACAAGGTGACGGAGCGCATGGGGACTCTGCTTTTTAAGAATAAAGCCCTTCCGATTAAAATTAGAATTCCAATCCTTGGCCCTATTTTATCTTTTTTCTTGAATGCATTTAGATCGGGTCCTTTGGCAGTGGGAAGCAATGCTCCTGGTGCCTCGAGTGGGGACTCTTACATTCGGATGTTGCAGCCTAAAGAGGAGTCGTTTAAGCGGATTGGAGAGAAGGCGGGGCAAGTGGGTTTCGATACCTCGATTCGGATTGTGGGGGTGGCAGATAATTCGATGCGGGCGACTGAAATTTCGAACAATTTGAATGTTGCTTTTTCGATTTATCACGATCAGTACCTCAATTGGTTTCAGAATCGGCGTATTTTACCTTTTGATGGAATCAATAACCGTTTGATGAAATACCTTTATGATCGTCGTATTCCTGGCACTCTTCATAAGATGAATTTGTTGGCACAAGATGAATTGGCGTCGATTTTTCATTTTCCAGATTCTCGCTACAATCCTGTTCCCGTCATTAAGTGGTTGGATTACAAAGTGCTGCCTCCACCGGTGGATTTGCCAACTGAGGGGGTGATTTTGGGTAATAATTTATACCGAGGTCAAAAGCGTTTGGTCCGTATCATGCGGGATGATCGAACCCGTCATCAATATATCATTGGTAAATCGGGGTCTGGTAAATCGGTGCTTTTGAGTTACATGGCGCGGCAAGATATTTGGAATGGAGATGGGCTTTGCTTGGTGGATCCTCATGGGGATTTGGTGGAAGATACCCTTCAAACGGTTCCAAAGGAACGGGCTAAGGATGTGATTATATTTGATCCAGCTGACACCGAGCGACCAATGGGGTTGAATTTATTGGAAGCCAATACACCCGAAGAACAAGACCGAGCGTCTTTGGATGCGATGGAGATTTTTATTAAGATTTTTGGCGATGAGATTTTTGGACCACGGATTCAGCATTATTTTCGAAACGCGTGTTTGACCTTGATGTCTGATGAAGAGGAGGGGGCCACGCTTATTGATGTGCCGCGTATTTTTACGGATGAGGATTTTCTTAAATACAAGCTGACTAAGGTGAAAAATACAGTCGTTCGTTCGTTTTGGGAGCATGAGTATGCCAATACGGGGGATCGTGAAAAGCAAGAAATGATTCCGTATTTCAGTTCTAAATTTGGTCCATTTATCACCAATACCACGATTCGGAATATCATTGGGCAGTCTAAATCGGCTTTTAATATTCGGGATGTGATGGACAATCAGAAGATTCTTTTGGTGAACCTTTCGAAGGGTAAAATTGGAGATTTGAATGCTCAGTTGCTGGGTTTGATTTTTGTGAATAAGATTAATATGGCGGCGATGGGGCGTCAGGACATCCCTAAGAAAGACCGGAAAGATTTTTATTTGTATGTGGATGAGTTTCAAAATTTCGCGACGGATACTTTTGCTTCGATTCTTTCTGAGGCGCGTAAGTATCGTTTATCGTTGATCATGGCGCATCAGTACATTGCTCAATTGACTAAAACGCCTACTGGTCATGATGACACACGGGTGCGTGATGCGGTGTTTGGTAATGTGGGGAGTATGGTTTCGTTTAAGGTGGGGGCGGATGATGCGGAGTATTTGGCAAAAGAGTATGCGCCCGTTCTTTCGGAGCAAGATATTTTGAGCATTGCGAATTATAAGGCGTACGTGAAATTGAATGTTAAAAATACCACCTCTCGTCCATTTTCTTTAGAGACGATTTGGGATCCGATTGAGAATACAAAGTTGGCTGGGATTCTGAAAAAATACTCTCGTATGAAGTATGCGCGTAAGCGGATGTTTGTGGATCAGGAGATTGAGGCGCGGTTGGGGATAAATTAAATTCACTCCAATACTTAGCAATACTTTTCAATTTCTAAGCTAATTCGGAATTTAGACTTTGTTTAGAAAGTATTGAGGTGAATTATAAAGTATTGGAATGAATTTAACGTGTGACTTAGTCTACTTGTCTTTTTGAGGTGCTTGGGTTAAGATTGGATCACACTTAATAAAATAAAAAAATGAAGAACCATTCTATTCACCCCTTGCCGTTGACCCTTTCAATTGTAGCCATTCTTTTTTCTGGTTACGCTACTTTTATGGCGGGTGGGTTTGATTTTTTGACACCTGATGCTGATGATTTTAAGAGTACTGATACTTTAGATCAGGAGGAGAAAGATCGATTTTATCCCATCATTGAGCAGTATATTTTTGATCAAAATGAGGAGTATCAAGCTGAGGCTCAGGCGGAGCAGCAGGCTCAAGTAGAGGCTCAGTTGAGTGGAGACCCTGTTGAAGTGAGTGTGGATGATGATGCGATGCAAGGCGATGAAGATGCTCCGGTGACGATTGTGGAATTTTCTGATTATGAATGTCCTTTTTGCCAACGCTTTTTCAATGACACCTATCCTTTGATCAAGTCTAAATACATTGATACAGGCAAGGTGAAGTATGTGTTTAGAGACTTCCCATTGCCTTTCCATCAAAATGGTATTCCTGCAGCGAATGCGGCTGAATGTGTGCGTGAGCAAGGGGGAGATGAGATGTACTTTGCCTACCATGATGCTTTGTTTGAAAATCAAAATGCACTTTCTATGAGTACTTATAAGACGCTTGCGGCTGATTTTGACATCAACCAAGCTGAATTTGCGAGTTGTGTGGATGAACTTCGTTTTGAAGATGAGATCAATGCAGACATTGATGCAGGGGTTGAGTATGGGGTTCAAGGGACGCCTGCTTTCTTCATCAATGGCATCTTCATCAATGGAGCACAGCCTTATGCTATGTTTGAGGCGGCGATTGAGAAGGCGCTTGAGGAGTAGGGGGGGTGGCTACGAATGGGCTGCCGGATTGGTGGACGAGTGGGTGTTCGTATTGGTAGATTCATTCTAGGTAGTTTTGCTTTTGTGTGGGATACTTTTTATAGGCTGCTGCCTTGGTGTATTTTATGAAAAATTTCGTATAAAAACGAGCCATATGCCATAATAAAAAAAAGCTGAAATGAAATTTTTTGAGTATTTTTCGCAATTATTTTTTTGACAAATGTACAAAATATATGTATAATGTATTTGTAAAATAAACTTGATTTAAATATGGAAAGCCTTGATAAATTAATCGTGCATGAGGTGAGTCACTCTCACCAACTTCGTCCAAGAGGGGTAAGAGCTATGACAATGGCAGTTCTTAACAAGTCAGATATTCGTCGAGAACTTTTCCCGGGCTTAACAGGTAATGAAGCATCTGTTGATAGAAATACTGAGGTACCTGATAAGAGTTTGGAAGCAGTACGCAAAATAATAAAGGATGCTATTGAAAGAGGTTGGAGGTTTGAAGATGGAAATCTTGAAGTATAACTTACTAAAAAATAATTGCGAAAAATACCAATGTCATAAGTAGGGAGGGTACCACTTTTCATTACAGCACATAACACTGTTTTTAGGGTTCAGTTTTTGTGCCTTTTTTGATGATTGATGGTTACACAAAAACTTCACTCAAATTCAGCAATGTTTCTGATAGAATAACATTGTTGAACTTCAGACAAACCGAAACATTAAATGTAATACTTCTTATTATGATTCAGCAACTAGAGCAAGAAATTCGAGATTTTATAAATGATATAATTTTCCAATATAAAGAGAAAAATTTTAGCTTCATACTTAAAAAGCTCAAGCTAAAAGCTCAAGAATACAAGGAATTATGCGCAGCATTAGATTTATTAGGAGATACCGAACTTGCAAAGAATGAATTTTTTGAGGCAAAAATAGGGCCAGATGGGAAAGGTTATCTATACTTATATGGCTTTCTTAATTCTGTTTATCTACAGGAGCAGGCCATTAAATCGATTGCTCAAATTTTTAAACTAAAGGACAGGGGTGATTGGAATGAGCAATTGAATTCACTAGAGCTTTCGAACGTAACACGTAGCATTCTTGGCGCCCATACTTTGAGTACAGATGGTTATCATATGATTTCAAGGAATTCTATAGAGGGCAAGCTCATTGTAACCTTGAATTCTGAAGGTAGGTGGAGCAAATTTGACTTAAAGGATCAATGCAAAAAATATAATGAATGTGTAAAAGGTTATCTCAAGGCAGTTGTTGCTAAGGTTAAGGTTAAGTACTGATTTCACCCCCCTCTTTGTCAAAACTAGGCAGGATTTGACTCGCCCCGCTCGCTTATTCTAACCCATAGATGTGTAGAAACCATTCATCCTCCGTCAAGTCAAACTACTTCAAAATCAGTTCAAAATAAGGTATAATAGGTGATACTTAAATTTAATCTTTACCTGATGTTTAAGCGAACCCTTGCCTACGTGGCTTCATTCATTATTTTTGCACCCCTTTTGCCACTTCAAACGGTAACGGCAAGTGTTTTTTCAGCTCCAACTGCCCACCATTCTGTTGCGTTTTATGCGCAGGGAGATGAATCTCTTTCTTCTGTGCTTCAGACTAAAATGCCTTTTTCCTCCGTGGGGGTTCAGGTAGAAGGTGATTTTGAGGTGATGATGGTGAATTTTGGGGAAGGGTGGGGTGAGGTGGAACTTCATGATGATTATGGACTGGGTTTGGAAAGTTTGATTTTAACCCCTCCTTCAACTCAAATTCAATTCAAGGCTTTGGGGGTTGAGTCTGATGGAATAAAAATGGAAGCTGATTTCTTTTTTGACAGTTTTTCGGGCGGAATTGGTGGCCCTGATCTTTCTAATCTTCAGGCCTCAAACGGTTTATTGGCCAATGGTCATGAGGTGATTTCCCGGGCGGAATGGGGGGCGGATGAATCCCTTCGGATTTATGTGCCAAGTGGTTCAGGGGGAGGCGCTGGTTCAAATCCTTGTGCCGAAATTGAAGCGGATTATGGCCACGAATATCAAATTGCCTCCACTCAAAACACAACGGCATTTGGTGAAGATTTAACGTGGCCCATTCAAACGACTTCAAATGTGGAAAAATTTGCCGTCCACCATACCGATACAGAAATTCGAGATGTGACAGGAGATGGTTTCGTCAATTCAGAGGATTACCGAGCCATTGTGCGTTCAATCTATCAATATCACACCAAAACGCGAGGATGGGGAGACATTGGTTATAATTATTTGATTGATCCACTGGGGAATATTTATGAGGGACGTTCAGGGGGTGACAAGTCGATTGGAGCTCATGCACTCTGTTTCAACCCAGAGTCGATTGGAATTGCGATGATTGGAAATTATGAAAATGAACCTGTTTCGGAGGCTGCTTTTGAAGCCGTTTCTCAGTTGATTGGTCAAAAATCCAAGCTTTACAATATTGACCCCTTGGCGAGTGGTGAATTTAGAGGGCTTTATTTGGATAATGTTTATGCTCACAAAGATGTACGAGCCACCTCTTGTCCAGGAGAAGCACTTTATAGTCAGTTGGACCACATACGACTTCGGGCTTCAGCGGTGATGCAGAATTTTGATGGCACGATCCCCACTGAATTAGAATATAATGCCCAGTTGATGAGTGCTCTTGAGCCTCAGATTTTAGATGAAAATGAAAAGCGAAGCCTCACTCTTACTTTTAAAAATACCGGAACCACGACCTGGGATGATAAAACATGGCTTCACGTGGCGGATAATCAAGTGGCTCCCAAGGCCCATTTGATCCCAGTGGTTTCTGACAAGTATTTTGTGGCGGCTGATTTGATTGAATCTTCTGTTCCTCCAGGCAAAACAGGGCGCTTTAAAGTGCAGGTCAATGCGAGCACTCAGATGGGGTATCATACCTTTCAACTGACCCCTGTGGTGAATGGGAAGTATAAAATCTCTCGGGCTCGCGCGGAACTTTTAGTGAATGCGAATGTCCCTTATTACGATTATGAATTTGTTTCTGACACTCTGCCTGAAGGTGTTGTGTTTCAGGGGCAGTATATTGAAGCGAACGTTCGTTTGAAAAACACTGGGGATGCAACGTGGTATAACAGCGGAGAGAATCCTATTTTACTTGGAACAGAAGGGCCACGTGATCGTCAGAGTTTGTTTCTTCGTGGAGGAGGTAATCGCCTTGGCACTTTGCTTCAGTCACAAGTGAAACCAGGAGAGGTTGGGGATTTTAAACTCAAACTCTATGTTCCCTCTGATTTTGAAGGTCCCATTCAAGAGCGTTTCACGCCTGTGGTGGAGTATGTGACATGGCTTCATGATAAAGATTTAGGCTTTTCTGTGGAGGTTCAAGCGCCTACCCTTCGTGGGAAGACGACTCGCCTTAAAACCGTGACTAAATTGCATCCAGGAGACCGGGTTTATTTGGAAGTTGAGATTGAAAATATTGGAAATGTAGACTGGGATCCAAAGAATGTGAAGACCACGTTGCTCGGTCATGGCATGGATGTTTTTGAACGCTTTTTACCTACGGAAAAAATCGTGAAGCCAGGAGAATCCATGCGACTTGGTTTTTGGACGGAAGCACCGATGGAAGAGGGGTATCATGGTATTTACCTCCGGTCTCGCTTTGGTACCGAGCCCATTCGAGGGTCTTTTGCTCGTTATGTGATTGATGTTTCTAGTCGATATCCCTCTCTTTCTGAGGATGAATTGACAGCAAGTACTAGTGTTCAACCTGTGATTAAACCTTCCGTCACGACTCCTAAGCTTCCCAGCCTTCCTGATGCTGAGGCAGATGATTTTCGGGTGAGGTTGTCACATGTTTCAGATTCAGCGCGTTTGACAGCCAACACGCCATTTATTTTGACTAATGAATCGGGAGAAATTCTTTTTGATCGCTCTGCTGATTCCGAGATCGAGGTGTCTCGTTCTGGCTCTCAATTTGAAGTTAAAGGAAGTGGTCAAACAAAGGCGGCTTCAGTGATTCGCTTGCTGCCCAAAGACGCCTCTGGAGTGACAGAGATTTTGACGATGGAGCGTCGACCCAGTTGGAACACAGGCTTGAATGACAATCGATTTAGAGGTGCGATTGAGATGAGAATTGTCGATAATGAGGTGGCTTATATCAATGAACTTCCCCTGGAAGATTACCTGCATGGCTTGGCTGAGGTGAGTAATTCATCCCCCACTGAAAAGCAAAAAGTGATTGCGGTTTTGGCTCGTACTTATGCCCAGTATTATATGAGTGATGAACAGCGCAAGTTCCCTGAAAAACCTTATGACGGGAGTGATGATCCGAATGTGTTCCAGCGTTATTTAGGGTATGGAGTAGAGATCCGTTCTCCCAACTTTGTGAAGGCGGTTGAGGCGACTGAGGGGCAGGTGGTCACGTACAATGGTCAATTGGTTAAAACGCCTTATTTCAGTCAATCTGACGGGCGAACTCGCAGTGCTCAGGAGGTCTGGGGGTGGACGACTACGCCGTATTTAAAATCAGTGGATGATCCATGGTCAGAGGGGATGGAGTTGTTGGGTCATGGCGTTGGTCTTTCTGGTTATGGAGCGACTAAGCAAGCGGAGCAAGGTAAAACCTTTGAGGAGATCATCAAATATTATTATGATGGGGTGGAGATTTCTCAGTAGTCAGCTTTCCAATAGCGGACTCGTGGTGGGTCCCCTGTTAGTTAACAGGGTTTGTGGTGTGATTAGTATTTGGGGGATTCCACGGTCAGCGCTGTGGAAAATTATTCACTCCTTAATCCAGTCCTATTTAGTTGTTATTAGTTGTTCACTATTCGTTGTTCGCTAGCCTTAAAAACATGTCCAACCTTCTCTGTATTGATACCATTTCTTCGGCGGCTGGGGTGACTGTTGTTAAGTCGAATGAAGTTTTTTATGAGTCACTTGATCCTAAAAAAGCATCCGAGTCGATCATTGATTTAATTGATCAAGGTTTAAAGCAAGTGTTTCTTTCTCCGAATGATTTGAATGGAGTGATGGTTATAAAAGGGCCTGGGAGTTTTACTGGGCTGCGGGTTGGAATTTCGGTGGCGAATCAATTTTCCCATCAACTTAAAATTCCTATTGTGGGCCTTCGAACGGATGAGTGGTGTTCATGCCGTGCTGAGGATCCATCTATTTTATACCTACAGTCGATGAACCGTTCTGAGGTTTTTGTGGTGGAAACGGGTGAGTATAAGATCTTACCGATTGAAGCATTGGAATCTTTTGGTCAGCGACAATGGATGGGGGAGCTTAAATTCGATCATGATGAAAGATTGCCTTCAGCGTTTGAAAGGGTGGCTGATTTGAATTCAATTGAAGAGACATGGAAAGCTTCCACCGCTCGTTATTCTGACCGAATGGTTGTGACTGATAAATACGATGTGGTTCTGCCTTTTTATGGAAAGAAGCCTAATATCACACCGTCGAAAAAGAAGGTTGGTTTCTTGAGAATTTAGAATCTATCAAGTTTTCAGGTATTTTTAGTTGATTTTTTTTAAAAAATGCTGTATAATAATTAGATAATTACTAAATTAATACCAAATGGCCTTAGAGCAATCTGAATTTAATATTCCCAAGGGTTCAATTAATCGAGATGAAATTCTATCCCAACTTGCTGATGGAATTTTGGATGAAAATGAAGTTCAAAATATTCCAAAAGATGAAAAAGAAGCTCAAGAGTATTTAGCTCAAAATTGGGTTCAGAAGAAGGGAATTCCTGAACAGAAAAAGGCAGGCCTTTTAACTCAAAAAAACCTTAGCTTTCTTAAAGATACTCCCCCTCTTAATGCAAAGAGTTGGCTAGAGGCAAATACTTATACAAATGAAGTCATTAAAAGACAGCAGGAGGCAGGACTTTTGAACCCAGCCGAACTGGAGGAGCTTCTTGCAGGTGACCCTCGAATAGCTGAATCTAAGTTGAGAATAAATGTAGAATTAAAAGAGCAATTAGAAAAAGGTTGGTTGAATCAGGAATTAGCTGATGCAATTTGGCAATCACCGTGGCGAGGAAATAAGGAATTAAATTGTAATCGAATGGCTAAGCAAGAAGTTGAAAATAGAGTTGAAGAAGGTCAAATTTCTCCAGAGGCTGCCGCTACTTTGAATGCTATGCATTGGTATGAAGTTCAGGCGTATCTTGCTGAAAGTCGTCAAGGTTTTGCAGATAAGCAATTGGCTGATGATTTATATTCTTAGTTTTAATAAAAACATATAATGCGACGTCGTGATTTTTTGAAAGGGTTCAGCGTTCTTGCCTTGGGTGGAATTCCTGATGAGGCTGAGGCTCGTGGTTTGGAGGAAAGTGTTTGCACTAATTCACGTGAACGATCGATTAGGGCTTTAAAAGAAGCTTGTGGTACAAAGATTATTCAAGATCCTGAAGCTCGAATGACCTTGCTTGAGGGGCTCCATAGCTCTGCTGAATTTGCTGGATTAGCAAAATACGTGGATACCACGACAAAGGAAAAAGGGTTAATGCGATTTTTATACCCGGGGTCAGGGAGTCATATTGCTCCTTTTTACATGGCAGCTAAGCTTTTTGATAAAGGGGAAATTGAATCGGCTGATTTTACATTCACTGATATTGATGAGTGTAAGCAGATGGAATTGGAGCAAAATTTATCTAATTTACCTAGGGTTGATCCTCATTTTATATTTCATTCCGACAAGACTCAATTTAACCTTGATCGAGGAGGGGGTGATGGTGTTGAAATTAGTTACTACTTAGAATATAAAGGTCATCCCATTCAACTTCGCTTTTGCTTAAATCGTAGTGGTAATGCTTTTTATGGGGGGGCTGATTTTACTTCTTCCGATGTTTTTATTATTCATGATGTAGGAGGTTATGGTGTGCAAGATACTCTAGATTTACTTTCAGAATATTTTGAATCGCAATTCGTTTCCAATACTAGTGCACCGTCCACTATTATTTTAGAGGATTTAACTCGTGCCGCTTATCCTAAAAGAGCCTTTGATTTAGAATTGCTTGGTGATATTTACCATGGACGAAATGCTTATGGTCATCGAACGCATGAACATACCACTTTGGACCATTTTTCAAGAGCTCAGGCGTGCAGAGTAAGAGGGGGTTATGCTGGTTCATCTTATGCTCCACATCCAGATGACCTTGATCAATGGGAAAATGAAGGTTTAGCTCCTGCTAAATATATGACCTTAAGTACTGAAACAGGAGAGGCATCTGGAAATGGTGCCGTGCTTTTGCCTCACCCTTCTATTTTAAAATTAAGCCCCCGTTTAACGGCTCTCTTGATTGATATTGGTTTGGCAGCTAATAATGAAGATTTTTATAATTTTGGGATAAGTGTTCGAGATCGTTTGCGTACTAATAATTCGCTTTATTATGATGAAACTCCCCTTTTATTTAGCCCATCATTGCTAAAAGACTTATTTGATAAAGGAGATAAGATAATTTCAATTTTAGAAGAAATCAATCCCAAGCTTGCTCAAGGCTTAGTGGTCCGTATGCTTCAAATTCTGATTAAGTGTAATGCAAGTATTATTCCTCAGTATATTAAAGAGAATCATTCCGATAATTCTGAAGCTGGCTTTAAAAAAGTTGTAGATTTTTTTGATTCAGTCACTTCCTATTTGTCTTCATCTGAACTTTCTAAGCTAAAAAAATATCTTTCAGCCACTAAAAAATATTTAATAGCCCAACAAAATAGTTATTTATTATGGCAAAAACAGGATGCCTTGTCTGCTGTTAGAAGGGGGGATTTTGACGCTTGGAAGGAAGGTCTTCGTTTAACATCAGAGGATAGAGAAAAAATATTCAATAAACTTTATTCTTATGGAAATGATCTATTTGAATCTATTAAATCTTAAGGGCTAAAATTATTTCTCAGGATAACCCCTAAGATAACGTTTTCTAAGAGGGTCGTCTTTAGGTAGTTCTAAAATTCTTCTTCGTCTAACACTTTTTTTCTCTCCGCAGTCTTTAATTTCCATGGTTATATAAACTACCTCAGCTATGTTTCCCATTTCGTTTTCTCTTCCTGCCAATAGGACGCATTCTAAATTGTATGTTAATAGTGTGGCTATTTTTTTTCGATTTACTTCTGATTTTTTTCTAGCATGTTCAAAAAAAACTCTCGCAATGAGCCATAGTTTATCTTCTTTATGGCAAAATATATTCCGATAGTTTTCTGCAAGTTTTAATGCATTTAACCTCTTTAATTTAAACCGAGCAATTAAGGCTTCTAATATTCTAATGTAACGTCGAATTCTACGTTCACTATATGTTATAAGTGCTGGCAATTTCATCATTGCTTTAATGGGATCCTTAAATCCTAATTCAGTCAAAAGTTCAACCTTTTCTCTAACTGTTTTTACTTTGTGTAAATTGGGGTAATTGCGACGAATTGTATTTATGCCCTCAGGGCTAAAACCCAACTCTAACATATACCTCTCACGTTCACGATGCTGTTGCTCAAGTTTTTCTGGATAGGTTTGACGACTTGACGCTTTCATACATATCATTTTTATGAAATTTATTATACCATAAAAATTAATCTTTAAAATAATAAATTTAAATTCAAAAAGTTAAAGCAATCCGTCCAAACTTCCAGTGATAGAAAATTAAATTGGCTAAAAAGTTAGAAATAGGAGAGAATGAGGAAAAACAAAAAACTCACCCTCTAAATGCAACAAGATAAAATACAAATTACCCTCATA
>Ga0316189_10000995_pt1 | contig 28187 bp, 27 predicted proteins | sample LowCovwburrow_MG_FD_204930 | JGI IMG/M metagenome (GOLD analysis project Ga0316189, IMG submission 204930) | Coastal sediment microbial communities from Maine, United States - Lowes Cove worm burrow | ecosystem: Environmental > Aquatic > Marine > Coastal > Sediment | place: USA: Maine...
CTGAAGTCGACGATGACATCCGCTGCAGCAAGCAAGGCATCCAGATCTTCACCGCGCCGCCAGATTCCCGCCAATGTCAGGTCAGCAACGCGCTCAATACTTGCCGCGACCGCCTGGCCCATGCGCCCGGCACCGGCAATGACTACCCTGGTCATTGCTTGATGCGATCGAAAAATCGCTTGACCGTGTCCAGCCAGCCGCCAGCACGCGGGCTGTGGCTATCGCCACCAGCAGACAGCGATGCGTCGAGCTTCTTCAACAGGTCTTTTTGTTCCGATGTCAGGTTGACCGGCGTTTCGACCGAGACTTTCGCGAATAAATCGCCCTTGCGCGGATCCCGCACCGTCGTGACACCCTTGCCGCGCAACCTGAATACCTTGCCGGACTGAGTACCCGCAGGAATCTTCAGTGAAACGTTGCCATCCAGCGTCGGCAATTCAACTTCGCCGCCCAGCGTGGCCGTCGCGAAGCTCAAAGGCACTTCGCATGACAGGTCGGCTCCTCCGCGTTCGAACAGCTTGTGCGGCTCAATGCGGATCTCGACGTAGAGGTCGCCTGGCGGTCCGCCATTGCGTCCTGCCTCGCCCTCGCCGGACAGCCGAATACGATCGCCATCATCAACGCCGGCCGGGACCTTGACGGAGAGCGACTTGGTCTTGTGCGTCCTGCCACGGCCGTGACAGTCCGCGCACGGGTCCGTTATGGTTGTGCCCGCGCCTTTACAGGCCGGACAGGTCTGCTGTATCGAGAAAAAGCCCTGCTGCATGCGAACCTGGCCTGCGCCACCACATGTCGAACAGGTGCTGGGCTCTGTGCCCTTCTTTGCGCCACTGCCTCCGCAGGTCTCACAGCTGACCTGGGTCGGCACATCGATCGTAACAGTGTCGCCCTTGACGGCCTTCTCGAGGTCGAGCTGCAGCTCGTAGCCCAGGTCTGCGCCGCGAAATACCTGTGGCCCACCGCCGCGACGTCCACCACCGCCGAAGATGTCACCAAAGACGTCGCCGAAAATATCGCCGAAGCCCTCCGCGCCAAAGCCGCCGGCCTGACCGCCGGCGCCACGAACGCCGTCGTGTCCGAAGCGATCATAGGCAGCCCGTTTTTCCGGGTCTTTCAGGACCTCGTAAGCCTCCTTGGCCTCTTTGAACTGGCCTTCGGCTTTGTCGTCGTCCTTGTTACGGTCCGGGTGATGCTTCATCGCAAGACGGCGGTACGCCTTTTTGATTTCAGTAGCGTCCGCCGTCTTCGATAACCCGAGGACCTCGTAGTAGTCGCGTTTTGACATTTAGCTCTTTGACTCGTCGTCCTTGTCAACTTCCTCAAACTCGGCGTCTACTACACCTTCATCGTTTGACCCACTATCGCTGTCAGCGCCGGGCTCGCCCGCGGCTGCCTGCTCAGAGTACATCTTCTGCGCAAGCGCAGCGGAGGCTTCTCCAAGCGCAGCTGTCTTCGTTTCGATAGCTTCCTTGTCGCCCTTATCGAGAACCGCCTTGAGATCGCTGACCGCGTTTTCGATGGCCATGCGCTCCTCACCCGAGGCCTTGTCGCCAGCTTCCTTGAGCGTTTTCTCGGCGGCGTGGATCAGGCCGTCGGCCTGGTTACGTACGTCAACCAGCTCACGGAATTTTCGATCCTCGTCGGCGTGGCTCTCGGCATCGGAAACCATCTTGTCGATTTCGTCGTCCGACAAGCCACTTGAGGCCTTGATAACGATGTTCTGGCTCTTGCCTGTCGCCTTGTCCTTGGCGGAGACATTCAGAATGCCGTTAGCGTCGATATCAAAGGTCACTTCGATCTGTGGCAGACCGCGCGGTGACGGCGGGATATCCGCAAGGTCGAAACGACCCAGCGACTTGTTGTCCAGCGCACGTTCGCGCTCACCCTGCAGTACGTGAATAGTCACTGCCGTCTGGTTGTCATCTGCCGTCGAGAAGACCTGCTCCGCATTGGCCGGAATCGTGGTGTTCTTTTCGATCAGTTTGGTCATGACTCCGCCGAGCGTCTCGATACCGAGTGACAAAGGCGTAACGTCGAGCAGCAGCACGTCCTTGACGTCGCCAGCAAGCACGCCACCCTGGATAGCGGCGCCCAGTGCAACAGCTTCGTCCGGATTCACGTCACGACGCGGCTCCTTGCCAAAGAAGTTCTGCACTTCTTCGAACACTTTAGGCATACGCGTCTGGCCACCGACCAGGATGACGTCGTCGATCTCGTTAACCTTGAGGCCAGCATCCGACAATGCGGTCTTGCAGGGTCCGAGCGTTCGCTGTACCAGCTCCTCAACCAGCGACTCGAGCTTGGCGCGTGTCAGCTTGATATTGAGATGCTTGGGACCGCTGGCGTCCGCCGTAATGTAAGGCAGGTTTACCTCGGTCTGCTGCTGCGAACTCAGCTCAATCTTGGCTTTCTCTGCGCCTTCCTTGAGGCGCTGCATGGCCAGCGGATCCGCCGTGATATCAACACCGCTCTCGCGCTGGAATTCCGATGTCAGGTACTCGATGACGCGCATATCAAAGTCTTCGCCGCCAAGGAATGTGTCACCGTTGGTGGAAAGCACTTCGAACTGATGCTCGCCATCGACTTCGGCGATCTCGATGATCGACACGTCGAAAGTACCGCCACCCAGGTCGAATACGGCGAGTTTCGCGTCGCCGCGTTTCTTGTCCATGCCATAAGCAAGCGCAGCCGCTGTCGGCTCGTTAATAATGCGCTTGACCTCGAGGCCCGCGATCTTGCCGGCGTCCTTGGTTGCCTGACGCTGCGAGTCGTTGAAATAAGCCGGCACCGTGACGACCGCCTCGGTCACTTCTTCACCCAGGTAGTCTTCTGCGGTCTTCTTCATTTTCATGAGGACACGAGCGGAAATCTCCGGGGGCGCCATCTTCTTGCCATTGGCCTCAACCCACGCATCGCCATTGTCTGCTTTGACAATGTTGTACGGCACCATCTTGATATCGCGCTGTACCACGTCGTCTTCGAAGCGACGTCCGATCAGACGCTTGACCGCGAACAAGGTGTTGCTCGGGTTGGTCACGGCCTGACGCTTGGCGGACTGGCCAACCAGCACCTGGTCGTCTTTAGTGAATGCGACAATCGACGGTGTGGTGCGATCGCCCTCGCTGTTCTCTATGACCTTGGGTGTATCACCCTCCATCACTGCTACGCAGGAGTTGGTGGTACCAAGGTCGATACCGATAACTTTACCCATGCTTTGTTACTCCAAAATAATACGGTGGTTTTCTAAACTGGCTAAAAGGTGGGGTCAGCATTCGAGGTTTCAAGCCTCGGCAACCACAACAACCATTGCGGGTCGTAGCAGGCGTCCGTTTAGCGTGTAGCCCTTTTGCACGACGTTCAGCACCGAACCCGGCTCGGCGTCCGGAGCGGGCTGCATCGTAATGGCTTCGTGAAATTCGGGGTCAAATGGCTCGCCCGCGGGGTCAATTTCCGCAATACCGAAACGGGCCAATGTTGAGCCCAACATCTTCAGCGTTGCCAGGCTGCCTTCTCGCAGCGCCTCGGCATCGACATTTTCGATGGCAAGTCCCATCTCAAGACTGTCTTTGACGGCAAGCAGGTCCTTGCCAAATCGCTCCAGCGCATACTTGTGGGCGTTTTCAACATCACGGGCCGACCTTTTTCGAACGTTGTCGAGCTCAGCAACCGCGCGCACGTATTTTTCCCAGTTTTCGTCCGCTTTGGCCTGCAACTGCTCAACGGTCCCTTCCTCACCTGCAGCAGCTTCTCCCGGCGCCACTTCGGGCCCACCCTCGGCCTGTTCTGGCTGCTGCGCCTCAGTTTCAACTGCTTCTTCGTCGCGCTTGCGATCCGCTGTCATTGGGTCCTGCTCCTGAAATCGTTTCCGGCTGCCAGAGCAACCGCCTGAATTGCTGCGGATTTTGGGGGCTAGAGCAGAAATATCAAGACTAAGGCCGACTTTTTTGCCGAAAATACCGCTTTACTTGTGTAGCGCGGAGCCCAGCAGGCGTGCCGTAATATCGACGATGGGCACCACCCGGTCGTACGCCATCCGTGTCGGCCCGATAACAGCGAGCACACCAATGTTGTCATCATCAGCCTGGTACGGGGCCGCAACGACACTACACTCATCGAGAATCTGGTAGCCAGACTCTTCACCAATGAACACCTTTACGCCATTGGCGTTCATGCTCCGGTCCAGCAGGTCCAATATCAGCTGTTTCTTGGAGAACGCATCGAACAGGCGGCGCAGGGTCTCAAGATCAGACAATTCCGCGATACCCATCAGGTTGGTCTCGCCCGCCAATACGAAGCCCGAGTCCTGTTTATCCGCAACTTCCACCGCCGACTGCGCGATGGCGATGATGTCGTGCATGGCCTGGTTCATCGATTCACGCGTGTCTTTCAGGTCGCGAATGATGTTCTCGCGGACTTTCGACAGCTCCTCACCGGCATAGTGGCTGTTGATGAAGTTGGCGGCCTGCTGCAGTTCAGAGCTGCTGTAGTCGCGGTCGGTATGCAGGATGCGGTTCTGCACTTCGCGGTCATTGATAACGAGAATCGCGAGAATCCGGTTTTCGGACAACGGCAAGAACTCGATCTGCCGCAGCGTCGCCTGTTGGCCGCGCGGTACAGAAACAATACCCGCAAGGCTGGTCACCTCTGATAACAGGCTCGATGCGGTATTCAGCAGGTCCCTGGTATCGTCCTGGTGGTCGCGAAACTCTGTCTGCAGCCTGCGAATCTCGCCGCCCCTTGGCGGCTGGAACCTGACCAGTGTGTCGACGAACAGGCGATAGCCGCGTGGCGTTGGTACCCGTCCGGCAGACGTGTGTGGCGCAGATACGAGCCCCATCCCCTCGAGATCGGACATGACGTTGCGGATGGTTGCGGGGCTGAGATCGAGCCCCGAGTCTTTTGACAATGTGCGCGAGCCAACGGGCGAGCCGTCACGTATGTATCGCTGGATCAGGACACGCAACAGATGTTGCGCCCGATCATTCGGTGCGGGTGACTTTGCTTCTTCAGACATACGTTAGAAACAGCAAGATAAAAACACCGTCAGTCGTGTTAGGGTCAGCCAACACGCTAGCAATGGCTTGGCGACCGGTCAAGGGTCTGCAACAATCCCGACATGAGCAGCGAATTCAATACAATTGCCGTCCTCGGCAGACGCGAGGATCCGCGCGTTGGAGAACCTCTGCAGGCGCTGACAGAGCACCTGCTGGCGGCCGGCATCACGGTGCTCGGCGAAGCCGATTTTGACGGCATCGCTGACCTCGTCATCGCGATAGGCGGCGACGGCACCATGCTGTACGCGGCCGGTACCGTCGCGGGAACCCACGTACCCTTACTCGGCATCAATCGCGGCCGGCTCGGCTTTCTTGCGGATGTCACGCCAGACGAGATGCTCACGAGTGTCGATCACGTGCTGGCTGGCAACTACACGCGCGACTCAAGACTGCTGCTCGAGGCAACACTGGAACGCGCTGACGGCAGCCGCACGGTCGCCAGGGCCTTCAACGATGTTGTGCTGCAACGCCGCGAGACGGGTCGCATGCTCGACTTCGAGACGCTGGTTGGGGGACGTTATGTCAACACGCATTCCGGCGATGGCCTGGTCGTATCCACGCCAACCGGCTCGACCGCCTATGCCCTGAGCTGCGGTGGTCCGATCATCCAGCCGCAACTTGATGCCGTCGTGATTGTACCGGTTTGCCCGCATACGCTGACGGATCGGCCGATCGTTGTTCCCTCCAGCGAGCCGATTGAAGTCGCTTTACTCGAGCGCGAAGACACCAAGGCTGAAATTACGGTCGATGGCAATTCACTCGGCGAGTTCATGGCAGACGACAAGTTGACCATAACTGCAGCAGACAGCCGCATGACGTTGCTGCACCCGCCCGGCTACGATTACTACGAGATCCTGCGGTCGAAACTTTACTGGGGACGCGATAGCCGCAATCGGGGCGATCGCGCGCGCAAGAGTTAGCCAATGCTTCTCGGCCTGCAAATAAAAGACTTCGCAATCGTCGACCGTATTGATGTCGAATTCAGCCAGGGCATGACAGTGCTGACGGGTGAGACCGGCGCCGGTAAGTCGATTCTCGTCGATGCGCTCGGCCTGGTGCTTGGCGATCGCGGCAGCCCGTCGTTGCTGAGAAGCGGCGCCAAACGCGCTGAGTTTGCAGCCGAGTTCGATATTTCAGAGCTCACCCATGTTCAGAACTGGCTCGAACAGCAGGAACTCGACGAGGACGATGCCTGCCTGCTGCGGCGCGTCATTAACACGGAGGGTCGCTCGCGCGGCTTCATCAACGGCAATGCCGTACCGCTGCAACAGCTCAAAAAGCTCGGCGAGATGCTGCTCGATATTCACGGCCAGCATTTTCACCAGTCGCTCGGGCGCCGCGACGTGCAGCGTGAGCAGCTCGACCATTTCGGTGGACTACTAGAGCGGCGCGCCAAGACAGAGGCCGCGTTCCATAGTTGGCGCGATCTCGCAGACCGCCTGCAGAAATTATTGACCGCAGATTCCGATCGAGCATCAAGACTGGACCTGCTCGATTTCCAGCTGCAGGAACTGGACGCCTTGGCTGTCAGCAAAGGCGAGTTCGAAGAGTTGCAGGTCGAGAGGCAGAAGCTGCAGAACAGCGGAAAGCTCGCCGACGGAGTATCGATGGCCATTGCCAGCCTCTACGATCAGGACGACGCCAACGTTAACAGCCTGCTCGCCGAAGCAAGCCGCGCCCTCAAGTCGCTGGCGGAATATGATGCTGAGCTACAGCCGGTCGTGGAAATGCTGGAGAGCGCGAGCATCCAGGTCTCTGAGGCTACCGACAGTTTGCGGCGCTATGCCGAAGGCATCGACATGGATCCGGCGCATCGCGATCGTATAGAAGAGCGCCTCGATGCAATTCACAGCGCTGCGCGCAAGCATCGCGTCGAAGCAGAAGAACTGCACGCGCTGAGAGACCGTCTGCGAGCAGAGTTTGAAGAACTCAACAACGCAGAAGAACGCGGCCGCGAACTCGAACAGCAAGCGCAACAGGCGGAGTCCCGCTACAGGAAGCTCGCAACCGCCTTAACGGCAGAGCGCAAGAAAGCTGCCGCCCGTTTTTCTGCCGCAGTCAGTGACGCAATGAACGGCCTCGGCATGCCCGGCGGCGTCTTTAATGCGAGCGTTACTGCATTGAAAGACGACGATGCCCGCGCCTGGGGAGTCGATAATATCGAGTTCCTTATCAGCGCGAATCCAGGGCAGGCCGCGCAGCCGTTGTCCAAAGTGGCATCCGGTGGTGAGCTGTCCCGCATGAGCCTCGCGATCCAGGTTATTGCCAGCGATGGCAGCGATATCCCCTGCATGATCTTTGACGAGGTCGATAGTGGTGTCGGTGGCGGCGTCGCCGAAATGGTCGGCCGCCGCCTGCAGCAACTCGGCGAATCAAGGCAAGTCCTGTGCGTGACTCACCTGCCCCAGGTTGCGAGTCTCGCTGACCAGCACTTCCGTATCAGCAAAGTGTCCGATGGCAAAGCCACCCGAACTGGTGTTCAGGTTCTGAGTAAAGAAGAACGCATCGAGGAACTGGCGCGCATGCTGGGAGGTGTTGAGATTACGACCAAGACACTGGAGCACGCCGCCGAAATGCTGGCAGCAGGAGCGCCACAGAAACGAGCCTGACTACTCGTCTTCGTCCAGATCTTCGCCAGGCTTCGGCTTTACGTAAAGAACGAGGTTGTGATCCACGATATCGTAGCCGTATTTCTCGGCAATCGTGTGCTGCAGCTCCTCGATTTCGTCACTGACAAATTCAATAACGTCGCCAGTCTCCACGCATACCATGTGGTCATGGTGATCGCCCTGATCAAGCTCGAAAACCGAATGCCCGCCTTCGAAGTTGTGTCGGGTAACCAGCTCGGCAGTTTCAAACTGCGTCAATACACGGTAAACCGTCGCTAGGCCGATGTCGGCACCCGACTTTAGCAATTCCTTGTAAATATCCTCCGCACTCAGGTGTCTTTGCTCGGCACTCTCAAGAATTTCCAGAATCTTGAGACGCGGCAAGGTTACCTTGAGGCCGACTTTGCGAAGTTCCTGCTGTTGCTGCATGTATTTATTCCGAGATCGGGTATGATGCGCCGCTAGTATAACGGATTTGACCCATTCCAAGAGTCCCGGCAAAAGATACCATGCGCAAACTGACAGTCATCCTGCTTTCATTCATCCTGATTAGCGCAACCAGCGGCTGCGTCTACCGTGCCACAATCTCGCAGGGCAACCTGATCAAACAGGAAGACCTTGACCAGGTTGAGGTCGGAATGACCCGTAACCAGGTGCGCTTCCTGCTAGGCACACCGATGATCGATGACCCGTTCCACAAGAATCGCTGGGACTATGTCTACTACCTGAAGGCCGGTCGCGAAGATGCTCGCGCCAAACGCTGGATCTCGGTGTTTTTTGCAGACGAACTGGTCAGTGAAATCCTCTCCGAGCAGGAACTGGAGCCCTCGCTCTAGCCGCGAGCGCCCTGCTTCATCGTCAACCCGGCTTCGGCCAGCTGCCTGCGCGCCTCGCGCGGTTCTATCAGCAGCGAGCGATAAATCTCAACGCGGTCGCCATTTTTTAACAGGTAGTCACGAGACACTTCTCGACCCCATACGCCGACCGGCAAGTCAGCCAGATTTTCGGCATCGAACTTCGCGGCGATACCTGAGAGAACGATCGCTTCTTCAACAGACGTTCCAGCCTCTACCTCGAGCATCATCAGGCGCTGACGTTGCGGCGTCGCGAAGACGACTTCGATCTTCAATAATTCAGCCATGGCCACCACGGCCAGGCCCGTACATCAACGAGGCACGTTGCACGAACGCATCAACCAGCGAGTTGCAGCTGTTCTCAAAAAAGCGACCCAGGATCTTGTCGGTCATGCGATTCTCGAATTCAAATTCCAGATCGAGCATGACTTTGCTGCCGGCGTTACCGAGCGCCAGAAAGCCCCAGCCACCCGTCAGAGCTCTGAATGGCCCATTGATCAGATCCATGGAAATGGACTCGTCAGGGGTCAGCACATTGCGCGTCGTGAAGTGCCGGCTCAAGCCGCCACGGTGCATTTCCAGCGTACCCTCAACGGTGTCTCCGTCACGCACCACGATCCTGGCGTCATTACACCAGGGCAGGAACGAAGGGTAGGACTCGAAATCGGCAACGAGCGTATACATCTCGCTTACCGAGTAAGGAACCAGTGCACTGCGACTAATCTTGCGCATGCTTGAGGTGTTAACTGTCTCCCGGGTCAACGAAAACCGAAGACGGCAGAAACCTTATCCAATAGACCAACAATCTTTTCCAGTAGACCAACGGCTTTCAGGAAAACGAAGAGGATGCCGATCGGCGCAACAAATCTGGCGAGTACCCGCCAGATTTTATAGATCGCTCCTGCTCCACCGAGTTCATCAGCCGTTGAGTTGCGGCACATGACCCAGCCCGCGAAGAACACGATGAAGACGCCGCCCAACGGCAACATGATGTTGCTGGTCAGGTAGTCGACATTGTCAAAGATGGTGCCCTTGGCGAAGGTGAAATCGGACAGCACGTTAAACGACAGCACCGAACCAAAACCAATAATCCAGATCAGTCCGCCGATGATGACGGCGGCCTGGGCGCGAGTCTTGTTGAAGTGCTCAACCACCCACGCAACGGCCGGCTCCATCAGGCCTATCGCCGAGGTCCACGCAGCAAACGACAGCAGGATGAAGAAGATTGTCGAGAAGAACGCTCCGCCAGGCATGCTGCCCAACGCCAGCGGCAAGGTCTGGAACACGAGACCGGGACCGTCTGCCGGATCCAGGCCGTTAGCGAATACCAGCGGGAATATGACCAGGCCGGCGAGGATCGCAATGCCGGTGTCCGCGGCGACCACGGTTGCCGAAGCGCCGGTAATCGATGTTTCTTCGGGAAGGTAAGCGCCGTAGGCCATGATGGCGCCCATACCAATCGATAACGTAAAGAAGGCCTGCCCGAGCGCAATCAGCGTGCTTTCCCAGGTCAGTTTGCTGAAGTCAGGGGTAAACAGGAATTCGACGCCGAGTCCGAAACTGCCGGACGAAATCGAGTAGCCGAGCAGCACGATCAGCAGCGCCAACAGCGCCGGAACCATGAATCGTACAGCCTGCTCAAGGCCGCGCTCGACGCCGCGAGCAACTACAAAAATCGTCAGCCCCATAAACAGCGTGTGGCAAACGGAAACGAGCCGCCAGTCGCCAACGAAGCTGCCAAATTGCTCGCCAACTACGCCTGCATCAGCATTGGTGAACACTCCGGTCATGCTCTTGACGATGTACGCCAGGGTCCAACCTGCAATCACGCTGTAATAAGAGAGGATCAATATGCCAGCCAGCACGCCCAACACGCCGACCCATTGCCAGTGGCGCGAACTGCCTTCTTCTTCGCCGAGCAGCGCCATCGTGGCAACCGGGTTCCTGCGGCCACGGCGACCGATGAGGATTTCCGACATCATGACTGGCATGCCAACCAGGATGACGCAGGCGAGATAAACCAGCACGAATGCACCGCCGCCGTTCTGTCCGGCGATGTATGGAAACTTCCAGATATTGCCGAGGCCAACCGCGGAACCAGTCACCGCCAGCACGAAAGCCATGCGCGATGACCAGTTACCGTGCAATGATTTGCGTTTCCCCGAATCGTCCGTCTGGTTCGTCAGCATTTATTTTTTCTTCTGTTGCGCCAATTGACCCGCGATTCTCATACAATTCACCGACTCTGACAACAACACCCCCTATTTGACTATGAGCAAGAGTGGCAAGAAAAAGCCGGCGGGCAACATAATCGCGGTCAACCGCAAGGCCCGTCATGACTACTTTATCGAAGAGACCTTTGAGGCCGGCTTGTGCCTGGAGGGCTGGGAGGTGAAAAGCCTGCGAGAGGGCCGTGCCCAGCTCACAGAAGCCTATGTGTATGTCAAAAAGGGTGAGGCTTTCCTGCTTGGCGCCCATTTTTCGCCGCTATTGACTGCATCGACGCACGTCAACACGGATCCGACGCGTTCCAGGAAGCTGCTGATGCACCGCAGAGAGCTGGATCGGCTCGTCGGTGCCGTTGAGCGCAAGGGATTCACGCTGGTGCCACTGGACCTGCACTGGCGTAAAGGCCGTGCCAAGCTTGAGATCGGGCTCGCGAAAGGCAAGAAGCAGCATGACAAGAGAGCCGCAGACAAAGACCGTGACTGGGAGCGGCAGAAAGCACGGATAATGAAACATTAGTATATTTTTCAGATGTTTATCGCGTACTTCTAATGTCACTTCTATAATTTTGCGTCATGCGAATGTGCACCAGCCCATTGTATTCGGCGCGAAAGCCCATAGACTAGCGGCTCTTGGGGGTGACATGGCTTCGACGTGGGTCGCGAACCTTTGAGTGCATGCCGAGGAACAGATTACCTCGTTAATACAGCTGTAAAACTTATAGTTGCCAACGACGACAACTACGCTTTAGCTGCTTAAAAACCAGTTTGAAGCCTTCAGCCCGGTACGTGCCTGTGCGTTCGGATCACTGGAGTCATCTACACAGGACCGCGGTGCGGGCGTGTTCAGGGTCCAATCCGTTAAATCCTTACTGAACTGGCTATGAGTTTTCCCTGCCCGTCGGGTAGCGCATAGTGAGATTAATGACGGTATAAGCATGTAGACCTCGAAGCGGAGGGCTTGCGGACGCGAGTTCGATTCTCGCCACCTCCACCAATGTAAAGCGAAGCCGCGGAAACGCGGCTTTCGTTTGTGCGGCGCACTCGATTTGCCGCAAGCAGTGCCACCCCTGTAATGTGCTGCCGTCATCAACTTCAAGAGTTCGAAATCATGAGAATCACCAATCAACTGTCATTAGCTGCGTTCACACTACTTGCCACAGTGGCTTGCGCATCCGAGCAATCAACCGTTGCCGCGGCGCCTGAAGTCGCAGCGACATCGGAAATCGTTGAAAAGCCGTCATTCTCAGCAAAACAGACAGAGACCGTCACCGCTGTCGTCCAGTCGATCAATTATGAAACTCGCGAAGTCACGCTGGTCGACAACATGGGCGACACAATCGATTTCATCGCAGGCGACGAAGTGCGTAACCTGGCACAGGTTTCGGTCGGTGACATTCTGATCGCAGAACACGTTGAATCTGTTTCAATTGAAGTATTGCCCGGTGATGGCCTCAGACCGGAACAGGCGGAGATGCTTGCCGCGGTGCGCGCGGAAGAGGGCCAAATGCCGGGCGTAATGGCAATAGACTCAGTTGTAATCGCGTCGGTCGTTAAGGCGATCAACCTGGATAACAACACTGTCATCCTGGAAGGAGCGGACGGCAACCTCGAGGAATATGTTGCGATCAACCCTGAAAACCTGAAACGAGCTGAGATCGGTGACGTTGTTGTCATGACAATTACTGAATCGCTGGCGATCGCAGTCGAAAAAGTCGAATAGGCGCCTGACAGGCGAAAGCAAGGTGCGTGTCGAGCATGCGCGTTTTCGATCACGCCTAGTTGTGCCTGATACTTATCGCCCTATTCATCTGACTGCCCATCTGCTCAAACTGCTGGCGCTGCTCGTCAGTGATATCCGGGTCCTGCATCATTTTCCTGGCAGCGGGCGGGTCTGAACGCAGCAGGCGGTACGCCAGCCTGAACTTCGCCTGGCTGCGCATGTTGCGGTCGTCGATACTGTTGATCAGTCGCTTTTGCTGCTCGCTGGGTTTGCTCCAGGCACCTGCAGCCATCGAAATCGCCGCATCTCGATTTCGGCCCTCTGGCAAGCCGTTCAGCCAGCGTTCGGCGGCCACCGGGTCGGACCGTGACCACTGGTTAGCCACCTGACCAAGGGCGGACATGCGGTAATTGTCATCGCTGATGCTTTCGGCCCATTGCGCGGCCTCGGCAGGATTCGTTCGTGCACTGTGCTGAATTAAACCCGCGTATGCAGCGTCTCTTGCCGCAACCGAAGAGAGCTGATCGGCCAAGCGCTTCGCCTCAAGCGGATCCTGTCGGGCGATACCACCAATAACACTCGCCTGCAGCGCATCGTAGCCGTCCTGTCCCTCGAACTGCCTGACGAAATTCAGCGCCCGTTCCGCTGATTCGCTCTGCGCCAGTTGTTGTGCAATCGTCTGTCGCATGCCGTATTGGGCCCCCTCACCCAGCCGTGGCAACAGTCGAATAGCGGCATCCGGATCGCTGCGTGCCAACCTGCCAACTGCCGTCTGCAGCATGTTGGCCGACTGTGGTCCGTCCTGACTTAGTATCCAGTCAATGGCGCTGTCGGGGTCCCTGTCTACCCACACCGATACCAACCTGGCGCTGGCCTGCAGCCTCGCCTGCTCGTCCGGAATCTGCGCGAGCAGCTGTGCTGCCGAGGCCGGATCCTCGTTAGCCATCAGATGGATAACATTGCTGACCATGCTCGAACGCATGCCCGCGTCGCGGATATTCTGCGCTTCGGCCAGTGCCAGTTGCGGATCGATCAGCACCATTTGGCGTATGACCGTGTATTCCAGCGACTGCATCGGCGGCCTGTCATTTTCGCGCGCCCATTGCAGTGCCGCGTGCGGGTCTTGCTTCACCATCTCACCTGCGATGGCGGCGCCGAAAGCGCGCCGCGCGTCCTCGGAGGTGGCGTTCTCGTAGTACTGCAGTGCAGCCTCGAGATCGGTTCCAGCGAGCGCCCTGACCGCCTGCTGAAACTCACTCCTTGAGGTCAAGTCGCTGCCGCCATTCGCTAACCAGCGATCGATTGCGACCTTCGGGTTATCGTGCACGAGCGCGTTATTGACGACAGCGCTATAGCGTTTTGAATCGGCCTCGCGGGAAAAAGAGCCTGCGTATCTCGGCGCTTCATCGGCAGCGCGAGTCGCCAGGTAAAACGCGAGTGTGGATAGCAGTTCCTCTCTTATCGCCCCTTGTTCGTAGCTTTCGATAAACTTGATGGCCTCTTCAGGCGACCTGTCCACAAGCTGGCGGATAAAGGCGCTGCGACTCGAACGATCCGGGCCAATACCCAGCTCAGCCTCAATCCGATCCGTTGTTGCATTGCCCATGTAGCCGAAGGCCGCAAGCAGGTCTTGAGCAGCGGCGTGCTGCCGGGTTGACGTTGACTCTGTCTTGGCTGCAAACAGCGCATCCTCCAGGTTACGTCGCGCCCATGCCTTCCATACGACGTGCTCCAGTGCACGCGTCGACTGCAACTCATCGTTGCGCGCAAGCGCCAATGCCGATCGCGGGTCGAGCTCGGCCAACCTGAAGAACAGCACATCCAGCATCGCTTTGCGCGCGGCATCGTCCGCTACCCTGTTGGCTTCGAAGATGAGTTTCTGAAGGCCCGCGGAATCGGCTCTGCCGGCGATTGCGTACAGTGCTTCAGATCTCGCAAACTGGCTGGGCAATGCGATGACCTGCTCAATCGTCAGCAGCTTGACGTAGCGTTCTGTCCGATGCACTTCGGCATCGACTTCGGCCATCGTGGAGACGTTCTGGATATCACGAACGACGACATCGCTGTCTGGCACAGAGGCAAGCCGGGATGCGACCAGCATCCCGAGCACCCCCAGAACAATTCCGCCACAAAGTGCGCCTAGCAGTCGGGCCATAGTGCGGCCTCTCGATTACTCGCTGTCGAGGACTTCCTTTACGCGCCCTTCCAGCCCTGTCATGCCGGCCGCTTTTCCCTTGGCCAGCGCCATGTCCTTGTTACCGTTGCTCTCGTAATCAGCAAGCGCCAGCAACGCTCCTACCCTATTCGAGCTTGCGCAGTGCACAAGCACAGGACCTTCGTATGACTTGATCAACTGGTCCAGCTTGGCGGCATTGCTAAAATTGATGTCATCCGCGCTTGCTATCGGCATGGACACATAGTCCATCCCAAGTTCTTCGACGACCCCGGCCTCATCGAAACCGCGGTTCTCGCTGTCCGTTCGCATGTCAATAACAGCCACGTAACCGGACTCTGCAAACACTTTCAACGCCGCCTCGCTGGGCTGACCGGCGGCACTAATGCCGTCGATCGGGCGCACTGTCCCGCTATCGACTACTTCCGAAAGGTCGACCTTGACTGGCGCAACGCCGTCTGTCGCCTGCTCGTCAGCACAAGCTGGCAGCGCCAGCAGCAGGCCAAGAAAAGCGGCGTACAGCGCTTGCTTCACTTGCCGTCGCCGATGGTTACCGTACTTTCAAGCTCAAGACCGCGCTCAGTGAACATCATGTCGAGGCTGAGGCGGTCGTACATCTCGCCACCTATCACCATGAGCTTGCGCATGGCATCACGAGCTTCCGGCGACAGCCCTTCAACGTCGTCGTCGGGTGCGGCCAACATCGCGTCGCCAACCATGGAGTAATAGCGCTTCGCATCCATCGTGAACGACATGAACGGCATCTTTTCAGATGTCGATGCCTGCAGTATGGAACTGGCCTCTGCAGATGCGCCGTCACCAATGGAGAGCGCCAGCGCGTCATCGTTCAGGGCAACAAATATGGTCTCGATCTGACCCGCCAGTTGCTTCGGCGTGAACTCTACAGCCTTGCCGTCCGGCTGCAGATTGAGTGCCGCGATTTCCGGGCTGAACATAGCGCCGAGATTAAGCAGCGCAGGCGCATTCTTGACCGCAAGCAGCAGCGTTGCATCAATATTCGACGGCGGTTTACTGCTGGCCAGATCCAGACCGACGATGTCATCGACAACCGCGTTGAAACCCCTGATGTCATAGACAATCGGTGGAATCGGTTGATCCAGCACCTGCCGACCAGAAGCAACACCAGCCTGCAACTGGGCCATGGCTTCGCACTTGAATGGCTCGGCCTCAAGTTTGTCCAGCTGGGCTTCGTAATAACTGCGTATGGCCATGAGGTCGAAGCTCATGCCGAAAGACAACAGCGAACCACTGTCGGCCCCCAATCCCTGCACCGGCGCGGCAAACGTCTTAAGCCCCGCAGCAATATCGTCGCGCATCTCGAGGACCAGCGTCGAATCAATCCTGTCGGCGTTGATGGTCGTGTAGCCCGCCACCATGCGCGGCGCAATTTCGGTCAGACCCCTGAATTCCTGGCGACAAACATCGCTGATCTGCGATGCGTCGTACTCAACCAGTTGCAGAAAGTCGACATCCAGGCCGCTCGGCGTCCCAAGAAACGGCTCGGCCAAACGTCGTGTATCGATGAGGTAGACAAAGTGCTTGGTAAAGCCATATTCCTTTGCAATCGCGGCGATTTCGCCGGACTTCGCCATACTGTTCTCGGGTAAAGTCAGGCCCACAACTCGCTTCAGCTGTTCATCGTTAAACGAGCTTGGCGCTACCGTGCCCACAAAGTAGTTGCCAAAGACACCCAGAATCAGCCGGCCGTCCTCATCCTCAATGTAGCGATAGGTCTTGCCGTCGAGAGTCGCGGTCTCCATCTGGTGGCCGGCCTTCCCTTCCATGCGCTCGATGGCGGCGTCAAACAGGGCCGGGTCGCTCACTCTGATGCGAAGCACTGGCAAAAGTCCGTTGCCGTAGAATGCGAATTTCGAGTGCTTGTCGATGCCGATTTCCTCGAGACCTTCTGAGCTCAGCATTGATATAAGCTCTTCAAGTACGGCTTTTACCCGCTCGGCATCCTGCTTGTCGTCGCTGTCGTCGGGGACAGCATCCAGCTGCGTGATCAGTCCCTCGCGAATGACAACCTGGTAGGCCTCAAGCATTTCCTCGACTTGCGGTTTCATTTTTTCGACCAGGTCTTCCGGCCACTCGTCCAGCAGTGCGATCACATAAGGCGATTCCGCAGGGATAAACTGCAGAATCTCGGCCGAGGCAGCCTCTTCTTTCTTGCTGCAAGCAGCGACGATAACTACGCAAAGTGCGGCAACGACTACGCCGCCGAGTTTGTTGAGCTTGGTCATGGTGTTGGTTCCTGGTTGCCTGTCAGTTACGACCGTCAAACCGGATCGCTGTCCGGGGGCAAAGGCGAGTAAAGTAGCGACATATTTTTTTCGCAGTATACACTGCGAAAATGACATTTGAATTGCAGGACGTCTCGGACAGCTGGCTAGCGGCGGTATTGGCGCTTAATGAAACAGCGGTGCCCCACGTCAACAGTATTGACCTCGGGCAAATGCAGTGGTTCGCAGAACATGCCGCCTATTTTCGCATCGCAGTCTCGGGCAGCACGCTGGGCGGCTTCCTTGTCGGGATGCGGCCCGGCACCGAATATGCGAGCCTCAACTACCGCTGGTTCTGCGACAACTACGCTGATTTTGCTTACGTCGATCGTATCGTCGTGGCGCCAGCCGCACGTCGCCAGGGACTAGCGCAACGCTTCTATGCGGATTTCGCAGCAAGGTCCAGCGGCGTGCCGATCATGACCTGCGAAGTTAACATTCAGCCACCCAACGACTCGTCGATGGAATTTCACACACTGCAGGGCTTCGAACAGGTTAGCTCGCAACACACAGACGGCGGCGACAAAGAAGTCGCGCTGCTGGTAAAGGAACTCAAATGAGCGAAACAAGAAAGTATGACGTTGTCGTCTGGGGAGCCACCGGATTCACCGGCGCCCTCGTGGCCGAGTATCTCCGCGACCAGTACGGCGTTGGCAAAGAATTGCGCTGGGCTATTGCCGGACGCAATGAGCTGAAGCTCGAGGAACTCAAACACGAGCTCGGAGTTGAGTGCGCCGAACTACCAATCCTCACCGCAGACAGCCACGACGATGCCTCGCTTCGAGAACTCGCCAAGTCCACCAGCGTCGTGATAACGACTGTCGGCCCATATGCACTCTATGGATCTGAACTGGTTGCAGCTTGCGTCGAGAATGGCACGCATTACTGCGACCTGGCCGGTGAGCCGCAGTGGATTCGTCGCATGATTGACGCGCACGCTGACAGCGCCGCCAAGACCGGCGCACGCATCGTACATTGCTGCGGCTTCGATTCCGTCCCCATGGACATTGGCACATGGTTCTTGCAGGAACAGGCCATGCAGCGTCATGGCAGCTATTGCGAGTCCATCAAGCTGTTGGTTAAAGCCACCAAGGGCGGCGCCAGCGGCGGCACGATCGCCAGCATGATGAATCTCATCAAGGAAAGTCGAGCGGATCGTAACGTCCTTAAAGTCCTTACCAACCCTTACGCACTGAATCCGGAAGGCGAACGTGAAGGGCCGGACGGTCGCGAGCAGCACGACATTCGCTTTAATGACGACGTCAAAAGCTGGACCGCGCCTTTCGTTATGGCGGCAATTAACACACGCGTCGTGCGGCGCAGTCACGCACTGCTCGGCTACCCGTGGGGCAAGAACTTCCAGTATGACGAAGCCATGATCACTGGCAGGGGCCCCGGCGGCTGGGCGAAAGCGGCGGCAGTCAGTGCCGGTCTGGGTGCGATCGTGGCCGGCGCTTCATTCGATACCACTCGCGGACTGATGCAGCGCTTCGTGCTGCCAAAGCCCGGCGAAGGCCCCTCCGAGGAAGCTCGAGAAAGCGGCTTCTTCAACCTGATGCAAATCGGCAAATTGCCCAATGGTGACAGCATCCGTACCAAGATCACTGGCGACCGTGACCCGGGTTATGGCTCAACCAGCAAGATGCTGTCTGAATGCGCTGTCTGTCTCGCCAAGGACGACCTGCCCGCTGGCGGCGGCGTCTGGACGCCCGCCTCGGTCATGGCGAAGCCATTGCTGAAAAGGCTGACCGAAAACGCGGGCCTGACGTTTGAAGTCGTCGACTAGTGGCGGCCACCCGGCGTGAAGTGCGCGTCGGGGTCAAACTTCTCCCCAGCTTCGATCGCAATCTTGAGGCGATTGCGCGGCGATGCTACCGGGCAGGTTGCGAAGTCATTAAACGCACATGGCGGGTTGTAGGCCTTGTTGAAATCGAGCACCGTCCTGCCGTCTTCTCCCGGCATCTTCGCGTACACGAAACGTCCCGCCGGGTAAGTCTGTTTGCCACTGGTGCGATCACCGAAAACGAAGAACAGGTCTTCACCGGCGTCATACGCCTCCAGTTCCCAGGTTGCCCCGTCCAGCTCGAATGCCACGACGCCAGGTGACTCCGGGTGATAGCCGAGACCTTCAATGACGGTCTCGACGTTCATCACGCGCGGCTCATCAAAGCGCTTCAGGGTCGCCTCGACCCGCAGCGCAGGATCAATCGGGTAGTACTCCAGCGGCGGGAAAGCTTTGATTGCCGGGTGCTCAGCATCGCGCAGACGCACCGCGTAATTTCCGGCACGCTCGATAGCAATCCACGTCAGCGACCCCATACGAATCTCGGTTGGCGCTCCGGTCGTGTCGTGCAGCAACAGCATCGACGCCGCGGGTGCCTCGCCAGTCGTTGCCTCAATGCCCTCTGCCAGGTGCATGAAAACGCCGTCATCGGTCAGCTCAAACTCACCGATCTTCGCCGGCGAATCGGGTGGGAAGACAAAGTCGCTGGCGGGATCAGAGCCGAAGCTATAGCGGCCGTCTTCAAGCCAGAAAAGGCCCGCCAGGCTCAGGTAACCATCCTCCGCTTTCAGGTATTGCAGGCGCCGCTCTTTCCACTGTCCGATCTCGGATTCATAGGCCGCGACGTCAAATGGCGGCTCTTCCTGGCACCCTGACAGCAAATAAAGCAGCAAAAACACTGAAATAGTCGTGTAACGCATCGAGGTCCCCTTTATAATCCGCCCGCCTTCCGCCCGGCCCATATCATGTCAGACATCAGCAAACTTAGAAATATCGCCATCATCGCCCACGTCGACCACGGCAAGACAACCCTGGTTGACCAGCTCCTGCAGCAGTCCGGCACGCTGGGGCCGCGGGCGGCTGTGCCTGACCGGGTCATGGACTCCAACGATCTTGAACGCGAGCGCGGTATCACGATTCTCGCCAAGAATACCTGTATTACCTGGCAGGACTATCGCATCAACATCGTTGACACGCCCGGACACGCCGACTTCGGTGGCGAGGTTGAACGTGTGCTATCGATGGTCGACAGCGTGCTGCTGCTGGTTGACGCTGTCGACGGACCCATGCCGCAGACGCGCTTTGTCACCGAGAAAGCGTTCGCTCAGGGGCTCAGGCCCGTGGTCGTTATTAACAAGATTGATCGCGACGGCGCGCGGCCGGACTGGGTTCTGGACCAGACATTCGACTTGTTCGATCGCCTCGGTGCCACCGACGAGCAGCTCGACTTCCCGGTTATTTACGCGTCTGCGCTGAATGGCTACGCAGGCCTGACGTCAGACGTGCGTGATGGCGACATGACGCCGCTACTGGAAGCCATCGTTGAGCACGTGCCATCACCGGACGTCGACATGGACGGACCGCTGCAGCTGCAGGTCTCCAGCCTCTCCTATGACACCTACGTTGGCGTGCTCGGCATTGGGCGCATTACGCGTGGCAACATCGTAACCAACTCGCCCGTGACCATCGTCTCGGCTGACGGTCGTACGCGCAATGCGCGGGTACTGGACCTGTTCGGCTTTGAAGGGCTTGAGCGGCGCAAGATTCCGCAGGCCAACGCCGGCGACATTATTGTCTTCAGTGGCATAGAAGATCTCGGAATTTCCGACACCTTGTGCGCGCGCGAGCATCCAGAGGCACTGCCTGCGCTTAGCGTCGACGAACCAACGGTCAACATGACGTTTCAGGTCAACAAGTCGCCATTCGCGGGACGCGAAGGCAAGTTCCTGACAAGCCGCCAGATTCGCGAGCGCCTCGACCAGGAACTCAAACACAATGTGGCCCTGCGTGTGGAAGATACCAGCGACCCTGACAAGTTCCGTGTCTCGGGCCGCGGTGAATTACATCTCTCCGTTCTCGTTGAAAACATGCGACGTGAAGGCTATGAACTCGCGGTGTCCCGTCCTGAAGTCATCATGCACGAGGAGGACGGCGCAGAGCTGGAGCCCTGGGAGCAACTAACGGTCGATTTTGACGAGGAGTATCAGGGAGCGGTAATGACGCGCCTTGCTGATCGCAAGGGCGAGCTCATCGACATGGTTCCTGACGGCAAAGGTCGCATGCGGCTCGACTATCGTATTCCGACACGTGGGCTTATCGGTTTTCGTACCGAGTACCTCACAGCAACCTCGGGCACCGGGCTGATCTACCACGTCTTCGATCGCTACGATCGTCGTGTTCCGGGCAACATCGCACAACGCAACAACGGCGTACTGGTTTCCAACGTGACCGGCAAGGCGCTCGCTTTTGCACTTTTCAACCTGCAGGAGCGCGGCAAGCTATTCGCAAAACATGGCGATGAAGTCTACGAAGGCATGGTCGTTGGTATTCACAAGCGCCAGAACGACCTGATCGTAAACCCGACCAAGGCGAAACAACTGACCAACATTCGCGCCGCTGGCACCGATGAAAACCTGGTGCTGACGCCCGCGCTGAAGTACTCGCTGGAGCAGTCGCTCGAGTTCCTCGACGACGATGAGCTGCTCGAAGTTACGCCAGCCAGCTTGCGCATCCGCAAGAAAATCCTCACCGAGTCAGATCGCAAGCGAGATCGCAGGCAGGCTTCGTGACAGGAGAGTCCGCGACTCTTGCATTTCGGGACCTGACGCCCGACGACATAATTTCAACTATTGAAGAACTCGGCTTCCGTTGTGATGGGCGTTTCCTTGCGCTTAACAGTTACGAAAACCGCGTGTACCAGGTGGGCATCGAGGACGATCAGCCGGTAGTCGCCAAGTTCTATCGCCCGGAGCGCTGGAGCAACGAAGCGATCCTCGAAGAACACGAGTTCGCGATGGAGCTGGCGGCAAGCGAAATACCGGTCGTTGCACCGCTGCTGATCGACGGCAGCACGCTGCATCACTGCGGCCCGTTTCGTCTTGCCGTTTATCCGCGGCGTGGCGGACGCTCCCCGGATCTCGATAACAAGGAACTGCTGCAACAGCTCGGCCGATTTGTCGCACGCATCCACGTACACGGTGAAATCCGCAACTTTGAACACCGCCCTGACATCAACATAGACAGCTACGGCACCGAGTCTCTGGAATTTCTCCTCGATAACGAATTCATCCCGGAGGATATTGAAGAGGCGTACGAAGGCACGGCAGAGATGGTGCTCGACGGTGTTGAAGCCTGCTATGAGCGCGCGGGCCAGGTACGCGAGCTGCGCACACACGGCGACTTTCATCCTGGCAACGTACTGGTTGTCGGCGAGCAGGTGCATATTGTTGATCTCGACGACACGCGCCACGCACCGGCTGTGCAGGATCTGTGGATGCTGCTATCCGGTGACCGCGAGGAACAGACGCCGCAGCTGCATGCGATTCTCGAGGGCTACCAGCAGTTTCGGCGCTTCGATGCGCGCGAGCTGCATCTCATCGAGGCCCTGCGGAGCCTGCGCCTGATGCATTACGCAGCGTGGCTGGCGCGTCGCTGGGAAGACCCGGCGTTCAAGGGTGCATTTCCGTGGTTCAACACGCCTCGTTACTGGGAAGAGCATGTACTGTCGTTGCGCGAACAGGTCGCGCTGATGCAGGAACCACCGTTGGAGTGGAACGAGAACTAGGCGCCTAGCGCGACGGCAACGCCCGCTTGCGAGGCCGCAGCTCGAAACGATCAATCCAGCGCGTAAATGTCTGCCGCGACATGGCCTCCAGCGCAGCAATCTCCGCCTCTGTCTCACGGCGTATTGCATCCGGAAGCACGCGACCCGCTTCCGCCGCGAGAATTGCGCGGTTGTCGGGTACCGTTAGCCAACGCTCGATCAGGGGCGCATTGACCTCAAGGTGGAACTGAAAGCCGTAGGCATGCTCGCCAAAACGAAACGCCTGAACCTCGCTCGCCGGCGATGAGGCCAGATTCTCAGCACCCGGCGGCAGGCCAATGCCATCCTCGTGCCACTGAAATACCCTTTGCTTTGGCGCGAATGCACCAAGCACCGGATCGGACGCTCCGGCATCGGTCAGCTCGACGTCATACCAGCCTATTTCGCGATCCTTGTTGCGCGATACCGCTCCGCCCAGCGCTTTCGCGAGTAGCTGTGCGCCAAGACAGATCCCCAGAACGCTCATGTCCTGCTTTACCGCCTCCCGAATCAGCCCCATCTCGGTGATGAGGTTTGGATAGGAATCAATTTGGTCCGAGTTCATCGGCCCACCCAGCACAATCAGGGCTTCATAACGGTCCAGCTGCGGTATCTCGTCGGCATTGCGGCCGAAGTTGACGTAACGAATACGAAACCCGGCTTCCTTGAGCAATGGGTCGAGCGTGCCTAATGGTTCATACGGAACGTGCTGAAAGACAAGTATCTTTGGTCTGGGCATGGTCGCTTTATACCCTGACGCGAGCTGCAGTTGAAGACTACAGGCCGGTTGCGTATCGCCGGCAGTCGCACTAAAGTGAATCACCGGCCCGATTGGCGGAACTATGCGGGTTTGCAGCCCTCATAAGTACATACTGCGAGCGATACCCCGGGAAAGAGGCAACTTGATAGTCAGACTCCGCACAGCACTGCTTTTGCCGTTTGTTGCACTGTTTGTCGCTGCATGCAGCACCAATGTCGCCGTCGACATGCCTACGATTCCTGTTCCCGTAGTGACCAAGTATCCGCTCGATGTCGCCGTGCGAATTCCGCCTGACTTCAAGTCCTTCGTTCACGAAGAGGAAGTTATCGGCAGCAGCGAATGGACTATCGACCTCGGCCGAGCCAACGAGGTGCTGTTTGTACAGCTGTTCGGCCACCTGTTTGACAACCTGCAGGTTCTCTCCGCGACGGACGACCCGCGCGACTTTACCTTCGACGCGTTAATCGAGCCGAGAATTGAAGGCTTCGAGTTTTCCACACCAAAGCAAAGCCAGACGGAAGCGTTCGCAGTTTGGGTACGCTACCGACTCACGATCTATGACAGTGCCGGCAACCGATTCGCCAACTGGCCTGTGGCCGCGTATGGCAAGAGCCAGAAAGAAGGGCTTGGCGGTACACTATCGCTGCAGCGCGCAGCGATTCTCGCGATGCGGGATGCCGCCGCACTGATCGTTTCACAAATGGAAAAGGCAACCGGGCTCAGCGCTCTGGCGGATGGTCCGATGGCTACGCCGCCCGCAGCTGAGGAAGAGCTGGTCGCAGATAGCAACGCAAAACCGGAAGGGCTTACTGCCGAGGACAGCGCTCGGGCAGTGTTCATTACCGGCCTTGGAGGCTTCAAGAAATGACAACACCAGGCAAGAACATTTTCCGGACAACCGTAGTTTTGGCATCCACTGTTGCCATGAGCGGCTGCATTACCGCTCGCATGGAGGATGAGCGCCAGGGTCTGACAAGCATCACTGACAGCGAGTCTGTGGTCATCATGGCGAAGAGCTATCACCTCGGCAACGAGACGGAGCAGGACTACATCACCTGTGTCGAAGAAGCGATGCAACGTGGTCAGGGAAAATTGCACGTCATGCCGCACAAGGAGTTTATCGACGCACTGTTTCCGTGGTTTGAACCACGCACTGCGCCTGCAGAGACCAAGGGCCTGGCCAAGCTGATGGCCCGTCCAGGCGTCGCCAAGAAACTGTCTGAGACCGGCGTCAGGTACATTATCTGGCTTGACGGTGACACAGAGCGTGTCGACCAGGGTGGCAGCCTGTCATGTGCAGCGGGCCCCGGCGGTGGTGGCTGCTTCGGATTCGCCTGGTGGCAAAACGATGCCGACTACAAGGCGTCCGTCTGGGATCTGCAGGGACAGGAATCTGTAGGCTCCGTGTCGGCAGATGTCAGCGGTACGTCTTATCTGCCGGCGCTGGTAATCCCGATCCCGCTCATCGCAAGAACGCAGACCGCCGCGTGCAAAGGCCTGGCTACGCAGCTGCAGGCATTCCTGATCAGCGACGAAACCGCCTGATTGAGACTACGGGCGCCCTGCCCTGATGAAAGCTTGCGCGTAGAAAGGCGACTCCAGCGAGCGAACCTCGACGCTTCTGCCTGACTGCGGCGCGTGCACGAACTGCCGCTTGCCAAGGTACATCCCGACGTGAGCCATTTTGCCGTCAATGCTAAAGAACAGAAGATCGCCGGCTCGCATCTGCGATTCAGGAACGGGTGTCATCGACTTCCACAGCTGGCCTGTCGTTCTTGGCACGGGTTGCCCGACGCGCGCGTACGAGTAGTGAATCAGCCCGCTGCAGTCGAAACCGTTCGGCGAACTGCCACCATAGCGATAGGGCTTGCCCACCTGCTGCAATGCGACACTGGCCGCCTTGCCGCCAACATCCGTTGCCCGCGCCGAATCATGCGCTGTGCCAGGTTGTGGCGACGAGGCGCACCCGGCCAGGCTCAACAATATGGCCGTGGCAAGCAGGTACCAACGAAATGAGCGCTGCAATATCATAGACTTGGCTGCTTCACATACATACCAACAGCATACGCCAGGAGATCTGCACAGGGTATGAACTACTTCTCAGTGTTTACAGTATTGATCGCAATCGCCGCAATTGGCATGCCGGGTGCACCGTGCGCCGCCCAGAGCAACGATCGTGAGTACGACATGATCTACACGGTCACCCCGGATCCCGGCAAGGCATCGGCCAGTGTGCAGCTGCATGTTCAGCAACCGCGTTCACTGTTGCGCGAGATACGCATGCAGATCGATCCGGACAGAATTTCTGATGTCATCGGCAGTGGCATCGTCAATGTTGATGACGATGAGATCCGCTGGACACCAACACCGACCGGCGGCACCTTGAGCTGGACAGTGTCGATACCGCACGAGCGCAATAGCAACGGTTACGACGCTTGGCTTGCGGACGACTGGGGTGTGTTCAGGGCCGAAGACATCATTCCGCGAGCCGCAACTCGCGCGTTGCGTGGCTCGGAAAGCAATACCACGCTGAATTTCCGGCTGCCCCGCGGATGGTCCGTGGTGACCGAGTATTTTGGTAACGACACAAGCTTCAAGGTGCAGCGACCTGATCGCTTTTTTGATCAGCCCGTAGGCTGGATTGTCATGGGCAATCTGGGCGTGCGGCGTGATGAGATTGCCGGCACCAGGGTTGCAGTTGCTGCTCCGGTCAACCAGACAAACAGGCGGCTTGAGATGCTCGCGCTGTTGCGATGGACATTGCCAGAGCTCGCAAGAATAGTCCCGACCCTGCCGCGACGGCTGACCATCGTCAGTGCCGGCGAACCTATGTGGCGCGGCGCTTTATCGGCGCCCGCCTCGTTGTTCATCCAGGCGGAGCGCCCGCTTATCAGCGAGAATGCGACCAGCACGCTGCTGCATGAAGTGATGCATGTGACGACCGGAATGCGCAGCGAGACCGGCTACGACTGGATCGTTGAGGGCATTGCGGAGTATTACAGTCTGGAACTACTGCGGCGCAGTGACTCGATTTCCGAGAAACGCTATAAAAACGCGCGCCGCTCGCAACGCGAATGGGCGCAGCAAGCTGACACTCTTTGCGGGCCGTCATCCAGCGGCGCGACGACGGCACTTGCGGTGACCACACTGGCCGCACTGGATCGTGAGTTGCGAAACAACAGCGGTGGAGAACTGTCACTCGACGACGTCACCAGCGAGCTGTTGGCCACGGGCGAAGCGCTGAACCTCGAACGTTTACGAAGCGCCGCGAAACGCATCGGTGGCGGCAACATTGAGACTTTGCACACGGACAAGTTACCGGGATGCAGTGACAATAGCCGCGACAATTCACAGTTGAGTAACTGATGGACGGCAGCCACGACCTCGAAGTTATCCTGCGATCACAGACGCCTATCATCGTTATCGAGACGGCCGACGAGTCGCGCATGCTGCAGCTACTGCAGGGCATTGCTATGCGCACCGCAAGCGACAACTACCTGCCGCTGTTTCGATGGACCATTACGGACGGTCTGCAACGGCTTGATATATCGCTCGAGCCACAAACGGTTAACGCCGATCCGACAGATGCGCTGAAACACATTCGTGCCGTGACCAAGCCCGCTATCTATGTGCTGCTCGACTTCCACCCGTTCCTCAGTGACCCGGTGCACGTGCGCCTCCTGAAGGACATCTGCATTCGCTACCGCGACATTCCGCGCCAGGTCGTACTGCTCAGTCACAAGGTTGAAATACCGAATGAACTGGAGTCGTTCACGGCACGCTTCGACATGGCGTTACCGTCCGAGGCGGAGCGAGAGAGCATCGTGCGGCGCATCGCCAAGGAATGGGCCGGCGAGCACCCGGGTTCGCGCGTGCAATCGGATCCAAAAGCCTACGAGTTGCTGATCAGGAACCTCGCGGGACTTACCTACCGGGATACGGAAAGGCTTGCTCGAAATGCAATCTACCTGGATGGCGCGATTTCAAAGAGCGATTTGCCGCTGGTTATGCAAGCCAAGTACGAACTACTAAACAGCGGCGGCGCACTGCAATTCGAGTACGACACAGCCCGATTTCGCGACGTAGGTGGTCTCTCGAGGCTGCAAGACTGGCTGAAGAGGCGCAGAGCCGCCTTTCGCGGCGATGCCAAGGCCGCACATCTCGACAAGCCGAAGGGTCTGCTGCTGATTGGCGTACAAGGCTGCGGCAAGAGCCTCGCAGCCAAGGCCACGGCGAGCATCATGGGTGTACCCCTCCTGCGCCTGGATTTCGGCACTATTTACGACAAGTACCATGGCGAAACCGAGCGCAAACTCAGGGAGTCGTTGCAGACGGCTGACGTCATGTCGCCGTGCGTGCTCTGGATCGATGAGATCGAAAAGGGCCTGGCCGGCCAGGGTGGAGAAACCGGCACTACGCAGCGCGTCCTCGGAACCTTCCTTACATGGATGTCTGAAAGAGAGTCCAGCGTCTTTGTTGTGGCCACAGCGAACAATATCCGCTCGCTGCCGCCGGAACTGGTGCGCAAGGGCCGCTTTGATGAGATCTTCTTCGTGGATCTTCCCAACCTCAAGAATCGCGCCTCAATTCTGGCCATTCACCTGACACGGCGAGAGCAGAAGCTGGCCAATTTCGACGTCGAATCACTGGCCCAGGCAATGGATGGCTTTTCCGGGGCAGAAGTTGAGCAGGCTGTCGTCGCCGGCCTGTATGCCGCCCACGCCATGGGCGAGCCCTTGAGCACGGCGCATATCATGGAAGAGGTCTCACAGACCCAGCCATTATCCGTTGTGATGCAGGAGCGCATCGCGGATATGCGTAACTGGGCCGCAGGACGTACGGTACCGGCTGACTGACTATTTGACCTAATATAGCCAAAACCCGTCGTAAGGCTCGGTTTT
>Ga0316189_10000996_pt1 | contig 28185 bp, 26 predicted proteins | sample LowCovwburrow_MG_FD_204930 | JGI IMG/M metagenome (GOLD analysis project Ga0316189, IMG submission 204930) | Coastal sediment microbial communities from Maine, United States - Lowes Cove worm burrow | ecosystem: Environmental > Aquatic > Marine > Coastal > Sediment | place: USA: Maine...
TCTTTTACACTTCCGCCGGGATTATTGCCTTCTAATTTAAGGAGTAAGGTAATATTTGGGTTTTCAATTAGCTTTGTGGCTTTTACCAAAGGAGTATTCCCGATAATATCAAATAGACTTTGTGTTTTCAAAATACTAATTGTTTTTAGGTTTCAACTTGGTCTCTGATGTATGATATACCAAATGATTCTTTGGTACTGATTCGGTTATCCATACATTACCACCAATTGTACAATTTTCACCAATAATAGTCTCTCCTCCCAAAATTGTAGCATTGGCATAAATAGTGACATTATCTTCAACAGTTGGATGCCTTTTTATGTTTCGCATATCTTTTGATACCTGCAAAGCACCCAAAGTAACTCCTTGATAAACTTTTACATGGTTTTTGATAATAGCAGTTTCACCTATCACAATACCTGTAGCATGATCAATAAAAAATGGAGTCCCAATCTGAGCTCCCGGATTAATATCAACTCCCGTTAACCTATGTGCGTATTCACTCATTAATCGTGGTACTAAAGGCATATTAATATTGTAAAATTCATGACTCAATCTATACACCGCAATGGCATAGAATCCCGGATAGGCCAAATATATTTCTTCAATATTATTTGCCGCAGGGTCATTGTCTAAAATTTCTTGAGCATCAGAATTTAGTTTCTCAATAATGGCAGGTAACTTTTCTAAAAAATTCATCCAAACTTCTTTACAAGTATTTTCAGGGTTAAAACAGGCAATGGTTGTAATTTCATCGAAAAGCTGTCCTAAGTTTTCAATACTTTTTGCAACAAACACATTCGCGTCAAAGAGCATATGAAATAATTGATCTGTAAAGAGTTCGGTTTTAATTTTGAGCTCAAAATTAAGATTTGGCTCATTTTTATGAGATTGGATACTGTTTATAATAGAATCAAGAGTCATCGAAAGATTAAATAATTTAAGTTGATATAAGCTTAGTGATACTTAGTTTGGATTTAATGCCATTCCTTACAAACTTCTTCAAATGGGATTCGAAAACGATCTCCGTAGACTCCCATCGGAGTTCTAATACCACAACTGATTACCATATTTATTTCGGCTCCAAACGGTAAATTCAATAAACGTTTAATTCGCCAGGTATCAGTTCCTTCCATTGGGCAGGTATCATAATCAATTGCAGCCATACTAAGCATAAAGTTTTCTGCTGCCAAAGCGGCACTTTTATGTGCTACCACGCGCATGTCTTGAGCTCTCACTTCTCTGTACATGGGTCTGAAAAGCCCCATAATGACCGCAATTAAATATTTTAATAGGCCAAAAATCCCTAAAAAATCCGCATAAGCAAAAGGCATTAATTTTCCATAATAATTTCTAATAACCTTTTCTCGATTACTTTGATCAGCTTTTGGTTTCTTAGGGTATTGAGAATTTACATGGTCAAGATTCGCCTTCGCTCTTTTTCTCCATTTATCTTTTCTCACTACGATAACAACAATTTGTTGCGCCGTTTTAACTGTATTTTGACCAAAGCAAAGTGGAATGAGTTTCTTTTTAATAGTCTCAGAAGTGATATAATGAAACTCCCATAACTGCATATTGCTACTATTTGGCGCTAGTGAAGCTTGTTCAATGCATTGTCTTACTTTTTGAGTGTCGAGCGTTTTTTTCTTATTGTAAATACGTACTGAACGTCTATAATTAATAGCGTCTGAAACGCTTTTTTCTTGAATCATGTGGATTTAAAATTTAATATTATTCTGAGTCTATAGAAGAATCTGAAACATTATATAAAATTCATTTATTTTAAATAGTTGAAATCTTTGAGTTCATATATTTAAACCAAAGTGGAGGTATTAGTGAAAACAACATCATACCGGGATAACCTGTAGGCATCTGAGGGCTTTCGGGTAACGATTTTAAGATTTGATATGGTTTACTGCCATTATAATGATGGTCAGAGTGTCTGGATAAATTGAATAACATTAACCTGCCAAGAATATGATCAGAATTCCAAGAATGCGTGTGCTTTACACGTTCATATTTATCATACTCATTTTTATCGCGAATCAAACCGTAATGTTCAATATAATTCACAGTCTGTAACAATAAGATACCAGTCACAGCTGCTGCTACAAAACTTATAAATACAATTCCTCCGAAAAAATAATAAATTGATACCAATAGTAATAAATTGGCGATAGTATATTTTACCATTTTGTTATGGAGTGAAAAACTAGGTTTATCTAGCTCTTTCATGCGTTTATTTTCTAATTGCCACGCTTCACTATAGCTTGAAAAGTGAGAACGGATCCAAAATGTGTAAAGTGGTTCATTTTTTCTGGCAGTAGCAGCATCATGAGGTGTGGCCACATTAAAATGATGCCCTCCATTATGATACGGTAAAAAGTGTGTATTTAACGAAGTCAATAACATTAGCTCACCTAATAACTGTTCTGTTTTATTAAGGCGATGCCCCAATTCATGTCCTAAATTAATCCCAAATACGCCACACATTAAACCCATTGATGAAATCCTACCAACATATTCCATAGTTGACATTGGTTCCTGCATAATGAACAAAAAGTAGATTAACATACCAACTTGTACAGGTATTGTGCCATATAAAATAATATCATATAGCTTATTTTCTTTTTCAAACTTAGCAGTTTCCTTATCAAAATTAGTATTGTCTGCCTTAAAGAAAAATTCTAAAATTGGGACTAAACCAAAAAGTATTAGTATTGGTAAATAAGTCAGAATTCCTTGAGAAGTAAATGATATATATACAAGTACAGGGATGATGTAAACTAAAAAATATTTAAGTCTTTTAAGCATAAAAATATTTAAAAGGTGAATTTACAAAAATCTGAACTTATTTTGATATGCATTATAATCAAATTTTTATTAGTTAAATAATGACTCCTGAATATAGTAAAAATTAAATTTGTAAAAATCTAATAATCAGTTATTTGAATCGTATTATATAGCTCTGAATTTAGCCTTTAAATATGAAAGTTTATGCCAAAAGATTCACAAACAGTTAATTTCGAACCGTTAAACAGAATTTGATTAATGGAATTAAATAAATATAGTAAAACTGTCACCCAAGATCCAACACAACCTGCAGCACAGGCCATGCTGCATGGAATTGGATTAACAACAGAAGATTTAAACAAACCGATGATTGGAATTGCCAGTACAGGATACGAAGGGAATCCGTGTAATATGCATTTGAATGATTTGGCTAAATTCGTAAAAGAAGGAACACAGAACGTTGATATAATTGGCTTGATATTTAATACAATTGGTGTGAGTGATGGTATTTCTATGGGTACTCCCGGAATGCGATATTCTTTGCCTTCAAGAGATATTATTGCCGACTCCATGGAAACAGTGGTACAGGCAATGAGTTATGACGGTTTAATTACTGTAGTTGGTTGTGACAAGAATATGCCGGGTGCGCTAATAGCTATGATTCGTCTAAACAGACCCTCTATTTTAGTATATGGAGGAACTATAGAATCAGGTTGTCATAACGGTAAGAAACTCGATGTAGTTTCGGCTTTTGAAGCTTGGGGTAGTAAGGTGGCAGGAACGATGGAAGAGTCAGAATATCAGTGTATTGTGCAAAAAGCAATTCCGGGAGCGGGAGCTTGTGGCGGAATGTATACTGCAAATACAATGGCTTCAGCAATTGAAGCCCTAGGAATGACATTACCATATAATTCTTCAAATCCGGCAACGGGTGAAGAAAAAAAGAAGGAGTCAATTAAAGCCGGTGAGGCAATGAGACTACTACTAGAAAAAGACATCAAACCTTCAGATATTATCACTCGTAAATCATTAGAAAATGCGATTCGATTGGTAACAATTTTAGGAGGTTCAACAAATGCCGTATTACACTTTTTAGCAATTGCAAGAGCCGCACAAATTGATTTTACTCTAGCAGATTTTCAAAAAATTAGTGACAATACACCTTTTTTAGCTGACTTAAAACCAAGTGGAAAATACTTGATGGAAGATGTACATGCGGTTGGTGGTATACCTGCAGTTTTAAAGTACCTATTAAAGAATGGTTTATTACATGGTGAGTGTTTAACCGTAACCGGAAAAACATTGGCTGAAAATTTATTAGATGTAGATGATTTGAAAGATGGTCAAGATGTCATCAAATCAATAGAAGAGCCAATTAAAATTTCTGGTCATTTAAGAATGCTTTACGGTAATTTGGCCACCGAAGGAAGTGTTGCAAAAATTACAGGTAAGGAAGGTCTGAAATTTTCTGGAAAAGCGAAAGTTTTTGAAGGAGAATACGATGCCAATGATGGCATTCGTGATGGAAAAGTAGAGAAAGGGGATATAGTTGTAATTCGGTATGAAGGACCAAAAGGCGGACCGGGAATGCCTGAAATGTTGAAGCCAACTGCTGCAATTATGGGAGCAGGATTAGGTAAGGAGGTAGCTTTAATAACTGATGGAAGATTTTCAGGAGGTACCCATGGTTTTGTTGTAGGTCATATTACACCGGAAGCTCAGGAAGGTGGTGCCATCGCTTTGGTAAAAGATGGTGATATCATTACAATAGATGCTGAAACTAACTCTATCATTTTGGAAGTTTCTGATGATGAGTTGAGAAAAAGAAAAAAACAATGGAAAGCACCTGCTTTAAAATTTAAAAGAGGTGTTTTATATAAGTATGCAAGAACAGTTTCATCTGCATCTCAAGGTTGTGTAACAGATGAATTTTAAAAATTAATATGGAGACAGAAACAAAAGTAGCTTCAAAAGAAAAAAGGGCTAATGCACTACATATCTCTGGAGCCGAAGCGGTAATAAAATGTTTACTTGAAGAAGGTGTAGATTTATTATATGGATATCCAGGTGGAGCAATTATGCCTATCTATGATGAACTGTATAAATATCAAGATCAGTTACAACATGTCTTGACACGTCATGAACAAGGAGCTACACATTCAGCTCAAGGTTTTGCAAGAGTTACAGGTAAAGTAGGTGTAGCAATGGCAACCTCAGGTCCCGGTGCGACAAATTTAGTGACAGGTATTGCCGATGCACAGATAGATTCTACACCAATGGTATGTATTACAGGTCAGGTAGGCAAACATTTATTGGGTTCTGATGCTTTTCAGGAAACTGATATAATTGGTATCTCAACACCTGTTACAAAATGGAATTATCAAATAACAAAGGCTTCTGAAATTCCAGAGGTGATGGCAAAAGCATTTTATATAGCACGTTCCGGTCGTCCGGGACCTGTTTTGGTTGATATTACTAAAAATGCACAGTTCGAAATGTTAGATTTTGAATATAAAAAGTGTACTCATGTAAGAAGTTATACGCCCGTTCCTAAAGTAAATAAAAGTCAGCTAAAAGCCGCCGCCGAGTATATTAATTGGGCGAAGAAACCAATGATTGTTTTTGGTCAAGGCGTAATTTTAGGTAAAGCTGAACAAGAATTTAAAGATTTTATTGAAAAAACTGGAATTCCATCAGCCTGGACAATTTTAGGGCTTTCAGCATTACCAACAGATCATCCGTTAAATGTGGGAATGGTAGGAATGCATGGTAATTATGGTCCAAATAAATTAACCAATGAATGTGATGTATTGATCGCTATCGGGATGCGCTTTGATGATCGAGTAACAGGAAATCTAGACAGTTATGCTAAACAAGCCAAAATAATTCATTTTGAAATTGACCCTGCCGAAATTGACAAAAATGTAAAGACTGATGTTGCCGTATTAGGTGATGTAAAGGAAACATTAGCCGAAATTTTTCCAATGGTGAATTCAAGTTCTCATTCTGATTGGTATAATGAGTTTAAAGCATATGATAAAATAGAATATGATAAAGTCATTAAGAATGACTTACATCCCGTTAAAGATGGCTTAACCATGGGTGAAGTATTAAAAGAAATAAATAACGCATCAAAAGGCGACGCTGTGATTGTCTCTGATGTTGGTCAACATCAAATGATTGCCTGTAGATATGCTAAATTCAATCATTCAAAAAGTAGTGTTACTTCTGGTGGATTGGGTACTATGGGCTTTGCTTTGCCGGCAGCAATTGGTGCTAAAATGGGTGTTCCCGAAAGAGAAGTTGTGGCTATTATCGGTGACGGTGGCTATCAAATGACTATTCAGGAATTAGGAACGATTTTTCAAACGAAAGTTCCGGTGAAAATTGTGGTGTTGAACAATGATTTTCTGGGTATGGTACGTCAATGGCAACAGTTATTTTTTGATAAGCGTTATGCATCAACTGAATTGGTAAATCCAGATTTTGTAACGATTGCAAAAGGCTATCATATCAAAGGACAAAAAGTAACAAAAAGAGAAGATTTAGAATCAGCCGTACAAGAAATGATGGTATCGAAAGATGCCTATTTTTTAGAAGTATCGGTTGAAAAAGAAGACAATGTATTTCCGATGATTCCATCTGGAGCATCTGTATCAGATATAAGATTAAGTTAAAATTATGGAAGAAGACAAAACATATACCATATCGGTTTATACCGAAAATAATATTGGTCTGTTAAACAGACTATCTGCGATTTTTCTGAAACGTCATATAAATATCGAGAGTATGACAGTTAGTAAATCAGAAATTGAAGATGTACATCGTTTCACTTTTGTGGTGAATATTTCTGAAATTCAGGCTCGTAAGATAATTGGACAAATAGAAAAACAAATTGAAGTTATAAGAGCTTTTTATCATACTGATGAAGAAACTATTTATCAGGAATCGGCTTTATTTAAAATCTCGACCGAGCATTTATATGATGAGGTGATACAAAGAAAGTTAAAATTTAGAAGAGCTAATATTGTATCTATAACCGAAGATTTTTTTGTTATAGAAACTTCCGGTACTAAGGATCATGTTGATAAGCTACATGACAGATTAAAACCTTTTGGTCTATTACAATTTGTGCGCTCGGGGCGGTTAGCAATTACAAGACCTAAAATGGCAATTTCAGAAGTATTACAAGAAATTAACTAACAAAGAATAGAAATAAATAAAAATGACAAATTATTTTAATACACTCTCATTGAGAGATAAATTAACCGAATTAGGAAAATGTAGATTTATGGAATCTTCAGAGTTTGAAGATGGCATAAATGTTTTAAAAAATAAAAAAATCGTAATAGTTGGCTGTGGAGCTCAAGGCTTAAACCAAGGTTTGAATATGAGGGATTCTGGTCTAGACATTTCGTATGCTTTACGCGCACAGGCCATCAGCGAAAAACGTGCTTCTTTTCAAAATGCAACTGATAATAACTTTACTGTTGGTACTTATGAGGAGTTGATTCCTACTGCTGATCTTGTGTTGAATTTAACACCAGATAAACAACATACAAGTGTTGTAAATGCCGTAATGCCCTTAATGAAGAATGGAGCTACGCTCTCATATTCACATGGCTTTAATATTGTGGAAGAAGGAATGCAAATCCGTAAAGACCTGACCGTAATAATGGTGGCACCTAAATGTCCTGGATCTGAAGTTCGTGAAGAGTATAAAAGAGGCTTTGGAGTACCAACATTAATTGCTATACATCCCGAAAATGATCCTGAAAATAAAGGCTTAGCTCAAGCTAAAGCCTATGCTGTTGCTACAGGAGGGCATAAAGCTGGAGTTTTGGCATCATCATTTGTTGCTGAGGTAAAATCGGATTTAATGGGAGAACAAACCATTTTGTGCGGGGTTTTACAAACCGGGGCGATTTTATCTTTTGATAAAATGGTAGAAAAAGGAATTGAACCTGATTATGCCGCCAAATTAATACAATATGGTTGGGAAACTATTACAGAGGCTTTGAAACACGGTGGAATTACCAATATGATGGATAGATTGTCAAATCCGGCAAAAATAAAAGCTTTTGAAATATCTGAAGAACTAAAAGATATTATGAGACCATTGTTCCAAAAGCATATGGATGATATTATGTCTGGTCATTTTTCAAAAACGATGATGGAAGATTGGGCAAATGACGATATGAACTTATTGACATGGAGAGCAGCTACTGGCGAAACAGCTTTTGAAAAAACACAAGCTACATCTCAAGAAATTAGTGAGCAAGAATATTTTGATAATGGACTCTTATTAGTGGCTTTTGTTAGAGCTGGAGTAGAATTAGCATTTGAGACTATGACCGAATCTGGTATTATAGAAGAGTCAGCTTATTACGAATCTTTACATGAAACACCGTTAATTGCAAATACCATTGCGCGTAAAAAACTATATGAAATGAACAGAGTCATTTCAGATACTGCCGAGTATGGTTGTTATTTATTTGATCATGCATGTAAACCCTTGTTAGCCGATTTTATGAAAGCTGTTGATACCAATATTATAGGTAAATCTTTTAGCAAATCGAATGAGGTTGATAATCAGCAACTCATAGCTATTAATACGGCTATAAGAAATCATGACGTAGAAAAAGTAGGAGCTAAATTAAGAGCTTCTATGACTGCAATGAAACAATTATAATAATTTTTACTTTGTTTAATATTTATTTTCGATTTGAAATAGATGAACTTTGTAATTGATTAAGTAAAAACAGAATAAATGTCTTCAAAACATAATATCCCTCAAAAATTTCAAATAGAATCGCTTTTGCACCAGGACTCTTATCTAATCAATAATAAATTGATAAAATGGACAGGTGACATGGCAAAGGTATATTCACCAATTCATACAACGAATAGTGAAGGTGAGCATTCCAAAACCTTATTAGGTACTGTTCCTAATCTTGGTGAAAAAGAAGCACTTGAGGCTTTAGATGCAGCATGTAAAGCTTATGCAAAAGGGCAAGGTGAATGGCCAACCATGAAAGTTGCTGATCGTATTGCTTGTATGGAAACTTTCGTTGGAAAAATGAAAACGAAACGAGATGAGGTAGTTAAATATTTAATTTGGGAAATCTGTAAAACAGTGGCTGATGCTGAGAAAGAATTCGACAGAACCATAGATTATATTTACGATACTATAGAAGATTATAAAAATATGGATCGTAGCAGTGCGCGATTCGAAAAAAACAGTGGTATTCATGCTCACATCCGCAGAGGGCCATTAGGCGTTGTATTGTGTTTAGGTCCATATAACTATCCCTTGAATGAAACATTTTGCTTGTTGATTCCTGCCTTAATTATGGGTAATACAACCGTATTTAAACCTGCAAAACATGGAGTATTATTAATTTCACCATTGATGGAAGCTTTTAAAGAAAGTTTTCCAAAAGGCGTGGTAAATGTTTTATATGGTAGAGGTAGAGCTGTAGCATCACCAATTATGAAATCTGGTAGTGTTGATGTGTTGGCATTGATCGGTCATAGTTCTTCAGCAAATGCCTTACAGAGTTTACATCCAAAATCAAATCGATTGCGTTTAGTATTAGGACTGGAAGCAAAGAATCCAGCAATTATTTTGCCGGATGCTGATATTGATCTGGCAGTTAATGAATGTATTTCGGGTACTTTATCATATAATGGTCAAAGGTGTACAGCCTTAAAAATAGTATACGTGCATGAGGATATTGCTGACGAATTTAACAAGCGGTATGCAGCTAAAGTAGATGCTTTAAAATTTGGAAATCCTTGGGAAGAAGGTGTACAACTAACGCCATTACCTGAACCAGGAAAAGTAGAATATATTCAAGAGTTGATAGATGATGCAATTTCTAAAGGTGCCAAAATTATTAATAAAAAAGGTGGAGAGTTAAGTGAGAATTTTATATTTCCTGCGGTTTTATATCCGGTATCAAGAGATATGAAAGTGTATGAAGAAGAACAGTTTGGTCCTGTAGTACCAATTAGATCCTTTAGTAATATTGATGAACCCTTAGATGATATTGCTGATTCCAATTACGGACAACAAGTGAGTCTTTTCGGAAGAGATGTCGTACAACTTTCAAGATTAATAGATACATTGGTGAATCTGGTTTGTAGGGTAAATTTAAATAGTTCCTGCCAGCGCGGTCCTGATGTATTTCCGTTTACCGGAAGAAAAGATTCGGCTGTTTCTACCTTGAGTGTTCATGACGCCTTGCGAAGTTTTTCGATCAGAACCTTTATCGCATCTAAAGACAATCCTTATAATAATGAAATTTTAGAAGATTTGTTAAATTCTAAAAAATCAAATTTTGTAAGTACCGATTATATATTATAACACATTGTTTTCGAGAGTAATAGTTGAAAATTCTCAAAAATATTGTTTTAAAATGAATTATCTGAAATTAAAAGACAGGAATAGGTGCTTTTTGATAATTCTTGTCAAAAAATAATTATGTATTGTTGTTTTTAATAAAATAATGTATAGTTTTACCTTATGAAACTTCCTAAAAATAAAATACAGTTTGTAATTCCCGGTTTACCCGAGCGCTTTCGCCGTCGCTAATTTTATAGCACAAAGCAATGAATTTTTATTACTTAATTTTATTTTTTAACCTTGTTCACATCACTTTTCATAGCATACTTTCAAATTATAGTTATTGTTCCCAATATCAATGGTCAAGGACGTCGTAATTTTCCACGTCGCCCGTAAGGGTATCTATCAATTTTAGAGCTTAGGTGTGTCCGGCTCTCCTTTCGAAATAATTATAAATTTTTTAGTCATCATTAAAATCATAAACAATGAAAATTGTTATTGCTGATAAATCACATAGTATTTATGCAGATTTAATTTCTAAAACGATTACAGAATCTGCAAATGTAAGAGGTACGGGTATAGCCAAACGTACACCAGAATATATCATTGCAAAAATGGAAAATGGTAATGCCGTTATTGCGCTTGATGAAAATGATTTTGTTGGTTTCTGTTATATCGAAGCTTGGGGTCATGGTAAGTTTGTTGCAAATTCAGGTTTGATCGTACATCCAGATTATAGAGGGAAAGGCTATGCGAAACAAATTAAAGCCAAGGTGTTCGAATATTCAAGAAAAAAATTTCCAGATGCCAAAGTGTTTAGTATTACAACAGGTTTGGCAGTGATGAAAATGAATAGCGATTTGGGCTACAAGCCAGTTACTTTTTCTGAATTAACAGATGACCAAACTTTTTGGAATGGTTGTCAGACATGTAAAAATTACGATGTATTACAGCGCACAGAACAGAAAATGTGTCTGTGTACTGGGATGTTATATGATCCATTAAAGAAAGCAGCAAAAGAGAAAAAAGAAATTAAAGCAAAGGTTTTTAAAAGACTGAAACATATTAAACAAACCTTGTTTTTAAAAAAAGATAAGAAATGAAAAAACTAGTAATTGCTTATAGTGGAGGCTTGGATACTTCTTACTGTGCTGTGTATTTATCAAAAGATAAAGAATTTGAAGTGCATGCTGTAAGTGTCAACACAGGAGGATTTAGTCAAAAAGAAATTGAGATAATTAAGGAGAATGCTTATAAAATGGGTGTTACTTCTTACAAAAATATTGATGCCGTATCATCCTTTTATCAAAAGGTCATTAAATATTTGATATATGGTAATGTATTAAAGAACAACACCTATCCTTTATCTGTAAGTGCCGAAAGAATTATTCAAGCTATTGAGATTGTAGAATATGCAAAGAGTATAGGAGCGAAATATATTGCGCATGGTAGTACTGGTGCAGGAAATGACCAAGTACGTTTTGATATGATCTTTCAAACCTTAGCTCCGGATATTGAGATTATCACACCAATTAGAGATGGTAAAATATCAAGACAAGAAGAGATAGATTATCTAAAAGCAAACAATGTAGACATGTCTTGGAATAAAGCCAAGTATTCTGTTAATAAAGGACTCTGGGGCACAAGTGTTGGTGGTGAAGAAACTTTAACTTCGGCAAATCCCTTGCCAAATACAGCATACCCTTCTCAGTTGCAAAAAGAAAAGGAAGAATTGGTAGTATTGACTTTTGAAAAGGGAGAATTTATTGCCTTGAATGGAATTCAAAATAACCCAGAAAAGAATATTGAACTACTAAATGAATTGGCATCAAAATATGCTATTGGCAGAGATATTCATGTGGGTGACACTATAGTAGGTATTAAGGGTAGAGTTGGTTTTGAGGCTCCTGCAGCATTAATAACCATAAAAGCACATCATTTATTAGAAAAACATACCCTAACTAAATGGCAGATGCAGCATAAAGAATATTTGTCAAGTTTTTATGGTATGCATTTGCATGAAGGGCAATATTTAGATCCTGTAATGCGAAATATTGAGGCTTTTTTGGGTAGTAGCCAAGCTAAAGTTTCAGGTGACGTTAAAGTCACTTTAAAGCCGTATCATTTTACCTTAGACGGAATTAAATCGAAGTATGATTTAATGAATGCAAAATTCGGAACTTATGGAGAAATGAATACAGGTTGGACAGCAGAAGAAGCCAAAGGTTTTATTAAGATTCTAGGGAATCAAAATAAGATATATCAACATATAAACTCAGAATTATGATAGAGGTCGGAATTATTGGAGGAGCAGGTTATACAGCAGGCGAATTGATCAGATTATTATTAAATCATCCAAAATCAGCACTTAATTTCGTGTATAGCACGTCGAATGCTGGTAATGCAATTTATAGTGTACATCAGGACATGGCAGGGTCATTAGATATGAAATTTACCGATGAAATAAATCCAAATGTTGATGTGCTATTCTTATGTTTAGGTCATGGAAATTCCAAAGAATTTTTAGAGAAAAATCAATTTTCAAAGAAGACAAAGATAATTGATTTGAGCAATGACTTTAGATTAGAAAATGAGAAGGTAATTGGGGATAAAAGTTTTGTGTATGGTTTGCCAGAATTACAAAAAGAAGCAATCCAGAAGGCCAATTATATTGCAAATCCAGGTTGTTTCGCAACTGCAATTCAATTAGCTATTTTGCCTTTAGCAAAAGCTAATTTAATCAAAAGTGATATCCATGTAAATGCAGTGACAGGTGCAACAGGAGCTGGGACATCTTTGTCTAAAACTACTCATTTTACTTGGAGAGATAATAATTTTTCACATTATAAGGCATTTAATCACCAGCATTTGGACGAGATCATTCAATCTGTAATGCAATTGCAAACAGATTTTAGCAATGAAGTTTATTTTATGCCAAACAGAGGGAATTTTTCAAGAGGGATTTTTGCCACTGCTTACACAGATTTTGAAGGTAGTCTGGAAGAGGCTAAAGTATTATATAAAACTTTTTATAAAGATTCAACCTTCACTTTTGTGTCTGACGATGAAATTCATTTAAAACAAGTTGTAAATACAAATAAATGTTTGATTCACTTACACAAGTATAATAATAAATTACTGATTACTAGTATTATTGATAATTTATTAAAAGGAGCTTCGGGTCAAGCCATTCAAAATATGAATTTACAATTTGGTTTTGCTGAGACAGAAGGATTGAAATTAAAAGCTAATTATTTTTAAAAAGGAAACTATGAAAATAGCAATTATAGGAACAGGAAACTTAGGTTATTCGATCGCAAAGGGCTTAATCACAACCAATGCGATTACAAGTCTTTATTTAACCAAAAGGAATTTAGAAGATATCAAAGAATTTGAAGGGTATAAAAATGTACACTTAACTACTGATAATGTTGAAGCAGTAAAAAATTCTGACATCTTAATTTTTGCCGTGCAGCCAAGACATTTTGAGGGTGTTCTAAACGAAATAAAACAGTTGTTAACAGATAAGCATGTACTTATTTCTACGATTACTGGCTATTCAATTTCTAAGATTGAAAATGCTGTCGGTAAAGAACAATTTATTATAAGAGCAATGCCAAATACCGCTATTGCTGTTGGAAAATCAATGACTTGTTTGTGTAGCAATGAGTATGGTAAAAAGCGTATCAAAATTGCGGAGGCTATTTTTAATCGATTAGGAACATCAATAGCAATTCCTGAAACACAAATGCAGGCAGCTACAGTTGTTTGTGCAAGTGGTATTGCTTTTTGGATGCGTTTGATAAGAGCTACAACACAGGCTGCCATTCAGTTAGGATTTGATGCAAAGGTCGCACAGGAATTAGCTATGCATACTTGTGAAGGAGCTGCGAGTTTATTGATAACAACAGGTAATCATCCCGAACAGGAAATCGACAAGGTAACCACACCAAGAGGTTGTACCATTGAAGGTTTAAATGAAATGGAACATAAAGGTTTGAGTTCTTCTTTAATTCAAGGTATGGTCTCTTCTTTCAATAAAATAAATTCAATAAAAACAGAACAGTTATGAGTTTGTTTAATGTATATCCTCTGTTTGATATCACTCCGGTAAAGGCTCAAGATGTTTTTGTATATGATAAAAACGGGGTAAAGTATCTTGATCTATATGGTGGGCATGCTGTGATTTCAATCGGACATTCACATCCAACTTATGTCAAAAATTTAAGTAAACAGCTTAATGATATTGCATTTTATAGTAATTCGATTCAAAATCCGTTACAAGAAAGATTGGCTGAGAAGTTGGTAGCACTATCAAATTGTAAAGAATATCAGTTGTTCTTATGTAATTCTGGTGCAGAAGCAAATGAAAATGCCTTGAAATTAGCTTCATTTCATACTGGTAAAAAGAAAGTAATTGCTTTTAAAAATTCCTTTCATGGTCGGACTTCCGCTGCCGTTGCTGTCACAGACAATACAAATATAGTAGCTCCAATAAATGCACAACAAGAGGTTGAATTTTTTGAATTGGGTGATCTACAGGGTATAGAAAAAGCATTGCAAAAAAATGATGTTTGTGCTGTGATTATTGAATGTATTCAGGGTGTGGGTGGATTAGATGAAAGTACGACTGCATTTTATAGTGGATTGTCAAAATTGACAAAGAATTATAATGCATTGTTTATAGCCGATGAGGTACAGTCTGGTTTTGGTAGAACCGGTGAATTTTTTGCCTTTCAAAAACATCAGATTATACCAGATATTATTTCTATGGCAAAAGGAATGGGAAATGGCTTCCCAATTGGTGGGATATTAATTCATCCGAATATCAAAGCTTCTTTTGGTTTATTAGGAACAACCTTTGGAGGGAATCATTTGGCTTGTATAGCTTCAACTACAGTTTTAGATATAATTGAGGAGGAAAATTTAATACAAAATGCAAAAGAAATGTCGGCTTATTTTATAGAAAAAGCACAATCTCTTCCAAAATTAAAATCAATAAAGGGAAGAGGTTTAATGCTAGGATTGGAATTTGATTTTCCGATTGCAAAATTGCGAAAGAAGCTTATTTATGAGCATCATATGTTTACTGGGAGTTCTAAGAATGCCAATCTCTTAAGAATACTACCTCCTTTAACCATTCAAAAAGAGCATATTGATATATTTTTTGAAGCATTAAATAGTGAATTGACGGTATTGAAATAAGGGACAAAAAAACGCAAATTGAATAGACGCGTAATTCTGAAATAAATTCAGAATTACATCAAATAATAATATTGATGAGAAGCTGAAATCGAAGATTCAACGAAGTTAAACCAGTTCAGTTTAAGGTAAAAGATAATATTTATGAATAAATACACCAATATATACGACATTACAAATCTTTCTGAAATAATTCAGCAAACCATAGCTTTGAAAAAAAAACCGTTTCAGTTCGCTGGCCTTGGAAAAAACAAAACCCTAGTGATGCTTTTTTTTAATTCAAGTTTGCGAACCAGATTAAGTACCGAAAAAGCGGCTAATAATCTGGGCATGCAAGTGATGGTACTGAATGTGAGTGATACTTGGAATTTAGAATTCGAAGATGGAACAATCATGAACTTAAATACTTCAGAGCATATCAAAGAAGCGGCGCAAGTAATTTCTCAGTATGCTGATGTAATTGCAGTGAGGGCTTTTCCAACTTTGATTGATAAACACAAAGATGAATCGGAATTTGTGTTAAATAGTTTTATTAAATATGCTTCTTTACCGATTATTAATATGGAAAGTTCAACAGCCCATCCATTGCAGGCTTTAACCGATGCGATCACTATAGAAGAATTGAAAATAGTTGAAAAACCAAAGGTTGTTTTGTCATGGGCACCGCATCCAAAAGCCCTGCCGCATGCGGTTGCAAACTCATTTGTACAAATGATGCACGAATTGAATGTTGATTTTTCGATTTCGCATCCAAAAGGATATGAATTAGACCCTGAAATCACAAAAGATACGATCATAGAATATGATCAGGAAAAAGCATTAAAAAATGCAGATTTTGTATACGTAAAAAATTGGAGCAACTATACTGATTATGGAAAAATAACAAGTCAAGATGCTAATTGGATGATGACCAAGAAAAAGTTGGGCAAGGCAAAATTTATGCATTGTTTACCAGTACGTAGAAACGTTGTGGTTGAAGATGCAGTATTAGATAGTGAGAATTCTATTGTCATTCATCAGGCAAATAATAGAACCTTCGCGGCACAAATAGTATTGAAAGAAATTTTGGAAAACCTATAATTATGGAAACACTAAAAGTCATTAAAATCGGGGGTAATATTATTGATAGTCAAGATGAATTAAAAAGGTTCTTAGTCAATTTTTCTAAAATAAAAGGACCAAAAATTTTGGTGCATGGTGGTGGAAAATTAGCAACTAAACTGGCCAATCAAATGCAGGTTGAGGTAAAAATGAAAGAAGGCAGGCGTATTACAGATAAAGCTACATTAGAGATTATTACTATGATCTATGCTGGTAAAATTAACAAAGGTATAATAGCCAGCTTGCAAGCAAATAATTGTAATGCAATTGGTTTCTCAGGAGCCGATGGCAATACAATTATTTCGGTTAAGCGACCTGTAATGAAGACTGATTTTGGTTTTGTAGGTGATATTGTAAAGGTACATACTGAAACCCTAGAAATACTATTAAATAATAATATAACACCTGTTTTTTGTGCTATTACACATGATACAAACGGGCAATTACTGAATACCAATGCAGATACTATTGCTTCTGAATTAGCCATTGCTTTTGCAGAGATTTTCAACGTTGAATTATATTATTGTTTTGAAAAAATAGGAGTATTAAAAGATTTAAATGATCATGATTCTATTATAAAAAAAATTAATTTAGAAAATTATCAAAATTTGATCGATGAGGGTATAATTGTAGACGGTATGTTACCCAAATTGGTCAACTGTTTTAATGCAATTAAGTATAATGTAAAAAAAGTATGTATTGGCATGCCGGAAATGCTTTATAACCCGAATTCAAATTTCACAACTATAGAAATCTAATGATACAAGAACTAACAAAAAATGCGCTGTCATTACTTAAAATTTTAATAGAAACCCAGTCGTTTTCTTCTGAAGAAGATAAAACGGCAGAGCATATTGAAAATTGGCTAAAGCAATATGATATTCCGTGCAAACGAACTAAAAATAATGTTTGGGCAATTAATAGATATTACAATGACAGTAAGCCAACGCTCTTACTTAATTCACACCATGATACGGTAAAACCTAATAGTGGATATACTAAAGATCCGTTTCAAGCGATTGTTGAAGATGGTAAAATATATGGTCTGGGTAGTAACGATGCCGGTGGATGTTTGGTATCATTGATGGCGACATTTGTTTATTTCTATAAGCAGCCAAATTTAAAATATAATGTGGTTTTGGTCGCTTCCGCAGAAGAAGAGAGTAGTGGAGAAGATGGTTTAAAGAGTATGTTAACTAGTATTCCTAATATTGATGTGGCCATAGTTGGTGAGCCGACACTAATGAACTTGGCAATAGCTGAAAAAGGATTGGTTGTTTTAGATGCCACAATAAAAGGAACACCAAGTCATGCTGCACATCCAAACAATGATAATCCTATTTATAAAATTGGAGAAGTATTAAAGTGGTTTGAAACATTTCATTTTGAAAAACAATCTCCGGTATTGGGTGCGGTAAAAATGACAGTTACCCAAATAAAGGCTGGAAAACAACATAATGCAGTTCCGGCAGAGGTTGAATTGGTTATTGATGTGCGTGTAAACGATCAATATTCAAATCAGGAAATTACCGATATTCTAATATTGAGCTCACCTTGTACAACAATAGAACCAAGGAGTTTACATCTCAATTCATCATCTATTCCTATTGATCATGAATTGGTAAAAGCAGGAATAACTTTAGGTAGAAAAACCTATGGTTCACCAACTTTGTCTGATCAGGCTGTCTTGTCGTGTCCTTCTTTAAAATTGGGGCCAGGTGACAGCACTCGTTCACATTCAGCTGACGAATTTATTTATATTGATGAAATTAAAGAAGGGATACAAATTTATATTGATTTGTTAATTAAGGTAATTACTTAACAACTTAACAACTTAACAACTAGCATATAAACGAATAAACAATTAAGTTATGAAACTCTGGGATAAAGGATTATCGATCGATAAAAAAATAGAACAATTTACTGTTGGTAATGACAGAGAAATTGATTTACATATTGCAAAGTATGATGTGCAGGCATCATTGGCGCATGCAAAAATGTTAGCAAGCATTGGTATTATTTCTGCAATTGAACTTGAGCAGTTAGAAGAAGGCTTAGATAAATTGAAACATCAAATTGATACGGGTTCATTTATAATAGAGGAGCAATTTGAAGACATTCATTCTAAGATCGAATTTGAACTCACCAAACAATTGGGGGAAGTGGGTAAAAAAATTCATACAGCACGTTCAAGAAATGATCAGGTTTTAGTGGCTTTACATTTGTATTATAAAGACAACCTTAGCGTGGTTAATTCAAAAACCAAAGTTTTATTTGAGACGCTTTTGGAGTTGGCAAAAATCCATAAAGAAAAATTATTACCCGGCTATACCCATTTACAAGTAGCAATGCCTTCGTCCTTCGGTTTATGGTTTTCGGCTTATGCCGAGATTCTGATTGATGATGTATACTTGTTGAATGCAGCCTTAAGAACTGTAGATCAAAATCCATTAGGTTCGGCAGCAGGTTATGGTAGTTCATTCCCAATAGATAGAGATTTTACCACAAAAGAGTTAGAATTTTCTACTTTAAAATATAATGTTGTGGCAGCACAAATGAGTCGAGGTAAAAGCGAACGAACAATTGCTTTTGCATTAGGGAGTTTATGCAATACTTTGTCAAGATTTGCTATGGATATTTGCCTATATATGAGTCAGAATTTTAGTTTTGTTTCTTTTCCTGATGAATTGACAACCGGCAGCAGTATTATGCCACATAAAAAGAATCCTGATGTGTTTGAATTAATTAGAGGCAAGTGTAATAAAATTCAGGCTTTACAAACAGAAATGATTCTCATTACCAATAATTTACCAAGTGGTTATCATAGAGATTTTCAGTTATTAAAAGAAAATATGATCAACGCTTTCTCGGAAGTTAAAGACATATTAGACATATTTAATTACGCTATTCAGCAAATTGAAGTTAGGCATATTGATCTAAATGACGATAAGTACAAATACCTTTTTACAGTTGACAATATCAATAATTTAGTTGAAGATGGAATGTCGTTCAGGGAAGCCTATCAACAAATTGGAGCACGAGTGCAAGATGGTACATACAGACCCGATTCTTCAAAAGAGCATACACATATTGGCAGTATTCATAATTTGTGCTTAGATGACATACGAGCGAAATACCCTAGTTAGTTTGATTTTCAAATAAAATAACTGTTATAGTTTATTAAAACCGAACCATGCCTAAACATTAAACGAAACTTGAGAAATTATTAAAAATGAAATTTTCTTTACATTCAAACTCAATAAAATCATTGAGATGACTACATTTGCGCTTTAAAAAATTAATTAAAATGAAATATACTTTTATAGCAATTGTTTTGACACTTTTAATATCGTGTAGTAATGATAATAATCCAGAACCAATTATAGATTATACTGTAGAGAATGAACAAGAAATTTTAGATTATATAGCGGCTAATGAATTAAATGCTGAAAAAAGTGATTCAGGCCTGTATTATGTCATTAATGAACTGGGTACAGGTTCACAACCAAATCTAACAGATAATGTTACAGTAACATATAAAGGATATCTTATTAACGGGGCAATATTCGACGAACGAGACGGTGGAGGAGTTAATTTTGATTTAGATCAATTAATACCTGGTTTTTCAGAAGGGGTTACCTTATTGAAAGAAGGAGGCAATGGTATTTTTATAATACCTTCAAGGTTAGCCTATGGTAATATTGGCGCAGGGCCAATTCCTCCAGGAGCAGTATTGATTATTGAAATTGGACTTATTTCTGTTAATTAATAGATTAATTCTATTAAAAAAGAGCATCTATTAAAAAATGCTCTTTTTACGATCAACCATTGCTACATGTTCTTCAACTTCGTTATTAATTCAAATATTTAGTTAAATAATGGTTGATTGCCCAATATGAATGTTTTGAAAATTCATATTTGTTTCGTCAGGATATTCAATAAAGTCAACAATAAAATCACCAACTTTACCCGTTGTGATATGGCTGTATTCTGTATTAATATCTGGAGTAGTAATTTTTAACAGTAAAGATTTATTTACACCTCTACGAATTAAATCAGCTTCTTCATACAGCTCAAAATGCTCTAAAAGCATAGCTGCACATAATATCGAAGCAATAGGATTGGCAATGCCTTTTCCTGTTGCCTGAGGGTATGAACCATGAATAGGTTCAAATAAAGCATATTTATCACCAACAGAAGCGGAAGCCAGTAAACCTATTGAACCTCCAATTACACTTGCTTCATCAGAGATAATATCACCAAACATATTTTCAGTCAAAATAACATCAAATTGCTTCGGATTTAAAATAAGTTGCATGGCGGCGTTATCTACAAATAAAAAGTCCAGCTCTACATCTTGATAATCTTTGGCTACTTCTGTTACAACTTTTCGCCATAAACGAGAGCTTTCCAAGACATTGGCCTTGTCTACTAAAGTTAATTTTCTTTTTCTGGTTTGAGCTGCTTTAAATGCTAAATGTGTTATGCGTTCAATTTCAATTCGTGAATATTCACAAAGGTCAGAAGCTATATTGCCATCTTTACTCAACTTTTTTTCACCAAAATAAATTCCTCCTGTCAATTCTCTATAGATACAAATATCTGTACCTTTAATAACTTTTCTCTTTAAAGGTGATTTCTTAAGTAATGCTTCATATGCTTTTACAGGACGTATGTTTGCATATAAACCTAAAGATTTGCGAAGTTTTAGCAAACCTTGTTCTGGACGAACTTTTGCCGAAGGGTCATTATCGTATTTAGGATGACCGATAGCGCCAAAAAGCACGGCATCTGTATTAGCACAAATTTCGAGTGTTTCGTCTGGTAAAGGATTACCAGTTTTCTCAATTGCTATGGCCCCAACAAGGGCTTCGTTATAAATGAAAGTATGATCAAATTTATGCGCAACCGCATCCAAAGCTTTTTTTGCTTGTTCTATTACTTCTGGCCCTATACCGTCACCGGCCAATACTGCAATTTCTAGTTTCATTGCTCAGGGTATTTTAATTTTTTTTTAAGCAAGAACATTAATTTGAACTTTACTTGATTTTATAATTGCATGAATATCTTCGTCAAGAATTTCTTTCTTTTTATCGGCAAATTGAAGAAAAGTAGCATATACTTTATCTAATTGCATTTTTGTTAGTTCATAACCAACCTTCTTAGCTCTATAGGCTAAAGCAGCACGTCCGCTTCTGGCTGTTAATACAATAGCCGAGTCAGTTACACCTACGTCTTTAGGGTTGATGATTTCATAGGTCTCTCGATTTTTAATAACCCCATCTTGATGTATTCCAGAACTATGTGCAAAGGCATTATCACCAACAATTGCCTTGTTCGGTTGTACAACCATACCCATACTTTCAGAAACCAGTTTACTAGTACTAAATAATAGTTGAGTATTAATATTTGTGTCTAAGTTTAAATAAGGATGTTGTTTTAAGATCATTACAACTTCTTCTAATGAAGTATTACCGGCTCTTTCACCTATGCCGTTAATAGTGCATTCTATTTGTCTGGCCCCATTAATAACTCCGGAAATTGAGTTTGCAGTAGCTAAACCCAAATCATTATGACAATGACAAGATAATATTGCTTTTTCTATGCCTTTTACATTTTCCACTAAGTATTTCATTTTTGCACCGTATTCTTCAGGTAAACAATAACCTGTTGTGTCTGGAATATTCAATACCGTAGCACCTGCTTTTATAACGGCTTCACATACCCGGGCTAAAAATTCATTATCTGTTCTTCCGGCGTCTTCAGCATAAAACTCAACATCTTCAACAAATGATTTGGCATATTTTACTGCACCAATAGCTCGTTCAATAATTTCATCTTGAGTAGCTTTAAATTTATGTATTATATGTGAATCAGATGTGCCTATACCAGTATGAATTCTTGGCTTTTTTGCATGCACTAACGCTTGAGCAGCGACTTCAATATCTTTTTTTACTGATCGTGTTAACCCACAAACAGTAGCATTTTTTACGATTTTTGAAATCTCGACGACAGAATTGAAATCACCGGGGCTAGATATTGGAAATCCGGCTTCGATAACGTCTACTCCAAGAGTATCTAATCGCTCTGCTATGATCAATTTTTGCGCTGTATTTAACTTACATCCAGGGACTTGCTCTCCATCGCGTAAAGTGGTGTCAAATATTTGTATATTATTTTTACTCATTATTTTAAGAATATATTTCTTTCTTCTTATACGAATTTATATTTTCGTTAATAGTAAGTCTTGTGTTTATCAGATATATTTACAATGTTTAAACCTGTTTTAAGCAGTTTAAACAATTATATATCAACTAGTTAATGTCTTAAATCGTACAATGATTAATAACCAAAAAGATAATTTATTTGTTTTAGTAAAATCACTTTCAAAATCAGAAAAGCGACAATTCAAATTATATGTTGGAAGATTAGGTGTAAATACTGATTCTAAGTTTTTGGCCTTATTTAACATGCTTGATAAGCTTACCAAGTATAATGAAAAGGAAATTTTAAAGAGTCAAATTGTAAAGAAAGCCCAGCTCTCAAACCTGAAAGCACATCTTTACAAGCAAATTTTAATAAGTTTACGCTTAAATCCATCACATCAAAATATAAGAATTCAAATTCGTGAGCAATTAGATTTTGCCACAATTTTATATCACAAAGGCTTATATAAACAAAGTTTAAAAATTCTTGATAAAGCAAAAAACACTGCTATTGAGCATCAAGAGAAAAATATAGCTTATGAAATTGTAGAACTTGAGAAATTAATAGAATCTCAATACATTACAAGAAGTATTAGCACGAGAGCTGATGAGTTATCAGAGCAAGCTAAAAAGTTAAGTATGGAAAATGTAATTGCAAGTAAGTTGTCTAACTTATCGCTTCAATTATATGGCATTCTTCTAAAAACAGGTTATGTTAGAAACGATGAAGAGTTTAAGGTTATTACTAATTACTTTAACGATAGGATGCCTAAATTCAATATTAATGATTTAGGCTTTAGAGAAAAATTGTGGTTATATAAATCACATTTATGGTATAGCTTTTTAGTACAAGATTTTTTATCTAGTTATAAATATGCAAAAAAATGGGTGGATCTATTTTATGAAAATGAATCGATGATAAGACTTAATCCCGTATTTTTTTTAAAAGGAAATCATTATCTGCTTGAGTCGTTATTTTTTGCAAAGCACTATGAAAAATTTAAAAATGCTCTAAATCAATTAGAAGAAATTATTCAAGCCGAAAGTTTTCCTAAAGATGATAATATTGAAGCCTTAAGCTTTCTGCATGTGTATAATAATAAGCTCAATCTGCACTTTTTAGAAGGCACCTTTAGAGAAGGAGAGCCCTTAATCAAAGAAATTTTAAGTGGCATAAAACAGTATCAAAATAGAATAGACGAGCATCATATTATGCTGTTTTATTATAAAATAGCCAGCTTGTATTTTGGTGCTGGTAATAATAAAAAATCTATTGAATATCTTGAAAAAATCATAGAAAATAGATCCTTAAAAATGCGTGAAGACTTAATGTGTTTTTCACGAATATTAAGCTTGATTGCTCATTACGAATCAGGTTTAGATTATCATTTAGAGATACAATTAAAAAGCGCTTATAAATTTTTGATTAAAATGGATGATTTGCACGAAGTGCAGAAGGATATGATTGCTTTTTTAAAGCGCTTAGGCGATATTTATCCACATCAATTAAAAGCAGAGTTTGTAAAACTTTATGATAAGTTAAAAACCTATGAAAATGACCCTTATGAACGTCGTTCATTTTTGTATTTAGATATTCTTTCCTGGCTCGAAAGTAAAATCGAGAACAGACCAATTTCAGAAATTATTCAGGAAAAATTTAAAAAATTAAAACGTTAATTTACAGGCAATTATTCCAAATTGAGTCTTGAATAGGAGGTGGTGCTTCAATACTAATTCTTTCTTTTGTTACTGGATGCATAAATACTATTTTTCTCGCATGTAAATGAATTCCGCCGTTTTTATTACTACGGCTAAAACCATATTTTAAATCACCTTTTATTGATGAACCAATAGCTGCCAATTGAGCTCTTATTTGATGATGACGTCCGGTTTCTAGGTCTATTTCAAGTAAAAAATAATTATCGAGTTTTTTAATTATTTTATAATGTAAAACTGCTTTTTTACTAGCTTCAGATTCTCTATTAAATACAGTAGATTTATTATTTTTTGGATTCTTTTTTAAATAATTAATTAGGGTATTTTCATTTTCTGCTGGAGCATTTTTCACTACAGCCCAATAAGTCTTTTTTATTTGTTTTTCGCGAAGCATTTTATTCATACGCTCCAGAGCTTTTGATGTTCTGGCAAAAATAATGATACCGCTTGTAGGTCGATCTAATCGATGAACAACTCCTAAATAAACATTACCGGGCTTGTTGTATTTTTTCTTGATATACTCTTTTACAAGGTCTCCTAAAGGTGCGTCTCCGGTTTTGTCGCCTTGAGCAATATCACCCACTTGTTTATTGATGATGATAAGATGATTATCTTCATATAAAACGTCTAGATTTGAACCACTTGACGCCATTATTTTAATGTTAATGCTAAGTTTTGATTAATATCATGAATGAAGTTCAATAACTCTTCTTGACCAGAATTCGCCGTTGCGGATGTTATAAAATATTGAGGCATTTCTTCCCAGGTTTTCAAAAGTTCAGTCTGGTAATTCTGCAAATTTTGATTTAATTTAGAACTATTTAGTTTATCAGATTTTGTAAAAACAATACAAAACGGGATCTCATTTTCACCTAGAAATTGCATGAATTCCACATCAATTTTTTGAGGTTCATGCCTGGAATCTACCAATACAAAAGTGCAGACTAATTGTTGTCTTTTTAGAAAGTATTCGGTTATAAATTTTTGAAAGGATTGACGTTTACTTTTAGAAATTTGAGCATAGCCATAACCTGGTAAATCAACTAAAAACCAGTTGTTATTGATCTTAAAATGATTAATTAATTGTGTTTTTCCAGGTCTTCCTGAAGTCTTTGCAAGATTTTTTCGATTGGTCAACATGTTGATCAGTGAAGATTTGCCAACATTAGATCTTCCTATAAAAGCATACTCATGTATATTATCTTTTGGACATTTAGCTACATCAGTATTACTAATAACAAATTCTGCCGATTTGATTTGCATTGATTAAAGATTTTCTTTGATCAACCATTTCTCTAGTAATACATTGAATTCATCAGGATGTTCCATCATAGGAGCATGACCACACTTATCGATCCAATATAAGGTTGAATTAGGTAGTAATTTATGAAATTCTTCGGCAACATCGGGTGGAGTGACAGAATCATTTTTTCCCCAAATTAAACCGGCTGGCATTTTCATATTCGGTAAGTCATTGGCCATATTATGCCTGATTGCGCTCTTGGCTATTGACAATGTTCTAATTAATTTGTTTCTATCATTAACAGAATCATAAACATCATCAACAATCTCTTTTGTTGCTATTTCTGGATTATAAAATACATCTTGTGCTTTCTTTTTTATGTACTCATAATCTCCGCGTTTGGGATAGCTTTCACCCATAGCACTTTCATATAGTCCAGAGCTACCGGTAAGTACCATACCCTTTACACTATCATGATTATGTTTTGTATAATACAAAGCAATATGACCTCCAAGGGAGTTGCCCAGTAAAATGTATTCCTTTAAGCCTTTATGATTGACAAATTTTTTTACAAATTTTGATAAATTCTTAACATTGGTTTGAATGATTGGCAAAGAATAAATGGGAAGTTCAGGCATTAAAACCTGATAACCTTTTTTAGAGAAATAATCAAAAACCCCATCAAAATTACTCAGATTTCCCATCAAACCATGCAAAATAATAATGGGAATTCCCTCACCTGATTCTATGTAATTAAAATCACCTTCCTTTTTGTAGTTGTCGCCCATTAATTGGTTTTGGTATTTTGCTTTTACAAAAGTAACTATTTTGGGTCAAAGTACAGTTTTTCTTCAATATTCCACAATCTTTTTTTCGCAAAGAAAATTTTACCACTGTAAAAACTTGTTAATCAATACAATAATTTCAAAATTATAAAGTTATCAACAAAGTGGTAAAATATGGTAAAAAGTGGTAAAAATCTGTATATTTGTCATTAAAATCTTATTCATCGAATAATAACGTGGTAAATCTAACAGGTACATACGAGTGTAAAGCAGATGTCAAAGGGAGGTTATTGTTGCCTTCTCCTGCTAAGAAGCAACTTGCAAAAGTATTGCAAGATGGCTTTGTTTTACGACGCTCTGTTTTTCAACCCTGTTTAGAATTGTATCCAATGGCAGAGTGGAATTTATTAATGCAAAAGATCAATAAATTGAACAGATTCGTGAAGAAGAATAATGATTTCATACGTCGTTTTACAGCAGGTGTAAAAATTGTTGAATTAGATACAACTGGAAGATTATTAATCCCAAAAGATTTGCATTCATTCGCCGGAATTTCAAAAGAGGTTGTGTTGTCTTCGGCAGTAAACATCATTGAAATTTGGGATAAACAGCGTTACGAAAAGACAATTGACGATTCAGCTATTGATTTTGCTGAATTAGCCGAAGATGTAATGGGTAATGACAATATGACGGGAGATGAGTTATCATGATCCTGTATTGCTCTTTGAAAGTGTTGATGGTTTAGAAATTAACCCTAGTGGGATTTACGTAGATGTAACCTTCGGTGGAGGTGGACATTCTCGAGAGATCCTAAAAAAATTAGGTAAGAACGGGAAATTGTTTGCCTTTGATCAGGATGCAGATGCGTTAGAAAATGCTATTGATGATGATCGATTTGTGCTGATCAATGAAAATTTTAAATACATGAGAAGATTTTTACGCTTTTATGGGGTACAAGAAGTAGACGGAATTTTAGCCGACTTAGGAGTTTCTTCTCACCAGTTTGATGTGGCTGAAAGAGGTTTCTCTACGCGTTTTGATGCAGATCTAGATATGCGTATGAATCAAGAAAGTAAACTGTCGGCGTATAATGTGATAAATAAATACGAAGAAGAAAAGTTAAGTAGTATTCTGTTTTTATATGGTGAGTTGAGGAATGCCAGAGCAATAGCCAAGCAGATTGTAAGTGAAAGAAGTATAGAGTGGATTAAGACAAGTTTTCAGTTAAAGAATGTCTTAAAACAATTTTTACCAGCAAGTAAAGAGCATAAAATTTTGGCTCAGATTTTTCAGGCTATTCGAATAGAAGTAAATGAAGAATTGGAAGTGTTAAAAGAGTTTCTGGTTCAGGCTAAAGAACTATTAAAAGTTGGTGGAAAATTAAGTGTTATTTCCTATCACTCTCTTGAAGATAGATTGGTAAAACGATTTATGAGAAGTGGATTATTTGAAGGTGAACCGGAAAAAGATTTTTATGGAAATTTTGAAGTACCATTTAAAAAAGGAAAGTTGATAATACCATCTGCAAAAGAAATTAAAGAAAATAATAGAGCACGTAGTGCAAAATTGAGAGTAGCAACAAAATTATAGCCCGAATTACATATTTAGGTTTTGTAATGAGGGGTGAAACAATAATAAAATATGGCATTTTATAAAATTTAGTATAGCATCGCTACAGTAAATTTTAAAGGTGTAGTGAAACGGTATATTTTACAATTGTTTCATTACGTAATAGAAAGTTTAATAGGTAATACGGGTTTTATGGCTAAAATCAAACAAAGAGTTTAT
>Ga0316189_10000997_pt1 | contig 28181 bp, 25 predicted proteins | sample LowCovwburrow_MG_FD_204930 | JGI IMG/M metagenome (GOLD analysis project Ga0316189, IMG submission 204930) | Coastal sediment microbial communities from Maine, United States - Lowes Cove worm burrow | ecosystem: Environmental > Aquatic > Marine > Coastal > Sediment | place: USA: Maine...
AATTTGATCATTGGGAGTAATGTCATAAAGAAATTTACCAGACACATCATAAAAATAAAAGCGTTCATTCTGAGAGACACTATTGGAATTTGTAATATCTGTATCCTGAAAAATGCGCTTAAAATACTCGTCGTATGTTGGTGTTGAAAGCAAATCAGTAAGCGAGCGTCTAGCTGAAATTTGCAAACCCATTTTTTTATTAATTGCACCTTTATAGTAGGCATCAGCATTAACCAAATTCACACCAATTCCAGAGGAGTTTTTGACTTCAATTTCATTAGATGATCTCATATCTATCACACTAGAAACGCCATCGCCATAAACAGCACTTGATCCATTTTTTGAAACAATAACATCATTAGTTAAATATGGATTAAAGGCTGAAATAAGTCCAAAAAAATGTCCAGATTGATACATTTTTATACCATCCCAAAGCATCAAGTTTTGATCATTAGTGCCACCTCTAACATTTAGATTTGAAATGCGTTCATCTGCACTTTGAATAGATGGTAGCGCTTGAATGGTTTGCAGTACGTCAGGTTCAATGAGACCTGGTAAAATTCCGAAACCTTGAGGTTTTATTTGAGTCGTTCCGTTTGTTCTTAATGTAATGCCTCTAGTTAAGTAATTGGAAACTGTGACTTCGTCTAAAAGTTGTAGTGATAGGCTGTTGTTTTCAGAGCTAGATCTGATTATAACAGAGGAATCATTTAACAATGAGAAATCTAAACCTGTTTGTTCTTCTAAGTACCATAAAACATCTGAAAGGGATGAATTACTTGGAGGAAGATATAATTCTTTGCCTTTTACATTTTCATCTGCAAAAGAAAAAGTTACATTATATTTTGTTTCAATTAGTTTTAAAACAGAGGTAAGTGATTGTTTTTCTTTTTGGTTAAGATTCTGTGCATGGAAACTATTAATACCTAAAAAGAAAACGAGAATAGAAAGGAAAACAAGTGCGTTTTTATTCACTTATTAATACAATTGTTGAACGGTCTTTTTTATTAAACGTTATGTTTAAAGGTAAAGTTATAGATTTTAAAGCAAGTTCCATATTGTCATGCACAAAACTTCCAGTATAAACTTGATTTTTATCTATTTGTGGAGACTCAATAGTAACATTGTATTGCCTTTTAAATTCGTTAAGTACATAACTTAAAGGCATACTTTTAAAATAACTTTTGTTATTTACCCAAGAAGGATTTTTAGTGTTTTCTTTTTCTGTAGCAATGATTTTCCCATCAAGTAATAAAAAAGAATCTCCAGGTTTTAAAACGGTATCTATGTTGTTGTAATTTACATTAACGGAACCTTCATAGCATATAACTTCAAAAATATTTTCACGATGCTTCACATTAAATTGTGTTCCTAAGACGGAAACTGTTCCACTCTTAGTTTCAACATCAAATTTTGATCCTTTAGCAACTTTAAAATACGCCTCACCATTAAGTTCAACGGTTCTTTTCTTATTCCACTTTTTTTCATTAAATGATATTTCAGTCAAAGCGTTGATATTAACAGAAGAAGCATCAGGTAATTCTATGTTTGTCTTTTCAGCGACTAAGGTTGAAATATTTGTATTAAGAGTTGTGGTATAATAATAAACACCAAAACTTATTACAAAAACAGCGGCAACACGAAGCAATTGTTTAGCCCAAGTGTTAGATTTTTTAGATTTACTAGAGGAAATAGATGACTTAATGCTATTAAATACTTCAGAGGTATCAAACTCTGGAGCTTTAAATGCGTTTAAGTGATTGGATAATTTAACTAGTTCATTGGCATCATCTAAGGCATTAAAAGCCTTTAATTCCTCAGGACTAAGTTCATTATCTAACCATTTCTTTATTAATTCTTCTCTATTCATTTGTGTAAATTCAACTATATAACAATCATAGTTTAAAAACTCCTACCTTGAAAAATTATTCTTCAAAAATTTTATTTTGAAGTTTTCATAAAAATTGTCATTCCTTCGTAGGCAGGAATCTATATTCCCTCAATATCTTCTCTTAATTTTTTTAAAGCACCATAAATTCGTTTTTCTACAGCTTTTTGTGAAATCTCTAAAAGTTCTGCAATTTCTCTATGTTTTTTACCTTCAATACGATTAAGCATAAATGCAGTACGTTGTGCTTCAGACAGATTTGATAACGCCGTTTGCAATTTTTGCATATACTCATTGCTCTCCATAACAAATTCTGGAGTTTCATTGGTATAGTGCTTTGGTTTTACTTGGTGGTATTTTAATACTACTTTTTTATGAGCAGTGGCATTCAATGTCAAATTGTTAGCAACAGTAAATAAAAATGATTTTGCTTTGGATGGAACAATCTTACCGCAATTTTCCCAAAGTTTTACAAAGGCATCTTGAACATGATCTTTTGGATTGTAGGCTTCACCAAACTTGTAATATAAAAAGTCGTGGAGATTCTTCGAGTATTTTTCAAATATCGAAGCAAATAATGTGTCATCGCAAATATTATCTTTTAAATCATCTGCCATTTATAGTAGTTTGGAATAGTAAATGTAAAAAAAAGAAATTTAGAGGTAGGAGTTTTTACAAATTACTTGTTTTATAGCAAATACGTTTAACAAAAACCCCAATGCTATGAATTTTAAATTCAATTTCGTATTAATCCTAACCTTTTTTGCCCTCCTGAGTTTTAGTTCTTGTCAAGATGAAGTTCTTGAAGTCACAGAAACAAATGAAGAAACTCTTATTGCCCCAAATTCTGCCTTGGCGAATTTAATGCAATTTACCGTTACTAATGATGGTTCTGTTGATGATATCATGGACGAAACTAATTGTTTTTCTGTAAACTTACCTGTTACAATAATTGTAAACGACATTACAATTACAATTAATACTCTGGAAGATTTAGCCATTATTGAAGACATTTATGATGAATTTGATACTGATGAAGATGATCTGGAGTTTTTATTTCCAATTACTATTGTCTTAAATGATTATGATGAAATTGTCATAGAAAATCAAGATCAACTTGAAGTATTTATTGAAGATTGTTTAGATGAAGAAGAAGAAGTTATTGAGTGTATCGATTTCAATTACCCAATTTCTTTCTCAATTTATAATACAGATTTTCAAATTATTGACACTGTCACTATTGAAAATGATGAACAGCTTTATGACTTTTTAGAAAACTTGCAGAATGAAACTGATGAAGCTGTATTAGCTAGTTTGAATTTTCCTGTAACGATGATTTATACTGATGGTTCTACCATAGAAGTAAATAATAATTCTGAACTTCAGGAAGTTATTAATGAAGCAGAAGATGATTGTGATGGAGAAGAGGAAGAAGATGAATGCTCTGAAGAAGAGATTGATGCATATTTGTCAGAATGTCATTGGAATATAGTATCGTTTAATGGAGATGATAATTTTATAGATTATGATTTATATTTTGGTGCTGATGGCGATTTAGAAATTATTAATTCTGAAACTAATGCTACAGCATCTGGTAATTGGAGTACTTCAATGTCTGATGAAGGCGTTATATTAAACTTATCAGAATTATCGATGTTTGAAGGTGAACTTGGCGGAAATTGGTTTGTATATGAATGTGATGATGACCGTTTAAAGTTTGTTAGAGAAGCAGGAAGTACAGATTCACATATAATTTTGGAAAGAGAATGTAACGATGAATCTGATTGTAGTGTTGCTGAAGTTCAAGCTAATTTAAAGGAATGTAAATGGTACTTAGGCACAAACCTAATTGATAATAATGGACCACTTGTGTTTACAGAAGACGGAACTGTTGTGCTTGGTGATGTCGTAATTGGTGGATATAATTTATCTCTTATTGATGGTTATATATATATAAGCTTAGATTTATCTGGAGATTACGAAAATATTTCTAAAGAATGGAAAGTAGTAGAATGTGATGATAATTGGTTGCACCTTATTAATGGTGATTATAATTTAGTCATGGAACGTGATTGTGAAACTTCAAATCCTTTTGAATGTTTTTCAAACCTTGAATACGGAATTTGTGATGAAGGTGATGTGTTTGATGGAATTGAAACATTTAACCTAAACCAAATATATCCAGACTGTAATGAAGATAACGTTGAAGTTACATTTCATTCAACTGAGGATGATGCACATAATAATGTAAATTCTTTATCATCAGAATACACAAATACAACAAACACAGAAGATATTTATGTTCGTGTCGCGTTAGCTGGTACTACTGAATATGAATTATTTGTAGTCTTGCTTTTTGTTGAAGATTGTTCTTCAACAAGTGGTTGTACAGAAGTAGAGTTAGATTCTTTTTTAATGGAATTTGAATGTTATTGGGTTGCTACTGCAGTAGATGGTAGTAATGATTATAGCGATTTTGCATTTAATTTTAATGATGTTAACGAATTAGTAATTGAAGGAGGAGGAACTACAATTAATGGAGTTTGGGAAACTGCAGGAAATCCAACTGATGGTGTATATATAGCAATTAGTCAATTAGAAGGGAACTTTGAAGTGTTTAATGATGAATGGCTTGTTACAGAATGTAATGCTGAAAGAATAGTATTATCAAACAATGATATTACAATAGTAATTGAAAGAGAATGTCCATAACTAAATATTAAATTTCGTAAAGTCGTTTTAAGTTAGTTATTTAATTATTTAGGGGAAAGGCTGCCAAACTATTGGCAGCCTTTTTATTTATGTTTATTTTATATGTATTGAAGTTCAATAATAAACTTCAAATTATTAAATTTGCAATTCTTAAAACTAGAAGTTAGAATATGTTTGATAATTTAAGCGATAAGCTAGATAAAGCACTCCACGTATTAAAAGGTCATGGTAGCATTACAGAAGTTAATGTTGCTGAAACATTAAAAGAAGTGCGTCGTGCACTTTTAGATGCCGATGTTAATTTTAAAATAGCTAAAGAATTTACTAATAGAGTAAAAGAAAAAGCTCTTGGTCAAAACGTACTTACCAATTTACAACCAGGGCAACTCATGGTTAAAATTGTTAAGGATGAGCTAACCGAATTAATGGGAGGAGATGCTGAAGGTATTAATTTATCTGGAACACCTTCAATCATTTTAATGTCTGGTTTACAAGGTTCAGGTAAAACAACTTTTTCAGGTAAGCTTGCTAATTATCTTAAAAACAAAAAAACAAAAAAACCATTATTAGTTGCGTGTGATGTGTATCGTCCTGCAGCAATTGATCAATTACATATAGTTGGAGAACAAATTGATGTTGAGGTTTTTAGTGATCGCGGAAATAACGATCCAGTTGAAATTGCTCAGGCTGGTTTAGCTCATGCAAAAGCAAATGGGCATAATGTGGTGATTATTGATACTGCTGGTCGTCTAGCTGTTGATGAAGTAATGATGAATGAAATCTCAAACATTCATAAAGCCATTCAACCACAAGAAACATTGTTTGTTGTAGATTCTATGACAGGACAAGATGCCGTTAATACTGCAAAAACATTTAATGACGTCCTTAATTTTGATGGTGTTATCCTTACAAAATTAGATGGTGATACTCGTGGTGGAGCTGCAATTTCAATTAAATCTGTAGTTAATAAACCAATCAAGTTTATTGGTACTGGTGAAAAAATGGAAGCCATCGATGTGTTCTATCCTTCACGTATGGCAGATCGTATTCTCGGAATGGGAGATGTTGTGTCGTTAGTTGAAAGAGCACAAGAACAATTTGATGAGCAAGAAGCACGTAAGATTCAAAAGAAGATTGCAAAAAATCAATTTGGTTTTGATGATTTCTTAAAACAGATTCAGCAAGTGAAGAAAATGGGAAATATGAAAGATCTTATGGGAATGATTCCTGGAGCTGGAAAAATGATGAAAGATGTTGATATTGATGATGATGCTTTCAAGAGCATTGAAGCAATGATTCATTCAATGACTCCTGATGAACGTACAAAACCAGCATTATTAAATGCTAGTAGAAAAAAACGAATAAGTAAAGGAGCAGGAACCTCAGTGCAAGAAGTAAATCAACTACTCAAGCAATTTGATCAAATGAGTAAAATGATGAAAATGATGCAAGGAGGAGGCGGAAAGAAGATGATGCAAATGATGAAAAACATGCCAAAATAAACTAACTTAAAACACATACATCATGACAATTCTAGATGGAAAAAAAATCAGCAATGATATTAAAGATGAAATTGCTGAGGAAGTAAAAAAAATGAAGGCTAATGGCGAAAAAGTGCCACATTTAGCAGCTGTAATTGTCGGGAATGATGGAGCAAGTTTAACTTATGTTGGTAGCAAAGTAAGGGCTTGTGAACGTGTTGGGTTTGAATCGACTTTAGTGCAATTATCAAATACTACAAGTGAGGTAGAGTTATTAGATACCATTGAAGAATTAAATAACAATGATGATATTGATGGCTTTATTGTGCAACTACCATTACCAGATCAAATAGATGAACAAAATGTTCTTTTAGCGGTTAATCCAAATAAAGATGTTGATGGGTTTCATCCTATGAATTTTGGACGTATGGCATTAGACATGTCTTCATTTATTCCTGCAACACCTTTTGGTATTTTAGAGCTTTTTGATCGTTATGGTGTTGAAACGAGTGGAAAGCATACCGTAGTTATTGGTCGTTCACATATAGTAGGAAGACCAATGAGTATTTTAATGGGTAGAAAAGGATTTCCAGGAAACTCAACAGTAACTCTTACACATAGTAGAACAAAAAACATAGAAGAATATACAAAGCACGCTGATATAATAATCACAGCATTGGGTAAACCAGAATTTTTAAAGGCAGATATGGTTAAAGAAGGTGTAACTATTATTGATGTTGGTATTACACGTGTTCCAGATGCTTCAAGACCTAGAGGTTATAGAATTACAGGCGATGTAGATTTTGAAAATGTAAGCAAGAAGGCAAGTTATATCACACCAGTTCCTGGAGGTGTAGGTCCTATGACAATAGCTATGCTTTTGAAAAACACACTGTTAGCTAGAGAGCGACACTCAAACAAGTAAGATTGTGTTTTTTATTTAGCAAATAACTGAGAGATATCTTTAAAAGCTTTAAACTCTAAAGCGTTTCCAGAAGGATCATAAAAAAACATTGTTGCTTGTTCACCAACCAATCCTTTAAATCGAATATAAGGTTCAATAATAAATTCAATATTTTGAGTTTTTAATTTATTTGAAAAGCTTTCAAATGTATCCCAAGGTAATACAACACCAAAATGTGGAACAGGTACAGCTTTTCCATCTACAGCATTGGTGTGTAATTCTTCTGAAGATTTTGGTTTGTAATGAATAACTAATTGATGTCCAAAAAAATTGAAATCAACCCATTGATCGCTACTTCTGCCTTCTTCACATCCAATAATATCTCTATAAAAAGTTCTACATGTTTCTAAGTTTGAAACAGGGATTGCTAGATGAAAAGGAGCTGCCATGATATTATCATTTAAAATTTGGTGCCAAATTAATTATTTATTATAGAATTAGCACAATTTATTTTCTGACACAGTCAATTTTCCAAGTAGGAAATACTACAGATTCAGTTTTATCTACCCATTCACCAATCCATTTATAGCCTGATTTTGAAATGTCGTAAAATGTTAATCTGTAAAATCCATCCATACCATTTGGAGCCTTTATTTTACGATAAAGTACAATGTTGCCATTCTCTTTTTTGGTGCCTTCCCAAATTGGTAAAATTGTAGATGGAGTTTTTGAAGAGAACCAATGCACATACCATTTGCTACTATCTGCAATATATTGACGGATACTACCAGAATGAGTGCCATCAATTTTTAAAGTCTCATCTTGAACAGCCATTCCATTCATAATGTATTTCCATTTCCAAATCATATCTATACCTTCTGTCCAAGTGCCATCTTGCTTTTTGGTTGATGATTTACAATTGCATTCGCCAATTAATTGTTCATAATCTTTTATTTGTTCAGGTGCTTCAGGATTCGCTTTTCCGTAAGGAAGTTTTTCAGAAACTGAATAATCATATTGAGCAAAAAGAGTAAACGATATAAAGAACAGAAGTAGAGGAAAATATTTCATGGCGTTGATTGTTTTCTTTTAAAGATAGAAACACAAGCTTAGAAAGGAAAATAGTTTAAGAAAGAATTAACGCCTAAAATGATTTGTTATTAGGTTTGTAAGTTTTAATAGAATCACTAATTAAGGTATTTAATTCTGCTAATTCTTCATTGGTCAAATCACGATATTCTCCAACTGGAATATCAAGCTTTATATTCATGATACGAGTACGTTTTAAAGTTTGTACGTTGTAATTTAAATATTCACACATGCGTCTAATCTGCCTGTTTAATCCTTGAGTAAGAATAATTTTGAACGTTAGGCTATCAATTTTTTTAACCTTACATTTTTTAGTTACGGTGTCAAGAATAGGAATTCCATTTGACATGCGCTCAATAAATGTTTGAGAGATTGGCTTATCAACTGTTACTATGTATTCTTTTTCATGATTATTACTTGCTCGTAAAATTTTGTTGACAATGTCTCCATCATCTGTAAGAAGTATTAACCCTTCACTTGGCTTGTCAAGCCTTCCAATTGGAAAAATTCGTTTATGGTAATTTATAAATTCAATGATATTGTTTTTTTCAACGCGTGTATCTGTAGTGCAAACAATCCCAATGGGCTTATTAAAGGCTAAATAAGTAAATTCTTTTTTTGTATCGCTTAATATTTTGCCATCAACAGCAATGACATCTTCAGGAGAAATTTTTGTTCCCATTTCTGGGATTTCTCCATTAATAGTAACACGACCTGCTTCAATAAGTTTGTCAGCTTCTCGTCTTGAACAATGTCCAATTTCACTCAAATATTTATTGATGCGCTTAAGAGGTGCTTCCATGCTGCAAAGATACCATAAAGTTAATCATCAAGAAATTCGTAAATATGATTAGTAACAATTTCATTATTCAATGAATGCCCAAATCCTTTAGTGGTAATTAGCTTACTGTTTTTGAAACTTTGATTTATAAGTACAGCATCTTCATAAGGAATAATGCGATCATCTGAGTCATGAATAATAAGACCTTTAGAAGAAATGTGTTCTGAAAATTTTGCGGTAGAAAAATCTTCAGGAGCTTTTCCAAATGAGTCAATAATGGTAAGTTTTATTTGGGTTCTTATACGCTCATTATAGCCAAGCATATCAGAATAACGTTGTAGCACATCTGTAAATTCTGAAGGAGCACCTAGTAAAATTAGTTTTTTAATGCTCTCCATTTGATATTTATGTTGAAACAAAACTGTCGCCATACCACCAACCGAATGGCCAATTAAAATATCAGGTTGAAATCGTTTAGCAATGACGTTAATGAATTCAGAATAAGCAATAGCATTAAATAGTTTGCCGCCAGATTTTCCATGAGCTGGAGCATCAATAGCAATAATATTGAAATCCTTTTTGTTTAAATAGTTTATTAAATTCTTCCATCTAGCTGAATTACTTTCCCAACCATGAGCTAATAAAATGGTCTGTTTTTTACCAATCCACCTATAAGTCATTATTGGAAGGTTATCATAGTTAAATTCTTCTTTGTAAGCTGTATCTAAAAAATCTGATTGTGTCTCAGTGATATTACCACGCCTTGGAGTTCCAAACAAAGCTAAAGCTTTATCAGCTGCATATGATTTTGAAATGTAGCTTGAAATGTTAATAAGCCAACCAATAGTTTTAACAGCAATTTTTTCCATCATTCTGATTCTCTATTTACTAAATCCATTGAAAATGCTGGAGAACATATGGCAATATATTCGCAAGGTTCTAAAAAGGGATTTGAATATTGAACTCTTGTATTTTTCTTAATTTTTATTGATTCTCCAGCTTGTAAAATCACTATTTCATCTTCAATTATAAATTGTTTCTTTCCTTTTATTATATAAGTGTATTCGTTAAATCGAGGTGTTTGAAAAGGCTCGCTCCAACCGGCAGGAGCAATTATGTGAGCAATACTTATTTGTGAATTGCCATCTGTAGCAAGTCCAAAATGTTCTTCGATTAATTTACCGTCGCTTGTTGGGACTACAAATGGTGATGTTTGAATACTGTATTTTTTCATGCTAATACCATTGTATAAAAAACCCTTTTATTTTTGCTGTCTCTGGAATTTGAATAGCTTCAATCTTTATATTCATATCAAAACGTAATTCTGCTGGTAGCTCACTTTTATCTATTGTGAAAAAGGCATTAATTTCATTTACAGAAACAAGAATATTACGTAATGTGTTTTGAATACTTGAAATTTTATAATTGTCTTTTATTGTTTTAAAAGTACTATTAGTATTTAATCCTTTATCTGTTTTGAATTGGTTAAAGCTAACTTGTATTGTTTTTATTGTTGAAGTTGAATCTAAACTTTGTCTTGGAGTCAATACTAAAAGTTTATCTCCATTTTTATTATAAATTTCAATATCATTAATAGCTCCTGTAAATTCATCGCCTCCAATAAATTGAGCAATTGAATCGTTAGAAAAAATTGATTTTAAGTCTTTTACTTGGGTGGAGTCTGTTAGCAGTCCAATACTATGTTTTGAAATTAGGTTTAAGTCTGGTGATTTAGCACAAGATGTAATTAATAGTGTAATAATTGTTAGGGCAAAAAATTTATATTTCATTTAGGTTTTAATAATTTCAGGTTACATTACTTTTTTTAAGATACCAAATACTGCTCTAATAAAAGTAGCGCTTGTTAATACTTTAACGACAGGATTTTGTCTTTTGTATCTGGATCCACTAGATTTTCTTCTTGATGATGTTCGTTCTTTTTCTTTTTCAAGTCGCTTATCTTCATTTGCCTTTAATTCTTCAGCTTTTTTAATTTTTGCGTTTAGCATTTCATAAGCGCTTTCTCTATCTATATCTTCATTATATTTTTTAATCAATTTAGATTCAGAATAAAGCGTGTTTAATTCAGTTGGAGAAAGCACATCCATTCTGCTCATTGGTGCTCTCATCATTGTTGCTGCTAATGGTGTCGGTCTTCCTTTTTCATCCAATGCAGAAACTAATGCTTCTCCAATTCCTAAAGATGTTAAAACTTCAGCTGTATCATAAAACTCAGTATCTGGATAATTTTGAGCTGTTAGTTTTATAGCCTTTCTATCTTTTGCAGTAAATGCTCTTAGAGCGTGCTGCACTTTTAAGCCTAACTGACTTAAAACTGCTTCAGGAACATCTGTTGGATTTTGAGTTACAAAGTACAACCCAATACCTTTACTTCGTATTAGTTTTACAATACTTTCAATTTGATTTAACAGCGCTTTTGAGGCTTCATTAAAAATGAGGTGTGCTTCATCAATAAACATGATTAATTCTGGTCTATCAGCATCACCTTGTTCTGGGAAAGTTTCATAAATTTCGGCCAACAAGCTCAACATGAAAGTTGAAAATAACTTTGGTCTATCTTGTATATCAGTAAGTCTAATAATATTGATGTAGCCTCTTCCATTTTCATCAATTCTGGTTAAATCATCAACTTCAAAACTTTTTTCACCAAAAAACAATTCTGCTCCTTGTTGTTCTAGTTCAACTACCTTTCTTAAAATAGCTCCTGTTGACGCAGTAGAAATTCGTCCATAAGCATCTTGAAACTCTTTTTTGCCTTCATTTGTGGCAAACTGCAATACTTTTTTAAAATCTTTTAAATCTAGTAATGGTAATTTGTTGTCATCACAATATTTAAAAACAACGGCAACAACACCTGATTGTGCTTGAGATAAATCTAAGATACGAGAAAGTAATACTGGACCAAATTCACTAACAGTTGCTCTTAGTCTAATTCCATCTTGTTCAGAAAGCGACATAATTTCAACAGGAAATGACTTTGGATTAAATGGTAGTCCAATTTTTTCATGACGCTCATCAATTTTAGGATGTCCTGGACTTGGTTGAGCTAATCCACTTAAGTCACCTTTTATATCCATAAGCAATACAGGTATACCTTTTTCACTTAAGTTTTCAGCTAATACCTGTAATGTTTTAGTTTTTCCTGTACCAGTTGCTCCAGCAATTAAACCATGACGATTCATTGTTTTTAACGGTACTTTCACATAAGTATTTGTTATGGTTTGTTCATCTAATATAGCTGAACCAAGAGTCAAAAAGTCTCCTTTAAAGGTGTTTCCGTCCGTTATTTCTTTAACAAAATCATCAGTTCTACTCATCATCAAAGTTTTGTTAAAAATAGTGTAATTTTAGCCAATTATAAAATCAATGCTATGAATAAAGTAATAAGAATTATAAACATTTTTTTGTTAGTATTATTGTTCTCTTGTAATACTAATGGTAACCCAATTACCTTTCATAAATCACACGAATCTAGTCGACAAAATGTTCCTTTTAGTGATGTAGTAGAAACAGAATCTTTAATGTTTTTAACTGGTCAAGTGGGTAAGGATCATAAAAAGGGAGTTTTGGTAGATGGAGGAATCAAGGCAGAAACAAAACAAGTAATAGAAAATATTGAAGCTGTTTTGCAGCATCATAATTTAAAATTAGACAATGTTATAAAGTGTACAGTGATATTAAAAGATATCAATGATTTTGATGCGTTCAATGCCGTCTATGTTCAATATTTCACAAAAAAACCTGCACGCACAACTTTCGCTGCTTCTGGTTTAGCCGGAAATGCAAGTATTGAAATTGATGTGATTGCTGCTAAATAATGTTTGACTTCGCGTTTATGACATTTAAGACTATCTTTGTAAGCTATGACTAGAAGTGAAAAACAAGAATTGATAGATAAGGGATTGTTATTGCCTTTAATGGAAGAATTTTACACCATTCAAGGTGAAGGCTTTCATAAAGGAACAGCAGCTTATTTTGTCAGAATTGGTGGTTGTGATGTTGGTTGTCATTGGTGTGATGTAAAAGAAAGTTGGTTGGCTGAATTACATCCTCCAACAGAGACTTATAAGATTGTAGATAATGCTGTGAAGTATAGTAATACTATTGTAGTAACAGGTGGTGAACCACTTACTTGGGATATGACCGAATTAACCAATCAATTAAAAAGTAAGAATGTTCAAACACATATAGAAACTTCAGGAGCCTATAAACTTACAGGGACTTGGGATTGGATTTGCTTATCACCAAAAAAACTCAAGTTACCAACTGAAGAGATTTATAATAAAGCTCACGAACTTAAAATGATTATTTATAATAAAAGTGATTTTAAGTTCGCCGAAGAACAAGCAGAAAAAGTCAATACTAACTGCATATTGTATTTGCAACCAGAGTGGAGTAAGCGAGATAAAATGGTGCCTGAAATTGTAGATTATGTGATGGCTAACCCTAAGTGGAAAGTATCTTTGCAAACACACAAATATTTAAATATACCATAACAAAAAAAGCCTTGATTTCTCAAGGCTTTTTTATTGATAAAATATTTTCGTTAATTCATTGGTACAGCTACACGAACTTTATCCCAGCCCATATGCATTGTGCCTTTATCATCAAACATAATTGAAAAAGCTTCTAATGACTCGTCACCCATTGTCGCAGGTACAGTTACTCTAGCAATATCATTGGCTTCCTTGTAAAAATAGTTTCCCCAAACATTTAAGTCCGAATTAAATATTAAAGTCCATTCTTTTTCTCCAGGAATTGCTGACATTGTATAAGTTCCAGCTTTTATTTTTGTTCCAGCTACAGTCATGTCTTTGTAAAATGTAACTTCAGCAGCTTCATTTGCTCCAGTTCTCCATTGTTTTCCATTAGGAGCTAATTCGCTTAAAGAACGACCATTTAATTGAGGTCTTCCATAAACAATTTTTACGGCTTTGTCAGATACTTTGTAATCACTTGGATGTGATGCAGCATCCATTGGACTTTTATCTAGTCCTGGAAACTTTTGTGCATTTACATTTGTCGTTAATAACATTACAAAAGCAAAAGCGATAGTTGTAATAAATGTTGATTTTTTCATATTAAGTGAATTGTTTTTAAATAGTTAATGTTAAAGTCGTAGAGCTTCACTAAAAATTACAATTGTGTATTAATGTTTTTTGTAAAAATGAAGTTTTTGCTAAAATACGACTATTATTAAAACAAAAAAAGTCTTGATTTCTCAAGACTTTTTTTGATAAATTTAGTTTTAGTTCATATGAACAGCAACACGAGTATTTCCCCATCCTAAATGCATGTTTCCATCGTCGTCAAATGCGATTGAAAAGGCCTCAATAGAATCACTACTAGTAGATGCCTTAGCCATGAATTTAGCTACTTCACTAGAGGCTGCGTCTTTGCCAGCATTGCCTCCCCAAGTACCTAAAGTAGAATTAAGAAGAATCGTCCATTCTTTTTCTCCTGGTATAGATGTTAATGTGTAAGTTCCAGCTTTTACACTTTTACCACCAAGTGTCATGTCATTGCTAAAAGTGATTTCGGTGCCTTCGTTAGCTCCTGTACGCCACACTTTTCCATTTGGAACTAATTTACTTAAATCTCTTCCGTTTAGTTGTGGTCTACTGTAAACTACTTTGATAGATTTGTCTTTAGACATGCTTATGTCTAAAGGACTTTTGTCAAGACTCGCGAATTTTTGAGCATTTACATTTGTTGTTAGTAACATTACAAAAGCAAAAGCGATAGTTGTAATAAATGATGATTTTTTCATGATAAATTTTATTTTTTTTGAGTGTTAAAAATATTAATTACAAATTTTAAACCTTGCAAGGTTTTGTTAAACTTTACAGATTTGAAGTATATTTACCGAAAACACATGGTTTAATTATCATTATTATAAAAAAATCTATATTTAATTACAAATTAAAATCAAATCAGTCATATGTATTTTCAATATTGTATGTTATTTGCTTATTTGTACTATAATATATAAATAAAAGGATTATGTGTGGCATTGTATGTGCATTCGACTTGAAAGAGAAATCAGAAATGTTAAGACCTCAAATATTAGAAATGGCAAAATCCATTCGTCATAGAGGACCAGATTGGAGTGGAGTTTATAGTGACGAGAAAGCTATTTTGGCACACGAACGTTTGGCAATTGTTGATCCAGCTTCTGGAAAGCAACCACTATTTAGTGAAGACAAAACGTTAATTCTTGCAGCTAATGGCGAAATATATAACCATAGAGAATTACGTAGCCAGTTTTCTGATTATACCTTTCAAACTGAAAGTGATTGTGAAGTAATTCTTGCATTATACAAAGAAAAAGGATTTGAATTCATAGATGAGATGAATGGCATCTTCGGTTTTGCTATTTACGATGTTGAAAAAGATGAATATTTCATTGCTAGAGATCACATGGGAATTATTCCATTATATATTGGTTGGGATAAACAAGGAACATTTTATGTGGCTTCAGAATTGAAAGCTCTTGAAGGGATTTGTACTAAGATAGAACTCTTCCCTCCAGGATATTATATGAGTAGTAAGGATGGTGAATTTGTACAATGGTATAAACGCGATTGGGAAGATTTTGATTCAGTAAAAGAGAATGAAACAAGTATAACAGAAGTGCGTCAAGCATTGGAAGATGCTGTATACAGACAATTGATGAGTGATGTACCTTATGGTGTGTTGTTGTCTGGAGGATTAGATTCTTCAGTAATATCAGCCGTTGCAAAAAAATATGCAGAACGACGTATTGAAGCCGACGATAAAGAACAAGCTTGGTGGCCGCAATTGCATAGTTTTTCTGTTGGATTAGATGGATCACCAGATTTAAAAGCAGCACGAAAAGTAGCTGACTATATTGGAACGGTTCATCATGAAATTAAATTTACAATTCAAGAAGGGTTAGATGCTATTAAAGATGTGATTTATCAATTAGAAACTTATGATATCACCACTATTAGAGCAAGTACGCCAATGTATTTAATGGCAAGAGTTATTAAATCTATGGGAATTAAAATGGTCTTGTCTGGTGAAGGAGCTGACGAGTTATTTGGTGGCTATTTATATTTTCATAAAGCACCAAACGCTAAAGAATTTCACGAAGAAACCGTCAGAAAATTAAGAAAACTTCACATGTATGATTGCCTAAGGGCTAACAAAAGTTTAGCGGCTTGGGGAATTGAAGGACGTGTGCCATTTTTAGATAAAGAATTTATGGACGTTGCCATGCGAATTAACCCTCAAGATAAAATGATAAATGGAGAGCGTATGGAAAAATGGGTGGTTAGAAAAGCCTTTGAAGATATGTTGCCAGAATCTGTAGTATGGAGACAAAAAGAACAGTTTAGTGATGGTGTTGGTTACAGTTGGATTGATACTTTGAAAAAGGTTGTAGATGCTGAAGTATCAGATGAACAATTAGCAAACGCTCATTTTAGATTTCCAATTCAAACACCACAAAGCAAAGAAGAGTATTATTATCGCATTATTTTCGAATCACATTTCCCAAGTGATACAGCTGCTTTAAGTGTTCCTCAAGAGCCAAGTGTTGCTTGCAGTACTAAAATTGCTTTAGAATGGGATGAAGCCTTTAAAAACATGAACGATCCTTCTGGTAGAGCAGTGGCAAAAGTACATGATGATGCATATTAAATAGCTAATTTGGTTGGTTAATTAGTTATTAGATTAGGTTGGCAAATTGCCAACCTTTTTTATTTGAAAAAGCTATATTTGAATTAATGAAACTAACGCTAACCACAAAGCAATATCAGCTTGCTCTAAAACATCCTTTTACAATTTCTAGGTCTACAAGAACATTTCAAGACACTGTAGTGGTTTCAATATCTGATGGTATTAATACTGGTTATGGTGAAGCGATTCCATATCCATTTTATGGCATTACAACAGAAAAGATTGAGCAATCTGTGTTGAAATCTCAATCTATAATTGAAAATACTTTTGGGATACATCCTAATGATTTATGGCAACAATTAGAGCCGAATTTAAAAGATGATTATTTTACATTATGCGCTATTAATTGTGCCTATTGGGATTATTATGCACAAACAGAGAACAGAACAACCCGAAGTTATTTTCGTGATGAGAATAAAAAAGCGCCATTAAGTGATTACACGATTGGTATAGATACCATTGAAGTAATGAAACAGAAAATAATTGAAACACCTTGGCCTATTTATAAAATTAAACTAGGGACAGAACACGATGTTGAAATTGTATCTGAACTCAGAAAAATCACTGAAGCTGTGTTTAGAATTGATGCTAATTGCGCATGGACAGTTAAAGAAACACTTGATAATGCAGTAAAGCTAAAAGAATTGGGAGTAGAGTTTATAGAGCAACCTTTAAAAGCTGATGATTGGGAAGGCATGAAACGTTTAAAAGAAGAATGTATATTGCCATTAATTGCAGATGAAAGCTGCCAACGTTTTGAAGATGTACAAAAATGTGCTCAAGGATTTCACGGCATTAATATAAAACTCATGAAATGTGGTGGACTTACTCCTGCTTTTAAAATGATAGAGAAGGCAAGAGAGCTTAATTTAAGTGTTATGGCTGGTTGCATGGCAGAATCTACAGTTGGTATTTCAAGTCTTGCTCAAATAGCTCCACTTTTAGATTATATAGATGCAGATGGAGGCATGCTAATAAAAAATGATACTGCAAACGGTGTAACATTAAAAAATGGAAGTATAGTTTACCCAAAAGAAAACGGATCAGGAATAACATTACTTGGTTAAATACAATAGAGAATTATAAAATTTGACTTTTTTATTTTGTATCAATAAAATAGTTTTTTAAACATATATTTGCTCAAAACCCTTATAAATAATGTAAGTGACATTTAGGTGACACTTAAGTGGCGTGAAAAAAACGAGGATAACTCTATAGATTTGTACCAACAAAAATGATACAAAATGAAACAACAAACACTTAGAGAAAATTTATTATATCAGCGTAAGTTAAAAGGCTTTACTCAAGATGAGCTTTCTGATAGAACAACAGTTGGTGTACGTACAATTCAACGCATTGAAAAAGGTGAAGTGCAACCGCATTTACAAACAGTAAAACTATTAGCTGTAGGATTAGATGTTGAGGTAGACGATTTAATTGTTCTTGATAACCCAAAAGAAGAAACTATAAAACGTAAATGGATGCTTTTATTACATGCATCACCTTTCTTTGGTTTAATCATTCCTTTTGCAAATGTCTTATTTCCACTATTTACATGGATGAGTAAGGCAGAAGACAATAAGTTATATGATGAACATGGTCGGAAGGTTATTAACTTTCATTGCACTTTAAATCTAATGCTAATAATATCGTTACTATCGTTTTTCCCTTTTCCTGGTATGAACTTTTTTGGCACAGGCTCAGTTTTTCTTTTCGGTATAATTTACAGTCTTAAAAACACCATGTCTGCTTTAGGTTCAGGCACTTGTAACTATCCGCTATCTATTCCTTTTCTAAAACTAAACAGTTTTAAGTTTCTTTAATTTTTTTACTAATTATTAATATTCTCTTGGGCGCTTTTACACGTCATTGAGAAAACACACTTATATATTATGAAAACATTATTTATTAAATATCCAACCATATCGCGCTTTATTTTAGCCTTAGCCCTTTTCGGATTGGCATTATTCTTAAGTGGGTTAATTAATAAAGGTGCTGTAAAAGCGTATTTTCCTTATGCATCATTTATTTTATTAGGTATAGCAACTGGGATATTGTATAAGATCGACAAAAAATCATTGCGTGAAATTGGACTCAATTTAAGTTTAAGAAACCTGTCTTTTTTACCTCTAGGTGTGTTAATTGGAGCTTTAACTTTTTTAGCTGCTAAATATGCAAGAGCTTTATATACAGGTGAATCGTTTGCTATAACAGAAACAATAAACTACTCAGCTATTTTATATGCACTGTATATTATTTTGCCAACAGTTGCAGTTGAAGAGTTTTTATTTAGAGGTTATTTGTTTAAGAAAACTATCGAAAAAAGTAATGTTATTATCGCTAACATCATTTTTTCTATTCTATTTATGCTTATTCATGTTTTTGATGAAAATGCTATGAATAATACAGGAATGATAATATTCTTAATTATAACTATTCCTGTAGGACATTTGTTGTTTGCAACAGCTTTATTAAAATCAAAAACACTGTTATTTCCTATTGGTCTTCATCTTGGCAATAATTGGGCAACACGACATTTAATAACAGATAGCAATACTGGAGACAGTTTTCTTTATATAACTAATAATGCATCATTTGATACGTGGGCAGCATTTATTGGTTTCATTCTTATTTTTAATGGAGTGTTTCTATGTGCCACATTTTTAATTTGGAAATGGGATGAATTTTCATTTATGAAACGATTAAAAAAGTAATAGTTGACTATCATTTACTTAAGAGTTAAGTATGAAATATCGTTTCTAATGAATTCATTTTATTTGTCTATCAAATAGATTGATAAAATTCACCCAAAATCTATTTTAAGATGCTTTTTAAGCGATTTAAGACGTTTTTAGATAATTAACAAATGTTGATAATTATGTAGAAAACACAATATAAACCTTAAAAAAGAGGTTTAATAATCGTATATTTGTTTGTATTGGAAATGATGCTTTTTGTATCGTTTTTTTTATGATTTAAAACGAAAAATTAACTTATAGCAAAACATAATATGAGTCAAGAAAAAGAAGAGTTTAACAAACATAATTATTCTGCAGATAGTATCCAGGCATTAGAAGGAATGGAGCATGTTCGTATGCGTCCATCCATGTATATTGGTGATGTTGGTACAAGAGGATTACACCATTTGGTTTATGAGGTTGTAGATAACTCAATTGACGAAGCTTTAGCTGGTCACTGTAATAACATTACAGTAATAATTAATGAAGATAATTCTATTACAACTGAAGATGATGGTCGTGGGATTCCTGTAGATCTTCATAAGAAAGAAGGTGTGTCTGCTCTTGAAGTAGTAATGACTAAGATTGGTGCAGGTGGAAAATTTGATAAAGATTCTTATAAAGTTTCTGGTGGTTTACATGGTGTTGGTGTGAGTTGTGTAAATGCATTATCAGAACATTTAAAGGCTACTGTTTATAGAGATGGAAAAGTCTATGAGCAAGAATATGAACGTGGTAAAGCCATGTATCCTGTTAAACAAGTTGGAGAAACAGATAAAAGAGGTACAACTGTAACGTTTAGACCAGATTCTACAATTTTCAACCTAACCTTAGAGTATAATTATGATACACTAGCGAGTCGTTTGCGTGAATTAGCATACTTAAATAAGGGAATTACAGTTCATTTAATTGATAGAAGATCTAAAAAAGACGATGGTGAATTTGAGGGAGAGACTTTTCATTCCACGGAAGGTCTTAAGGAATTTATCCAGTATTTAGATGCTACTCGTGAACCATTAATGAAAGATGTAATCGCTTTTGAAGGTGAAAAAAATGGTGTCCCAGTTGAGGTAGCTATGATTTATAATACCTCATATGCAGAAAATTTACATTCTTATGTAAATAATATTAACACTCATGAAGGTGGAACACACCTTTCTGGATTTAGACGTGGATTAACACATACTCTTAAAAAATTCGCTGATAACTCAGGCATGTTAGACAAATTAAAGTTTGACATTGCTGGTGATGATTTCCGTGAAGGACTAACTGCTATTATTTCGGTAAAAGTTCAGGAGCCTCAGTTTGAAGGCCAAACAAAAACAAAGCTTGGTAACAGAGAGGTTTCGGCTTCAGTAAGTCAAGCGGTTTCTGAAATGTTAACCGATTATCTTGAAGAACATCCAGATGATGCTAAAACCATTGTGCAAAAAGTTATTCTTGCTGCTCAAGCACGTCATGCCGCAAATAAGGCTCGTGAAATGGTTCAACGAAAAACGGTTATGAGCATTGGTGGTTTACCTGGTAAATTATCTGATTGTTCTGAGCAAGATCCTGAAAAATGCGAAATTTATCTTGTTGAGGGAGATTCGGCAGGTGGAACAGCAAAAATGGGTCGTGATAGAGCGTTTCAAGCAATTTTACCTTTACGTGGTAAAATATTGAATGTAGAGAAAGCAATGACACATAAGGTGTTTGAAAATGAAGAAATAAAAAATATATTCACAGCTTTAGGTGTTACTATTGGAACAGAAGAAGATAGTAAAGCGCTAAATCTTTCAAAATTGCGATACCATAAAATTGTGATTATGTGTGATGCCGATATAGATGGTTCTCACATTGAGACATTAATCTTAACGTTTTTCTTCCGTTATATGAAGGAATTAATTGAAAATGGTCATATCTATATTGCAACACCTCCTTTATTTTTAGTGAAAAAAGGAGCAAAAAAAGCATATGCTTGGAATGACGAGGAGCGCTTGGCGTTAATGGAACAATATGGTGATGGAGCCAAAATACAACGATATAAAGGTCTTGGTGAGATGAATGCTGTACAACTTTGGGATACTACCATGAATCCTGAATTTAGAACATTACGTCAAATTCAAATAGATAATGGAGCCGAAGCTGATCGAATTTTCTCAATGTTAATGGGAGATGAGGTTCCGCCTCGTAGAGAGTTTATTGAGAAAAATGCTATTTATGCGAATATCGACGCATAATATATAGTAGTTATAAATTATAAAAATGCCCACAATTGGGCATTTTTATATGAATAAATTCAATAAAATATCGATTAAGTGTAATATTTTATCGACTAAATGTGATTTTTAATAAAAATTCACTATGTTTGTACTGCCCAAAATTTATAAACATGAAAAACCTAACATTTGTATTGTTGCTTTTTTTTACAACAACTATAGCAAAAGCCCAAGAATTTGAAAGTATCTTAATTGCTGCAGATGACGCTAGTCTTTTGATGCAGAATTATGTTAATCCAGTAATGAAAGGATTAATGTATGATATGAATAATGGTTGGTATACAACTGCAAAAACTCATAAAAAGTTTGGATTTGATATCACAATTAGCGCTAGCGCTGCGTTTGTGCCAAAATCTGATGAGATGTTTGCTTTCATTCCAAGTGATTATAGTTATTTATCACTTCCAAATGGAGAAACACAGTTACCAACTGTAATGGGTCAAAATGATGCAGAAACTACAGTTGATGTAGAAATTGATAATGGAGACGGAACTTTTAATGTCGCAAGTTTTGAAATGCCTGGAGGTATTGCAGAAGATTTACCCATAAATGCAATTCCTGCTCCAATGGTACAAATTGGACTTGGGTTACCTTTTAAAACAGATCTTAAATTACGTTTAATTCCTAACCTAAATTTTGATGACGATGTTGAAACAAATTTATTTGGTTTAGGATTGCAGCATGACTTAATGCAATATTTTGGACCTTTAGAAAAATTACCTCTCAATGTTTCAATTTTAGCTGCATTTACTAATATGGAAGTAACGTATAATATTGATGATGAAGATAGTGGTGATGACATTGCCATCACAAATGGTAAAGGACAATTTAAAATGAATACATGGACCGTTCAAGCTATAGGTTCATTAGATTTTAAAATAATCACCTTATATGGAGGTATTGGTTATAATAATGGTAGTGCATCAACCAAAATAAAAGGCACATACACAGTGGATTATGATGTTGAAGATGGAAGTGGAACAGTTATAGATACTGTAAGTGACACTGTGACAGATCCAATTAATTTGGATTTTGAAGCAAACGGAATTAGAACAACATTAGGAGCACGATTAAACATTGGCTTCTTTAAAATATTTGCTGATTATACTTTTCAAGAATATAATACAGCATCTGCTGGAATTGCTTTCAGTTTCAGGTAATTTGAATTAGTTAGTTAGTATGAAAAAGCATCAGATAAAAATCTGATGCTTTTTTATTACACCATTATTATTTCGTAATTTTGCAGCTTCAAAATAACACAATCAAATTAAAATTAAATACATGAAAGTTACAGTAGTAGGAGCAGGAGCAGTAGGTGCGAGTTGTGCAGAATACATTGCAATAAAAAACTTTGCATCAGAAGTTGTATTACTAGATATTAAAGAAGGTTATGCAGAAGGAAAAGCAATGGACTTAATGCAAACAGCCTCTTTAAATGGTTTCGATACTAAAATTACAGGAAGTACAAGTGATTATTCAAAAACAGCAAATAGTGATATTTGTGTAATTACGTCAGGAATTCCAAGAAAACCAGGAATGACTCGAGAAGAATTAATTGGGATTAACGCAGGTATTGTTAAAACAGTATCGTCTAGTTTAATTCAACACTCACCAAATACAATCCTTATTGTTGTTAGTAACCCTATGGATACAATGACCTACTTAGTTCATAAAACTACTGATTTGCCTAGAAATAGAATCATTGGAATGGGTGGAGCACTGGATTCTGCGCGTTTCAAGTACAGATTAGCAGAAGCTTTAGACGCTCCTATAAGTGATGTGGATGGAATGGTAATTGGTGGTCATAGTGATAAAGGTATGGTGCCATTAACTGCACATGCTACAAGAAATAGTGTAAAGGTGTCTGAGTTTTTATCTGAAGATCGTTTAAATCAAGTTAAAGAAGACACCAAAGTTGGTGGTGCAACTTTAACTAAATTATTAGGAACTTCTGCATGGTATGCTCCAGGAGCAGCTGTAAGTGGATTGGTTCAAGCAATAGCATGTAATCAAAAGAAAATGTTTCCATGCTCAACGTTATTAGAAGGTGAATATGGTTTAAATGATTTGTGTATTGGTGTCCCAGTTATTTTAGGAAAAAATGGAATAGAAAGCATTGTTGAAATTAAATTAAGTGATGCTGAAAAAACACATTTACAAGAAAGTGCTGAAGGCGTTAAAAAAACTAATGCTTTATTAGAACTGTAAAAAAATAATAAATAGAGCAACAATTTTGTTGCTCTATTTATTATTACGTAGCATATATTTTGGTAATTTAACACTTTAATATTGATATTTATCTAAAGACAATAGGTATGCAGTCTTTATTTTTTATATTTGGCGCATGAACTCAAGAAGGTACATAGGTGCTTTAGTTATTCTACTCACATTATTAGGTGTTGTTTATCAGCAGCAAGTTACTGTTCCTAATCAGGAAATTGTATTACAATTTACAGATGCAGAAATAACATCAGAAGGCGCTCAAAACACCTTAGCTATTGTCAAGAAACAACTGCAGAATATTGGTGTTGATAACATTCATGTTATTGAAGGGGATAATGGAAGGTTGAAAATCAAGTATTACAGTGATACTGATATAACCAGTATAAAAAATACACTTTCAGAAGAACGAGAAATTGCTCTTGATTACACATTACATAATCAAAGTAAAGATTCTAATGAATCTCCTTATAAACCTTCAATAAGTTATAATCTTGATGTATTCGAGATTCAAAATGGTAATGATGTTAACTTTGAGGTCGATACTAACTATGTCTTAGAGTTAGAACCAAAAAATGATCGATCTTTTAATCCTAATGTATTTATGTCTTTTGAAGATGTAGACATAGGGGAACAAGCTGAAATTGAAAAAACTGCATATAAGGTTCATAGAAATATTGCTTTAGCAATAGATAATGGCTCTCATAATATACCTGAAGGCAGAGCAGGACCAATCTGCTAAAAAGTGTTTACACTTCTTAAACAACAATAGATAAGCTTCTATTATTTAGTGTAGTAAAGCTGTCAAAACCTTATTTAATCATAAAAAATTGTCAAATGTTACGGTAAATTTTATATTTGCTCGTTTTATAAAAATTTGACCCAAAAAACAAAACAAAACAATGCAAAATAAAGGATTAGTAAAATTATTTGCACTCTTATTCGGACTGGTAAGTATCTACCAATTATCATTTACGTTTAAGGCAAATCAAGTAGAAAAACAAGCAAAGCAATATGCTGTTAGCAAAGTTGCGGAAACTGAAGATGAGTACGATTCACGAAGAAGTATTGAAGAAACTAAGTATTTAGATTCTTTAAACAGTGAAAGTGTATTTAACATGGGAATCGCTGAATATACGTTTAAAGAAGTTAAAGAAAAGAGTATGAATCTTGGTCTTGACTTAAAAGGAGGTATTAGCGTAATTCTTCAAATTTCAGTTGAAGATATTTTAAAAGGATTAGCTAACGATAGTAGAGATCCTGTATTTATTAAAGCTTTAGATGATGCTCAAGAGCTTCAAAAAGATAGTCAGAATAGTTATATTGAAGATTTCTTTGTGGCGTTTGATGCTATTAAAGGAGATACAAAATTAGCCTCTCCTGATATTTTTGCGAATAGGGATTTAAGTGAAGAAATCACTTTCAACATGACAGATAATGATGTAAAACCAATCATTAGAACAAAGGTTGATGAATCTATCGTTTCAGCATTTGAAGTATTACGTAAACGTATTGACCAATTTGGGGTAACACAACCAAACATTCAACGTTTAGGAAATTCAGGACGTATTTTAGTTGAATTACCAGGTGTAAAAGATAAAAAACGTGCTACGGAATTAATTACAACTACAGCACAATTAGAATTTTGGGATGCATTTCCAGGGCAATCATTTAACCAGTTTCTTGGACAAGCCAATGAAGTATTAAAAGGCATTGTTAAAACTGATGCTCCAGTTGAAGAAATAGAACCACAAGGTGATACTGAAGATGCTGAAGGGGATCAGATTGCTGATTTATTAGGAGAGACTTCAACTGATACAACTGCTGTTGTGGTAAACCCATTACTAGATTTAGTTAGAGGTTTTGGTTACCAAGGCGGACCAGTTATTGCTAGTTTTGAAATAAAGGACAAGCAAAAAATATCTGAGTATTTAAATATGGCTCAAGTAAGGGCATTATTACCAAATGAATTAAAGTATGCAAGATTTGCTTGGGGAATTCCTGAATCACTTCCATTGGTTGATAATCCTGATAATAAGATTGATTTAGTTGAGCTTTATGCTTTACAAGGTAATAGAGAAAATAAACCTCCTTTAAGTGGAGCAGTAATTACTGATGCTAGAAACGCGTTTGCTCCTAATGGTAAGCCAACAGTTTCAATGCAAATGAATGCTAAAGGTGCTAAGGTATGGGAAGAAATGACAGGAAGAGCGTTTAACACTGGAGGACAAATTGCTATTGTACTTGATAATATTGTGTATTCTGCTCCTGGAGTTACAACTGGAGCAATTTCTGGTGGGAATTCTGAAATTTCTGGTCAGTTTTCTTTAAATGAAGCAATTGATTTATCAAACGTATTACGTGCTGGTAAACTTCCTGCACGAGCTGAAATAGTTCAAGCTGATGTAGTTGGACCATCATTAGGTAAAGAAGCAATTGATAGTGGGATGAAATCATTCTTAATTGCTTTGACTTTAGTGTTATTATGGATGGTATTCTATTACGGAAAAGCTGGTATTTTCTCTGACATGGCATTGATGTTAAATATCTTATTAATATTTGGTGTGCTTTCAGGATTGGGTGCAGTATTAACCTTACCAGGAATTGCTGGTATTGTATTAACTATTGGTATTGCTGTTGATGCAAACGTTCTTATTTATGAACGTATTAGGGAAGAACTCACAAAAGGGAAAGGCCAAAAAGAAGCTGTAAAAGATGGATTTAGTAATGCATTGTCTTCAATTTTAGATGCCAATATTACAACTGGATTAACAGCTTTAATTTTATTTATATTTGGAACAGGACCTATTAAAGGTTTCGCAACTACATTATTAATTGGTATTGTTACTTCATTATTTACAGCAATTTTTATCACAAGATTATTGATTGATTGGTATGTAAATAAAGGAGGGAAATTAGATTTCTCCACATCAATTACTAAAGGGTTATTCAGAAATATTAATATCAATTTCCTTAAGAAGCGTAAAATGTCTTACATCATTTCGGCAGCAATTATTCTTGGAGGATTAGGGTCTTTATTTACAACTGGATTAGATGAGGGTATTGATTTTGTTGGAGGAAGAACATATACAGTTCGTTTTGCACAAGATGTTAATGCTGAAGAAGTTTCTGGAGCTGTAATTGCCACTTTTGGTAGTGGTGAAATAAAAACTATAGGTGGAGCTAATCAATTAAAAATTTCAACAAAATATAAAATTGATGAAAACTCTCCAGATGTTGATGAAGAAGTTCAAAGCAAATTATATGAAGCATTAACTACATATTTGCCTGATGGTTTAGCATATGATGAGTTCTCAAGCCCTCAAGGGAATGTAGGAATTATGTACTCAGGTAAAGTGAGTCCTACCATTGCAGATGATATTAAAAAGTCATCCATTTGGGCAATTTTAGGATCATTAATAGTGGTATTCTTATATATCTTAATCAGATTTAAGAAATGGCAATTCTCACTTGGAGCCGTTGCTGCAGTATTCCATGATGTTTTAATTGTTTTGGGTATATTCTCTATCACTTGGAGATTCATGCCATTTAGTATGGAAATTGATCAAGCATTTATTGCAGCTATTTTAACTGTGATTGGATATTCGTTAAATGATACTGTAGTTGTATTTGATAGAATTAGAGAGTTCTTACATGAACATACTGGTTGGGAATTAAACAAAACTGTAAATTCTGCATTAAATAGTACTCTAAGTAGAACTTTAAATACATCGTTAACAACATTAGTTGTGTTATTAGCCATGTTTATTTTTGGAGCTGAATCCTTACGAGGATTACTATTTGCATTAATTGTTGGTGTTATTGTTGGTACATATTCATCTGTATTTATTGCAACTCCAATTATGTATGACTCAGTTAAGAAACTAGAAGAAAAGAAAAAGTAATTTTTCAAACCTATATAAAAGCCTTTTCATATATAATGGAAAGGCTTTTTTTATGGAATAAAGTGTAACTTTATAAAAAACAATCACATGAGATTTCTTCAATTATTAAGCGTGTTGGTTCTTTGTTGTTTAAGTTGTAAGCCAAACACTAAGAGTACTGATAAAAATGAATTAGAAACTACCAAAAAGCATGTAAGGCATGTTCATGACACTATTGGTTTTGCTAAATACGCTTGGCAAATGGACTCAATTTACAATCGTTTAGGAATTACTGATAAAGAAAATAACTTGAAATGGAAAGCAGCAATTTCTCCTCATGATGATTATAAATATGCAGGACGTCTGTATTACGAATCTTTAAAAGGAATTAATGCAAACACAATTATTTTGATTGGTGTTGCGCATCGTGCAAGGAATTTTAATATACAAGACAAAATTATTTTTGGAAACTATTCACATTGGCAATCACCTTATGGT
>Ga0316189_10000998_pt1 | contig 28157 bp, 27 predicted proteins | sample LowCovwburrow_MG_FD_204930 | JGI IMG/M metagenome (GOLD analysis project Ga0316189, IMG submission 204930) | Coastal sediment microbial communities from Maine, United States - Lowes Cove worm burrow | ecosystem: Environmental > Aquatic > Marine > Coastal > Sediment | place: USA: Maine...
GGCGTACGCTAATAAGTAAGCTTTGATCTATCCTATCACAAAGACACTGTTACCTTAGAAAGGCTTTGGGGCATCGCCCTGAGGCCTTTTTTATGGCTTACTACTCGCCGAATTGCAGGTCGGCGAGGCGCTTATAGAGACCGTCCCGGCGACTAAGGTCGTCGTGCGTACCCTCAGCTACAATCTTGCCCCGGTCCATCACAATAATCCGGTCCGCTTTTTTGACCGTGGCTAATCGGTGCGCGATCACAAGCGTTGTTCTACCTTCCATCAAGCGCTCCAGCGCGACCTGCACGACTTGTTCACTCTCAGCGTCTAGGGCTGATGTGGCCTCATCAAGTAGCAGCAAAGGGGCATCCCGCAGAATAGCACGCGCGATGGCAAGACGTTGACGTTGGCCGCCTGATAGCCGAATCCCGCGCTCACCCAGCTGGGTATCAAATCCCTCCGGCTGATCTTCAATGAACGCGAGCGCCGCAGCGTCTTCGGCGGCTTGGCGGAGCTCAGCGTCACTAGCATCTAAGCGGCCATAGCGGATATTCTCGGCAATTGTTCCTGCGAACAAAACCGTTTCTTGCGGCACAAAGGCGATATGCTCGCGAAAGGCCCTGGGATGCGTTTGCTTGATATCAGTACCGTCCAACCTGATCGCGCCAGTTTGCGGATCGTAAAATCTTAGAAGCAATTGAATAACGGTTGTTTTACCAGCCCCGCTTGGGCCAACCAGCGCCACGGTTTCACCGGACTTAATATCGAGATTGAAATGATCCAAAGCGATAATGCCGGGCTTCGCCGGATATTCGAATGTCACTTCGTCGAACTTAATATTACCTTTAATAGTGTCTGGCAAAGCGATCGGATGATCCGGCGCCTTGATATTGCTTTCAGCCTTTAATAACTCAGCGAGTCGTCCAGCAGCACCAGCTGCGCGTTGCAATTCTCCGTATACCTCGCTTAAGGCACCAAAAGAGGCTGCGACCTGGACGGCTAGAATGATAAAAGTGACCATCTCACCGCTGGTCATGCGCTCGTTCATGACATCCTGCGCGCCTTGGTAAAGCATCATTGCGATGCCGCCAAATATCATCAAAATCACCGACGCGGTCATTAACGAGCGGACCATAATACGGATGCGAGCGACAGAAAAAGCTTGCTCAACGCGGCTACCGAATTTCTCGCTTTCAGTGGTCTCTCGGGTAAAAGCCTGCACAATGTTCAGGGCTTGCAATGCCTCATTGACCTGCGCACCAACGTCGGCAACCCGGTCCTGACTTTTCCGCGATAGGTTTTTCAGGCGTTTGCCAATGATAACAATAATGACCAGCACAATAGGGATGGCAATTGCAATCCCGCCCATCAATCTGGGTGATGTTAGAGCAAGCATAATCGTACCGCCGATAGCGATCAGCATGTTGCGCAGCCAGACCGATAGGCTGGAACCGACGATGCTCTGAACAAGTGTGGTGTCTGCTGTTAGCCGCGAGACAATTTCACCCGGGCGATTGACTTCAAAAAATTCCGGACTAAGCAAAATCAAGCGATCAAATACCGCTTTCCTGATGTCGGCCACAACCCGTTCACCGATCCATGTCACGAAATAAAAGCGTGCTGCGGTCGCCAGTGCCAGAACAATGACAACGAGTCCTAAAACATAGAAATATTGATCAACGAGTGCAGCATTTTCGCTGGTGAAGCTATCGACCGTGTTACCCATCGCTCCCGCGATTGAAAGCGCGCTTGTGGCACCAATCAGCAAAAAAAATGTAGCGAAGAGCATATGCCCCTTATAGGGCTTAATGAAGCCCCATAACGTGCGAAGATTTGATAGCTTTCCTTTGGGCGGTTGGTCTTTGCTATTGATGTGCGAATCGCTCATAGGCGCTATTTCTCCTCGGGGTACGCCTTGATATAAGCTTCATTGGAGCGCCGCACAATGGCAAAAATTGATTTATTCTCGATATAATCTGGCTAAATCGGCGCCTATGTCTAAAAAAGCTGAGGGAGGGGCTTGCCAAGTGGTTCAGAGAAGGCTATACGGACGCCTCGTTTTTGGAGAAAAGACCATGAAACAGGATATTCATCCCGAGTACCACACAATCAAAGTGGTAATGACTGACGGGACGACTTTTGAGACTCGCTCTACTTGGGGCTCGGAAGGCGACACGATGACGCTTGAAATTGACCCAAAGTCCCACCCAGCGTGGACCGGCGGTACGCGTAAAGCTATGGAAGGCGGCCGTGTGGCTCGCTTTAACAAGCGCTTCGGTTCCTTCTCACTTAAAAAGTAAGTCGCACCGACCAATCAGATTAAGAAACACCTCGCTTTTGCGGGGTGTTTTTTTTGGCCTACGCCCTTCATAGCTCCTCAAGGCCATCAAAATCTCGCCAAGCTGCTCTTGAAAACGACGGCGGGCAACTTACATCTTTAATATCGATGCCCGATAGGGGTCGATTTACGGTACCGCGCCGATACTCGGGCGGTAAGTTGCATCAATCGCTTTAAAGGAGGATTTTACGATGCGTAGACATGACCTTTCACCGCTAATGCGTTCAAGCATAGGCTTTGACCATCTTTCCCGGCTTTTTGACAGTGCCCTTACCCCAGACGGTGAGCAGCCCTATCCACCCTATAACATTGAGAAATTATCGGAAGATGATTACGAGATATCAATGGCGGTGGCCGGCTTTGACCCCGCTGAACTATCGATTATGGTTCAAGAAGGTGTTCTGACGGTATCTGCGAAGGCTGAACCAGAAAATGAGAAGCGGCAATTCTTGCACCGCGGCATTGCGAAGCGCGCCTTTGAGCGCCGCTTCCAGCTTGCTGACACCATTCATGTGGGCGACGCGAAGTTTGAGAACGGCCTATTGATCATTGGTTTGAAACGCGTGATTCCCGAGCATAAGAAGCCACGCCAAATCTCGATCCAAACCGACGGTAGCGATGCCTAACATCAGTTACTAATCTAAACGAATTGAACCCGCCGGGCGCGATGCTTGGCGGGTTTTGTCTTTTAGGTATCTATTAGCTGAATAAAGCCTCCGCCTCAGAGCGGCTGCTGCCCCGCTCCGCAATAGCGGCTTCATACTTACCAATTAGAGCCTTCAGGCGCTCAATCCGCTGTGATAACTCTTCGGGGCCTAACGTATCGATATCTTCAATTTCCAAAGGCTGAATGATATCGTCTTTTTTTGCAGGTAGATCATCAAGGTCCATTGTGTGTCACTCCTTTTTCGACGATACTAAGCACAAACATCGTATTCGAAAAGAGGTAGGTGATGAACTGCATAGAAATATCTAAATTCGGCGGCCCAGAGGTTCTAGTTATGGCCGAGCGCGAAACACCAATCCCTAAGCCCGGCCAAGTGCTCATTAAGGTCCAGGCGGCTGGAGTTAACCGACCCGATGTTATTCAGCGCATGGGTCACTATCCTGCGCCGCCCGGTGATAGCGATATTCCAGGGTTAGAGGTCGCGGGTGATATTGAAGCGCTAGGCGAAGACGTCACGGGCCTGGCCGTGGGCGACAGGGTTTGTGCGTTGATTGGCGGCGGCGGCTATGCAACGCATGCAGTAGCCCCCAGCGAGACTGTTCTGGCGATCCCAGCGGGGATGGACTATGTCACGGCCGCCGGTATCCCAGAGACTTTTTTTACAGTCTGGTCGAATGTGTTTGATCGTGCATATTTGCGCCCATCCGAGTGGCTGCTGGTGCATGGCGGCTCATCGGGCATTGGCTCGACCGCGATTCAGCTTGCAAAGGCGTTTGGCGCCAAGGTGATCACCACCGCAGGCTCCCGTGATAAAGTTGATTTTTGCAAAGGCCTAGGCGCTGATCATGCGATCAATTACCGCAGCGAGGACTTTGTAGCAGCAACGATGGCGGCAACGGACGGTGTAGGTGTTAATGTCGTTCTTGATATGGTCGGCGGCGACTATATTGAGCGCAATATCTCTTGTATGGCACCAGATGGAAGGCATGTGTCTATTGCCTTTCTGGGTGGTCCAAGCGCGACGCTTAATTTCCTGCCAGTGATGCTGAAACGATTGACGCTGACGGGGAGCACACTGCGGGCGCGTGATATCGCTTTTAAGGGGGCTGTTGCAAAGGCGGTACAAGCTTCAGTGTGGCCTTTGTTGACGTCCGGTCAGATAAAGCCAGTGATTTATGAAACATTTGATCTGGCAGACGCATCCAAGGCGCATCAGCTGATGGAAACCAGCGGCCATATGGGCAAGCTGATCCTTCGCTGTTAAGTGTCTCTGTGGGTTGATCCAACAGATAACCAGTGACATCCCCCCTATTGCGTGCTACGACATCGTTAGGGAATGCCCCTACCCACGTTTTCCAAAAATTCGGATGCTGGGTTCAGCCAGAATGATCTGGCTGGCAGGGGTAGAATATTGTTTTATACAGGAGCCGAATTATGGCGCAACCTTTGATGCCAATGGCAACCGCAGTATGGCTGGTGGATAACACAGCTTTATCTTTTAGACAGATTGCAGATTTTTGCGAAATTCACGAATTAGAAATTCAGGGTATCGCTGACGGCACTGTGGCTTTGCACATGGTTGGGCAAGACCCCACGACAAATGGCCAAATTACGCAGGCGGAAATAGATCGCTGTCAGGCTGATCCTTCGGCAACAATGCAGATGATTGAGGGCGCTAGCGACATTAAAATTCGCGCCAAAGGCCCGCGCTATACGCCGCTGTCGAAACGCCAAGATAAGCCTGATGCGATTGCATGGCTTGTTCGTAATCATCCCGAGCTTGCCGACGCACAGATTGGTCGATTGGTGGGGACAACAAAGCCAACAATCCAAGCCATCCGTGAAAAGTCACACTGGAATTCTAGCAATATCACCGCCCAAGACCCGGTTGGGCTTGGCTTATGTAAGCAGGGTGAGTTGGACGAAGCTGTCCAAATCGCGCACGAGCGTAAGCAAAAGGCTGAAGCTAAGGCAGCTAAAGCAGCTGGCAAACCTATTCCTGAAGCAACGCCAGCGCCCATCGCTGCTAAAGCGCAAGTTGAGATCATGACTGCCGAGGAGGCCAAGCGGCCAGAGCCAGTTGCAGAGCCGGACGCAGACTCGGTGTTTGGCAAATCTGACTAAAGCTCGGCTGTCCCTAATGCTTGATTATGCCTAAGCCTCGATTATTCAAGACATAAAAAAAGCGCGTGGACTGATGCCGCGCGCTTTGCATTTTTTAGGTATCGACCTACCTTATCTGAGGTCAGTGACTGAACTTTGTTAACTCTTCTTTGAGTTTCAGTTTTCGTCGTTTTAGCTGACTGAGCATCAGCGAGTCCGGTTTAGGTCGGTGCTCCTCGCGTGCAATGACTTTTTCAATTTCGGCATGTTTGGCGTTTAAGGTCTCTGCATGCGGATTGTTATTCATTACTTTGCTCCTTCATTGATTAGTGTGATAAAAATATTTCACCATCAAAAAATAAATTTGTCACTGAAAAGATTTCGAATTATGGGAAACCTAGAAAGATCAAATACTTGCCGACCATCAAATATTTGATCCAGCTTATGGGGAATAAACAATGACAGAGAATCAGTCGAAAAAATTGATCGTTGGAATAACAGGCGCGTCTGGCATTCCCTATGGCGTCGAAGTTTTACGCCAGGTTTCTAGCCTTGGGTTGGAAGTTCACTTGGTCTTGTCCAGTGCCGCAGTGCGGACATTGAAGGCTGAGACTGATTTGACCATAAAGGATGTCGAGGCCTTAGCGACCGTGGTGCATTCCAACAAAGATATCGGAGCGACGATTGCGTCGGGTTCGTTTCAAACGCTGGGTATGATTATTGCCCCTTGCTCGATAAAAACCATGTCAGAGATACGCAGCGGCATTACGGGATCTTTGATCAGCCGGGCGGCTGACGTGATTATGAAGGAGCGTCGCCGCTTGGTTTTAATGGTACGTGAGACGCCGTTTCACACGGGTCATCTGCGGTCAATGGCGGCGCTAAGTGAGATGGGTGCCGTCATCGTGCCTCCAGTTCCAGCCTTTTACACGCGGCCGCAGACGATCGAAGATATTGTCAGTCAATCCGTGGCTAGAACGTTAGAACTATTCGGTATTGAGGGTCTGTCTGTGCAGCGCTGGGGTGATCCCGACATGCCTTAACAACGGCATTGCTAAGCTCACGCTAAACGAACCGACCGGCTAGCTTTTTCAAAGGCTGATAGATCGGGTATTGGTTTGTTATCGCCAGCCCGGCGTAGAATATACGGTTCGATCTGCGACCGAAGTTGCCTGCTTGCAGGCACTAAATGTAGTTTTTCGAACAGGTTATTATACTCTTCTCTTTCAACAATAAGCTCCATGCCTTTAACGATGTCATATAAACCCTGCCCGGCTTTGAAAGGCTTCAAGTCTAACCTGCCGCGACGAATCGGTCTCAATATCTCTTCTTGCCATTCGTCAGAGACTTCGATCAAGTCGGTTAAACTGTCGTTAGTGGGCACCATTCCAATGGACTCTAGAACAGCGAGAATCAGCATAATATTTACATCGCAGTTATAATCATCCTGCAAGGTATGACACAGGGCTTTGACATCGCCATCGTCATATAGTTGGCAAGCCTGATCCCAAATCTTATCATGCGTTTTTTGTCCTCTTAAAAATTCCATAGGGCTCCACCTTCTCGTTCCTTACATATCATGCTATAGGCTATTGGAGTTAATATTGTGTTGCTGGAAAAAGCCTGACTATATAAATCAACATTTTAATGCCAACAATTGCCACTGGGAACTCATTATGAATGAGGAAGAGCTAAGAGCTCGCTATGCAGAACTTCACGAAGAGCACCGTGATCTTGATGATGCGATTACAGCCCTTGCGCGGGCTGGGACTTTTGATGCGCTGCAAGTTCAGCGGATGAAAAAGCGGAAGCTATGGCTGAAAGATGAAATCGCTACTATTAACAGTATGCTGGTGCCAGACATAATTGCCTAATATAATTGCTCAATAAGGGTTTGTAGTAATGATGGTTTTTGAGGTCTTTAACCTTCGCTTGAAAACTATGGCCTTATGCCTATAATGCCTCCCTTGCTGACTAGTTTATTACACTTTATCCGCCCCAGCTACTGATTGCCGGGCATTAGTGAAGGAAGCCTATATTGTGAATGACGTTCCGTCTGTAGGGATTATTATGGGTAGCCAGTCCGACTGGCCCACGATGAAATTGGCGGCCGATATGCTGGACCAACTAGGGGTTTCTTTTGAGGCTAAAATTGTCTCGGCCCACCGGACGCCAGATCGTCTTTTTGAATATGCAAAAACGGCCAAAGACCGAGGGCTGAAATGTATCATTGCTGGCGCAGGTGGTGCCGCGCATTTACCCGGTATGGCAGCTTCTATGACGCCGCTTCCTGTGTTCGGTGTCCCGATTCAAAGTAAGGCCCTTTCTGGCCAAGACAGTTTATTATCGATCGTGCAAATGCCGGGTGGCGTCCCCGTTGGGACGCTTGCCATTGGTGATGCTGGCGCTAAGAATGCAGGCATTTTGGCCGCTAGCGTTATGGCCTTAATGGATGACACCGTTGCCAAGGCTCTGGATGACTTTCGTGCAGCCCAAACAGCGTCAATCGCTGATACTCCTGAAACTATTTCTTGATCGGAACTACAGCATGACCGACATCATTCACCCTGGTAGCACCATTGGTATTTTAGGCGGCGGCCAGTTGGGTCGCATGCTGGCAATGGCGGCTAGCAAGCTTGGGTACAAAACTCATATCTACTGCCCGGAGGAAGATAGCCCCGCTTTTCAGATTGCTTCCAGCCATACTGTCGCTGAATATTTAAACGAGGGCGCACTGAAGGAATTTGCAAGTCAGGTCGATGTCGTGACCTATGAGTTTGAGAATGTGCCGGCGCGTACCGCTCATATCCTCGCCCAGGCAAAGATGTTAAGGCCGACCTGGAAGGCTTTAGCAGTGTCGCAGGACAGGCTGAGTGAAAAAGATTTTCTGAATGAACACGGTATTGAAACGGCTCCTTATCAAGCGTTTCAGGGGGAAGAAGAATTGCGCGCAGCTCTTTCTGTCGTTGGCAAGCCAGCCGTGGCTAAAACCCGTCGTTTTGGCTATGACGGTAAAGGTCAGGCGGTAATCCGTTCCTCAGCAGATATTCCTAGCGCTATGAAGATCATCGGTGAGCAGGAAGCCATCTTAGAGGGATTCATTGCGTTCGACCGTGAAATATCCGCGATTGTTACGCGAAGCGAAAGCGGCGACGTCGCAGCATTCCCGGTTTCAGAGAATGTTCACACCAATCATATATTGGATGAAACTACGATCCCAGCGGTCGTTACCCCGACCGTCTCAGCCAAAGCCCAAGTGATGGCGACTAAAGTTGCCAATGCTCTTGAGTATATAGGGGTTGTGACGATCGAGATGTTTGTCTCTGATCAATCCGGGAAAGTTTTGGTGAATGAAATAGCGCCGCGAGTCCACAACAGCGGGCACTGGACCATTGAGGGCGCAAAGACCAGCCAGTTTGAGCAGCATATCCGGGCAATTTGCGGTTTACCGCTTGGCGATCCAGCCGCTATTGGTAGCGTTAGAATGAAAAATCTGTTGGGCGAAGATATCTTAAAGATGCCTGAGCTGCTTGCGGATAGCGGGGCGCATGTTCATCACTATGGCAAGGTAGAGCCACGCATGGGGCGCAAGATGGGTCATGTGACGTGGGTTCACCTAGAGGCTGAGGATTAGACCCGGCTTCATATTATAGAATTAAAAAGATTAGACACTAAAAAACCAGCACCCCAATCTCAGATGCCGGTTTTTCTTTGATTAGTTCAGTGGCGCGGCCTTAAACCCATTCAATGATGAGGCTTTTTTCCTGCGCTGATTTTAAGGCTAATTCACGTGCTTTTTCGCCGTAAAGCGCTTCCACTTGGTCACGCTTGATCTTCATCGTGTGGGTTAGAACATTGTTTTCAATGGTCCAAGGTTCCTTGCAGATGATAACGGCGCCCACTCTCGCATGATGCTCAATAGTCTCGTTGATCTCTATGATTTTTTCCCGGATGGTTTCTTCCAGCGCTGGATACGCGGATTCCGGCAATGTCTCGACTACAACGCAGACCATTACCGTTTTGCTGTAGCCCCGGCCAAGTAAGCAAAGCTGCGGACATTCTTTGATTACACTGAATTTCTTCTCAATGGGAGCCGGAGATACAAATTTACCTTGAATCGTCTTAAAGGTATCTTTGACGCGGCCCGTAATGAAGACATAACCATCTTCATCAATCCGCGCTTTGTCCCCCGTGTAAATCCAGCCATCGCGGAAAGTCTCAGCGGTGGCTTCTGGATTTTTATAGTAGCCCAGCGCGATGCCAGGCGCCTTGATCGCCAGCTCCTGCTCATCGGTTAATTTGTGCTCTACGCCCGGCACCAGTCGTCCGATAGACCCAATGCGATTGTGCTCGATGATATTGGTGTGTGAGGTCATAATCTCAGTTAGCCCAAAGCCTTCCCTCAGGGGAATGTCTATTTTTTCGTGGAACCAGCGCAGTAATGATGGAGCTATCGGTGCTGCGCCGGTTAAAGCGAATTTCACTTTGTCAAAGCCCATGCCCTGTTTGATCATCATTTTCATGGCATCGCCTTTGGCCTCAAGGGCAGCATCAAAGGCTTCCGATGTGCCGCCGAATTTACTGATGATCCCCATTTGCAATTGCTCCCAAACGCGGGGTGGACCAAAAAAGAAGCTGGGCCGGGCGCGGGCTAGGTCTGCGGTCATTGTTTCCATGCTCTGGGCAAACGTAACGGCACCGCCCTCAACAACGCCAGCACCTTCGATCATGTCCCGCTCAGCAATATGTGACAGCGGTAAGTATGAGAATAACGTACTTAGTTTAAAGGTAACATTGCAGCGCTCGGACGGGATCAGCAAGCTGGCTTGGCTATGCATAATGCCTTTGGGCTTGCCCGTGGTGCCTGATGAGAAGACGATTGAGGCTAGGGCATCTTGATCCTGTTTGTGCTCGGGCGCCTTGCCCATATAGTCGTTTAAGATATCGTCCCATTTAATATGATCACACCCCGGTTCAAAGCCCGGGAAGGCAACGATAATATAATCTGAGAACTGATCCTTCACTCCGGCCCAGTTCATTGCCTCACCGACGAATAAAATCTTACAATCAGTAAGGTCGCAAATATATTTAATCATGTCAGGGGCCATTGTTTGGAAAAGCGGCACCGTTACATTGCCCGAGGTCATCGTAGCAATATCCGACATCATCCAGTGGGCGCGGTTCCGGGAAAGCAACGCAACGCTGGTTCCCTGATCGCCGACCTTATCTTCGATCCAAGCCGCAACAGCCTTAATCTCTGCTAAAGCTTCCTTGAAGCTCCACGTGATCTCGTCGTCACCCACCAAATCTCGAAGCCAGAAGGGCCGAGTGCTGGTGGCTGCATGCTTCTCTAAAAACGAAAGATAGGTGTACTCAGTCATAAAACATCCCTTTGAATCGCGTTATCCCCATAAGTAACAAAAGATATAGGATATTCATATCGCTTATTCAAGTATCCACGTCGCATGCTCAGCGCGAACTTTATAGTTATGCTGCTCAGCGAAGCGAGTTACGATTTTGCGCATTGGATAGCCCTTTGACCGGGACCAATGCCAATCGTCCCCTGTAATCACAGCATCGGGCCATAATTTGTGGCTAACGTCAAGTTCATCAGGCTTCTTGTTGCAATCGATATAAATAATATCAGGGGCAATACCCAGCTCAGCGAGCTCGAAAAGAGCGTCGGGGCTATAGCCACGCATGGGGATGAAGCGGTCTTTATAGTCCACCATATTGGCCATTGCTGTTAAAAACGGCCCTTGTGTCTCCACCGCGCGTGCGAAGGCCTTTTGTGTTTCAAGTTCGGGATAAATTCGCGTCAATGTGGGTCGCCCAACATAGCGCCAACATTGTTCAATCAGGCCGTCATCCCACGGATCAATGCCGATCAATACTATGTTTGGGTCAACTTCCAGCCAGCGCTGGGCAGAGGCTCCCATGAAGCAACCAATTTCCAGCATCACTTTTGGTTTGGTCCGCTGAATCAGCTGATCAATCATCTCACGGCCATAGCCGCCCAGACTATGATGCCAAGCCTCGACCCCGGAAACATCGGGGAAAGGATAGCGCTGGCGCAATATGTCTAACGGATCATCGCTCACGGATTATCACCGTTCAACGTAGCACCCTCTATTTACAGGATGCTAAAGCCAGTTGCCGCCCAATCTTTATCGAAGCCAGCAAGGCCCGAATCAGTCAGTGGGTGCTTGAACAGCTTTTGCATCGCACTCCAAGGCATGGTGGCGACATCAGCACCAATGCGAGCGCTTTCTAGGATATGCGTGGGGTGGCGGACGCTAGCGACCAAAATTTCTGTATCAAAACCATAATTGTCATAGATAACCCGAATGTCCTCAATTAGCTCCATGCCGTTGAACCCGACGTCATCATGGCGGCCAACAAAGGGACTGATGAACGACGCGCCAGCCTTGGCGGCCAGCAGCGCTTGGTTAGCCGAAAAACATAGCGTGACATTCACCATAATACCTTCAGCGCGAAGGGCCTTACATGTTTTAAGGCCTTCCATCGTCAAGGGTACTTTTACCGCAATATTGTCGGCGATCTTGGCGCACTTCAGGCCTTCTAGCAGCATAGTCTCGTGGTCGTGGGCAACCGTTTCAGCTGATACTGGGCCTTCCACCTCTGAAGCGATCTCCTTGATGACTTCAAAAAAGTCGCGACCGGCCTTCTTGATTAAGCTTGGATTGGTAGTAACACCGTCTAATAAGCCTGTTGCATTGGCTTCACGGATTTCATCAATGTCTGCAGTATCAAGAAAGAATTTCATGGCGGTGTTCCCTTTGTGGATCGACTAAGATTTTAGTGGCTAATATCCAAAGGGTTTAGCCTGAGATGGCTTTAGTTTCAAGATTCATTTGGTCTGTTCAGGAATGCTGATTATGCTGCCCAGAATGAATCGGGGAATTTGCCTTGAGCAATCAATCTAACTTATTCGGCGATGACACGTCAGGTGTATCAAACGTTAACACTGCTCCGCCTAGTGCTGGCTTGGAGCGGGTGTCTGTTTTGGTGCCTGTGCCGCTGCCCGGTCCGCTAGATTATCTGGCGGAGGCTCCGCTTGCGATTGGCACGCTGGTTCAGGTTAAAGTACATGGTCGAAGTTTGATCGGTGTGGTTTGGCCCAGCGCTGCCGATAATAAAAAACATGTACCGATAAGCCGGTTGAGGCCCATCACGGGCGTGATTCCCGGCGTAAAATTCACCCACGAGCAGGTCAAATTTATCGAGTGGGTCGCGCACTATACACTCGCCGCCCCCGGGATGGTCATGAAAATGGCGCTATCATCACCCGATATTGGGGGCAAGCCGCCGACTCGCAATCATGTTATCATTGCAGGCGAGCTGCCCCAGCGGATGAGTGTTGGCCGGCAAAGCGTGCTAGACGTCCTAAAGGGCAGCACCAATATGAGTGTGGCTGAAACAGCGGAGGCGGCTGGCGTCTCTGATTCTGTGGTCCGCGGATTGGTTAAAGCAGGCACATTGCAGTTGGTCGAGGTGTCCGTTGACGCGCCGTGGCCGCAACCAGATCCAGAGGCTGACGGCCCAATATTATCAGATGAACAGACTTTTGCCGCGAAAGCGATCGGCGATGCTGTAAGGGCGGAAGAAGCCTGTCCGTTTCTATTAGACGGCGTCACCGGATCGGGTAAGACCGAAGTTTATTTCGAAGGTTTGATTGAGGCGCTGAAATCTCCCGGTGCGCAAGTGCTGGTTTTGGTGCCAGAGATTGCCCTGACGTCGCAGTGGTTGGAGCGCTTTACGGAGCGGTTTGGCGCGGAGCCGGTCATTTGGCATTCTGCGCAGGGTCAAGCATCCCGACGGCGGGCTTGGCATGCGGTGGCAAAAGGTGAGGCGCGGGTTGTTGTGGGCGCTCGCTCGGCGCTATTCTTACCGTTTCAAAAGCTGGGACTGATCGTCGTGGACGAAGAGCATGACCCAGGTTTTAAGCAGGAAGACGGGGTCTGCTATCACGCCAGAGACATGGCGGTGGTGCGGGGTGTGACCGCGAATTGCCCAGTGGTGCTAGCCAGCGCGACACCTTCGATGGAAAGCGTTGTTAATACGCAGCGCGGTAAATATCAGCTGCTAGAACTGCGAGAGCGTCACGGCAATGCAGTGCTGCCTGATATGCATGCGATTGATATGCGGGTTCATCCGCCGGCGTCAGGTCAGTGGATTTCGCCGATCCTTGCTAGTCAGATCGATGCCGCGCTGGGCCGCGCTGAGCAGACAATTTTATTCCTCAATCGACGCGGCTATGCGCCGTTAACCCTGTGCCGAGCTTGCGGGCACCGAATTGAATGTCCGAACTGCACGGCTTGGCTGGTGGAACATCGCTTTAATCGGTCCCTGCAATGTCATCACTGTGGCTATCATGCGCCGACACCTGATGCTTGCCCGAGCTGCGAAGAGCCGGATGCGATGGTGGCTTGCGGCCCCGGCGTTGAACGTTTGGCCGAAGAAGCCATTAAGCGTTTTCCGGACGCCCGGATTCAAATGATGACGTCTGATACAGTGGATAATCCAAAGCATATGGCTGACTTGATTGGTCAGATAGAAGCTGGTTTAGTGGATATCATCATTGGCACACAGATTGTCACCAAGGGCTATCATTTTCCCGATCTAACTGTGGTCGGTGTTGTTGATGCAGACCTTGGTTTGCGCGGCGGTGACCTGCGGGCCGGCGAGCGAACGTGGCAGCAGCTAGTGCAGGTGTCAGGCCGTGCAGGCCGGGCGGAAAAACCGGGTAAGGTGTATCTACAGTCTTATGAGCCGGAGCATCCTGTTGTTCATGCACTTCTCAGCGGTGACGGCGCGACCTTTATGGAGCAAGAACGGTCGGTCAGAGAGCATCACGGCATGCCGCCCTATGGTAAGCTAGTGGCGCTGGTGCTAACAGGGCCGGACATGCGGGCGATGACCGCCGCTGGGCGCGCACTGGCGGCGAGCGCCCCGACAGACCAAGGGCTTTTGGTTCTAGGGCCGGCGCCCGCGCCCATGTCTCGGGTGAAAGGCGATTACCGGTATCGGATGCTCTTGCAGGCGCCGCACGCCGCGAATGTTCAAGCCATTGTCCGGGCTTGGATTTCGCGGGCAGGTCAGCTAAAAGGTATTAGACTTAAGATTGACGTGGACCCCTATAGCTTTATGTAAGGCATAGCTTTAGGTTTTATGCGGTCGAAATTAAGAAAAAACAGCTTGCACGGCGAGGCATTAACCCCCAAAAAGGGGCCTATATATCAGGGCTCTCGGCATGGCCGGCCCTGTGCTCATGAGCGGCGGTGTTGACCATTTAAGGATCACACCTGAAAGGACGAAGGGATCCCGATGTCAGATATTGAAACATTAGAATCAGCCGTGGTGCGGTTTGCCGGCGATAGCGGCGATGGCATGCAGCTTACAGGCTCCCAGTTTACCAGCTCTACAGCCCTTGACGGCAGTGACTTGGCAACCTTCCCAGACTTTCCCGCTGAAATTAGGGCGCCTGTCGGGACCACTTTTGGGGTCTCAGCTTTCCAGATCAACTTTGGTTCGCGGTCGATTAAGACCGTTGGTGATCATCCCGATGTTTTGGTTGCGATGAACCCGGCGGCACTGAAAGTGAATATCGGGAACTTGCGCTCTGGCGGGATCGTGGTTGTGGATACAGGCACATTCAATAAGCGTAACTTGGCCAAAGCTGGATATGAAAATGATCCCATCGGTGATGGTTCGCTGGAAGATTTTCAGGTCATTGAGTTGGATATTTCCAAAATGACCCTTGAGGCAGTGAAGCCGTTTGGGCTTGGCAACAAGGAAGCTCTCAGATCAAAGAATATGTGGACCCTTGGCTTGATGCTTTGGATGTTCTCACGCAGTCGTGGCCCGGTGACCGATTGGCTGCGAGCGAAGTTTAAGAAACTGCCAACAATTGCTGATGCTAACGTAGCAGCGCTGAACGCGGGCCATGCGTTTGGCGAGACCGCTGAGCTAAGTGCTGCAATCAAACGCTACACCATTGGCGCCGCGCCGTATGAAGCCGGTTTGTACCGGACAGTAACAGGGTCGCAAGCCATCAGTTGGGGTCTTGTGAAAGGCGCCGAGCTGGCTGATTTGACGATCATGTTAGGGTCATACCCAATCACTCCAGCTTCACCGATTTTGCATACGCTGTCAGCGCTGAAATCGCTGGGTGTTGTGACGTTTCAGGCGGAAGATGAAATCGCGGCTATCGGCGCGGCGCTCGGCGCTTCCTATGGTGGCGGGCTTGGTGTCACCAGCTCATCGGGACCGGGTATTGCCTTGAAAGGTGAAGCACTAGGCCTCGCTATATCAACCGAGCTGCCGCTGGTGGTGGTCAATAGTCAGCGCGGCGGACCATCAACAGGCTTGCCAACGAAGACCGAGCAGTCTGATCTGTATCAGGCGCTATACGGCAGAAACGGCGATGCGCCGCTACCGGTGATATCGACACGCTCTCCATCCGACTGTTTTGATGTGGCCGTTGAGGCGGTTCGTCTAGCGGTCAAATATATGACGCCGGTGATGGTCTTAACGGATGGCTTTATTGCCAATGCTGCCGAGCCTTGGAAAATACCGGATTTGGATAGCTATGAGCCGTTTCCGGCCCAGTTTGCTAGTAAGCCCTCAGACGGCGGTGAGTTTAATCCATCCCGCCGCGATGAGAAAACATTGGCGCGGAACTGGGCTATCCCCGGCACGCTGGGCTGCGAGCACCGCATCGGGGGTATTGAGAAAAGTTTTGACACAGGCCATATTTCCTATGAGCCTGACAATCACCAAAAGATGACCGATGTGCGCGCTGCAAAGATTGACGGCATTGCTAATGATATTCCGCTGCAGATTATCGAGCAGGGTTTAGCGGGCGCCAGCCTTGGTATCGTCGGTTGGGGGTCGACATACGGCCCCATTTCCCGCGCGGTTGAGCTAGCGATCAAAGAGGGGATCGATGTGGCGCATGTCCATATCCGCTATTTGAACCCGATGCCGACCAATCTCGGCGAGCTGTTATCAGGTTTCGATCAGCTGTTGGTGCCAGAAATGAATAACGGCCAGCTGAAAACCGTTCTGCGGGACCGATATCTTGTTGAGCTGGAGCCTTTTAACAAAGTGTCCGGCCAGCCCTTTACCGTCGAAGAGATATTGATTGCAATCCGCGAACGCGCGGGATCAAGCACCAAAAATCAGGGAGTCGCATCATGAATGAGCAACCCAAGTTGACAATCAAGGATTTCACGAGCGACCAAGAAGTGCGTTGGTGTCCCGGATGCGGTGATTATGCGATCTTGAAATGCATGCAGCGGACTCTGCCGGAGCTTGGCGCGACGCCTGAAAACACGGTTTTCGTTTCAGGTATTGGCTGTTCTAGCCGCTTTCCCTATTATATGGCGACCTATGGCTTTCACACCATTCATGGCCGTGCCCCCGCTGTTGCAACGGGATTAAAGATGGCGCAGCCGGATCTGGATGTGTGGGTCGTAACCGGCGACGGCGACGGTCTATCAATCGGTGGCAATCATTTGATGCATGCGCTGAGACGGAATGTGGACCTGAATATACTGCTGTTTAATAACAAGATTTACGGTCTAACAAAGGGTCAATATAGCCCGACCAGCGAGCCGGGCCTCAAAACGCCTTCAACCCCGATGGGTAGCGTTGATCCAGCGCTTAACCCTGTGGCATTCGCTCTGGGTGTAGGTGTTCGTTTCGCCGCCAGAACGGTCGACACGGCGCAAAAGCATATGCCCGGTGTCTTTACCGCGGCCCATAGGTTTAAGGGGGCGTCTTTTGTTGAAATTCTGCAGAATTGTATCGTTTATTATGATCAGGCGTGGGGTGATGTCACCAATAAAGCCACCGCTGCGGACCGCCAATTACACCTAGAGATCGGCGAGCCGATGCTATTTGGTAAGGAACGCGACAAGGGTATCCGCTTCAACGTGAAGACAATGGCTTTGGAATCTATCACGATCGGTGAAGACGGCATGACACTGGATGATGTTTTGGTGCATGACCCGTCGAGCTTGATCATGGCTAGAATGATCGCCGAGATTGGCTTTGGTGATGGCCTACCTGTAGCGATGGGGGTGATCTATGAATCACCAACGGACATCAGCTATGAGCAAGCAGTATTGGCGCAGGTGCGGGAAGCACCTGGCCCAGCCAGCTTGAAAGATGTGATGCATAGCGGCCAAACTTGGACGGTTGCGTAACTATTTCTAGATTTTGAGAACAATGAGGAGCTTTGAGCATGGATGTGAGCGGACTGGGTGTAGTGATAACGGGCGGTGCCTCTGGGCTTGGCGGGGCAACGGCTAAGGTCCTAGCGGATGCTGGCGCGAAGGTCACGATTTTTGATCTGAATGAGGAACTGGGCACGTCTCACGCTGCCTCCATCGGTGGTCAATTTGTTAAAGTGAACGTCGCTAGTGAGGACGAGGTCATCGCTGGTTTCGATGCGGCTGAGGCAGCCTTTGGCACCACTCGCGTTTTGGTCAACTGTGCTGGTATCGCGGTGGCGGTCAAGACTGTCGGAAAAGATGGCGCCCATAGCCTAGACCTGTTTAAGAAGGTCGTAGATGTCAATCTAAACGGTACATTCAATTGTATCCGCATCGCCGCTGAGCGCATGTGCAAAGCGGGTAGGGTTGATGGCAGCGAAGAGGGCGGTGTTATCATCAACACAGCCTCGGTGGCCGCCTATGACGGTCAGATTGGACAGGCAGCTTACAGTGCCACGAAGGGCGGCGTTGTTGGCATGACGCTCCCCATCGCTAGGGACTTGGCCCGCGACGGCATCCGGGTCTGCACAATTGCGCCAGGCTTGTTTCACACGCCGCTTTTTCACGGATTACCGGAAGAAGCCGTCAAAACACTTTCGGCCAGTGTCCCTAATCCAAGCCGCCTAGGCGACCCCGTGGAATACGGCAAGCTAGCAGCCCATATCGTTGATAATGCCTATCTGAACGGTGAGACAATCCGCCTAGACGGCGCCATCAGAATGGCTCCGCGGTAGCGTCTATGCAGATTAGCGCTATAGATTTAACACGCTGGCGCTGGCTTGCTTTTCCAGTATTGATCTTGATCGCTCTCATGCCGCAATTGCTGAACCCGGGCGGCGTTGGCACTGATTATTATAACCACCTCGCTAAGGTCTACATACAGGCAAATATTGATACTGACCCTTATTTGGCGGCTAATTACCGCATTGCTGATGCATGGGTTCCTCATCTGGCGATGGATGCGTTGCTGGGCTGGGTTAACGACGCTGACGCGCTGTATATTGCTGGCTGGCTATTCCTTGTATTGACCTTATTTTTGATGATTTTTGGCAGTTTGGTCTTGTCGCGGTCACTTCACGGGTATTGGTCGCTTCTTCCATTTTTAGCGGTTCCCGCACTCTATAACGAATCCTTAGAGTGGGGTTTTACAAATTTCCTGTTTTCTCAGGCGCTGGTTCTTTTTCTGTTTCCTCTATGGATAGCCTCCGAAAAATGGCGCCCCCTCATCCGAATTTTGCTTTTTTCAGCACTTAATATCCTTTTATACTATAGCCATGTTCTCGGTTTCTTGCTTTTTGGGTATCTGTTCGGATTATATGAACTAGGTCGATATCTCCAAAAAGATCGAGAGCCCGTGCTAATTTGGATACGTACCTTAGCGCTGAAGGCGACCCAGTTCGTCATCCCTGTTTTCTTAATACTTCAGTCATCAGTGCCGACCACTCCTGGGCGAGATGGAGGTGTTCTGGAGACTTTTGTTCTAAGTATAATTTCACCGTTAGGTTTCGTTTCGCCATCATTAGCCATTTTATTTCTGGTTACTGTTGTTTCACTCTGCTTTTTAGCACGCCGGAAACGACTTTTCGCCATCAACCCAAAAATGTCATACCCACTAGCTGGGTTGGCTCTTTTAGTTGTGATCATGCCTGATTATTTCTTTGGTGTATGGGGTATGAATTTTCGTTTTGCGCCGATGTTGATTTTACTCCTGGCCGGTAGCGTGTCCGTTAATGGTGCTTTGTCTGCATCACATAAATTGCTGGGAAGCGCAGCCGCATTGACAATAGCATTGTTTTTATTCTTAGTTCATAATCAAATGCACAACATTTCCCAGCTGCATAAGGGCGCCCAAGCGGTGTTGGCTGAGGTTGAGCCCGGCAAGTCTGTTATCACAGCATTTAAGTCAGTGCCGCCTTCGAAATATCTCACACATATCCAAAGTCTAGCTGTCCTAGAATCTAATGCCTATATATCAAGTTTATTTTTTGATACCTCTGTCGTTAAGCCGCATCCAGATCGATACAATTCCGCTTTCCCTTTTTGGGCTTCGCGACTTAACGGAAAGCAGATTACGCAGGCCAACGCGTTGTGTGCAAAACCAGAAGGTAAAAGAGTTGCAGGTCGAGAGAGATGGCCTGAGATTTTTGACTATGTGTTATGGATAGATCATTCACCTTTGGCCAACAGACCTGAATTCCTGACTCCACTGACCTCTGAGCATTTATATCATCTGTATAAAATCGAGGAAATACCGGACTGTTAGGGCGCTTGACCTAATCCAATTTTTCGCTTCTGCGAAGGTGTGGTGAACATCAGCGTTTGGTTCAATCTCCCTAAGACGTTCCCACTTATGCTCTTCTGCGCCCCGCCTTCGCGCAGATTTTCGGCGCAACTCTTGAAGTATAACTCTTGCTATTCTGTTTTGAATACTGATTATTGGAGAAGTATTTTCATCAGAAATTTAAGGTAAGGCTGTGAGTAGTGAATAGTTTTGATAAAAAATTAAAACGAATACACAGGCTAAAGCTACTATTTTATAGTGTTTATTTGTTGACGTTGGGATTAGCTATGTACCTGCTGGGGGTCTTGTTGGTTATACCAAGGTATTTGTTGAATCTAAATGAGGTATTGCTACCGATCAGCGAATGGCTGGTATGGTATAGTGGGCTCCCCATATTTTTAGGTCTGCTTTTGGGCATAATTGATCTCTTGGCTCTCTACACCCGCAAGAGAAGTCAGGAACCAGTGTTATCACATGATCTTGAAAACCGAGACATAACCGTCGTGCTGACCGCCTATAATGATGAATTGGCGATCGGCAGCGCGGTTAAGGATTTTTTGTCGCACCCGCAAGTGAAACGGGTCATCGTTATAAGCAACAACAGCAGTGACAACACGCTTGAATATGCTGTAAAGGCTGGAGCTATCGGCTTCAATGAGGAAACGCAAGGATACGGTCAGTGCGTTTATCGCTGTTTTCAGGAAGCGCTAAAATATGACGACACCGATCTCATTATTTTAAGCGAAGGAGATTGTACGTTCAAAGCATTCGATATTGATAAATTCCTGGCGTATGCCCCTCACGCCGATATTGTGAATGGAACCAGAACTGTAGAGGTTTTGAGACAATATCAGACACAATTATCGCCCTTCATGGTATTTGGTAACTTATTCGTCGGCAAACTATTAGAGGCTAAGCATCTAGGTGTCAGCACGTTAACAGATGTCGGGACAACCTATAAATTGTGTCATAGACTCTCCCTTCAACAGCTCTTGCCCTTGTTAAACCCGGCAGTTAATTTGTCTTTTAATGCTCATTTAATCGATACGGCTTGTGAAAATAAAATCACCATTGTGGAATGCCCGATTACATTCCACCCTCGTGTAGGTGAAAGTAAGGGGGGCAACATTAATAATATGAGTGCTATTAAAGTGGGAATCGAAATGATCTGGGGTTTAACTTTTGGCTGGAAAGCTAGTAGATGACGAGTTCTTACGAAAAGTCGCGATTTACCTTCGACAAGCGCCGTGCCAAGCTATGGAGTGCTCTATGGCGCTATTATTTTCGCTTTGAGATATCTGATGACAGCACCGTTATTGATTTAGGCGCGGGCTACTGTGATTTTATCAATTCAGTGAAATCTGATAGGAAAATCGCTATTGATATCAATCCAGACATTCGAAAATACGCTGATAAGAATGTTGAGACTATCGTTGGCCCGGTGACAGACCTGTCCGCAATCCATGATAAAAAGATCGACTATGCGTTTGCCAGCAATCTTTTTGAGCATATATCGCAAGATGAATTGGCTAGTCTATTGGAGCAATTGAAAAAAAAGCTTAACCAAAATGGGCGCCTAACGCTTTTACAGCCTAACTATCGATACGCATTTAAAGAATATTTCGACGACTATACGCACATTACAATTTACTCACACATTTCTATGTGTGACTTTTTAACTGCAAATGGCTTTGAGGTTTTGTCCTGTAAGCCAAAGTTTCTGCCTCTATCTATAAAATCGAAGCTTCCTGTCGCTGATTTCCTCATCAGACTATACCTTCTCTTGCCCATTAAACCGTTTGGCAAACAGATGCTTATCTCTGCCAAAGTAAGCCGATAGAAAGCACCATGTTTAAAGGAATGAATGTGCATTTTAGTGAGAAAACGCATAGGGTTTTGCTGCTGCTTGTTTTGGTCGCAATCGTTTCTATACCTGCACTGAGTTGGTTTTCAGAAATTTCCTACGCATTTTCATACACCGGACAGCTCGATTTCGGCGAAGGGGTTGTTTGGCAACAGGCCTTGATGATATGGCGCGGCGAGGGCTACACGTCAATTGAGGCGGAGCCATTCGTCGTTTTCCACTATCCACCTGTATATCACTTGCTAACGATGACTCTAAGTGAAATTGGCGGTATAAGTGTTCTGCAATCGGGTCGATTACTTTCAATTTTTAGCGCCGTGATTGTCGGAGGCCTTTTAAGCTGGGTTGCCAGCAGAATATATAGTGGTGAAAAAAACACATTGCAGTACGGCCTGTACCTAATCTTTGCATTTTTTGTCATTTTTAGCTTTTTTCCGGTCTTTCAATGGTCGTTATATATGCGAACTGATATGTTGGCGCTCGTGCTTGGCCTAACGGGGGTGTTGATAGTAGCTTATCGACCAGACTCATCTCCACATGTTGTTATTAGCGCCATTTTTTGCGTCGCCGCAGTATATACGAAGCAAACCGCGATATTTGTCTGCGGGGCTCCATTTATATTGCTGTTGATCACTGATCGAAAGAAGGCATTGATATGGGCGACATCTGCTCTCTCTATCGGGTTAATAGGTTTGCTAGTGGGTGTGGTTGTGGCTGGTCCAGGGTTTTTTGAGCATTTGTTCCTCTATAATGTTAATCGGTTCGATCTCGGGCGGCTCCGGTCTGTGGGGCTCATGGCGATTCTCCATGTGGCGTTCATTGCAATTGCTGTCGTTTTTCTTCGCACGGGTAGATCTGACGTAGGCCACCCTGCAGCTAAGCGAGCTATTTTCGAAAAAATGATAGTGATATACCTAAGTCTGTCCGTTGTGCCGGTTATTGGATTTGCGAAAGTGGGTGCTAACATAAATTATATGTTGGAAATGTCAGTGGCGTTAGCAGTTTTGACAGTGATGGCCCTTAATAAGGTTTTAGTTACCCAAGCCATTCCCAATAAGGGCACTCCAAAAGTTAAGCCTTTATTCTTTGGTTATTATTTTGCCGCAGTGCAACTCATTATCTTGCCTTACTTTCCGCTCAGCCCGCTCGCGAGTTTGGATACTTTAAACGAGGAAAGGCAAGAGTTGCAATGTCACATCGCCGCTGCTGAAGGTATTGTCATTTCAGACAATATGATTGAACTTCTTCAAGCGGGTAAAGAGGTTTACTGGGAGTCTGCAATCTTCTCAGAGCTCCATGAGGCAGGAATTTGGGATCAGACACTGGTCGTTAAGGGTGTCGTAGACGAGAATTTTGCTTTTTTTATAACTGAGGGTAAGCTAGGCAATCCGATATTTCAAACCCGTTATTCAGCAGCGGTTGTCGCTGCTATGGAAATGCATTACCCGAATGTGACCAGATTGGCGGGGTTCTATCTCCGCACGCCAGACGGTTACTTGTCACCGTGCATGTCATGATTTAATAAGACCTGTAAAAGGTCATAACCCATTATAGCCCCGCCCTATGACCCACATCAAGACAAGCAGTGCCGCAGTCCAGCCAACTAGGCCGATGACGATATATTTTGTTCCCATTCGACGTGTGTAAACATCCCGTGCGGTAAAGCCTTTGGCCAGAAAGACGGCCAGAGCGGATAGATTTACGCAAACTATATTTACCGATAACAATAGCCCTGCGCCGAAAGCAAGCTTTAAGTCACCGGCGCCTAGCATGAAGCCGAAGGTGGCTGCGGGCGGTGCTAGTGCGACGGCCACCATCACCCCGACGAGGGTCATCGACAGACCGGTCGTCAGCGATAGCACCCCTGCAATGCCAGCGGCAACGGCGAGGGCGACGCTGTCAAAACCAACGACTGTTCGATCCAACAATTCATCACTGGCGGGGATGTCACCCCACAGCCAACCGGTTAGAGAAGAAATCGAAATAGCAATGAAAAGACCGTATAGTGCTGCCTTTACAGCCCGCTTTATCATCGACTGATCATTCAAGGCGGTGCCCAGCGCGAAGGTCAAATTTGGCCCCAAAAGGGGAGCGATGACCATAGCTCCAATCACAACTGCCACATTATCTTGCAGCAGGCCGACCAGCGCGACGAACGTGCTAAGCGCGCCCAGGATTAGATATGTCCAGTTGACCTCCGACCCCAGCATCAGTTGCTGATATAGCTCCTCACGCGTGTAGCTTGGACTTTTGGTCTTGGGCGCTGGCAACGTCGCATCGACAGGGCAAATCACGACGCGGGCCCTGGATGATGTTTGCAGCATATTGTGCAGCGAATCAATCAGCTCTTGCCGGCCCGTTGGTTTGGCGAGCAGAAAGTACAAGCGGTGATCGTCGTTCAAGTCCGCGGCTATCTCGAAGCTAACCGCATCATGATCGCGCGCCATTTTACTCAGTAAGCTCTCAGCTGATACAGGCGCGGTAATCTGCAGTAATTTCAAGGCCATTCGTTGCTCCCAAGCGCTAGATTCATGATCATCAGGGTTTAGCATTCCGGGTCGCTTGTCCAGCAGATATCTCCGCAGAACAACCTTTACTAAATTTTATGTTGAAATATACTCTAATAGATGTTTATAAAATGTTGCTGAAAACAGCGGGCACTGTCACCGACTTTCTGACCATCGGTGACAGTACTGCATGGGTCGATACCCCATGACCGAAAGAGCTTGATCAAAACTTCCCACGGCCGCTGCACCAGTCTCTGGTAGGCGCAGTGTAGTGCCTATTGGGGTAGTTTTGACAAGGAGAAATTCGTTCATTAGTATGGGGTATCATGTGTCTAGTCAAAAATTGTCAAAAAATACAAACATAGCTTTTAAAACCGCCAACTATATCTGCGCCGCCTCCTTGCGCGGCCGAAAAGCGGTGGAGCCTATGATTCCGGTGAAGGCCTGCGCAGTTTGTTTGCGCGCTGAAGAATGCCAGATCTCTCCTATCCGGCAAAGCCTAGAAAGGATGGCCTTATCGTTGGGGCAAAAATAAACCCCCGGCTGAGTATGACCGGGGGTGAAAAATTGATTTTGTTTTAAATTTCTGACTGAAAATGATCAGTTATAGGTTATCTGGTCCATTTGAACTTTGACGGGGAGTTCCAGCAATGCTCTAATTTGAGCAGGAATTTCCCGAACCAGTCCGCGTCCTTCGGTGATGACAGAAATAGAAAGTACTTCCTGATCATCCATAGCGACGCTTGCGCTTTTAACATTCTGCGAGGCAGCAACCCATTCGCTAACAACCTCACCAGCATGCTTGAAAGTCATGGTATCCATATTGATTACCCTCCTAAATAAGGAAACTTCAAACACCAGGATAAATTTCCTGTTGCCTTAGCTACCGCAAATTCTATGCCAGTTATTTTAAGTGTAAAATTATGGTTTATTTTCAAATATTTACCAGAATTAATTACATCGGATGAAAAACTCATCCAAACCAGATGTAAGAATTTCCGACATATTATCCTGCGCTGTATCATTTTGAAACATGTGATATATTTGGGGGGGGTGTTTGCGCAACGCTGAGCGCAAGGTCGTCCAATAGGGAGGGCCTCAATTGGCTGAGCTTGATTAAAAAATGTCAATCGAACAAAAAGAGCGTTGACACATAAGCCCGTCTACCTTATCCACGGCGGCGGAGACGTGGCTGAGTGGTCGAAAGCGCTCCCCTGCTAAGGGAGTATACGGGCAACTGTATCGAGGGTTCGAATCCCTTCGTCTCCGCCATTAATCCCTGACTATCTTATTGATAGTGCAGGAGGTTATTTTTTTATGGCCGCTTTATTTTCCACTGTTCCCACGGATGTTCCCATCATGAGAACATTTATGGGCAAACTAGTTTATTTGTTCGATTTCACGTCCATCCCAGAGAATGGGAAGCTTTACGACCCCGGTTCCTTCGACTGCGCACAGGGCTATCACCACAGTTAGTAAAATGATGGCAAAATTAGAGCCCTTTATGTCGCTATGACGACGATGCTCAACTTCTGCAGCTTCCAAGACATTTATGGCATTATCTCTTACTTTGTAGTTACCGTCGTTTGGGCGTTGTGAAGCGCCTCATCCTTGACCATTGCCTCGAGCAAGAGCTCAATTCTTGCTTGGTGCTTGTTGGAGGATGGATGGCTAATCCACCTGGCGGAATACAGTCGGCTCATAATGTTGTATATATCGAACGAAGGGCAACCGAGTGCCAACGGCGTTGTGCAAATTTTTTACGCGCTGCCACCGGGTTGCGTAGTTCCAGAGTAAGTCCCAAATGGAAGTGTAGAATATCGTCGTTGCGCCGAAAAAGTGAGTAACCCGAAAACGGTAATCTTTATCAGCTTGGTCGAGTGAAATCTTTGCCAATTCATCGAACTTTTTACCATTCCAGATCTTGCTGCCAAATTTGGCGCCATCAAATGCATCAACCAACATGTAAGGCGTGTTCCTCGTCTAATCCTATGGGTCCAAAGTTAGCTATTGCATAAGAGAGGGTTTTGATCTCATCACAGTGACGTAAGGAATGAAGATGAGAACTAAACCCACTAAGACTACAACAACCAAAGCATCTTCCCCCCAACAAGGCCAGCCTTAAAACAAACGGTCTAAAAGCCCCGAGTCGCCACAAATAATATGCCTAAAGGCCAATTTTAAGAATTTGTTTCTTAATTATGACCCCTTTGAGAGCATGGTTAAAAAAGTATTAACTTTATATAGTTAGATCCTCGAGAATAGATAAAATTTTAATCAAAATATAAACCACTTGACTCTAGGTTGTTACGGGTGTGATAGCTTAAAGGTTAACAAACCATTAATTTTTGAGTCTTGTTTCGAGTGTGTGGGGAAATAACTGAAGCAATTATGCTGAGGTTCACGCGTTTGGTTTCTAGCAAGTAAGGCTTCGGAATGGCTTATTTAGACGTATCTAGTTTTTCTGGTCGGAGAATTCAGAAGTTAATTACTAAGCAGCCAGCAAATTTACCCCTTTTACAATCGTCCATGCTTCGTCTGTGTCGAGACAAGCTTTGATTGTTTATATTTTTTAATCGAACGTTTTGTTAGGGAGACTACAGATGGCTACGACATATGTTTCAGGGAATGGGATCACTCTTCGGATAGACTATGAGGAGGTTGATTACGACAATGACGGTCAGACCGAATTAGAATTTACGATCACGGTCATAGACGGCCCAATCACGGCGGACATTCGCGGTCTTTTCCTAGATTTCAGTAATGATGCATTACTTGACGGTTTGTATGCCTATGATGAGAATGGTGAGGATCTGAACGCACAGTTCTCTGCGGACGGTGTTGTTGATCTCGGTAACGGTGCTAACATGCAAGGATCGGACGAAGCTCCGTTTGATGCTGGTATTGAAATCGGATCTCAAGGCATTGGCGAAAACGACATTCAGTCCTATACCTTTATTCTGGATCATGACACTGAAAGCCTTACTGTAGAAGATGTAGCCGATGAGTTTTTCGGCGTTCGCTTGACGAGCGTTGGATCCCCAAATAGCCCACGCGAAGGCTCGCTGAAGCTGGTCGGAACGCTTCCCATGCCACCTGTTGCGAACCCTGAAACCGCAGAGGTTGATGAAGCCGCCCTGGATACCATTCAGGACGCCGGTGATGTGGCGCCAGCTGATACAACCGGAACAATGCCAGACCTGACAACAGAATCGGTCTCTGGCACTTTGGACTTCAGTGACCCTGACAGCAGTGTTTCTGTGACGTCGGTAGAATTTGAAGGCAACAGTGTTGATGTACCTCAGGACGGCACGACCACCACAATTAACGGTGAATTTGGCATCCTACAAATTGATATGGATGGCAATTATATTTATACGCTGACCACCAATTCGCTTGATCATACTAGCGAAGGCACCAGCGCTGACGGTGTTTCGGAACTATTTGGCTACACAGTCACTGATCCGACCAATCTGTCGGCTAGCTCAACCATCACTGTGACTATCTTAGATGATATTGTAACAATCGCCGCTCAAGATGATACCGAGACGCTGCTGGTTGACGAGACTGATTTCGGAGCAGATGACACTCAAGATTTCTCGGGTTATTTCGACATTGATTATGGTGCCGACGGTAAAGGGTCCCTTGATTACAGCTTAACGATTGATGTTGAAGGCGGTGATTCAGGTCTTGTTGACACGCTTTCAGGTGACGCTGTTATGCTATCGATGGACGGCGGCGACGTTGTTGGTAGCGTGGCTGACGGCGAAGTGTTCCGCATCTCGGTTGACGCTGACGGCCTTGTGACACTTGATCAGAGCCGGTCGGTTGTTCACCCTGATGATATGGATGACAATGATCCGATCTCGATGATGAGTGGTGTTGTTGGCTTGACCGCGACGGTTACTGATGGTGACGGCGATAGCGCTGAAGCATCAACTGATGTTGGTAGCAAGGTTACCTTCCTTGATGATGGACCTGATGCGACGATTGCCGCGACTGGTACTCCGATCACGCTTGATGAGACCGAAGATGACGGTGACGACACTGATGTTGATGGCTTGCTTGCTGATGTGACCATTAGCGGTGCAGCGCTGTTCACAGATA
>Ga0316189_10000999_pt1 | contig 28153 bp, 22 predicted proteins | sample LowCovwburrow_MG_FD_204930 | JGI IMG/M metagenome (GOLD analysis project Ga0316189, IMG submission 204930) | Coastal sediment microbial communities from Maine, United States - Lowes Cove worm burrow | ecosystem: Environmental > Aquatic > Marine > Coastal > Sediment | place: USA: Maine...
AACGATATCCTTGCCTTTTTGAAGAATACCCAAATCATAAGCTTCATAAGCAGAGGTCGAAACTTTTGCCATTCCTATGGTCAAGAAATATTCTTGCAGCACATTCAATTCAACATCATTTTTCTTGAAAGTGTCGGCTGCACGCAAAGCGAATTCTTTGGAGCCACCTCCTCCAGGAATAACACCAACACCAAATTCAACCAAACCAATATAGGTTTCAGCCGCAGCTACTACTTTATCAGCATGTAATGACAATTCACAACCACCGCCTAATGTCATGCCGTGAGGTGCGGAAACTGTTGGAATTGCTGAATAACGCATACGCATCATCGTATCCTGGAACATCTTGATTGCGATATTAAGCTCGTCGTACTCTTGCTCAACTGCCATCATGAAGATCATTCCGATATTGGCACCTACTGAGAAGTTGGGAGCTTGGTTACCCACAACCAATCCTTGAAAGTCTTTTTCAGCTAAGTCTATGGCTTTGTTCAATCCAGCTAAAACATCGCCCCCGATAGTATTCATTTTAGATTGGAATTCCACATTCAAAATCCCATCTCCCAAATCTTCAACGACAACCCCACTATTTTTGAAAACTTCATTTGATTTACGAATGTTGTCCAAAATGATAAACGAATCTTGCCCAGGAACTTTTTCCAATGATTTCTTAGGAATATCATAGAAATAGGTTGCGCCATCTTTTATTGAGTAGAAAGATTTGATGCCAGCTGCGGCCATTTCAGATACCCAAGCAGCAGGCTCTTGACCTTCATCTTTCATTATGGCCAATCCTTCTACAAGACCAATGGCGTCCCAAATCTGGAATGGACCATGTTCCCAACCAAACCCGGCTTTCATGGCATCATCGATTTTGTATAAATCATCGGTAATTTCAGGAATTCGATGTGAGACATAAGCAAAAAGGGCAGCAAAGCTTTTTCTATAGAATTCACCCGCTTTATCTTTTCCTGAAACAAGAACCTTGAATCGGTCTACAACCCTATCTATGGTTTTTGTTAATTCAAGTGTTGCGAATTTTGCACTTTTTTTGGATCGATAATCCATCGTATCCAAATCAAGCGTCAAAATCTCACTTTTGCCACCGTCGCCTTTTACTTTTTTATAAAAACCTTGACCGGTTTTGCTTCCCAGCCAATTATTCTCCATCATTGTGTTGATGAAATCTGGAAGCGTGAATAGCTCATGTTTTTCATCATCGGTACAATTTTCATAAATACCATTGGCAACATGCACCAAAGTGTCTAATCCAACCACATCAACTGTACGGAATGTTGCTGATTTCGGCCGCCCGATTACAGGTCCACTTAGCTTGTCAACTTCTTCAACTGTCATTCCCATCTCGTTCACCATATGAAAAAGACTTTGAATACTGAAGATACCAATACGGTTTCCAATAAAAGCAGGGGTGTCCTTAGCAACCACCGAGGTTTTTCCTAAAAATTGTTCGCCATATCCGTTTAGGAAGTCCAACACTTCAGGAGAGGTTTTAGGACCTGGTATAATTTCAAATAATTTTAGATATCTCGCAGGATTAAAGAAATGGGTACCACAGAAATGTTTTTGGAAATCGTCACTACGCCCTTCAGACATAAATTTAATAGGAATACCAGAGGTATTCGAAGTGATCAATGTGCCTGGGGTTCTATGTTTTTCGAGATTTTCAAAAACCTTTTGCTTAATGTCCAATCGTTCAACAACGACTTCGATAATCCAATCGACTTTAGAAACCTTTGAAATATCATCTTCAAGATTTCCTGTTGAAATTCTATTCGCGAATTTTTGATGATAAATAGGGGAGGGTTTGGACTTTAACGCGGAGGTCAGTGAATTGTTAACCAATCTATTACGAACCGCCTTGTCTTCCAAAGTAAGACCTCTGGCTTTTTCCTTCTCATCGAGTTCCTTAGGAACTATATCAAGCAATAAAACCTCGACTCCTATATTGGCGAAATGGCATGCAATCCCACTTCCCATTATTCCTGAGCCAATAACTGCTACTTTTTTAATATGCTTGTTCATTTAGTTTAAGCTGTATTAATTAGTTGTTGTATCTTTTGTATAAATTTTCTTTTCTACTACCAATCTGTTTATAGTTTCCATAACCTCAAAAAAGGCGTCCAATTTTTCGGTTGGGATATTTGCTTTTACCGCATCGTTAAAATGTAAGACCGCATCTTTCGAATCTTCCCTTTTTTCAAGACCAAAATCAGTAAGATAAATCAAAACACCTCGACCGTCTGCAGGATTGGGTTTACGATGTATGAGACCCATATCTTCCATTCTTTTTAAAATTCTAGAAAGACTAGTGGCTTCCATTCCCATTTTAGGACCTAATGCTGTTGAAGGAGTACCTGTTTTTGGATCTATACTTAATAAGGTAAAGCCAACAGCCATTGTAGAGCCAAAACCCTTAGCCTCTTCATTATACATTTTTGCAACTGCCTGCCAAGTGGCTCTAAGTACATAATCTATAGTAATTTCCTTCATATGGCGCAATTTGGCTACCAAATATAAGAAAAATATATTATGCATGCATAATATATTTATGAAATTTTATAATGTTGGATCGAACCTTGTTGACTATGGAAATAGCAGGGTTCTGCTGCTAATGATTATAAAAGCATTCAAACTTTGTAGTATGATTTTCCTAACAAATACGTTAGGCACGCCTATTTTGAGAACCTATTAGGGAAGTGACAATTTTTAATGCCCGTATATTTTATTATATAGATCAATGTATTTTTCCTTAATCACCTTTCTTTTCATCTTCATTGTTGGTGTAAGGTGTCCGTCTTCTATGGTCCAAGTGTCAGGAGTTAATTTAAATTGCTTTACTTTTTCCCATTTGGCAAAATGTTCATTTGCAATGTCAATTTCTTCCTGATATCGATCCAATACTTTGTCATTGGAGACTACATCGGACATATTTTCAAAATTCAGATTATGCCTTTTACCCCATTCTTTTAGAAAATCAAAATCGGGCTGTATTAATGCCCCAGGCATTTTTTCGCCTTCTCCAACGACCATGATCTGTTCTATGAACCTGGATTGTTTCAATTGGTTTTCAATCAATGCAGGCGCTACATATTTCCCGCCAGACGTTTTGAACATTTCTTTTTTACGATCGGTGATTTTCAAGAATCCATCGGAATCTATTTCCCCAATATCCCCAGTATGAAAATAATCACCTGTCATTACGGCTGCCGTTTTTTCTGGGTCTTTGTAATACCCTTGCATAATATTAGGTCCTTTGGCCAATATCTCTCCGTCTTCGGCTATTTTAACTTCAACATTATCAATGATCTTACCAACAGTGCCTATCCTAAAACACCCGTTGCGGATATCATTAACAGAAATTACAGGGGAAGTTTCAGTAAGGCCATAGCCCTCCATAATGGGCATACCTGCTGCTGCAAATATTCGTGTCAACCTTGGCTGTAGCGCTGCACTGCCCGAGACCATAAATTCTAAACCCCCGCCTAAGGCCTCTTGCCACTTTTTGAAAATGAGTTTACGGGCAAGCTTTAACTTTTGTTCATACAGCCAACCGTTTGCCCCGTAGGGTTCATATTTTAGCCCTAACTCCACAGCCCAAAAGAACAATGCTCTCTTAATACCGGTTAAATCGCTGCCTTTGGAAACGATTTTATCATAAACTTTTTCATAAAGCCTTGGTACTGCGGTCATGACGTTTGGCTTTACTTCTTTTAGATTTTCGGTCATTTTCTCCAAGGATTCCGCAAAATATATATCAACACCGCAATATTGGTATAGATAAAGAATCATTCGTTCAAAGATGTGGCAAACAGGTAAAAAACTTAATGCCTTTGAGTTTCCACTGGTCAGTGGTACTCTTTTTTCACTATCAATTACATTACTAACAACATTACCATGTGAAAGCATAACACCCTTAGGTCTTCCGGTAGTCCCAGAAGTGTATATTAAGGTCGCCAGATCATTAGGGGAAACCATATCTTTCCTTGCTTCGACATCAGGCTGATTTGAAGCATCTTCGCCTAACTTCAATACCGCTTTCCAATTTTGGCAATTGTCAATTTCATCAAATGAATACACTTTTTTTAAGGTAGGGACATTAGCCTTAATGGCATTTATTTTTTCAAGTACTTCAATACAAGAAACAAAACAATACACAGATTCACTGTGGTTTAACACATATTCATAGTCCTGTTGTGAAATGGTAGGGTATATCGGAACATTTTGCGCTCCCACTTGTAAAATACCTATATCAGCAATATTCCATTCCGTTCTATTGGTCATAGAAATCACCGCGATTTTATCATCCTTCTTGACTCCCAATCGCAGTAACCCCCGGCTTATGGCATTTGCTTGATCAATATATTCCTGGGTTGAAGTACTGATCCATTCACCATTTGATTTGGAGACAAGGGCATTTTTTAAATTATATTTTTCCAATTGGTAATACGGAAAATCAAATAATCTGGTAATTTCTTGCATACTAAGTTTCTGATAGGTCTTTGCAAAATAGGAAAAGCAAGTGGGATTTTAAAATGAGATTGATAAAATAATCAATAATAAGCTGCGAATACTTCATTGCAGTTAAAAACCATATCCCAGAAATCATATATAGAACCCTATTTGGATATAAACAATGTTTGGAATTCCTTGGTTTAACGTTGTTTAGATATCCATTTATGTTATTAGGCCAAGATTAAAATCGCGAAAATTTATTTTAACAAGTTCGATTTCAAATTCAAATTTAGGGTAAGAAAAGGTATTATGATATAGTTGGTTTTAGCCCTGAATTTATTCAGATTAAGCAATTTCATTGTTTAAGGCGTTAAACAAATAATAGCCCCCAATAATCAGTTATGTTCATCAACCCACTGCCTGGCATTTACAAATGCTTCTATCCAAGGAGAAACTTCGTCCTTTGAATCTGATGGGTAATGAGCCCAATTCCATGGGAAGATTGATCGCTCTATATGGGGCATGGTCACCAAATGTCTACCAGTTTTATCGCAAAGCATAGCTGTATTAAAATAACTGCCATTGGGGTTCGCAGGATAGCCCTTATACCCATACTTGGCTACAATATCATAAGAATTCTCTGAATGCGGTAAATTGAATTTACCCTCCCCGTGGGAAATCCATACCCCCAAAGTAGTTCCCGCCATTGAGGAAAGCATCACCGAATTATTCTCTTGGATTTTTACAGATGTAAAGTTGCTTTCATGTTTATGGGAATCATTGTGCAGCATTCTACCATGGGTTTCATGCTCTGGGTTGATTAAATCCAATTCCATGAACAATTGACAGCCATTACAAATTCCTACCGATAAGGTATCAGGACGTACAAAGAATTTTTTCAGAGCCGTATTGGCTTTTTCATTGTATTTGAATGCACCTGCCCACCCTTTGGCACTACCCAATACATCAGAATTTGAGAACCCTCCAACAGCTCCGATAAATTGAATGTCCTCCAAGGTTTCACGACCAGTTATTAAATCGGTCATATGAACATCCTTAACATCAAAGCCAGCCAAATACATGGCATTGGCCATTTCACGTTCTGAATTACTTCCTTTTTCCCTAAGTATGGCCGCTTTTGGTCTTGTTTTTCCTTTTTCTAACTGGGGTAACAAACCTTTAAAATTAGTAGGGAAAACATATTTAAGAGGTTGGCTCTTATAGTTATTGAATCTATCTTCTGCCAAGTTGTTGGCGGTTTGTTTTTGGTCCAATAAATAAGAGGTTTTATGCCAAGTATCCCTCAATGAACTTACGTTCAGACCCAACTCCATTCCACCATTTTTAATGGTTAGCGTTGATTCAGAGCTAACAGAACCTATTTTTAAGGGTCTAATATTCACAGCTTCAAATAAGTCTATAATCGAATCATCTTTTATCTGAAAAACAATACCCGCATTTTCAGCGAACAAAAGTTTAATACTATCGGCTTCACCCAAAGAGGAAAGGTCAAAAGTCGCACCCAAATCATTGTCAGCAAAGCACATTTCAAGCAATGTGGTAATCAATCCGCCAGCAGCTACATCGTGCCCAGCTAAGATCAATCCGCTTCTAATGGCCTTCTGCATGGTATTGAATACGGATTTCACATAAGCGGAATCAACAACTGTAGGGGCTTCATTTCCAATTTTGTTGCGTACTTGGGCAAATGAAGAACCTCCTAATTTATAATTGTCTTGAGATAGGTTGATATAAAAGATATCCCCTCCATCTTTTTGCAAAACCGGCTCAATAACTTTGGTAATATCGTCACAATTTCCTGCTGCTGAGATGATCACGGTTCCGGGGGATATAACATCACCGTCCTTATATTTCTGTTTCATGGAAAGGGAATCCTTCCCTGTAGGTACATTAATACCCAATTCTATTGAAAAATCTGAAATAGCCTTGACTGCTTCGTACAGACGCGCATCTTCTCCTTCGTTCTTACAGGGCCACATCCAATTGGCGGATAAAGAAATAGATTGTAGTCCGTCTTTCAATGGTGCCCAAATAATATTGGTCAAAGATTCCGCAATACTATTTCTACTACCCGCAATAGGATCAATTAATCCTGAAATAGGGGAGTGGCCAATAGATGTGGCAATACCTTCCTTGCCTTTGAAATCCATTGCCATTACGCCACAATTGTTCAATGGTAGTTGCAAAGGACCAACACATTGCTGTTTGGCAACACGTCCGCCCACACAGCGGTCTACTTTGTTTGTTAACCAGTCTTTACAGGCTACTGCTTCCAGCTGAAGTACTTGGTCTAGATATTCATGAAAATGCTCTAAAATATAGTCGGGATTCTCATATTTTCTTTTGACTGTTATGTCATTCATTATCGTTTTCGGAGAGCTACCGAACATATCCTCTAAATCCAGGTCCATTGGTTTGTCCCCCGTGGTACTCGATTCGAAAGTGAATTTATGGTCACCGGTAACATCACCAACTTCATACATTGGCGAACGTTCACGATCTGCTATTCGATGTAATAGATCCACATCTTTTTGACCTATGACCAGTCCCATTCGTTCTTGGGATTCGTTTCCGATAATTTCTTTTGCGGATAAGGTAGGATCACCAATGGGCAACTTATCTAAATCTATTTTTCCTCCGGTATCTTCAACCAATTCAGATAAACAGTTGAGGTGGCCACCTGCACCATGGTCATGAATGGAAACAATTGGATTCACTTCACTTTCAACCATGCCACGGATAGCATTTGCCGCTCTTTTCTGCATTTCTGGGTTTGAACGTTGTACCGCGTTCAATTCAATAGACGAACTGAATTCCCCAGTATCTGCACTTGATACGGCAGCACCGCCCATACCAATGCGGTAATTATCACCGCCAAGAATAACAATCTTATCACCAGTTTTTGGTGTGTCTTTTAATGCTTGGTCGGCTTTCCCATATCCGATACCACCTGCCTGCATGATTACCTTATCATAGCCCAAACGACGGGCACTTGCAGTGAGCGAAGTCGAAGCGACTTCGGGATGTTCAAAGGTAAGTACTGAGCCTACTATCAAGGGTTGCCCAAATTTGTTGCCAAAGTCAGATGCTCCATTGGAAGCTTTTATGAGGATGTCCATTGGTGTTTGGTATAACCATTTACGCTCAGGCATTGCTTTTTCCCAGGGACGGTTTTCCTCTAATCTGGAATAGGCAGTCATATAAACAGCAGTACCTGCCAAGGGCAAAGAACCTTTACCACCAGCTAAACGGTCACGAATTTCACCGCCTGAACCTGTTGCTGCTCCATTAAATGGTTCCACTGTGGTCGGAAAATTATGGGTTTCAGCCTTTAATGAGATGACCGAATCAAATTCTTTTTCCTCATAAAAATCAGGTTTGTCAGCACTTTTAGGGGCAAATTGCACTGCTTTTGGGCCTTTTACAAACGCTACATTGTCTTTGTAAGCAGAAACTATATCATTAGGGTTTTCTTGGGAAGTTTTCTTAATCAGTTTAAAGAGTGATGATGGTTTTTCCTTACCATCAATCTTAAAGGTCCCGTTGAATATTTTATGACGGCAATGCTCTGAATTCACCTGACTGAAACCGAACACTTCTGAATCTGTTAACTTGCGGCCAATTTTCTTTGAAAGCTGATTTAAATATTCAACTTCCTCAGTATTTAAGGCTAGACCTTCCTGTACATTATATGCTTCAATATCCTCAATCTCCAAAATGGATTCTGGTACCACATTGATCTGAAAAATATACTGGGTTAAACCATTGAATTTTTGGGTAAGCATTGGGTCGAATTCCTTAAAATTGCTTTGGACAGGCGTAAATTCCTCGATACGAAGAATACCCTGGATGCCCATGTTTTGTGTTATTTCGGTGGCATTGGTGCTCCATGGTGTAATCATGGCTGCCCTAGGGCCAACAAAAAAGGCGTCGAGCGACGCCATGTTAATCTTAGGTTGGTTGCCAAACAACCAGCTGAGTTTATTTGTATCTTCCTGAGAAAGTTCTTGTAGCGTTTGTACTGCGAAAACCTTAGTGGTAACTACCCCGAAAAAGTGAATCATGAATCCTGTAAATTGTTAGTTTGAGAAAAAACAAATTTACAATTTTTATCCTATGATTTTAGGTGTTTTACAAACAGTTATTAATGCTGATTGTTGATTACTTCCTTTCAAGCAAAGCCATATAAAAACCATCAAATCCAGATTTCGAAGCGAATATATTTTTATCTTTTGCTAGCGTGAAATCCTTACCTTCTTCTGAGGCCAAAAATGATTTTACCTGCATTATATTTTCCTGTGGCAATATGGAGCAAGTAGCGTAAACCATTTTTCCACCCGATTTGACCATCTTACTATAACTTCTAAGGATTTCCTGTTGTGTCTTGGTGATTTTCTCCAAGAAATCAGGTTGCAATTTCCACTTAGCATCGGGATTTCTTCTTAATACGCCCAAGCCAGTACAGGGTGCATCTATAAGAACCCTATCAGCACTATTGTAAAGTTTTTTGATGACCTTCGTAGATTCAATATGCCGCGGTTCAATATTATGAGCCCCATTTCTACGCGCCCTTCGCTTTAGTTCCTTGAGCTTGTTGTCATAAATATCCAAGGCAATGAGTTGCCCTTTATTATCCATGAGGGCCGCAAGGTGCAATGTTTTTCCCCCAGCACCCGCACAAGTATCGACGACACGCTGTCCCGGCTCAACTTCCAAAAACTGGGATACTAGTTGTGACGAAGCGTCTTGTACCTCAAAAAGACCATCTTTAAAGGATTTTGTTATGAATACATTGGCCCTTTCATTAAGTTTTAATGCATCTGGATATCCTTTAATCGGTTCTGCGACAATTCCATCTTCAAGCAAAGCTTTCCGTAATTTCTCCTTAGTCGTTTTTAAGGTATTAACCCTTAAGATAACATCTGCTTGTTTGTTTAATGCAGCAATTTCACTGGACCAAAGTTTATCTCCCAATGCTTTCTCGCCGACTTCATCTAACCAATCGGGAATGGATTCCTTGAATTTCCTGATTTTGGAAAGCTCGTCGAACTTGCCTTTGATTCGTCTAGTAGGTACAGGCTCTAATTGTTTCCAATCCGGTAAATCTATTCCTCTTAAGACGGCCCATACGGTGAACATTCTAAAAATATTAGCACGACTGTAAGGTGCCTTGACTTCGGCAATCTCAGCGTACAGGCGTTTCCAACGAACAATGTCATATGTGGTTTCGGCAACAAAACCACGATCTCGTGATCCCCATCGCTTATCCCTTTTCAATGTTTTTTGAACCACCTTATCGGCATATTCACCCTCGTTGAAAATATACCCAAGGGCATCAACTACTGCAAAAACCAAATTCCTATGAAGTTTCATAACAAAAATTAAGGCTGCAAAGGTATCGTTTTGGCATCTATTCTATCTATTTTTGAGAAAAATTATTCTTATGCGAAGTACTATCTATTTACTTGTCTTCCTTGTTTTTATGAGCTGTGTTGAAAAAAAAAAGGCTAAACCGTTTACCGCTGTTATGGTTGAAACGATTTTAGAAGATTCACTAAGTATTAGAGCCATTGAATTAATGGATAACAGCTTGGCATTTGCAACGAATAAAGGAATATTTGGCAATATTGATTTAACAACGAATAAGATACGCATGAATGTCCAACAATTTGATTCCATATTGCCTGAATTTAGGGCTGTTGCACATACGGCCACTGATTTTTTCATGCTATCTGTTGCAAGTCCCGCGTTATTATACAAAACGGGTGATAATGGTATGGAACTTGTCTATAAGGAAGAAGGTTCAACTGTTTTTTATGACGCAATGACTTTTTGGAATAATCAGGAAGGCATTGCTATGGGCGATACAGTGGATGGATGCCTATCAATTATAATAACCAGGGATGGTGGTCAAAGCTGGAATAAAATTCCTTGTTCAGAATTACCAACCGGTGAAGAAGCAGAAGGGGCATTTGCCGCTAGTAACACCAACATTAAAACTATTGGGAATAAAGTATGGATTGCCACAACCAGTAGTCGAATTTATTATTCTGCAGATAAGGGAAAGACTTGGGAGATATTTACAACGCCTATTGTAAAAGACAAGCCAATACAAGGTATTTACTCGATTGATTTTAATGATGAAAACTTGGGAATCGCTATTGGTGGTGATTATACCGCTCCAGATGATAATACATCCAATAAAGCAATTACCAAGGATGGAGGGATAACATGGAAATTGATTGCAGATGGGCAAGAACCAGATTACAAAAGTTGTATACGATTTGTACCAAACACCAATGGGAATGGGGTAGTGGCCTTAGGGTTTACCGGCCTATCGTATTCAAGCAATATGGGTGATAATTGGTCAAAATTATCTAAAGAATCATTTTATACGCTGCGATTTTTGAATGATTCCATTGCTTATGCCGCAGGCAAAAACAGAATTGCTAAGTTGACTTTCAAATAAAAGGAGGAGCACTAATGCTCCTCCCTATAAACAACCAACCAAACCAACTATGCGTTTACGATTATAAAACCACCTCTTTTCTTCTGATACCAGATGCCTTTATATTTGTATAATTTGCGTCCGTTTACGTGAACAACTTTATACCCTCTTGGTAAATGTCTTACGCTGCTACCCAAGGGAGCGGCACAAACTACGTATTTCCTTCCTCTGGTTTTATACCAAACGCCCCGTGAAAAATGGAACTTTGCTCCTTTGTGTACAATAATTTTTGGCTTGTGTACCGTAGTGACCACTGTTCCGTGTTTAGGATATACTTTAACAACTTTTCTTTGGGCATTTACAGATACCATAGTTCCAAGAAACACCATTACGATCATAACAATTTTAAAATTTTTCATAACTTATTTTTTAGTGGCCTTAATTTGGTAATCAGGCCAGGTTATGTCTTTTTGACTAAAATTTAAAACAATGGTTTAATGAAAAAGGGAGCCAAATAGCTCCCTTTTATGTATTTCATCGAAAAGTATATTATCTAAGTCCTCCACCTTGTTTTTGTCGGTATTGCTGGAGTAGACGTCGTTTAAATCCATTTTCTGTCTTCAAGAGCAAGAACGTTTTCTTGGCCGAAACCACCTTTCTTATATCCTTTAGAAACTGTTGATTTGCTGCATGTTTTTGATTTTCCAGGGTAATTAATTCCCTTAACAAGGTCTCAATTTCTTTGTCAGAAAGTGATTCCATATCTTTTAATTTACCATAAATCTGGGAACGTTCTTGATTTCTATAAGATTCCATTTGCTCTTCATGGGCGTTATAAATTGGCCAAAAGGCCTGTGCCTCACTGCTCGTTAAATTAAGGCGTTCTGTGATATAGGCAACTTTAAGGGACTTTATTTTTTCCTTATCAGGTCTGCGCTGCCCAAACATTAGGGTTGTTGAAAACAGCAAAAACAATACAATTAGTATGTTCTTATTAATATTCATAATCTGTTAGGTTTAATTCTTCTATATTCTCTATACTATTATCTAAATAGTCAATAATATTTTCTTCTTCAATTTTGTTATCCAATATATCATAAATCTCCAATTCGTCAATAGGAATGACTTCTGCTATTTCATAGGATGTCATTCCCAAGTCGTTGGTCTCAAAATAATCCTCAATCTCGGTTTTTGCCAAATTTTCAAATGTTGGTTCCTGATTGATATTGGTCTGTATGCCAACGGTTAAAAGAACGATAGCAGCAACGGCAGCTGCAGCATAGTAATAAAATTTACGCCTTCTGTTAAGTGCTATTACTTTAGGGACCTCAACTTTTAGTTTTTCCTGTATGTTTTTGTTCAGTGAATCAAAATAGCCATCAGGTAGCATGAAACCGTCTGACTTGGGTAAAAAAGAACTTTCTAGATTCCCTTTTGCATCGGACATTCTATCCAAAAGTCGATCAGAGAATCCTTCGAAGTAACCTTCTGGGGTCTTAAAATTCTTTTTGTTATTCTTATTGTTCATGTCTTTACTTTGACTATCAATTGTTTAAAAGGTTTAATCGCCTTTTAAAAATGATTCTACCTTTTTAACCGCCAAATGGTAGGACGCTTTTAATCCACCCACGGAGGTATTCAATACCTCAGAGATTTCCTCATATTTCATCTCTTGGTAATACTTCATATTAAATACTAATTTTTGTTTTTCAGGAAGGATAGCAATTGCTTTTTGAAGTTTTAATTGAATCTCATCCCCATCAAAATAAACATCCGCTTGTAAATTGGATACCATTTTATTTTGCAATTCCGAATCACTGATTCCTAATTTTTTTGATTTTTTCTTTAAAAATGTCAAGGCCTCATTAGTCGCGATCCTATACATCCATGAGTATAATTTGCTATCACCTTTAAAACCATCGATATTTTTAAAGACCTTGATAAAGGTATTTTGCAATACATCATCAGTATCGTCATGATTCAATACAATTCTTCGTATATGCCAATAGAGACGTTCTTTGTAGGTGTTTACCAACACTTCAAAGGCCTTAGCCTGGGTCTCTAGCTGTTTTAATTCGTTTAGTAAAGTCTCTTCGGCAATCAAACGATATCAATTTGGTTTTGTATTGGACTCTGTCTTATTGAAAAGGTTTAATAAGCTTTGTTAACAATCAGAATTATGGACTATCAATTATTTTAAGTCAGGGTTCCTAATTTTGAATTAGTCAAAGGATTGCATTTGAACCAATTTTTTGTAAACGCCGTTCTTTTCAATAAGCTCCATATGGGGCCCCTGTTCTACAATCTTACCTTTTTGTAATACAACAATGGTATCTGCGTTCTGTATGGTCGATAATCTATGTGCAATAACGATTGAAGTTCTATTGCGCATCATTTTTTCCAATGCATCCTGAACCAGTCGCTCACTTTCTGTATCCAAAGCCGAGGTAGCTTCATCCAAAATCATTATCGGCGGATTCTTAAGAACGGCCCTGGCTATGGATAATCGTTGTTTTTGACCGCCACTCAGTTTATTGCCGCTGTCCCCAATATTAGTATCATAGCCACTGGGTAAGTCCGTTATAAAATCATGGGCATTGGCTATTTTTGCAGCCTCAATAATTTCTTCATCGGAAGCGTTTTCCTTTCCCATGCTTATGTTCCCTTTTACTGTATCATTGAATAAAATGGAATCTTGGGTAACCAACCCCATCAAACCCCGAAGTGATTTTTTGGAAATGTCCTTGATATTAGTTCCATCGATCTTAATCTCGCCCTCATTCACATCATAAAAACGGGTCACTAAATTGGCAATCGTGCTTTTTCCACTTCCTGATTGCCCTACGAGAGCAACGGTTTCGCCTTTGGGAACATTAAGGTTGAAGTTTTTGAGTACGAAATCATCTTCATATTTAAAGGAAATATTTTCAATGGAGATGTCTTTTTCAAAGGTCGATTTATTCTGGGCGTCTTTTTTATCAACTATTGGGTTTTCTGTTTCAAGAATTTCCAACACGCGTTCCGCCGCCGCATTTCCTTTTTTAACGCCAAAAGAGGCCTTACTAATGGCTTTGGCCGGAGTCAGGATGTTATATGCCAAACCCATGTAAGCAATGAAGGATGAGGCATCTAAAGTCTTATCGATCAAAACCATTTTACCACCAAACCATAATAATACCCCTATAACCAATATACCTAAAAACTCTCCTGTTGGGGAGGCCAAGTTTTGCCGGTTCAGCAGCTTATTTGAAAACTGGAAAAATCGTGCAGTTGATATACTAAAGGTTTTAAAAAACCGTGATTCTGCGTTAAAAGCCTTGATTACCCTAAGTCCGCCTAATGTCTCCTCTACAATCGATAAAAACTCTCCCTGTTCTTTTTGAACCCTATCCGATTTCTTTTTAAGTGATTTGCCTATTCTCGAAATTATTGCCCCTGCAATAGGGATAAATATGAATACAAACAATGTGAGTTTTGTGCTTATCCCGAACATGATCAGAATGGTGAATAAGATGGTCAAAGGTTCGCGAACTATCAATTCCAATATGGAAAGGAAGGAATGCTGTATTTCTAGTACATCTGAAGTTATACGAGCAATGACATCGCCTTTTCGTTTTTCAGAGTAATAGGAAATAGGCAGCCTTGTAATCTTTTGGTACATCTGATTACGAAGATCCTTCAAAACACCATTTCGTAAGAAAGTGATATAGTACATTGCCGCATAATTGAAAAAGTTTTTTAGTAAAAACAATACCAAAACAAGCCCAATGACGAGGACCAAACCTTTCATTTGATCATCACCAGCATATGCGTTAACCTTAAAATTTATATAATCCTGTAGATAATCCTTTAGCTGTCCAAAGTTCGTATATACTGGTTCATTTAAAACTTTATTGTCTGGTTTAAAAAGGACGTCAAGCATAGGGATCAGTGCCGCAAAGGACAATGCACTGAACAACGCATAAAGTATATTGAAGAAAACATTAAGAAATCCGTATTTCTTATAGGGTTTCGCAAAGCGAAGGATTTTTTTGAAATATTCCATTAACCGAGTTTCAATTCGCTAACAATCCGATCAATTTTCACTTCTAATTCTTTTCTTATTTTCCTAAAATCACCAGCATGGTCCAAATTGGTATTTATACTGAAATAGAATTTGATTTTTGGCTCAGTCCCACTTGGTCTGGCAGCCATTCGAGTACCATCTTCAGTCGTATAAATCAATACATTTGATTTTGGAATATCAATAGTTTCAGTTTTTCCAGTGATTAGATTCGTGGCTATTGAAGCATTATAATCATGGATCCATTCTACTTTTGAACCATCAATCTCCTTAATGGGATTCTCGCTGTAATCAACCATCATTTGTTTTATTTCTTCAGCACCACTGATTCCTTTTTTGGTCATCGAAATCAATTTCTCCATATAAAAACCATAATCAACATAGCAATTGATAAGATCTTTATAGAAAGAACTGCCGTTGGCTTTGGCATTTGCCGCGATTTCACAGGCCAGTAGGGTGGCGGTAACCGCATCCTTATCCCTAACGAAATCACCGACCATATACCCAAAACTTTCCTCACCACCACCAACAAAATGCTGTTCAGGAAAGTCTTTTATCATTTTGGCAATCCATTTAAATCCGGTTAGGGCAACTTTGCACTCCACGCCATATGCATCTGCCAAGGCTATCATCATAGGGGTGGATACGATGGTCGAGGCGATGAACTCATTGCCTTGCATGCCTTTTTTCTTACGTTTGTCCAATAGGAATTTGGTCATCAACATCATGGTCTGGTTACCATTGAGCAATTCCATTTCCCCATCCAGATTTCTTACGGCAATGCCCAATCTATCACTATCAGGGTCAGTGCCAACTACCATGTCGGCGCCAATTTCCTCCGCTTTCTTTATTGCCATGGATAAAGCTTCAGGTTCTTCAGGATTGGGGGAAACCACGGTTGGGAAATTCCCGTCCGGTTTGGCCTGTTCCTCGATGATAGTCACGTTTTTGTATCCAGCACGTTTTAAAACCTCTGGAATTGCAGTAATTGAAGTGCCGTGTAATGAAGTAAAAACAATATTGAAATCATCCTTACCAGCAGCATTGAAATTGCCATTAGCTACAGAGGCATTCATAAAGACCTCGTCAACTTCGGTATCGATCAACTCAATTAAACTTTCATTTGCATTGAAATTTATGTCCTCGTATGAAAGAGCATCTATCTCAGCAATGATTTCACCATCTTGGGGAGGCACTATCTGACCACCATCGGTCCAATATACCTTATAACCATTGTATTCAGGAGGATTATGCGATGCAGTCAATACAATACCGGCATGGCAGTCTAAGTGTCTTACGGCAAATGATAATTCAGGTGTTGTTCTTAACTCGGAAAACAGAAAAACTTTTATACCATTGGCCGAAAAAACATTGGCCACTGTTTTGGCCAACGTATCGCTGTTGTGTCGGCAATCATAAGCAATGACTACTTTTTGCTTTTTACCAGCATAAACTTTCTTTATATAATTACTTAAGCCTTGAGTGCTCTTACCTAGCGTGTATTTGTTTATTCTATTAGTGCCTACACCCATAAGTCCCCGCATGCCACCAGTCCCAAATTCCATATTCTTATAGAATCGGTCTTTTAATTCTTCTGGCTCGTTTGCAATAAGGTTTTGAATTTCAGTCTTGACTTCGTCATCAAAGAAATCAGTGAGCCAACTTTTGGCAGTATTTAAAATAGAATCCATTTAATTGTATTTTTAATTTTTAATTTACGAAGAAAATTGTTCTTCCTTTTCCGTAAGGTTCAATTCTTCAGATATACTATAGCGTTTTTCGTTTTTTCTGGAACGCACCATAATTTCACCTAAAAATCCTGCCAAAAACAATTGTGTTCCAATAATCATGGCAGCTAATGAAATATAAAACTCAGGTCTTTGGGTAATGAGTCGTGCGGTTGGATTGATAAAAAGTTTGTCAATACCCAAATAAATCGCAAAACCGAATCCAATGATGAACATAATAACACCCAGTGCCCCAAATAAGTGCATTGGTCTTCTTCCGAATTTTGAAACAAACCAGATGGTAATCAAATCCAAAAACCCATTTATAAACCGTTCCATTCCAAATTTAGTTTTACCATATTTTCGTGCTTGATGCTGCACTATTTTTTCCCCTATGTTTACGAAACCGGCACTTTTGGCCAAAACAGGTATGTACCGGTGCATTTCACCACGAACTTCTATATTTTTAATGACATTTCGTTTGAAGGCTTTTAATCCGCAATTGAAATCATGTAGTTGAACCCCAGAGGTTTTACGCGCTGCCCAATTAAAAAGTTTTGAAGGAATGTTCTTGGTTAAGACGGAGTCATACCGTTTTTTCTTCCAACCGGAAACAAGATCGTAATCTTGATTTTTTATCAAATCATATAATTCTGGAATCTCTTCCGGATTATCTTGAAGGTCAGCATCCATTGTGATCACAACATCGCCTTTCGCGGCCTTAAATCCGGCATGAAGGGCCTGCGACTTGCCAAAATTCTTTTTAAAACGAAGCCCTTTTACGTTTGGATTTTTGTTAGAAAGTTGGGTGATAATGTCCCAAGAGGTATCGGTGCTACCATCATCAATAAAGAGAATTTCATATAAAAAACGATTGGATTGCATAACCTCTACAATCCAATCGTGCAGTTCTTTTAATGATTCTTCTTCGTTAAGTAATGGTATAACTATGGATAGGTTCATTGATTACTTCTGAATTTCTTTTCAAAAGTACGAATTAGTTCACATTTTCATTCTTTTTTAAAATCAAAGCCGGAATTAATGAAAATAAGAATCCGCTAACGACCACATATATAAGACCGAACATTATTTGCATTGACGGAGTAGCGAACTTTTTACCCATTTCCATTTGCGCATCAACTTGATCAGGTGTCATTTTGGTATTCGCCAAAAGCTGCTCTTTTTGAAACTCCATAGCCTTAGTCATCATTTCAGGATCGATAATATTGGCTATTACCTGATTGAAAAGGATACCTATAATGCCACCTATAAGGCAAATGCCGACGCCAATCTTCATTGCCTGACCCATTGACATAAAGCCGTTGTTGGCTTTTTTGAATTGGAGCATTCCAATGACAACAGCCGCCAATGTTAATGCAATACTAATGCCCATCACTGCAACACCACCTTGATAATGCATATCCAATGAATAGAGCATAAGTGCGAACACTATGCCTACGACGCCTAGCAGAATTCCAAAGTTCAAAGCATACTTTACTGGTTTTGGTTGATTTTCTTCCATTTTTTAAGTTTTTAGTGGTTTAGCATATTAGTTGAATGTAACTCGAAATCGTTACATTTAAAGGTACAAATTTTTCTTATTTCTTTTTTGGTCAATTAATTGTCATTTTGAGAAAAATACTTAAATTTGCAGGCTTAAAATAAGTACCTGTTGGAATGGGTGCGTAAAAGTTTAGTACAATGAGAAAAGGTATACACCCAGAGAATTATAGATTGGTAGCATTCAAGGACATGTCTAATGAAGAGGTATTTCTTACTAAGTCTACCGCTAATACGAAAGAAACGTTGGAAGTAGATGGCGTAGAATATCCTTTAGTGAAATTGGAGATCTCCAGAACATCGCATCCTTTTTATACTGGTAAGGCTAAATTCTTGGATACGGCTGGTAGAATCGATAAATTCAAAAGCAAGTACAAGAAATTCCAAAAAGTCGAAAAAGTCGAAAAAAAGGAAGAAGAATAGAATAAGATCATTATTCAACAATAAACTTACGCCCTCGATAGTTATTATCGGGGGCGTTATTTTTTTAATTTTGTTTAAAATTCCACTATGAATTATATTCTCTTTGATGGCACTGTAAGAGATTCGTTACTGCCTTTTACCTTTACCAGACCAGTGGCAGATATAAGGGTTGGTATTCTTACCATTCGGGAGAAATGGGAGAAATATTTAAATACGACCACCACAACGGTAACTGAAGATTATCTTTCAGAAAAGTACCCTTTGGTTGAGTTGGATGAAAACATATTGATAAACGCATCTTTCTTACCCAATAAGGAGTTGGTCACCAAGATAGAATCACTTCAAAAGAATGAAGCTATTTTCCAGGATGAAGAAGTAATTGCTTTTTATTCATTGGAAGCCCAGGAGGTTGACTTTTCAACTTTTAAGGCTATTGAGTTTGAGGGTGATGTCTTGCGAATCAAAAACACATGGGATATTTTTTCAAAAAACGGCGAAGCGCTCCAGGCCGATTTTGACTTTTTGACTGAAGGAAGGAAAAGTGCTCCTATTTCAAAAACCAATAGCTTGATCAACCCTGAAAATATATTCCTAGAAGAAGGAGCTAGCGTTGAATATAGTATTTTGAATGCCACTGAAGGACCAATTTATCTTGGAAAAGATGCTGAGGTTTGGGAAGGTAGTTTAATCCGCGGCGCTTTTGCCCTCTGTAATAATGCAGTGGTTAAGATGGGCGCTAAAATGTATGGCCCCACCACTGTTGGTCCTTTTAGTAAAGTTTGTGGTGAAATCAGTAATTCTGTTATTTTTGGGTATTCAAGTAAAGGACATGAAGGATATTTAGGAAATGCTGTACTCGGAGAATGGTGTAATATTGGGGCAGACTCCAATAATTCAAACCTAAAGAATAACTATGCGAAAGTTCGTTTATGGAACTATGCTTCCGAAAAATTTGAGCAAACGGGACTACAATTCTGTGGCTTGATGATGGGTGACCATAGTAAAACAGCCATCAATACCATGTTCAATACAGGAACGGTAATAGGAGTTAACGCTAATATTTATGTACCTGGTTTTCCTCGTAATTTCATTCCTAGCTTTAGTTGGGGAGGTGCATCAGGCTTTTCAACATACCAACCCCAAAAGGCTTTTGAAGCTGCAAAAGTAATGATGGCACGCAGGGGGGTGGAGTTTGATGAAAAAGAAGCCAATATTCTAAACCATGTATTTGAATTCACTAAAAAGTGGCGCAAATTCTAATCGTTGATTTTCCCTTCAATTATTTTTCATAGGATACTTACTGCCTAAGGTTGTATATTTACACACCCGTTTTTGGACCTAATACATTGAGAAAGGTATTGATATCTGTATGAAAAAAGTAGCATTCCATACTTTAGGCTGTAAGCTTAACTTCTCCGAAACCTCTACCATTGCGAGAGGTTTTCAAGAAGATGGTTATGAGCGTGTTGATTTTTCTGAACAAGCTGATATGTATGTTATCAATACTTGTTCGGTAACTGAAAATGCCGATAAGCGTTTCAAGACCATTGTAAAGCAAGCCTTAAAAATAAATCCGGAAGCCTTTGTAGCAGCCATAGGTTGTTATGCCCAATTAAAACCTGAGCAATTGGCGGAAGTTGATGGTGTTGATTTGGTTTTGGGAGCTACTGAGAAATTCAAAATTGCTGATTACGTAAATGACCTCTCTAAAAATAGTTATGGTCAAATACATGCCTGTGAAATTGAAGAGGCAGATTTTTACGTTGGCAGTTATGCTATTGGAGATCGCACACGAGCCTTTTTAAAGGTACAAGATGGGTGCGATTACAAATGCACGTTTTGTACCATTCCATTGGCTCGAGGTATTTCGAGAAGCGATACCTTGGATAAGGTACTTAAAAATGCCAAAGAAATCTCAGAAAAAGGAATCAAGGAAATTGTACTTACCGGTGTAAATATCGGGGATTTTGGTAAGGGTGAATTCGGTGATAAAAAACACGAGCATACCTTTTTTGATTTGGTGCAAGCCTTGGATAGGGTAAAAGGTGTTCATCGTTTGCGTATTTCATCCATAGAACCGAATCTATTGAAAAACGAAACCATAGATTTTGTTTCGAAAAGCAATTCGTTTGTACCCCATTTTCATATTCCTTTACAAAGTGGAAGCGACGAAATTTTGAAGCAAATGAAGCGTCGCTATTTAAGTGGGCTTTATGTAGATCGCGTGAACAAAATCAAGGAAGTAATGCCACATGCCTGTATTGGAGTTGATGTTATTATTGGTTTTCCTGGTGAAAGCGATACCCATTTTTTGGAAACCTATCATTTTTTAAATGAACTGGATGTTTCTTATTTTCATGTATTTACATACTCAGAAAGGGATAATACGCCAGCAGCGGTAATGGATGATCCAGTACCGATAAATATCAGAAATAAGCGAAGTAAAATGTTACGTGGTCTTTCTGTAAAAAAACGTAGGGCATTTTACGAATCCCAGTTAGGAAGCACTAGAACGGTCTTATTCGAAGGGGAAAACAAGGATGGTTATATTCACGGGTTTACTGAGAATTATGTTAAGGTAAAATTCCCATGGGATCCAGGTTTGGTAAATACCTTACATCAAGTGAAACTCACAGAAATTGATGTTGATGGACTTGTGCGTTTTAAATTTGTTAATCGCGAAGTAATTGCATAAAAAAACCTGTTAAATCCTGAATTTGTTTCAGTACCTAACAGGTATTATTCATTCTTTTTCTTTTAAATGCGTATACCTACAGGAAGCATTTCTTTATACTGCCTATTTTTTCTTAGAAATCCAGCAATTTGCGGACTTGTCGGAACAACTCTTAGGTTTTGATCCTGAATATGATGCAAAACCGATTTGATAAAATCTTCTTTAAAACCATTTTTTGAGATTTCTTCAGGCACTACTAATTTTGTTAAAAAAACTTTACGTTCCTGTGAAGAATACTCGATTTTGGCTAAATGACCATCAACTCTAGTTTCAAATTGGCGCAGGAAACTATTGTCTTTTATTTCTACTTCATTCATATAGTTAGATTTTAAAATTGGTCTAGACAAAAAAATTACGATGTTCTCTTACCGCAATTTTATACTTTTACTTCGTTTTTAAAAATGATAGGTCATTCTAAAACAGAATACAAAAGTAATAAAAAAAAAGGGGGTTTCCTAAGAAATTCGTAATGTAAGTCCATATGAGCCAAGAGAAAATACATGTTTACTTTATGCCGGGTATGGCGGCCAATTCATCGATATTTGAGAATATCCATTTGCCTAAAGATCGTTTTGTATTGCATATGTTAGAATGGTTCATTCCAGACAAAAATATGTCTCTCGCTGCTTATGCTGAGAAAATGACAAAAAACATCAATCATGAAAATCCCATTTTAATAGGGGTATCCTTTGGTGGCATTTTGGTTCAGGAAATGACCAAGATCATTCCCGTTAAAAAAGTCATTGTAGTCTCAAGTGTTAAACAAACTGCAGAATTGCCAAAAAGAATGATTTTTGCCAAATACACCAAAGTACATAAATTGTTGCCCACAGGTTTGATAAATAATGTTGAGCTCTTGGTGAAATATGCTTTTGGCGAGGCATTAAATAAACGACTTGAACTTTATGAACAGTATTTATCAATTAGGGATAAGTATTATATAGATTGGTCTATTGACCAAATGGTAAATTGGAAACAGTCGCAATTGCCCCAGAACCTAGTTCATATTCATGGGGATAAGGATGCCGTATTTCCGATAAGCCATATCAAGCATTGTATACCTGTAAAGAATGGTACCCATACTATGATTATACACCGAGCTCGATGGTTTAATGAGCACTTGCCAACAATTATTTTGGAATAAGCGAGTTCTATTGATACCTTTGAGTATAATGCTAATAAAGAATTATGAAGATTTTAAAGAATGTTTTGATGCTATTGGGGGTCTTTTTTGTGATTACCACCCTAATTTTTGCCGTACAGAAAACAACAGATATCACAACTCCTGAAATTCAGGATGTTGCCGAAAATGATGAAAATAAAAGCTTGTCCAATGCCTATCGGATTACAGCAATTGATATTCCATCAGACTTGAATTTTGCCGGCGAAATTGTCCCTCAAGATGATCCCGAAATCATGGAACGGGTAGATAGGGAATTTTTGGTAAATACCTATTGGCAGTCGAACGCTTTGCTTTTAATGAAAAGGGCAAATAAATATTTTCCAATCATAGAACCAATTTTAGCCAAAAATGGGATTCCTGATGATTTCAAATATTTGGCTGTTGCCGAAAGTGCGTTGACCAATGTGGTTTCGCATGCCGGCGCAACTGGTTTTTGGCAAATTATGAAAGGAACTGGAAAGGAATATGGACTTGAAATAAATGCCAATATTGATGAACGTTACCACCTTGAAAAATCAACCCAGGTTGCTTGTGATTATTTGAATAAATGGAAAGGGAAATATGGTAGTTGGACCTTAACAGCTGCGACTTATAACGCTGGACCAGGGGCAATCAGCAAATATATGGGTATTCAAAAAGTTGATGATTATTATGACCTTTTGTTAGGGCAGGAAACAGGCAGGTATGTGTTTCGTATAATGGCAATTAAAGAGATTCTTTCAAACCCAGAAAAATATGGGTTCGATATTGATAAGAAAGATATGTACAATGCTGTGCCTACATTCAACGTGGAGATTGATGAGCCTGTGGCAAGTTTTGCTGATTTCGCCAATACATATGAAATCAATTATAAAATACTAAAGCGTCATAATCCTTGGTTACGGGAGCCCCATTTGAATAACAACTCGGGTAAAAAATATACCATAGAAATTCCTAATAAAGGGTACTACAAAGTGGGTAAGTAAGAAAATTAGATTTTCTTCATCTGTTTCTGCATCATTTTTATTTGTTCGGTGAGCATATTGTTCTTATCCAATTTCTTGGCTTCATTCAACAAAGTCGTTGCTTCCCTTTTTCGACGTTTTTGCATAGCGATACCTGCCAAACTTAGTTTGGCCATAGCCACATCATAGTCCATTGTAAGCCCTAATTTCAACGCTTTTCTGAAATATTTTTCTGCCTGGGTCAAGTTCTTTTGGGAATGGAGAATTCCGTGAAGATAATTGTAATATCCTTGCTGCTTGGTAATTAGGGCAGCTTCGGGATTTTTTATCCTATCCAACCATTTTTGTGTTCCTTCCATATCTTGCTTACGCATTCTAAGAAAGGCGAGTAAAATTATTTCATTCCTAAAATAAAGGAATATGAATATCAATGAGAATAAAATCAAGGATATACCATTACCAATGTTTCCTTCAACAAATTGATATATGGCGTATGCAATGATCAGGCCTGCTATTACGAGTTTTATGTTTTTGTTAAACATCTTGTTCTTCTATTCTTTAGGTGTTATTGTGGCTTTTGCCAACATTAAACATTCAGCGCAAAAGTAGTAAAAAGCTGCCTGTAGCTTGCAGGTCATAACAAAAAAAATATTTTTTTAAATAGGTTTGCCAAAGCGAAAACTCTTTGTATATTTGCGCCCAGTTTTGCAGATTATTCTGCTTTACATCACAACAACGAAAAGGATTTAAAAATGCCAGGTCAAAAGAGAACATATCAGCCATCAAAAAGAAAAAGAAAGAATAAACATGGTTTTAGAGAGCGCATGGCAACCGTTAATGGTAGAAAAGTTCTTTCTAGAAGAAGATCAAAAGGAAGAAAAAAATTATCTGTATCTTCTGAGCTGAGACATAAAAAATAATGATTAAACTTTTTATACAATATTAAGGTGTTACTTTTCTGAAAGTAGCACCTTTTTTTTGTCCCTATAGTAGTATTAAAATAACAGAGAGCATGCCAAAAAGAAATGATTTAAAGTCAATATTGATCATAGGATCAGGGCCAATTGTAATTGGACAAGCTTGCGAATTTGATTATGCAGGTTCACAATCTTTACGCTCCTTGAGAGAAGATGGAATTGAAACTGTGCTTATAAATAGCAACCCTGCTACCATTATGACCGACCCTACAATGGCGGATCATGTGTATCTAAAACCCTTGACAACAAAATCTATTATAGGGATCTTAGAAGATCATCCCCAAATTGATGCAGTATTGCCTACCATGGGTGGCCAGACTGCCTTGAACCTTTGTATTGAGGCCGATGAAAAAGGAATTTGGGAAGATTTTGGAGTAGAGCTTATTGGTGTTGACATTGACGCAATAAATATTACCGAAGACCGAGAGAAATTCCGCGAATTAATGCTTAAAATAGGTGTTGGCATGGCACCCCAAGCAACGGCGACATCTTTTTTAAAAGGTAAGGAAATAGCCCAGGAATTTGGTTTTCCGTTGGTTATTCGTGCTTCATATACCTTAGGAGGTGCAGGAGCATCCATTGTATATAAACCAGAGGATTTCGATGAACTATTGAGTCGCGGTCTGGAGATTTCACCTATTCATGAAGTAATGATAGACAAGGCCCTTATGGGATGGAAGGAATATGAACTGGAATTACTTCGTGATAAAAATGACAATGTGGTCATTATCTGCGCCATAGAGAATATGGATCCCATGGGAATTCATACTGGCGACTCAATAACTGTTGCTCCCACCATGACCTTGTCTGACAAAACCTATCAAAGAATGCGAGATATGGCGATTCATATGATGCGCAGTATTGGGGATTTTGCAGGCGGATGCAATGTTCAGTTTGCTGTGAGTCCTGATGAAAAGGAAGATATCATTGCGATTGAAATCAATCCTAGGGTATCTCGTTCATCTGCTTTGGCATCTAAGGCTACAGGTTATCCAATCGCTAAAATCGCCTCTAAATTGGCTATAGGCTATCATTTGGATGAACTGGATAATCAAATCACAAAATCTACATCAGCTCTTTTTGAGCCAACCTTGGATTATGTTATTGTAAAAATTCCGAGATGGAATTTTGATAAGTTTGAGGGGTCAGATAGAACTTTAGGCCTTCAAATGAAATCCGTTGGCGAAGTAATGGGTATCGGACGTTCTTTCCAGGAGGCATTGCACAAAGCGACCCAATCCTTGGAAATTAAGCGAAACGGTCTAGGTGCTGATGGCAAAGGGTATAAGGACTATGAACAAATAATCAAAAAACTTACTATTCCAGGATGGGACAGGGTTTTTGTAATTTATGACGCTATACAGTTGGGAATTCCGTTGAGTAGAATTCATGAGATTACAAAAATTGATATGTGGTTCTTAAAGCAGTATGAAGAACTGCATTTTCTCGAAAAGGAAATATCACAATATACGATTGCGAGTCTTCCAAAAAAATTATTGTTGGAAGCAAAACAAAAAGGTTTTGCGGATAGACAGGTAGCGCATATGTTAGACTGTTATGAAAGTGAGGTTTATAACAAACGTACTGAGCTTAATATCAATCGTGTCTACAAATTGGTGGATACCTGTGCTGCGGAGTTCAAGGCAATGACGCCCTATTATTATTCAACCTTTGAGGCCGAGTATGAAACCGCGGATGGGATTAGAATGGTCCAAAACGATAGTATCGTTACCGACAAGAAAAAGATTGTGGTATTGGGTTCTGGCCCAAACCGTATTGGTCAAGGAATTGAATTTGATTATTGCTGTGTGCATGGCGTTTTGGCAGCTGCGGAATGCGGGTACGAAACCATTATGATCAATTGCAATCCGGAAACGGTTTCCACAGATTTTGATACGGCTGACAAGCTCTATTTTGAACCTGTTTTCTGGGAACATATATATGACATTATCCGCCATGAAAAGCCCGAAGGTGTTATTGTGCAGTTAGGCGGACAGACAGCTTTAAAACTTGCGGAAAAGCTTGATAAATATGGTATTAAGATTATAGGCACCAGTTTTAAATCATTAGATTTAGCTGAGGATAGAGGAAGTTTTTCAACCCTATTGGAAGAGAACAATATTCCCTTTCCACCATTCGGAGTTGCAGAAACCGCCGATGAAGCTTTGGAATTAGCGGACACCTTGGATTTCCCATTATTGGTACGTCCTTCTTATGTTTTGGGCGGACAAGGAATGAAAATTGTGATCAATAAGCAAGAATTGGAAGAGCATGTTGTTGATTTACTTCGTAAAATACCAAATAACAAATTATTATTGGACCATTACCTAGATGGCGCGATCGAAGCGGAAGCTGATGCCATTTGTGATGGTAAGGATGTTTATATCATTGGTATTATGGAGCATATAGAACCTTGTGGTATACATTCCGGGGACTCCAATGCTACCTTGCCACCATTTAATTTGGGGGAGTTTGTAATGCAACAAATCAAGGATCACACCAAGAAAATTGCATTGGCATTGAATACCGTAGGCTTAATCAACATTCAGTTTGCCATTAAAGATGATATGGTCTATATTATCGAAGCAAATCCAAGGGCTTCGCGTACGGTTCCGTTTATTGCCAAGGCATATAAAGAGCCTTATGTAAACTATGCTACAAAAGTAATGCTAGGGGAGAAGAAGGTGAAGGATTTCAATTTCAATCCGCAATTGGAAGGTTATGCTATAAAGCAACCGGTTTTCTCATTCAATAAATTTCCGAATGTCAACAAGAATTTAGGTCCAGAAATGAAGAGTACGGGTGAAAGTATCCTTTTTATCGATAGTTTAAAGGATGATCAATTCTACAACTTGTATTCTAGAAGAAAAATGTATTTGAGTAAATAAGCTATTTACTCCATTGCGTATGGAAAATGCCTTCCTTGTCTATCCTTTCATAGGTATGTGAACCAAAATAATCGCGTTGCGCCTGTATCAAATTCAACGGAAGCGTAGCTGACGTAAAGGCATCAAAATAAGTCAATGAATTTGAAAGTCCTGGCGAAGGGATTCCATTTTTTACTGCAAAGGAGATTAATTTTCTAGCTGATTGTACGGTAGCTTCAACCTTTTCAATGCATGATGCGTCTAATAACAAATGTGAAAGGTTATTATTGTTGGAATAAGCCACAGCAATATCTTTTAGAAGCCCAGCCCTGATAATACAGCCTGCCCTCCAAATTTTGGCTATTGTGCTTAAATTCAATGCGTAACCATATTCCTTGGAAGCTTCTGTCAGTTGATGAAAACCTTGGGCGTAGGTAAGGATAAAACCAAAATACAAGGCTTCTTCTGCCCAATGCTCCAAATCAGTTTTAGCTAACTTTTCCAAACGTGTTTTCGAATAGGCCTTACTGGCTTGTATGCGTTCTTCCTTTAAAGCTGAAATTTCGCGCATACTTACGGCAATGTCAATAGAAGGTATTGGGATGCCCAAATCCATCGCATTCTGGGATGTCCATTTTCCTGTTCCCTTTTGTCTGGCCTTATCCAAAATCTTATCTACCAAATATCCTTCACCTATATCATCTTCTTTTTTGAGTATTTCCGAAGTGATTTC